>Ga0315273_10014214_pt1 | contig 10258 bp, 8 predicted proteins | sample YL17G02_0_MG_FD_205753 | JGI IMG/M metagenome (GOLD analysis project Ga0315273, IMG submission 205753) | Sediment microbial communities from Yellowstone Lake, YNP, Wyoming, USA - YL17G02_0 | ecosystem: Environmental > Aquatic > Freshwater > Lake > Sediment | place: USA: Wyoming | collected... | reverse complement strand
GCGATATCAAACCCATCGAACCAGGGCATAAGGCGATCCACATCTGCATCTTTTGGGAGGATCAGGTCTTTTGGGTCAAGGACCTGCCCGTGTGCAAACATCTCCATGTAGGTTCCGAGGTGAACCCTCCGGTCGTGCAATTCCGAGGAATACCGCTCGACACCTTCCATGATAGCCGAGATGCGTGACTCTTCGACGGTCGCCCCTTTGCCGTTATATACCGTGATGGCTCCCGATTCCGCGGTCGGGCGGATACAGGAGAAGACCGGGATACCGATCCGGTCAAGGTTGGTGATATCCGCGACTCGTGTTATACCCACCGCGGGCACTTTGGGTTCAATCCGCTTAAGTGTCTCTTCGAGAGGGGCAGCACGCTGGGTTTCGAGGTTGTAGGCTTTTTTGCAGGATTTCAGCTGCATGGGAGGTCACCGTGAATCTTTCTTTGTACAAACACACTACGTTGGCCGTAAAGGAATTTGTACGAAATTTTGTATATCCTTTTCAGGTATACAAACATGCACGTTCATTTTGTTTATACATGCTCATTTACCTCTAAAAAATCCGGAAGTGATTTGGTAATAAACGAAGAATATACTTTTCCTCTTTCATAAATTCTGACGATATAATAATCAGCCTTAAAAAGAATCCTATTTTAACGACCAGACTTTGTTCTGCTCACATTTCCCGATGTCTGGTGAAGGGACTGGAATGACACCTGAAGAGAAAGCACGGAAAAATATTGACCACCTGCTTGAGCTGGCCGGCTGGTGTGTGCAGGATCTGAAGGAATACGATCCTAATCAGTCCCTTGGTGTTGCTGTCCGTGAATTTCCTTTAAGTACCGGAGAAGCAGATTATGCTCTCTTTGTTGACCGGAAAGCAGTCGGTGTCATTGAAGCAAAACCGGAAGGTACTACTCTTGGGGGCGTTGACAGCCAATCCGGGAAATATGCCGAATCATTTCCCGACAACTATCCCCACGTTCACCTGCCCCTGCCATTCGTGTATGAGAGCACCGGTATCGAAACCCTCTTCAGGGATCTTAGGGATCCCTCGCCAAGGTCACGGCGTATTTTTGCCTTCCACAAACCGGAAACCCTCCACGTGTGGATTCACCAGCAGGAGACCCTTCGGGCACGTCTTCATCATTTACCGCCCCTCATCACGATAGGTCTGCGGGACTGCCAGAATGAAGCTATTATCAATCTTGAACGATCCTTTGCTGATGCCCACCCGCGAGCCCTTATCCAGATGGCAACTGGTTCCGGTAAGACTTTCACAGCCGTGAGTTTCATCTACCGGCTTATCCGGTATGGCGGTGCAAAACGGGTGCTCTTCTTGGTGGACCGGAACAATCTGGGACGACAGACGAAGTTGGAGTTCCAGCAGTACATTACGCCGGACGATGGCAGGAAGTTCACTGAGATCTATAATGTGCAGCACCTTACATCGAACGCGATTGATCCGGTGAATAAGGTGACCATCACCACCATCCAGCGTCTCTTCTCGATGCTGAAAGGTGAGGCTGATTATGATCCGGAGAACGAGGAGGAGTCACTGTACGATCATGCTCCTATGGATACCCGACCAAAGGAAGTGACCTATAATTCCCGTATCCCTATCGAGACCTTCGATTTCATCGTGACCGACGAGTGCCACCGCTCAATCTATCATCTCTGGCGTCAGGTGTTGGAGTACTTTGATGGTTTCCTTATTGGTCTAACGGCGACTCCTTCCAAGCAGACACTGGGATTCTTCAACCAGAACCTTGTGATGGAATATCTCCATGAGCGTGCTGTCGCTGATGGGGTGAATGTCGGTTATGATGTGTTCCGGATCAGGACCGATATAACCGAGCACGGGAGTGTTGTGGAGCGGGGTTTCTATGTGGATAAGCGGGATAAGAACACGCGACGCCAGCGCTGGGAGCAGCTCGATGATGATCTTCCGTACTCTCCAGAACAGCTGGACCGGAGCGTTGTTGCCCCTGATCAGATCAGGACAGTAATCAGGACGTTTAAGGAATCTCTTCCGATCCTGTTCCCGGATCGTACGTGGGTGCCCAAGACGCTGGTCTTTGCCAAGGACGATTCCCACGCAGAGGATATCACGCATATATGCCGCGAGGTGTTTGCTGAAGGGAATGAGTTCTGTAAGAAGATCACGTACCGGACAACGGGTGAGAAACCTGAGGATTTGATCCAGAGTTTCCGGAACTCTTCAAAACTGCGGATTGCAGTGACGGTGGATATGATAAGTACCGGGACAGATATCAAACCGTTAGAGTGTCTGCTCTTCATGCGGGACGTGAAGTCGAAGGTCTATTTCGAGCAGATGGTGGGCAGGGGGACACGCGTGATCTCCCAGACAGACCTGCAATCGGTTACTCCGGATGTTGATGCAAAGACACATTATGTTGTGGTGGACGCTGTCGGAGTCTGCGAGAGTATCAAGATCGAATCGAAACCCCTTGAACGAAAGCGTGGAGTCTCGTTTGAGAAGCTTGTCCAGTCCGTTGCCTTTGGTGTCCATGACGAGGACACCCTGACCTCTCTTGCAGGCAGGCTCTCGCGTCTTGATCGCGAACTAGTTGAAAGCGACCGGAAAACGATACAATCCGCTGCGGGGGGTAAGTCCCTCCGGCACATGATCAATGCCCTTCTCGATGCGGTGGATGGGGACCGGCAGGTGGAGAAGGCACGGATAATATTCAGCGTAGAAGCACCATCCCCAGAGCAGCTGAAGCTGGCCGGTGACGAACTGGTGAAGGATGCCTGTGCTCCCTTTGAGGCTCCGCAGATCAGGAACACAATTGTTGCTATCCACAAGAAGAACGAGCAGGTTATCGATACGGTAAGCTCGGATAACCTCATCTCAGCAGACTGGGATACGCAGGCTGCCCTGAAGTCCCGGACCATTGTGGACACTTTCCGCAAGTTCATCGAGGAGAACAAGGATGAGCTGGATGCGCTGCAGCTCATCTACAGCAAGCCGTACGGGCACCGGCATTTCACCTATGCGCAGATCCGGCAGCTGGCGGATGCGATCCAGAAACCGCCGTATTTACTCACTACGGAACTGATCTGGCGTGCCTACGAGCAGCTGGAGCGGACAAAGGTGCGGGGGGGAGGTCCACAGAAACTGCTGACGGATATTATTGCCCTCATCCGGTTTGCGATTCAGGAAACACCAATCCTTGAGCCGTTTAATTCAACGGTCAACCGGGCGTTTGACCGGTGGATTGACACACAGGCGCAGCAGGGCCGGCATTTTTCAACGGAGCAGGTGAAGTGGCTGGAGATGATCCGGGATCACATCGCGGGGAGTGCGGCAATTGAAGTGGAGGACTTTGATACGATACCCTTCCACCAGTGGGGCGGGAGGATCAAGGCCTATAGTCTCTTTGGGAACGAACTGCCAACTATACTGAACGAGTTAAACGAGGCGCTGACATAATCAGATATAATCGCCTCATGAACTTCTCCTTACACTTTCACGCTGTGCATGTTGGGGTTTAAGTCCCCATTCTGCCAGATATTGGAGAAATGGTCATAACACACCTGGATTCCAATATTCAGAACGAGACCGGGATTGTAACCCTAGGATATGAGGGGAGGAAGCTCGACCAGTTTCTTCTCATCCTCAAGGGGAATAATGTGTGCAGATTGATCGATGTGCGAAATAATCCGTTCAGCATGAAACCGGGATATTCGAAAAATCAGCTTGCAAAAGCACTGGAAGCAATTGATGTATCGTATCTACATCTTCCAGAACTGGGTATCGAAAGCCGCCGAAGGAGAAATTTAACCAAAGACGGTCTAATTACTCTGTTTCATAATTATGAACGGGAACTGGACTCGAAGGCGAACATTCTCAACAGGATAAAAGAACTGGCGAAAAAGGAGAAGGTGGCGCTGATGTGTTTTGAGGCAGATGTCGCAGATTGTCACCGTGGTGTAATTGCAAAAAAATTGAGAAATCATGGAATGGATGTAATCGATCTTTGATCTAATCGGTGTTCTGGAATTTTGAATTAAAAATTGAAGTGTAAAAATAGAAAAATTTAATTAAGTATAAATGAAGGTGTACGTGAGATGCAATATTCTACAATAAAGCATCCAGATTCTGTTTTGGATATTCTGATTAGTCAGATTCTTCATACCAGCTCGGATCATAAATCTTCGAAAAGTACGATTTATAAGATACTCTACGATCTGAAACAGAACCTGGACCCAAAAAATCCGATCACAAATGATATCCCCTTCTATTGGTATTTCCACGGGCCGATTTCAGATCCTATCAACGATCACATTACAAAAATGGAACACCGGGGAATTATTGAGCGGGAGTTACTACAGAACGGCTGGCCGCTTATTCAATTAAAACATGAGATTTCAATGAATAATTATCCGGGATTGGATGAGGCATATTCTAAGTTATCCAACATTTTAAAGGGTTTTGACTTCTCAAAAACTGCGGAATATCGCGAGAAAATATACCGGAAATACGCTCCGTTTTCTTTCATGAATACATTCAAACATGATTATCTGAAGAGACTGGAATCCCTCAACTATAAGATCGAACAACGGATAAAATTTGGAGAGTCTGTAAACGAATGTGAGTTACAGAAAGAATTTGGAATTCTCGAAAAATATCTTTTTAATAGTGAGAATGAATTATCTGTTAATCCGATATTCGAAGATTTCCAGGAATTTTATTCATCCTTTGTAACAGGCACGTTCAGGATCATCGAGATGAATCTCGACGAGTCCGATTTAATAAAATTCTCATTGCGGAAACAGATATTAGAATTCCAGAATGAAACAACATGGAATACCTTTGCCCTTGGCGTAAGGATCCCCGATGAGGGACACGATTCATTTTACAATGACAACGTTCCCGTATGGACAGAGAAATTCGACGACTCTCTTATCCGATATGAGACTGTTGTCGATGACTATTATTCCGACTCTGTCGATCATATAAACTTAAACCGGCTGAAATCAAGAATAATCAATGACCAGAATAAGTCTATTTTCGCATCGACATTATCCGGATATTTAGGGTACGGGGAATAGGATTGTGTCCTAATCATTTTCTGGATACCTCCATCCTTCTCGGTACACGGATTAAATGGGATCCACAGATTACTCACGTCAGTAAATACATGGGTGTTGCTGACATCCATCGAATTTCAAGCAAGCGGGCATATGATGAGGCAAAGGGTGTTCTCCATCGTAACCGGCGAGTCGTAACCCAGTATATTGACGGACTGAATCGAGAATTTTCAAGACCCAACCATCCTGTTATTAATGTTGATGGGATTCACCGGTTTTCCAACTATTATATTGCCAGGTTGCGGGAAAATGAAAAAGTAAAGAATGCACTCTCTCGTTTCTCCAATACCCATGTATATGAGATCACTTCCGTACTCCAAGGGGGGAATACTTCGATTGACCAATACAAACAGAAGATCCGTATGGAGTTCCAGGCAGGTCTTGATTCGTTAGATCTGGATTGTGCAGCTCATGACGGTGCCTGTATCAGGAGATACGATATATGCCCCCCCGTCTATGACACCGTTTTCAGTACGGAACTCGCGCAATTGATGCAGGTGATGAATTATCTCAGTGATGTCAACGTGCTCCTTGACACACATTACATCCAGCAGCAGGGCATCGTTGATAGTGTCGTTTTTGTGACAACAGATCACGAACATTTTCTGAGTAAAAAAACGGGTATTGAACAGATCCTGACGGTAATAACCATCACGCATCCACAAGAGCACTACCCCGCGAATTAAAACCGCTGATAATCGCTGAAAGAAACCCTCATCCCTGTTAAGAAACTAGTTACTCTTGGCAATTAGATGGGGACGTAAGCTGTGGTGAGTGATATTTCTTTGAATGAGGCTGAAGATAGGTTACCCGTTCTACCACAGGGATGGGTACAAGCCACGATATCAGACCTGATCGGAAAAAGTGGTGTCTTTATCGATGGTGATTGGGTTGAAAGCAAAGATCAAGACCCCCAAGGAGATATTCGTCTTATTCAACTCGCTGACATTGGGGATGGAACCTTCAGAGATAAATCAAATAGATTTCTTACTTCAGCCAAAGCAGCAGAATTAAATTGCACATTCTTAAAGGAAAATGATGTCCTTACTGCAAGAATGCCCGATCCACTTGGTCGAGCGTGTATTTTTCCCCGTATAAGTCAGCAATGTGTGACCGTCGTAGATGTTTGCATAGTTCGTACTGGCATTAACAGTATTGATCACCATTGGCTGATGTATACTATCAACTCCCCAAAATTTCGATTAAAAATTGATGCTCTTCAATCTGGATCTACAAGAAAACGCATTTCAAGAGGAAATTTATCAAAACTTGTATTGCCAATCCCCCCTCTTCATGAACAACACCGTATCGTCACCAAAATCGAGGAACTCCTCACCCAGCTTGACGCTGGCGTTGCCTCGCTTAAAAAGGTACAGGCACAGCTTAAACGCTACCGGCAGGCAGTCCTGAAGGCCGCATTCGAAGGCAGGCTTACGCAGGAATGGCGAGAGAAACATCAGACGGATGATAAACACTTTCTTGAATATGTGGAGCAGAACTGGGAAAAATATCACAAAGGAAAAAAATTTACTAAAATTGATCCTTCAAACTTACTTCCACTTCCAGTGGGATGGTTATGGTCCAATTTTGACCAGATAAGCCAAAGAGTAACTGTCGGTCATGTAGGTCCGATGAAAGAAGAATACATTGATCGTGGAATTCCATTTTTAAGATCGCAAAATGTGAGGACAAACCGATTTGATCCTGAGGGTTTGAAATTTATCTCTCCAGGATTTCATATACAAATTAAAAAATCTACATTATTTCCTAATGATATTGTAGTTGTAAGATCAGGAAACGTAGGTGTTTCTTGTGTTATACCTGAATTTCTGAAAGAGGCAAATTGTTCTGATCTTGTTATTGTCAAGCAACCATATGGAATTCTGCCTTCCCTTGGGGCTTATTACATGAACTCAACCGCTCTTCGTCTTGTAAATGCAAAAAAAGTTGGAGTGGCATTAACGCACTTCAATACAAAATCAATGGCTGAAATGGTTGTTCCGTTACCTCCTATTGAAGAACAAAAATTTCTTTTGGCGGAGATCGAACGTCTCTTCTCAATTGCCGATGAGATAGAACAAACCATTACCACCAGCCTCTGCCAATCCGAAACCCTCCGCCACAGCATCCTGAAACGAGCGTTCGAAGGCAAACTCGTGCCCCAGGATCCAAACGATGAACCCGCTTCAATCCTCTTAGAGCGAATCAAAGCCGAGAAAGCCCGTAACGCGGCCGAAGTAAAGAAAGGCAAGACCCTTCAACCTAAATCACCAAAGAGGAAGATCAAGAATGGCAACTGAATCATCTGCTATCGTCCAGAAACTCTGGAATTACTGCAACGTTCTACGCGATGACGGCGTGAGCTATGGTGACTATGTGGAGCAGCTTACATACCTCGTCTTCCTCAAGATGGCGGATGAACAGACCAAGCCCCCGTTTAATAAACCCTCGACTATCCCTAAAGGTTTTGACTGGAAGAGCCTCACGGATAAGGACGGTGTCGAACTGGAAGTCCACTACCGTGCGGTGCTGGACAAACTCGGGAAAGAGAAAGGGATGATTGGCGTCATCTTCCGGAAATCCCAGAACAGGATCCAGGACCCGGCAAAACTTAAACGGCTGCTCACGCTTATCAGCGGCGAGACATGGCTTGGGATGGATATCGATGTCAAAGGCGAGATCTATGAAGGGCTCCTCCAGAAGAATGCAGAGGATGTCAAGAGCGGTGCCGGCCAGTACTTCACGCCCCGGGGACTCATCAGGGCAATTGTCGAGGTCATGAGGCCTCAGGCTGGCCTGACCATCTTCGACCCGGCATGCGGAACCGGGGGATTCCTGCTCGTTGCCCATGATTACATCGCGAAGACAAATCCCAAACTCAACAAGGAGCAGAAGCAGTTCCTTCAGCTTCAAACAGTCCGGGGAAAGGACATTGTTGACAGCGTGGCCCGGCTCTGTGCGATGAATCTCTATCTGCATGGGATCGGGGGCGAGGACAGTCCGATTGATGTAGGGGATGCCCTTGTTTCGGAACCGTCCGATCACTACGATATGGTGCTGACCAATCCCCCGTTTGGGAAGAAGAGCAGTGTCACGGTGACTAATGGCGATGGGGAAACCAATAAGGAAGCACTGACGTACTCACGCAATGATTTCTGGGCGGCATCTACCTCCAACAAACAACTCAACTTTGTCCAGCATGTCTGGTCGCTCCTCAAGATCCCAGGAAGTGCTGCGATTGTTGTTCCTGATAATGTCCTCTTCGAAGGCGGTGCTGGGGAAGTGATCCGGAGGAACCTGTTGCAGGCCTGCAATGTCCACACACTCCTTCGGTTGCCCACCGGGGTTTTCTATGCACAGGGTGTCAAGGCTAATGTTCTCTTTTTCGATAAGAAGCCGGCCGCCAAAAAACCATGGACCGATACATTATGGATCTACGATCTCCGGACCAACATGCACTTCACGCTCAAGACCAACCCGCTGAAGTTTGAGGACTTGCAGGATTTCGTTACGTGTTATAACGCCCCGAATAAATTAGAGCGGAAAGAGTCCGAGAGGTTCCATGCTTTTTCTTACGATAAGTTGATGGAACGGGACAAGGTCAACCTTGACATTTTCTGGCTGAGGGATGAGAGTCTTGAGGACTCGGATAATTTGCCGGAACCTGATGTGATTGCTCAGGAGATCGCGGAAAATCTGGGGGATGCTCTGGAGCAGTTCAGCGGGATTGTGGGGACGTTAGGGCAGAAATGAAATCTCTGGAGCACTGAATCGATGAAGCACGGCGATATCTGGCTCGTGGATCTCTCCGATGCAAAAGGACATGAGCAGCGGGGTACAAGACCGGCGATTGTTGTGGGAAGTGCAAACGGTCTTGTCCTCGTCGTCCTGCTGACCAGCAGTATGAGCAGTGCCCGGTTCTCGCCCCCAAAAAAGACGGGAATGATGCCGGCAGGTCAAATCCCGGGAATCCAAAAAAACAGGAGCAAAGTTTTTTTAGGCATAGCCTATACAAATCAAAACCCGGTTTTTATAATTAATGACCGGTTACGAGGATTTCCATGAACAGGACACGGATGTTAACCCTGGCAATAGCTGTCACCATCTGCCTGCTTGCGACGGCAGGGTGTACAAGTACTACCGGTGCCGGTCAACCCGCACCTCAGGCAGCCCCCCATTATCCAGCCGTATCGTACAATGCAACACCCGTCCAGTATGCAACGGTCAACGGCGTCACGCTGGGATACCGGGAATTCGGATCCGGTGAACCGCTCCTGATGCTCGAGGGATTCGGCAATACCATCGGTGACTGGAACCAGACCTTCATCGGGATCCTTGCCACAAAATACCATGTCTATACCTATGACCACCGGGGGATGGGATACAGCAGTGACAATAATGCAACACCCACAATTTCCCAATACGCGGATGATGCTGCTGCACTGATGTCTGCGCTCGGCTATGACAGTATGCATGTCTATGGCGTTTCCATGGGATCATCAATCTCCCAGCAACTGGTCATCGATCATCCTGAACGCGTACGAAAACTGGTCCTGGATTCCAACACATACAACGTCCGGATTCCCGAAACAAAAAAACTGCTCGGGAACATTGAAGCAGCTGCCGCCAATCCTGCCATGCCGGAAGGCATCCACAAAGAGGCACAGGCAAACCTCGCGTGGAACGGATCCTATGACGGCCTTGCCGGCATACAAAAGGATGTCATGCTCGTTGTAGGTACTGCAGACGAACTGACGCCCGATCCGGTCTCTGTCCAGATGGCCGGGCAGATCAACGGCTCGTGGCTCGTGCGGTTCAAGGGACTCCCGCATGTCGGTTCCCATTATGCACCGGTCGAGTACGGGGAGAACGCACTCACGTTTCTCGGAATGGATGAGTCGCCCCTGACCAGATAAATTCTTTTTTGGCTCTTATCCCAAGGTTGGATTACCCGGTCCAACAACTCTTCGCTATCATTAAACGAGTACTATAGCACTAAAAGTTATCAAACCGAGGCTGGTTACCGGGAAATGAAATGAGCACTCATCAGGCGCCTTCATAAAAATTTCGAAGATTACGTTCACGTACAGGATGGTGTAGAATTCTGGTTCGCCCGGGATTTTCAGGACCTCCTGGGTATG
>Ga0315273_10014211_pt1 | contig 10259 bp, 9 predicted proteins | sample YL17G02_0_MG_FD_205753 | JGI IMG/M metagenome (GOLD analysis project Ga0315273, IMG submission 205753) | Sediment microbial communities from Yellowstone Lake, YNP, Wyoming, USA - YL17G02_0 | ecosystem: Environmental > Aquatic > Freshwater > Lake > Sediment | place: USA: Wyoming | collected... | reverse complement strand
TCGAGTAGAACCCTCTCGGGTTGGTGGTGCCGGCCACAAACCCCGCCGGCTCCCCACCGGGATTCAGGAAGACGAGGGCGATTCCCTCCGGAGCCGCGCAGACGCCTGAATAGTATAGTGCAAGAAACCGGGGCCCGAGGAAACTCAGGAAGAACCCCGGAAAGCTTGCCAGGTGAATCCTCACCACCTCCCCGATATCCTCTTTCTCCATCCACCGGATCATCCGGCCGCTGCCGCGCTGGCCTTTCTTCCGGAGTATACCTTCTCGACGATTTCCACCAACTTCGCATATTGGACGGCCTGGTCGAATTTCATTGCTGCATCATAGGAATATTTTGCCATTCGAAGTCGCATTCCTTCATCTTTGGCCAGCATTTCCAATGCTCTTGAAAGCGACTCTGCATCTCCAGAGATGTATTGGAGCCCGATCCGCCCGTTCCGCAGGAAGTCTTCGAGTTCCCCAGGAAGAGAACTTACAATTGGTAGGCCTGCTGCTAAATAGTCATATAACTTGATTGGCATAGCGACTGTCGATTCCGGCGAATAAGTGCACAATCCAATATCGCAATCCCGATATAAACTTGAAAGGATTTCCGGCTTAACAATTCCAATATATCTTGTATTGTCCAAATTTTTCGATTCAATAAAACGAATAACTTGCTCCTTCAGGGGACCCGTTCCCGCAATCAGGATTATCAGCTGAGAACTGCGTTCCTTCAATTTTTGGGCAGCTCTGAGTAAGGTCATGATGTCGTAGTTATTACCAAGAGATCCGGCATAGATGGCCCAAATCTCGCCGGGGGCCTTTTCCCTCCAACCAGTAACTTCACCGGAAATCGATGGACTCCTTTCCCGGACTCCCTTTACATCGACTCCCCAATAAACACAGGCAGAAAGCTTCTCTTTCAAAGATGGGGCATCGCGTAACGCTGTTTCGAGGTATGTCTTGCACACAGCGATCACGGCATCTGCTAAACGGATATTTCGACGACGAAGAAAGTACAGAGGAAAAAATAGTGGTTTCGATATTGGACGAAGAAAGGGAGGAAACACGATAGAGAACAATTCGGGCCACAAATCGAGGACATCGAAAACAATCGGGATCGCAAAAAGACGTGCCAACCTTACCGCCACGTACCCTGCGGATTGGGGAGGATCCCCGACGATAATCAGATCTGGAGGATCCTCGCATACAGTGCGTGCAAATAATTCCTTTGCGTATGTTCTCTGGAAAAGAAGCCGGCCTACTCCTATATTCTTCCGATAACCAACCGTGGGTACAAGGCAAATCCGAAATCCCGGATAGACTTGGAAGTCCTTCCAGCCCGAGGAGCGGAATACCTTTAAGTGGTGAGAGTAATTTGCAGTCCACCAACTCACCTGATGGCCCCGTGCAACAAGAGCCCCTGCAATCATTGTCGCCCTGTAATCACGCCACCCTTCTCCAGGGATCGGCCCATATGGATATATCAGCCAAACTTTCACGGTATCATTCGATTACCATCTTGGCCTGCAAATCGCCACGAAATTCGGGGCTATTAAGATCCATATCGTCTCCTGCGTCCCGAACACAAGGGGGATAACCAGTTGAGATAAAAAACCAAGAACAGTAACTGCAAGTGACAGGAAAAAAAATACAACTAACTTGCCTGATAGCCCCTTTATCACCGGCAATTCACGGATGAGCATCACCGGGAGAAGATTTAGATACATATTTCCACCACCACTGTACCCAGGCTAACGAATCTAGCACCGCCACGTAGACCTTCACGTACAAGAAGGAGCCGATCGACTGAATAGGACGGTTCGTCAAGTAACTATCCAACCCTTCCCGCATTAAAAACTCGATTGCATCCCTAATAATTCGTCCCTTGATGACCAAGTGCTTATCCAGCAGTGGTGGTATGGTTTTTCTGCCATAGTGCAGTGCGTAGAATGTGTCTTTCAGTGCGTCAGATCGTCGGCTTCCAAACTGTTCCAACTGCCATGCCGATTCACCGGGCAACAGCAATTCCCTGAGCACGCGCTTCCTCCATAGTCCCACCGTTATTCCAATGCGGTACTTTGCGCCTTTCGGAATCTCGCCAACCCCTGGGCCTTCCTCGCCCAACAACGAGAATGGGTGCGTCGCGATTAGTTTCACGTATCCAGCCTTTCTCTGACGAGAAAAACATACGAACTCCGCAATTCGATGCGTATCAACCGTCTTTGAAAGCACCCGGTCCTCAACCCAAAGGATGAGCCATTCCTGAGGGATCTGGTCAATCATTCTAATCAGATTGGAACTGTAGTCGATGTCCCCCCCGATAAGGACAGAATGAACCACTGGGTCTGGATATTTGGTGTGGTTTGAACCAAGGTAAACAGGGTATGGACAATCCTCCCAATACTTGTAGAAGCACGCGAAAAAGGGATGCCACAAATCCTGGTACGCGTCGCATGAAACGACCAAGATAGCAACATCATCGTTCCCGAGGCTGTTGTTGGAAATAGCTTTCATCGGCTAACTGAAGTTTGACAGCCCCCTCACTGATCATACCCGTTATTTTTCGGTAACATCGCTTTCATGTTATTTGGGAAAACGCAAAATGTAGTGACACGCCCAAAAACCGCCAAAATCATGGTTATTAAATCAACTACTTGCAAGACACCCTGTCAATGAAAAGTCAAATCCAGGGAGTGGTATCCGGAATCGTTTCACTGAGTCACATACTTCGACGCGGACTTGAGGGAATGGAACGCAGCGGAATTGTCGTCCGGTCCAGTGACTTTGGTGGGTGATGCTATCTTTGGGTCCGGCCGACAATACCAGATTGATCTATATTGTTTCATGGAAAAGCCGTTCTCTCTTAAAACACGAGAAATCAGCGACTTGATATGAGTGCCATGGATTTCAAGAATCAGCAATTCTATATAACTAAGCCAAGCCTCTGGCTTCGATAAAAAAACGGCCTCTTCTGCACCCTCGATGTCAATTTTCAGAATATCTACACGCGGGATCGAATATCGCTCTAATAGAGACAAAATAGTTGTGGAATCTATTTCAAATCCAGATTTCGCTATCGAAGCGCCGGTACCGCCGCCAGAAAAACGATGAACTTGTTCGGTTGAAAACAAGCCTTTTTGTAGTAGGATTGCACGCCCACCATAAAGTTTGAGATTATGTTTTGCCATTTCATAACTTGGTGGATTTGGTTCAAGCGCAACTACTTTCAACTCGGGGAACCTGGAGAGAAAGTATGCAGTTGTATCCCCGATGTATGCGCCTGCGTCAATCATCCATTCTGGGGTCTTGGCTGGCATAAACTGGCCATACTCTTCTCTAATAACATTATCTATGACCGTCATTGCGTCTTGTGTTCCCGGTCTTATGAGTATTGGATATCTCAGACTTTTTAAAATCACTTGGCGTGGTGAACCATTGTCTTGGTTTTCTTCTTTTAGCTCTTTTAGTGTGCCCCAAGTCCTAATCCCCTCTTTCTTCGTAGTTGATAGGAAATTTAGAAAAGTGGCACCAGCTTTGTAGAGCCTAGAATTAGTTCCAAGAAGGTTACGAACCGCTCGACGAATAGTATCCACTATTAACCCCCTGTGTCGAAAGGGCGGATAGCTTATCCATGAGTGCTCTACTATTGTCAAATTCTTGAGGAACGTCCAAGAATCGGGGAGAAGTTCACTTGAAACCGACAAAGTCTTCTCAATAGCGGAATTCCAACGACAATCATTAGAAGGGTTAACCACCAACCGACTATGAAAAATGCCAAATCTGTGAATAACGATAGACTAAGATACCCATACAAGATTGCACGTATTCCCAATACTGATACTGATAATGATTTATTTTCAAATATTGAGGTTATCATCCCTAAGATTCCAGAAATAATCAAAGTACCAGTAATTCCAAAATCACGTATATGCTCTAATAAATGGGTGAAAACATTAAATTGAAACGGGATGAATACGACATCCGAACCTACTAGTCTTTCATTTACAGGCATGCCAAATAGGCGAAATATTTCTCGAAAAATCGATATGTTTCCAGTTTTAAAGTTTAAAAGTATCACATCATAGGTATCAAGCCATGCACTAAAAGCTGGTATAGGTCCAATAAAATATATATAAAGCGAAAATAATGGATGAGGTTGGTCTGAACGGGTGGTCACAATCAAACTTGCAAACCCGACCAAAACCAATATAACAATCACCAACAAAAAACAATTTATCCAACCTCCAGTCCTTGTAATAAATTGCTTCCGACCGATGAATAGCACCCAAAACAGCATGGGTGTGCCTAATATCATTGCTCCGCGCCCGCCAAAACCAAAACCGTACAAAGATAGACCGATCAAAGGCAACAACAAATAGATCCAGGATGAAAAAGATCGCCTTGAAAAGAGAAAACATATTGCACCTAGAACGCTCGCCGGATATAAGAAGTTGCTCATTAAGCGCTGATATATGGGAACCTGCAGTTCTTGAGTCCACAGCATTGAACGTACTAAGGATAATTCTCCCTCATGAAAAGAACTAAGTGCACCTGTCGAAAAAACGACAAGGCAACTGCCAAGGAGTCCAATAAATCCGACTGCAAAAAAGGAATAAGATAACGCTTTTAAAAGACCTGGGCTTGGCGTAGGAATTTTAAGAAACGAAGATTTCTTTCCTTTTCCTAATATATATACATATACGCTCCCAATAAAAAATGTCAAGTGCACAAAGATAATTAAGAGCGCAGCTTTTGCTGATATGAAATCCTGTGCTTGTGGGAATCCAAATAAACCAGTTAAACTAAGAAACCAGATTCCTGTAAAAGCGCTCTGCCCTGTTACCCAATTATTACAAATTAGATAACGTACAATCAAAATATACCCTAATATTATCCAACATATGAAGAACCACAAAGATAGTTCCTTTATTAGGTTAATCTATCGTTTTTAAATGCCAGAGGAAAAATTTTCAATACGCTAATAACTTCACCCATTTTGAAGCCATAAACTGCAACTGCAAGAAATAATAATAATCCTAAGCTGGCAAGAAGAAGAAGACGTAACCCAAGGAATACAACGTCTGCGTTTATTGCAGACTGAATATAATATATATTTCCAAACGAAACTAATCCACCACAAATACCCAAGGTTAGAGTAATTTGCCAAAGGAATCTCAGGTTGTTCGAATTTAGCAATTCATTTAAATTGTTTCTCCACAATCGCAATAAAGCCCATATCATTATTGTCCACCATGTTATAGCGTAAGCAAGAACAATGCCATGCAGGCCTTTAATATTGCTTAGAAAACCAGATAATATAAAATAAAAAGTTGCACCTGCTATTCCCATCATCGCCGTTCCGACAATGTCCCCCTTAGCGTAATATGCGCGAAACAATAATATGGTGCATACCATTCCAAAGACACCTATAAACATCCAAGGCATCAAGGCACCCACTTGGAGCGTAGTTGCACGGTCAAATGCACCTCTCTCAAATAACAATTTCACTATCGGAACAGCTAAAACAGAGATAATTACACCCACTATTGACAAGAAAACCACCAACATACGCAAGGCCCGTATTGTATTCATCCTAAATTCTTTATGACGACTTAATGCAATATCTTCAGAAAGATGAGGTAGTATCACAGTCATTGGTCCTATCACAATGGCAGTACCCAAGGCGAACATTATGCGTTGGCTGTAAGCAAGATAAGAGAGGTGGCTCGCCCCAATCCTGGTTGCCCAAATCGCATCAATAGCTGCATAACTCGATATTCCAAACATTGAAATGAAAATAAACGGTATCTCCATAAATACATCTTTTATTTCAAAATATGATGATAATATATTTAAATTTATGCGAATCTCGTCTTTTATACCAACTAACAACAAAGGAATCGCTAATAAATTCCCTGCCAACATTCCCCAAATTAGAGCTTCAGTACCGATCTGATTAGAATAATATTGGGATAATATGATCATCCCTAGATATGGCAAAATATTAACCGAAGCAGCGACAAAGAATTTCATAGAAACATTGTGTAATGCTACAAAATAACTTACAATCACGGAACTCAAGTAAATTAACAAAGATAATCGCATCATCGCTACGGCCTTTAAAGCTTGTCCTTCCGGAAATGTCGGCACCATAATATTTATAATAATTGGTGAAAGCAAATATGTAATTCCAGATGAGACAATAGTAAATAAGCAAACAACAGAAAACAATAGTCCTGAAAACTGTGCATATCCCCTTTGGTGTTTCTTTTTTACTAGAACGGGTACAAGCGCAATTGAAATTATGCTGCCGGTTATCGTCAATAGAAGAAATGGGGGACTGATCGCAACCAAATAAACATCCAATCCGGATGATGCACCAAATATTTTAGCTATTAGTATCTGATTAAAAAAACTAGCACTGTAAGACCCAATTGATATTATGGATACAATTACAGAAGAGCGCAACATCATTGCATCTCATAGTAAGGCATATCGTTTGTTTTTGTGAAAAAAAGCAATATCGTTATTATAAATAATTATTTATCTCATAACTCAATGTGTTTTGTATGTTCTTTTTTATTTCGATTGTGTAAATGGACTAACGCATTGTAAACTCTCGTGGCAAACTACCACAAAACTAATAAATACCGACGGAAATCGCATCGTCCAGTTGTTATAAAAGTGGGGACATGTCAATTCTTATATGCATCACAAAAAACAATAATACCCAGATATCGTTATTGTTTCCCAGTATATGACTATACCGAAGGCGGAAATGCCACTATTATGTCATTTTTAATAGATATATTATAGTTTGGGTTAATACTATTGAGTTTACTATTAATCAAGGCCATGGGTGGATAATCTTTATCCTGACCAAAACAGCGTGCATCGTCAATCAGTATACAATGATCATTTCTCGAATGTCCTGAAATTACATTTAACTCAGCAATGATCGGACACTCTGTTTCTGTTTTTCCTGTTCCAGGACCACTATAGTGTCCATCTAGCCAGAAAAGTGCTCTTCCCTCAATTTTTGAAACCATATCATGTAAAGCTATGCTGCTGTCACCCAACCACAAATATACGTCAGAACAATTTTTAAACCTAATTTTATTCATTTTATAAAGCGGTTCATACAACTCAACAGACATAATTGTCTTAAATGCACCTCGCATTGCAGCAACGGTGTCGCCACAATAAGTTCCAGTTTCAATAAAAGTCGTACAGTTGAATAGTTTGGCATTGTCAAAAATGATAGTTCTCTTGCTAAATGGACATAATTCCCGTATTGGTCTCCTTCGTAATACCCATTTAAAGTAACGTAACATCATGAGAAACGGGCGAATAAAATACTTAAATTTGAGCATCAATTCATAATTATTCATAACTGAAATCCTTATTTTTGTGTTATTCCGAGTAATGAACACATCATAAACAGAGGACGCTATGGGGTGCAGTGAAGTGAAATTATTTTTTAATTCTCTTCCGTTTCGAGCGTGTTAACGTGTTAGTGGCCTGACGCATTGTAAAAACTTCGTGGCAACCGGCCACGGAGTGTACGAGTACAGGATCAGTCGTTCGAATACCTGCGCACCATCATCTACTTCACCACCGGCAAGACAATTATTCCATTACCCACTCAATGTTGAAGAAAACGATTTTTTTAATGATCCTGCTTTTCTTCTAAAAATATAATATGGAAGCATCAATGAAAACCAATACTTTCCATAGCGCCATCTGCCGTAAATCTCACGATATGGTCTTCCCCATTTTTTGTCCCACCAAACTTGTGCCTGACCAATCACGTCAGAATGCGGTAATGTTTTACTTTCTTTGGTTCCACCAACAATGAGATTTCTAAAAAGTAACCTGCGGTGATTCACAAAAATATCATTGAGTCGAACAACTTGATATCCACTATGTAAAGCGCGAATCCCTAAATCTAGATTTTCATAGCATCCAAATTCCACACCTTCATCGAAGGAACCAATTCGATTAATCATTTCTCGTTTGTAAACCGCAAATGTCAACGGGGTAGCAGGAAGAGGCGATCTGATTCCTTTTTGACATGAAACCGAATATATAATTTTCCTTATTTCCTCTTCCGAAATATCATCTGGTTCGGATGCAGGACTAATACGGATCATTGAACGGAAAGCCCGAGAATTGTATTTTGAACTAACATTAAAAACATCCATATCCTCAAATACACTATATGGATGTGCAATCCCGATAGTTGGTTCGCTATCCATCTTCCGTTGAATCTTTTCCAACATTAAAGGATCAACAATGTCTGCATCAGTTGACATGAATACTAAATAACGACTTTCAGCTTTTGCTACACGGAGGCCAGCATTAAAACCACGAGAAGTACCTAAATTGAGATTTGGCTCAACCAACTTTATTCTATTAGGATAAGTATCCGCTAATGACCTCAAGTATTGCGTCAAATTGCCACATGAGATTAATTGGTTATTGTTTACGATTATTAATTCAAAGTTCCCAGACATAGAAAGTGCCTTTGACAAAGCACACTGAACAGCACCTGCTTGTACTAATCGATCGAATGGGTCCAATACTGGAACAATGATTGAAAACATTTCTTAATTCACCGACCTTTGTAATGCCATTGGCGCACTTAATAACATATCTAACAGAAAAAGAAGTTAATATTTAAGAATTAATACGTGTAGAGAAATATTAAAAGCAAGTTCGGGAGGCAGAAATCATTTTTCATAATCGCCCCGACGTGAAAACGTCCTAATGAAGGTTGTTCACATCACTATAATCGTCCCTTTCTATTATCAGGCATCTCCTCTATGAGTTGCTTCCGATGATAACTGAAGACAAAAAAAGCGGACGAAACAAACAAGGATACTAATATCGCCGCGACTGCCGCCAAGCCCCGACTCGGCGCCGATTTCCGATCCGGCACCCTCGGGGAATCGATTACACGAAATCCGAACTGTTCCCGGTTCCGGCCCATCATCTCGCGCTCGACTTCCTGGCCGTATAACGCGTAGAGGCGATCCCGCGTCAAGGCGTCGACCGTCTTCCCGATCTGCTCCTCGATGAATTGCTTGTTCTTGACCGCGCGATCGAGTGCCTCCTCCTGAAGGCGGCTTTTCCCTTCCTCGAGATAATATTTCACGATGTTGGCGGAACCTTCCGGGGATCGAGATTCGAAGGACACGGAAACCGTGCCGGCCTTCTTGTTGACGAAAACCTTCCGGCGATCTTTTGCGGCACGGATGGCATCCCAGTCGCCCGGCGCCCTCGGTCCCTTCTCTCCGCGGAAAAGACGGTCCGTCCAACAGGATTTCATCTTCCCCGTCGCGGGATCAAATTTGTCCGGAAGGACGATCGGGTACAAGTTGTATTTCCCGAACACGCGCACGGTGAGGTCGTTGCTTTGAAAGAGGGTCTCCAGGTCTTCCACCTTGGTCGGGCTTCCGATATCGACACCGATCGAGGCAAGGACCCCCAGGGCGGGGTTCGGCCTCTTCTCATCCACCGCGGGGGTGAGGACGGCGGTCGCCTGGTAGATGTCTGGCAACAGGAACATCACGAGGAGCGTCACGAGCCCCACGGCGAGGGAAAACAGGGTGATCTTCCACCAATCCTTGCGCAGAATCGCGAAATATTCCCCCAAATAGATCACTTCTTCATCGTATTGCGTGGGAGGGGGGTCTTCCATCACCTTTTCTCCGCTCCGAATCTTCGTGTCGTCGTTTCCCATGGTCGTTTACCGATACTGGTATGCGGCCGAAAGCTCGATGGACTTGATGCTCCCGTCGTTGCCGGATACGCCCCCCTCGTTCGAGAACCGATCGTAAGCGATCTTCCCCTCGGCGCGAACGTTCTTCGTGAACCAGGCGACGAACCCGCCCGCGAGCCGTTTCCGCTCTTCCTTTGCGGGCCCGGGGTAGGAACGCTCCGTCTGATCGTAATTCAGTTCGAGGTAGGAGGAGGGAACCAGGAAGAGGCGGGCCTCGAGGAAGAGGTCCTTTGCATCCGTGCCCATATGGTGGCCCAGGATCTGCCCGTTGTATTGGTGCGGGTATTGCGGGTGCTGGTACCAAATGCCGAATGCATCATGACTCTGGACGGTGGTGCCGTACTCGATCCGCAGGTCGGCCTTCCGGAACGAGCCGATCGACGGCAGGAAAACGCCATATAGCCAGGCGTGGCGGGTGAAAACGCCGGGCTGGGACTGGTCTTCGCCGCCGTATTCGACATACAGGACCACCGGCTGGATGCGAAACGG
>Ga0315273_10014210_pt1 | contig 10259 bp, 6 predicted proteins | sample YL17G02_0_MG_FD_205753 | JGI IMG/M metagenome (GOLD analysis project Ga0315273, IMG submission 205753) | Sediment microbial communities from Yellowstone Lake, YNP, Wyoming, USA - YL17G02_0 | ecosystem: Environmental > Aquatic > Freshwater > Lake > Sediment | place: USA: Wyoming | collected... | reverse complement strand
TTCGGTCTCGAAGGATATGACCATCGACATTCAGCTCTCCAGGGGGAAAACCGTGTCCGGGGCAGTCCGCGACAGCGGCGAGAAAGCCCTGGCGAATGTGCGTGTTCGTGCATTCCAGGGCGGGAATCTTGTCAATTCGGCGCTGAGCGATTCGGCGGGTTGTCCAGTTCATCAGGCCTGGATGAGTCCCGGGGCAGGTACTTCAGGTCCTTCAGGCTTTACGTCAATAGCGGCAAGTACGATCTGGTTGCCTATGCGGCGGGTTGCCAGCCGATCCGAATTCCCGAGATGATCATCTCGGGCACGGCGGAATACCGCATCGATCTGCCCGCGCCGCTCCCCTGGACGGGTGTCTTGCGCGGGGCAAACCAGGAGCCGTTGTCTGCCACTCTGATCCAATCCTACAACGACCTGGCGCTGCAATATGATTATTCGCAGACGGATTCGGCCGGCCGCTTCTCCATTTTGATGACCCCCGGAGGGTTTGTGAAGTTTTGGACCTCGGGCGCCAGCAATATCCTGCACACGGAGCGTTTCGACTCCGTTTCAACGATTTTCAGCCCGATCGCGTCTGCAGTGCGAAAAAATGGGAAGGCGCCGATGGTTCCGGAGGCGCTGCCCCCGGCTACTCTCTCACGCACCTGCCGGTGCTCGGCGGTGCACGCCGGCATTTTTTCCAGATCCGTCGAACCAGCGATAAAGGGCGGGGAGCACCAGCAAGGTCGACAGCGTCGAGGTAAACAGGCCGCCCACGACCACCACAGCCAGGGGGCGTTGTACTTCGGATCCGGGGCCCGTTGCGAACATCATCGGGATGAGGCTGAATACCGTGATGGATGCCGTCATCAGGATGGGCCTGAACCTCATGCTGCAGGCATCCCGGACAGCATCATGGACAGTGGAACCCTCGTTGCGCAGCTGGAGAATGCAGGAGACCAGGACCAGGCCGTTCAAGACCGCCACTCCCAGCAGGGTGATGAATCCCACGGAAGCCGGCACCGAGAGGTACAAGCCGGAGAGCCAGAGTGCAAAGACGCCCCCCATCTGCGCGAAAGGCAGGTTGAGAAACACGAGGAACGACAGCCGCGCCGATCGAAAGGTCATAAACAACAGCGCGAGTACGAGGATGACAACAAGCGGAGTGATAATCATGAGACGTCGCATCGCGCGCTGCTGATTTTCGAACTGACCTCCCCATTCGATGGAATATCCGGTCGGCAGCACTACCTTCCGCCGGATCTGCTGCTGCGCCTCGGCAACGAAGGAGCCGATGTCGCGCCCGACGATGTTCAGCTCGATTCCCATCCGCCGCATGCCGTTGTCGCGGCTGATCTGCGCGGGACCCTCCTGCAGGGCAATCTCGGCAAGCTGGCTCAAAGGGATCCCGATGCCGTCGCCCGTTCCCACCAGCGTATTTGCGAGTTTTTCGACCGAATTGCGCTGCTCCTCCGGGAAGCGGAGTGTGAGGTCGAAAGCCCGGTTGCCCTCATAGACCTGCGTAGCCGCCTTCCCGCCCACCGCGATTTCGATTATGGTGAGTACATCCCGGACATTCAGGCCGTAGCGGGCGATCCGATTGCGGTCGACCCGTATGTTGATGTAGGGCTGGCCCGACACCTTTTCAACCACCATATCCTCGCTTCCGGATACCTGACGGAGGACCCGCGCGATTTCGTCGGTCTTGGCCTTCAGCACTTCCAGATCGTCGCCGAATATTCTCACGATCACCTGGGCTCGGGTCCCGGCCACGAGTTCGTCGATGCGGCATTGGATTGGCTGGCTGAAGCTGAATGCGAGCCCCGGGATGTCGGCAATCGCATCACGCATCTTGTCGACGAGCTCTTCCTTGGTTCGGGCGCTCCGCCATTCCGTCCTGGGCCTGAGCATTCCGACAAACCCGGTCTTGTCCACCCCCTTGGCTTCCAGGGGAACCCCGGTCCTGCCCGTGCGGGATACGACCGTCTCGAGCTCGGGAAAAGCCTTGAGGCGTTGTTGCACAAGACCGGCGATTTCGAGCGCCTTCTCCAGCGAAGTCCCGGGAATCAGCTGGAAGTCCATGTCGAACGCGCCCTCATCCATGACGGGAATGAACTCCGTTCCCAGCCGCGGGAGAAGCAGGACCGCAGCCACGATCATGGCGAGCGACAGCCCCAGGATGAGCAGCGGGGTGCGCATGCCGGTCTCGAGCGCGCGAAGGTACAGCCGTCGCGCCAGCGCGAGCGGTCGATTGGGTTTTTCGTCGCCCGGTTTCAGGAACACCGCGCACAGGACCGGGATGACGAATACCGAGAGGAACAGCGAGGCGAACAGCGCGATGGACACGGTAACGGCCAGGGGGGAGAACATTTTACCCTCCATCCCCTCCAGCGTGATGATGGGCACGAAGGTAAGGGCGATAATCAGTTCCCCGAAGATGCTGGGTCTGCGCACTTCAGTGACCGCGTGCAGGACAGTCGCGTACTTGCGGGACGGGTCCTTGAGCGCGCCCAGGCGGCGCTGGACGTTTTCTACCTGGATGATGGTGGCATCGATGATCATGCCGATGGAAATCGCCAATCCCCCGAGCGACATCAGGTTGGCGTTCAGCCCCGCCTGCTTCATGACGGCGAAGGTGAGGAGGATGGCGAGCGGGAGGGCCATGACGACCACCGCGGCTCCCCGGATGTTCCTGATCAGGAGATAGAGGACGACGATCACGAGAAACAAGCCTTCGGCCAGAGTCCACAGGATCGTGTTGATGCTCTGCTTCACGATGTCCGAACGGTCGTAGAAAGGTTTCAGCTTCAGAGCGCGAGGGAGAATATTTCCGCTGTTGATCTCCCGCACCTTTTCTTCAACCCGGCGGACAACCTCGAGGCTGTTCTCCCCTTTGAGCATCATGACGATGCCGCCTACGACCTCCCCCCTGGCGTCCCGGAGCGCTGCCCCCTGCCTGGGAACGAAGCCGGTTTTGATCTCCGCCACATCCCCCACGTAGACCGGGATGGCGTGGTAGCTCTTGATGACGATCTTTGCGATATCCGGCAGCGAGCCGATCAGGCCCACGCCGCGGATGATATATTGCTCGGCCGAACGGTCGATAAAGCTCCCGCCCACGTTTTCGTTGTTGTTCTTGATTGCCTCGAAAACATCGCCGATCGACAGCTTGTACTTCAGCAGCTTGTCGGCGTCGACGATAACCTGAAACTCCTTCAAATACCCGCCGAAGGAATTCACCTCGTTGACCCCCGGCTCGCCCTTGAGCAGCGGTGTTATCACCCAATCCTGTAGGGTCCGGAGCTCCATCAGGTAGCGCACCTTTTCGGCCGGATCCGCCGGCACGCTGCCCTCGATGGTGTATTGATAGATCTCCCCCATGGCGGTGGCGATCGGACCCATCTCCGTCCTGACGCCTCCGGGGAGTTTGCCGGAGGTCGCCGCCAAACGCTCGTGCGCGAGCTGGCGGGCGAAATAGATGTCGGTGCGGTCCCGGAAAACCAGGGTGATCACGGCCAGCCCGTATTTGGTCACCGAGCGCATGGTGACCAGATCGGGCAGGCCGCGCATGGCGGTTTCAATCGGATAGGTGACGAAGCGTTCAATCTCCAGCGGCGAGAGTCCGGGGGCCCCGCACATCACCTCGACCTGCACATTGGTGACATCCGGGAAGGCGTCGATGGAGGTGGTCCGGATGGAATATGCGCCCAGGCCGATGATTAAAAACACCAGCAAGAGGATCAGGAGGCGATTACGCAGCGTCGCTCCCATCAGTCTCTCAATCATTGATTCTCTCCAAACAAGGCCATTCTGACCGGATATCTCCGCCCGGGTCGTCGAACCAAAGTAATTTATGAGGGACCTCTTCCACCGCTCCCTTATGGTCGCGGCTCTGTGGAGCGTGCCAAAACAGAGCCGCGCGCATAAGCAAGCGGCGGTGAACGATCCTGCTTTGATCTTTTCTCAGCCTCTATATCCCGGCAATGATCAATGGCCCCGGACCTCAACTGCCGGCCTCCGGCTTGCCGAGTTCCGACTTCAAGGTGAAGGTTCCTTTGGCCACATATGCCTGCCCGTGCGCCAGCCCCTGCACGATTTCGGTGAATGATCCGTTGGTCCGGCCCGCAGTTACCGCCTGGAGTTTGAAAGCGCCATCTTCGCTTATGAAGAGGCAGGTTCTGCCGTCGATCAGGAGGAGCGTCTCATTCGACACCAGGACCGGGATTTTGAGATCTTCGATTGCGATCCGGCCGCTGACAAAGAGTCCCGGGCGGTACCGTCCGTCCGCGTTCGAGATGACCACGCGTGCGTGGATGGTCCTGTTGGTTTCGGTGGCGATCGGCTCCAGATAATCGACGCGCCCTGCTGCATCCGGAACAGCGCTGCCCATGCTGATGGTCGCCCTCTGCCCGACCCGAACCAGGGGAAGATCCTTCTGGTGAACGTCGAGGTTCACCCAGACGGAGCTCAAGTCCGCGATCACAAACGCCGTCGAGTCCTCCCGGAGCACCTCTCCCAGGCTGATGTGCTTTTCGGTTACCGTGGCATCGAAGGGCGCCGTCATTTCATACAGGATCGCAGCCTTGTCCGGGCGGCTGGATAATTGGGAGAGGTATTCCTCCGAAAAACCCAGCGCCCGCAATTTCTGTTCGGCGGTGCGCAGGACGATATTCGCTTCGGCCAGGCTGTTTTTTGCCTGGATATAATCCTGTTCGGGAGAGATTCTTTTCTGCCACAGTCGTTCTTCCCGGTCGAAATTGCTTTGCGCGAGCATGACATGCTCGCGCGCCGCCAGGAGTGCCGCGCGGCTATCGGCCAACTCGCGGCTTTCCAGCACCGCCATGATTTCTCCGCGCCGGACCCTTTCCCCCAGGTTCTTGCGGACTTCGCGCACGACTCCGGGAACCCTTGGCACCACGTGAGCGATGCGGTCCGCGTTCAGGGCAACCTCGCCGGGCAGGGTGATCTCGATCTGAAGGCGGCCGGGGCCGGCAGCGGCCGTTTCTATGCCGAACTGCTTCACCTGCTGTGGGCTCAAACGCACGATCCCAAGGCGTTTCGATGCCTCTGCCGCTGCAGGTGCGCGCTGCGCCGGTGCGACGGCGCGCGGCCCCGCGGATGGCGCATGCTCCTGCTTGCAGCCCGCAAGAATGCCGCTCAGGGCGAGCGGCGCAGCCAGAAACAGTGGGACGAAAAGCGCCGGAAATCTACTCCTCATGGGAGGCCTCCTTCATCTCTCCTGCAGGGCGGGCAGGGTGCGCGGACGAATCACACCGGGCCAGCCGGTCGATTTCGATCGCGGCCTTCAGGCCGGAGGCCACAGCCTCGATGTATCGCCTGTGCAACTCGGCATAAGTCCGCTGGGCGTCCAGCACATTCAGAAAGTCGAACTTTCCGAATCGATAACCTTCCTCCGTGGCCGCGAGAGCTTCCTTCGACGCCGGGAGCGCTGTTTGAGTCAGAGCCTTCGCCTCCAGGAGCGCAATTTCATGATCATGCCTTGCCTGAACGAGGCCGGCACGAAGGCGCCACTCCACTACTTTCTTCTCCGAGGTGGCTTTGTCCATCCGGATCCGCGCCTCCGCGATCGCGCCCTGCCGCCTGTCGAAGATGGGCAGCGGAATCGATGCGCCGGCAACCCAGGAATTCAGGTCCTCGAGATTCAGGCGCTTGAATCCGGCGCTTACGGTCAGATCGGGTCTCCTGGCCGCCCGTTCGACATCGACCAGCGAGCGGCGAAGATCCACCGCCGCTGCGGCCAGCTTCATTTCCGGAGAGCTTTCGATGCATGATTTCGCCGCGAAAGGAAGCGCCGACGGAATTTCAAATACCGCCTGCACGGTGTCGAAGTCTTCCTGGCTGCCACCCCACAATGCCGCCAGCCAGTCTTTGGCTGCCAGCAGCTCCTTCAGCTGTTTCTCCTCTTCCAATTGTGCGGACGAGAGCGCGACCGTCGCGCGTGTCTGCTCTACCGGTGAAACCTTCCCGGCCGCGACCCTTTCGACCACAATCGCATGCGCCTGCCGGGCCAGCTGCGCCAGTTCTCTCTGATTGGCCAGCCGCTCCTGGCCCGCAAGAACCTCGGCGAACGCCAGCGAAGCGGCCGCAATGAGTTCCACCTTCTTAAGCTCGAGCATTTCCCCCGCCAGCGCCAGTTCCTTCTCCCGGGCTCGAACCCGGACGGCGCGCTTGCCGCCGAGCTCCAGCCGCTGACTCACTTGGAAGGTGCTTTCCGTATATCGGAAAATGCCCGTTCCCCCCATGGCGAGGAAATTTTCGGCTCCGGCGGAAAACTCGGGGTTGGGACGGAGGCCGGCCTGAAGGATTCGCGCCGACACCGCCCGGATCTCCAGTTCCGAGACATTGAGCTCCGGATTGCTCTCGGCGACGAGTGAGAGCGCCCTCGACAGGGTGAGCGGCTCACTGCGGCCGGATGCCAATGCGTTGTTGTTCGCCCCCGTCTGAAAAGCCGAGAGCGGCAGCGTATGCGCGATGCAGCACAGAAGACAAAGGGCCGCGATTTTTGATAATGAGTGTTTCATGACTGCTCCAAAACCATGCAAGAACTACGGGGCGCGAAGAACCACAACGCGTGCCCGCGCCCGGATGGCGCCCGCGTGTTGTTCTCTTGTTGCCCGTCAGCATGCCAGCGCCGGGGTGCGGAGGATGCAGCGACAATTTGAAGGCGATTTCTAAATCCGAAGCTTGAGAAGGGAATGGGAGTGGCGGTGGCGCAGGAGCGGCAGTTTCAGGTTGAAATCAGTAGCGCCGGTGACGGAGCCGGCAAGGACAGCCGGATGATGGAGGCCGATCGTGTGGTTCGCCGCCTGCGGCGCAGGCGGCAGGAGGTGCGCACTGATCCGGGTGCCTCCCGGGCCGTCCAGAAAAAGGTCCAGGCAAGGGTCCGTTCCATTTCTTATCGCGGCGACGGCGGCAGCGTCGACATCCGGTCCGGCGTTGACCGGCGTTACACCGAAGAGGCCGTGGCAGGGATCACAGCCCATAATCTCCAGAAAGTATTTGCCATCCGCCTGGATGCATTCGACCAGCAGAGGATGGGCCACCAGCGCGTGCAGAAACACCAGGCTGATCAGAAGGGAACCAACATTTTTCATAGGGACCGCCGGCCCAAGCCGGATTCTGGAATTCCTTCCGCTCCGCGGTATTGCGGTGCGCCCAAATCCCGCGAACCGGGAAGCTGGAGTCTTGCCATTGCGCCTCCCACAGGGACGCGGCGAAAATAGCCGGGCTATTCTCCTTTCGTCCCTAACGGGACGCCCGCCAAGGGGGTCGCACTCCAGGCGTCAAGCCCAGCACAGCCTATTCAAGCCTGCCGTCCCCGTCAAGTGCTTATGAAGAAAAACTCTCATGCTAATTTTGCGAGACCTGACAGCAAAATATATCGTATGCTGAATGGATGACAGAACATTCCGCCGCAACGACGTTTAACCACCTGTTCAAAAAGAGTGTGCTTCGTTTCCCGAACCGCGTCGCCTTCCGCCTGAAAACGCCCGATGGGTATCGCGAAGTCGATTACCGCGAAGTGGACCGACAGACGCGGGGAGTCGCTCTTGGGCTGACCGGCATGGGATTCCGGCCCGGAGCCCGCGTCGCGATTTTGTCGGAAAACAGGCCCGAGTGGGTATATGCCTACGTCGGCATCCTCCTGGCCGGAGGAACGGCGGTCCCGCTCGACACCCAGATCTCTCCAAGGGAATGGCGGCGCCTGCTGGACGACTCCGACTCCCAGGTTGTCTTTGTCAGCGGGAACCTCCTGCCCCGCTTGAGGGAAGCCGTCCAGGATTCGCCGCTGGTCGGCAGGCTGATTTGTTTTGACGACGTGCCGGGCGATCACGATGTGCGCGGGGAGCTGTCCGGCCTGGTGGATTGGGGCCTGGCGCTCGACCCTGCGCCCGCGCTGCCTGAATCCAATCCTTCCGATTGGGTTGTGCTCATTTATACCTCCGGCACAACAGGGCAGCCCAAAGGCGTGATGCTGACGCAGGGCAACATCGTCGCGGAAATATCGGGCATCCTGGACATCGTGTATATCGACGAAAACGACTCGATGCTCTGCCTGCTGCCGCTGCAGCATGTGATGGCGTCGATCATCAACGTCCTCATGCCTCTGACTGTCGGCGGCAAGGTCATCTTCATCGACACCCTGAAGCGGGCGGAGATCCTCGAAGCGCTGGAGGCGGGCGGTGTCACCATCCTGCTGGCCGTGCCGCAGTTCTTTTACATCTTTTATGACCAGATCCAGGAGGAATTGAACAAGAGGTCGGCCATGACACGGCGGCTGTTCACGGCGCTTCTGGCCCTGAACCGAGTCAGCATGCGCCTGGGCCTGAACCTGGGCAGGCGCCTCTTCGGAAAAGTGCATCAGCGCTTCGGCGAAAAAATGCGGCTCTTCGTCTCGGGCGGGTCCTCCTACGATGCCAAGGTGGGACGATTTTTCGCCGCCCTCGGATTCACGGTTCTCCAGGGTTACGGCCTTACGGAGACCGCCGGCGCGTGTTCCGCCACGCGTCCCAAGGTCAACCTGGTGGGATCTGTCGGACAGCCTTTCCCCGACCACGAAATCCGCATCGAGGATCCCGACGAATTCGGCATCGGCGAGGTCGTGATCCGCGGGCCGCTTGTGATGAAAGGCTACTACCGCAATCCGGAGGCCACTGCCGAAGTGATGAAAGACGGATGGTTTCATTCCGGGGACCTCGGAATGTTTGACAAGCAGGGCAACCTGTTCATCACCGGCCGGCGGAAAGAAGTCATCGTCCTTCCCAACGGGAAAAACATTTATCCGGACGAGATCGAGGCCCACTACCTGCAGTGCCCCTACATTCAGGAGATCGCGGTCCTCGGCATCGCGACCAAAGGGGCTCACGAAGCCAGCGAAAGCCTTCACGCCGTGGTCGTGCCGGATTTCGAGTACCTCAAGGCGAAGAAGATCGCCAACGCGCGCGAGATCCTGCGCGACGAGATCGGGCGCTGGTCCGCGCAGCTGCCCAAATACAAGCGGCTCATGAGCTACCAGATCCAGAAGGATCCCCTGCCACGGACCACCACGCGCAAGATCAAGCGGCTCGAGCTCAAGAAGATGATCGAGAGCGGCGCATTGACTGCTCAGGAACCCGCGCAGGCCGCGCGCTCCAATGCGCCTCACGATGTGCAGCTCAAGGAGTCCGCGGTGGGCCAGGAAGTGCTCCGCTGTATGAAGGAACAATATCACCGCTCGCCGGTCGAAATGGATATGAACCTCGAGCTCGACCTCGGATTCGATTCCATGGAAAGAGTCGAGCTCCTGGCCAGCCTCGAGCAGTCCCTGAACATCGACCTGCCGGAGGATTTCGGCGCCGAGATTCTCACGGTGCGCGACTTGATCACCGGGATCGACCTGCAGACCAGCGGCGGAAGCGGGACGTCCTCGGCAACGCGCCAGAGCTGGAACACCATTCTCTCCGAGGAGGCACTCGGGAAAGAGGGAGAGTGGCATGTCCGCTTTTCGGGAACCCTGCTGACATTGTTCAAATACCTGGGCTTGAGGATGGTGTACGTCTTCAGCCGGATTTTCCTGCGACTGGAGACGAAGGGGATCGAGAACCTGCCCAAGGAGGGCCCGTTCATGATCTGCCCCAATCACCTCAGCTATATCGATCCCTTCATTGTTTTGTGTGTCGTGCCTTACCGCGTCTTCAAGAGGGTGTTCTTCGTCGGTGCCAGCGAATACTTTCAGAACTGGTTCATGAAGTTCATGGCGCGCCTGGCCAACATCGTGCCGGTCGACCCGGATGCCCACCTCCTGCGGGCCATGAAGGTAGGAGCCTTCGGGCTGCACCGCAAGCGCATCCTGTGTATTTTCCCGGAAGGGTCGCGCTCGTTTGACGGCGATCTGAAAGAGTTCAAGAAAGGCGCGGCCATCCTGTCGCGCGAGATCGGCGCGCCGATTGTGCCTGTGGCACTCCACGGCGCTTACGAAGTCTGGCGCCGGGACAGCTGGAATATCCGCCTTCACAAGGTGAAGCTGATCTTCGGGCCGCTCCTGACCGTCGGGAATGATGGCAAGGATCCTTACCAGGCCGGCACCGACAGATTACGCGACACCGTCGCCGGATTGCTCAGCCAGATTTCCGGCTGATAGAGCCTGGATCTCTCAACCGCAAAAAAATCTAGCGGGTAGGGCAGAGGTCATGCCTCCGCCCCCCCGTTGTCGCCTGCCAGTCTCCACGAGACTGACATTGGGTGAGCATGTGGAGTTACCACACTCGGCGACCCCGCGCGGT
>Ga0315273_10014208_pt1 | contig 10260 bp, 4 predicted proteins | sample YL17G02_0_MG_FD_205753 | JGI IMG/M metagenome (GOLD analysis project Ga0315273, IMG submission 205753) | Sediment microbial communities from Yellowstone Lake, YNP, Wyoming, USA - YL17G02_0 | ecosystem: Environmental > Aquatic > Freshwater > Lake > Sediment | place: USA: Wyoming | collected... | reverse complement strand
GTGGTGGCGGGCGGCGGGGCGGCCACCGCCCCCACGCGCACAACCACACCCACCCCCAACCACAAAAAACCCCCCACCCCCCCCCGCCCCCCCCCCCGGCCCTCATGCTCCACCACACCCTCCCCCCCCCCCCCCCCCCCCTTCTCATCTCACCTCACCTCACCTTCCCCAGCTCCTCCGCCGACCGCCCTCGCCCCCAACCGGGACCGGTACCATGTCATCGAGCTCTGGGGGTGCGAACTGCTGGTCGGGTCCACGCCCGACGGCCGCCTGGACGTGGGCGACGCGTACGTGCGGGATGCCGCGTCCGGCTTGTATGCCCGCCCGGGCGGGGAGCCCGGGTCTGGCGAGGCCGCCTCCGCCCTGGGCCGGGCCTGGGGCGGCCCGCGGCCGGCCATCGTCGTCCCCTGGGAGACAACCTACTTTGGGGACGCCCTCTACAAGAAAGCCGGGTGGACCCGAACGGAGCGCGTCTTCTTAATCCCCGCCCGTGACCAGGCTGGTGGGAGCAGCAGCAGCGGCAGCAGCAGTGACGCGTCGCCCTCCTCGCGCCCGCCCCTCGACTTCACCGCCGTCGCCCGCTTTGACGCAGGCACGCGGGTCCTGGAACTGGCGACCGTGAAGCGGGAGGCGCCCGCGGATGCGGACCCGGCGGAGCTGTCACTGCGCATTAGGTAAAAGGATTAAAAAACAAAAAAAGGGGGGGGGGGACAAAGAGATAAATGGGAGATGAAAAGGGTGGGCACTAACGCCCCGCCGCACCTCTGCACTCACGCGCTCTCCCCCCCACCCACACCACCCACACCACACACACAACAGATCTGAAGGCCTCATACTGGTGGAGACGGAAGCCCTGCCCTCGCCCAACGACCTCGTCGGCCAGGTCAGCCAGGTCGGCCAGGAGGGCTTTTGAATGTTTTCCCTCACACACACACACACACACACCACACCATTTTCCCAATTTATCCCCTGCACCGTGATGATGATGCCCAGGTTAAGGTGGTCGGACTGCTGTGTGGGGAGGGGCCGGAGAGGGAGGCAGGCGAAACAAACACGGCGGCGCGCGCGGTGCGGTGCGAGGGATAGGGGTGCGGGGGGGTGTTTGGGGGGGGGGGAACAGAGAGAGGGTGATTGTGAAAAAGCTGGACTGAGAGCAACCACAACGACCCACCGACCAGCACCCCGCCCTGACCCCACGCCGTCGCACACGTGACAGTGTAAGAAGCCAAAGCCCCTCCCCAGCCCCCGTATCTTTCAACCCCGCCCACCGGGCAGCCGCACTCCGGACAGCGCCCGCTCCAGGCCCAGCCCCAGCACCGCGCGCACCGCGTCGGCCCCGTCCTCCACCGCCCGCTCCACGTCCTCTCGCTCGCCCGGCCCAAAGTCTTGGAGCACGTATGCGACGACGGGGATGTGGTCGGGCGGGCGGCCAACACCTGTGAAGAATGAAAGAAGAAAAGGGATGATTGAGTAGGAGAGGGGTGGCGTGTGTGGGTGAGAGATATCGACCAACATCCATCCCATCCCACCCCATCTCCCATCCCATCCCCCCCCGGCCTGGGCCCCCAGGACGCGGCCAAGGCTGTTTCCGCCGCCCAGATGGGCAGCCTGGCCAAAGCCGGCGCGGCCGCCCCCATTGCCAACAGAAGACAAACGTACCAACCCGCACACGCACAAAGTCTTTCGTCCCACCGAAATGCTGGATCAGGGAGCGGACGCCATTGTGCCCGCCATGGCCGCCCCCCGCCCGCAGGCGAATCTTGGAGACGGCCGTGTCCATGTCGTCATAACAGGCGATGACGCGGGACGGCGGCACCCTGTAAAATTTGGCCAGCCCGCCGACGGCTTCGCCTGACACGTTCATGAAGGTCAGGGGTTTCACTAGCAAAACCCGCACACCCTCCAGCGTCCCCCGCCCCACCGCCGCATTGCACTGGGCCCGGTCAAGGGCGCACCCCGCCTGGGCGGCCAAGCGGTCCACCACCCGCCACCCGACGTTGTGGCGGGTGCGCTCGTACTTGGGCCCCGGGTTGCCCAGCCCCACGATGAGCCACAGGCCGCCATCGGCTGCGTCTGCGGCAGCGGCTGCCGGGTCGACCGCACGGAGGGGGGGGCCGCGCCGGCGCAGGGAGGACAGGGCGGCGCCCATGATGCTATGAGGTGGTGGTGAGGGTGGGGCGAGCGGTGGGGCGTGGCCGACGGCAAGGTGCGAACAAGGGACAGAGAGCCGCTGCAAAGCGCCGCCTCGATTCAGCAGGCCTGGCCGCATGTGCTGGCAGAGCAGAGCAGATGCACAAACACGCGCACGCTGGCTGTCCGGCCCGCGTGCGTCGTGAGAAAAAAAAATGAGACTGTGCCGATTGTCTCGCTCTTTCAGCCACCCCTTTTTCCATCATGTCAAATTTCAATCACGCCACGCGCTGTCTCCACCCCCGCTAGCATCACTCCGCGCCCGGGACGACGACCCATGCTGCTGCTGCTGCTGCTGTGTGGCCTGCCCCCCCCCGCTACCATTATTCTCAGCCAGCATCATCAGCGGCGAGTCCCGGGCCAGGGCAGCGGCTGTTGTTGCACTTGCTGGAGGAATGATGCTCCCTGCCTCGACGGCCGCCCGGTGGAGGCGGCGGGCCTCATCCAGCGGGTCCTCTGGCTCTCCATCACCGCCATCGTCTGCCATGCGCGCCGGTGGCGAAGGCACGGGCGCCCGCCCAAACGCGCCCGCCCCACCGGCGGCCAGGGGTGTTTCCGGCACAGGCTCGCGCGTGGGCAAAGGCTGTAGCCCGGACGCGGCGATGGGCGCGGCGGGCGTGGCGGCTTGACCGCGCGATTGACCAATCAACGTCAAATCTTCGCGGCGTGGGGGCAGGCAGTGAGTGGGCGCGGTCGCCGGCCCGCGCGTTGCCTGGGCGACTAGCAGGCGGGCAGCCAGGAGGTCTGATGTGGCGGGGCCGCCACCCCCGCCCTCAGAAGGGCGCGGCGAGTCCATGCCACCCACCACCAGCGCCCGTTCACTCCCCTCAGCTGCCATGTGCGTGTCCACCGTAGGAGCCGCCATGCCGCCGGCAGCGGTTTGGGGTGCCAGGCGGCTCAGGGAAGAGGCAGACGTGTTGAGGCGGACGGCTGGAGGCGTGCTTGTTGTGGGCGGCGGCGGCGTTGCCTGTGCTTCCTCCACTCCAACCGCCGCCACGCGCAGGGGGCGCAGCAAGGGCGGCGGTGCGTCGGCTGTCATCGCCGCAGCATCCGGCACAGCCGTCGTGTCCCGCGCGCTGTCGGACCGGCCCAGGTCGGCCGGAGGGAGGGCAGGTCGGGGTTGGTGTGGTTCGGCTGGCGCGTCCAAGTCGGCCGCCGAGTCGGTGCGGGCGCGGGTTGGGGAGGACGGCCTTGAGGGCCGGGCGCCGCTTTCAGCCGCCGGCGCGCGGTGGCCGAACAACAGCCGCGCCAGCAGGTGGCGAAGGCCGGCCGTGCCGGGCGGCCGGGCGGCAGGAGCGGGCGGGTTGGTCGCCATCGCTCGCGACGTCTTCTATCTCTACCAACGCACACGCACTGCCCTCTTCCCACGCAGCTGTGTTTATGCGGCAGCGATTAAGCGAGGCTTTCAGCGCGCGTGCTGGTTGGCCGGTAACCTGCCCCCCCCCTGACGCTGCCGTGATTTTGAGAGAAGTGACAGGAAGAAAGCATTATTTTCTCTTCTTCCCTCTCTTCAGTCTCGAGTTCCCCTTGCCCTTCTCCTCGCGCACGCCTCAACCCTCCCAAAACAAACAACCCGTCGCCCGCCATGCAGACGACCAGCAGCCTGCGGTCCCAGGTGAGAGCATGCGGATGCGAGGAGGGCCTGCGAGGAGTGGAGGGGGCGCGTGCTAAGGGAGACGACGCTGGTGGCTAGGTGGTCTCCAGCACCCGCGCTGAGAATTGCTTCTCCTTCCTCCGGCGAGGAGCTTGGACGCGCCACACCCCGCGTCCCGCCCACCCAGCCCAGGGGCGGCCAAATACATGTTCTACCCGTCTACCCGTGTGGCCTGTGTCGCGGGGCGCGCTTCCACTTTGCATCGCTCCCTTCATATATGCTGCGCTTCTGGACTCCAGTTGTTTTCCACTCACCATCTCTCCTCTCCTCTTCACAACGCAGGCGGCCTCCCGCTCCGCCTTTACGGGCGTTGCGACGACCAAGGCCCGCCGCGGCCGGGTTGGCATGGTGAGTTGAAAATTGGAAAGGGCGGCGTATGGCGTGGCGTGAAGAAGGAAGCTTAGAGTGCGCGGAAACTCTTCCCCAGCGCCGCCGTCGGTCTACCACGGGCCGTCGCAAAAAAGAGGGCGCCCCTTTTGCGCCCTCAGCTTCGTGACGGGACCGCTTGATCGCCCGCTTGGACCCCAAGCCTAGCTAGGCCATTCATTTAGCCAGCCCCGGGCGGGATGTCAAGGCAAATCGCCCTCTCTGCTCCCCACCAGGGCGTGGCGGCGGAGGGACACTCGCTGGCCGCCGCATGCTTCGTCTCTATCTCTCTCACCTCTTCCTTCCTTTCATCCACTCCAGACCCCGGCCCGCGCGGAAGCCAAGGAGATTGTCTTTGACAACGAGTCCCGCAAGCGCATGCAGGACGGCATCAACAAGCTAGCGGACGCTGTGGGCGTCACCCTGGGGCCTCGCGGTGAGTGCGAAAAAGACGCGACGCGACGGGCAGCGACCTCAGCCGCCGCCGGCGGCCTCGACGTAGACGCGAAAACCCTCTCACCCCTTCTCTCTCTCTCTCTCATCCCCTCTCCTCACTCTCTTCCCATCCCATCCAGGCCGCAACGTCGTCCTGGAACAGTCCTACGGCGTCCCCCAGGTCATCAATGACGGCGTCTCCATCGCCCGGGCCATCGAGCTGGAGGACCCCGTCGAAAACGCGGGCGCCCAGCTGATCAAAGAAGTGGCCGGCCGGACCAACGACGCGGCGGGCGACGGGACGACGACCGCGTCCGTCCTGGCCCGCGAGATGATCCACTTTGGCCTGCAGGTCGTCACCGCGGGCGCCAACCCGGTGTCCGTCAAGAAGGGCATCGACAAGACGTGCGACTTCCTGGTCGGCAAGCTGCGTGGCCTGGCCAAGCCCGTCCAGGGGTCGGCCGACATCCGGTCGGTCGCCACCATCTCCGCCGGCAATGACGAGGCCATCGGCGACCTGATCGCAGAAGCCCTGGAGACGGTCGGCGCGGACGGCGTGCTGACCATCGAGTCCTCCAACGGCCTGGAGACGACGGTGGAGGTCCAGGAGGGCATGCAGATTGACCGGGGGTACGCGTCCCCGCAGTTCGTGACCAACCAGGAGAAGCTCCTGGTCGAGTTTGACAGCCCGCGCATCCTGATCACGGACCACAAGATCGAGACGATCAAGGAGATTCTGCCCCTGCTGGAGCAGGTCACCCGGGTGAACCAGCCCCTGCTCATCATCGCGGAGGACGTGGTGGGCGAGGCGCTCGCGACCCTGGTCGTCAACAAGCTGCGTGGCATTGTCTCCGTGTGTGCCGTCAAGGCGCCCGGCTTCGGCGAGCGCCGCAAGTCCCTGCTCCAGGACATTGCCATCGTGACAGGTGCCGAGTTCGTGGCCAAGGACCTGGGCATGAAGGTGGAGACGACGACGCTGGACCAGCTGGGCGTGGCGCGCAAGGTCACGTGCGGCAACGTGTGGACCACCATCATCGCGGACGCCGCCAACAAGGAGGAGATCGACCTGCGCGTCGCCCAGATCAAGAAGGAGCTGGCCGAGACGGACTCCGTGTACGACACGGAGAAGCTGTCGGAGCGGGTGGCCAAGCTGGCGGGCGGGGTGGCGGTCATCAAGGTCGGCGCTGCGACCGAGACGGAGCTGGAGGACCGCAAGCTGCGGGTGGAGGACGCCAAGAACGCGACCTTTGCGGCCGTGGAGGAGGGGATTGTGCCCGGCGGTGGGGCTGCCCTGCTCCACCTGTCCGAGCTCATCCCGGAGTTCAAGAGCACGCTGACCGACCCGGAGGAGAAGCTGGGCGCGGACATTGTGATGAAGGCCCTGAAAGCGCCGGCCCGCCTGATTGCCAACAACGCGGGCATGGAGGGCGACGTCATCATCGAGAAGCTGGTCGGCACCTCCTTCGAGACGGGCTACAACGCGATGACGAACAAGGTGGAGGACCTGATCAAGGCGGGCGTGCTGGACCCGGCCAAGGTGACCCGGTCGGGGTTGACCAACGCATGCGGGATTGCGGGCATCATGCTGACGACCCAGGCGGTCATGGTGGAGAAGGTGCGGCCTCGTGGGGGTCGGGGTGGTGGGGGCGCGTCCGACATGGGGTACTCGCCGTCCGGCATGCCGGCGGGCATGACGATTTGAAATGGAGGCGAGCGAGAGAGACGGCTGAGGCGTGTGGGCGTGTGAATGATGGGAGAGCGGGTGCATGCATGAGTTCTTTTGTGTGTGTGTGTGTGTGTGTGTGTTTGGCTGTGGAGGGCGACTTGAGCGCACGGCTGTAAAGAACAAACGCGTTCAGCCCTCCTGCCACAAATCCCCCGCTCTTTACTCTCGTACTGGCCGTAGTGTGCATGTGTGTGCGTCGTGCTTGCGAAGAGCCGAAACGGGAGAGGAAACACAACCTCTCACCCCCTCCTCCCACCTGTCACCACCCGCCCATTGAGCGGGCCGTCCCTCTCCTCCATGTCCATTCCGTCTGCCACTTCTTCCTCCTCCACGTCATCCTCCGACCCGGACGTGGACGGCAGCACCGCATCCCCGTGACTGCCCACCTCGGGCGGTGGGTCGGGCGTGATCGCGTTGCGCCGCCGCCCGGCGAGCGGGGTCGCCGCCAGGATGGCGGCGGCAGCGGTCGTGGTGGTGGCAGCAGCCAATAAGATACTGCCACCCTCACCGCCGGTCGCCATCCCTTCCTCATCGTCTGGGGCGACGAGGAGCTCCCTGAAATCGTGCGGTGTGGGAACCAGGAAGTGACACCAGTTGCGGGCCCGGGCTAGGGCGAGCAGGCCTTGCAGGGCCAGGCCCGTCAGGACCGCGCCCGCCGTCCAGCCCAGCAGGCGCCAGTTGCGCTCGATGATGGGCAGGAGGAGCAGGCCGACCAACAGAATGGTCGCCGGCGTCAGCATGAGCACGCACCCGACCGTCCCCAGTGGCACCCGGAAGGGGCGGGCCAGGCGTGGGGCGCGGACGCGCAGCGTGATGAAGGCCCCAAACTCCAACAGTTCGGCCAGGCAGTAGACAAAGTTGAGGAGGTCGACGATCTCCAGGAAGGAGAGCGGGGCCAGGAGGAGGACGCCCGAGGCGGACAGGGCGATGGCCAGGCCGGGCGTCCCATGCTTGGACCGCGCGGCCAGGCGGGCGGGCAGGAAGCCGCGCTGGGCCATGCCCAGCAACAGGAATGAGTCGGACGACATTTCCGCCTCAAACTGGCCGGCAGCCGAGACGGCCGCCGCTGCGACGACCGCGCCCGCCAACCACTTGCCGCCCACGGCCCGGCCAACCTCCGCAAAGTAGCCCAGGGACCAGGCGTCGCCGCCAGGGTTGGACGACGGGGGTAGCACGCCCGTGCCGGCGAGGAGGGGCAGCAGGTACATGGACACGACCAAACAGACTGCCGTGCCGAGCGCGCGGGGGAAGGTGCGCCCCGGGTGGGCCACCTCGCCCGCCAGCGTGGAGATCGAGTCCCAGTAGTTGAGGTTCCAAAACATGACGTTAAAGAACGCGCCCCACCGGACCGAGGCCCAGGGCACGTGGACTCCCCAATTGGAGGGCTGGACGTGCGGGGCGGCCGCCCCGACCAGGGCCAGGAAAGGCGCGATAATGGCGATGGTGGCGACGACCGCGACCTTGCCCACCACGCCCAGTCCCCGGTAATTGATGTAGGCACCGCTCAGCGAGAGGGCGATAGTGAGAAGCGGGCGGCGCCAGCCCGCCAGGGAGCCCGGCGAGGCCGCTTCGACGTAGGATGCAAACAAAACAGGGTACACTGCATTGTCTGCCACGCCGCTCGCCCAGGACCACCAGCCTTCTTGGAAACCAAGGCCGGGCCCGAAGGCGGCGGTGACCCAAGCCACGAAGCCCGCATCCTCGGGGAAAGCCGTCGCCAGCTCGGCGGTGATCAGGGCTTCCGGGACGGACCATAGCAGGGGCAGGACGGCAAAGCCGATGATGGCTGGCAGCGGGCCCGCCGCCCCCACCGCGTCCTCGATGCCGAATGGCCCGCCCGAAACTTCGTAGAAAATGAGGGCAACCAGCGGCCAGAAGGTGAGGGGCTTGACCCGGTGGTGGTGGGTGTGCGGGGTGCCGCCCTCGCGGTGGCGGGCCGACCCAAACGCGCCGCCTGACCCGCGCCGGGCTGAGCTGCCGAGGGCGGGCGTGCCGGCGGCCGGGTGTGCTCGCGCCGTCGCACTGAGCATGGGGGCGGACAGGCCGGCCCCGCCGGTGTTGATGGAGGGCAGGGTGGGTGGCGGGCCGGCGTCCGCGCCGGAGGCGGGGCGGCGGGCGGCTCCTAAATAAATGGGAAGTGATGTGTGTGGGGTGGGGGTGGGGGTGGGGGGGGCAAGGTTGAGCGCGAGAACCTAGCCGCCGGAAGTGCGTGGGGACCCCCCACCTTGAAGAGCTCGTGCTGCCAGACACCTCCCATCCCCGCCTGACACCCACGCCTGCATAACCTTTGCGCATCCGCTTTCATTACCTGTCGGCATCAGTCCCTCGACCTCGAACGAGGCCGGCCGGACGAGGGTTGTGGGTGCGCCGACGCCGAAGCCCGATGCCGCTCGGTCGCCCACAAAGGGCGACGAGACTGGGAAGCCGCTGCCGCCGCCTTTTGTTCCTGGTGGTCCAGAAGTCAAACCAGCCAGTGCCAAAGGTCCAGAAGTCAAACCAGCCAGCGCCGGAGAGAGGATGGGGCGAGAGAAGGGTGGGGTAGGGCGGCACACGGAGTTACGCGTCGGAAAAACAAAAAAATGCACAGTCTGACTTGCATCATCTCAACCTTGCCCTCTCACACGGCCCTGACACACGGACAGTGAACGTGCCGCTCCGCGTGCTTCATCGTGTGACTCTTCTGTGCTACAACTAAGACTCTCATTCTCTCATTTCTTCCGCCCGGCCACCTCCGCGACGGCCCCGGCCGCGGCGATCCCACCCTCCAGGGCCGCAACCACAGCGCGCGCCGCCGCACCTGGGTCTCCCGCGGCCGCCGAGAACTCCACAAGCCCCGGTTGGGCAGCAATGATGGAGGCAGCCACCTTCTTAGCAGCCGCCCCGCCCCACCAGGCCGCTTTGGGAGCGCGCGCCACGCCTTCCAGCGTCCGCAACGCCTCTGTAGCCGCACCTGCCAACCCGCCTGCTCGCTCACCCCAGGCCCCTGCGAACACGCCAGCCAGCCAGGCGATGCGGGCGACGCCCAGGGCGGGGCCGGTGGCTGACCCGAGCGCCAGCCCAGGGGCCGCCATGGCGGCGGCCAGGGCAGGACCGGTGGAGGCAGCGCCGGCTTCCAGAGCAGACGCGGCCGCGCCTAGAAGAGCAGCCTCTCCCCCACCTCCCCCGGCCACGGCAGCTGCCGCCCGCCACAGGGTGGTCGCTGCGGCCGTGTCTGGCGAGACAGTAGCAGCAGAAACTGCATTGACAAGGCTCGCCTCCCAGGCGGTCACCATCTCAGCCAGGCCGCTAGCATCCCCCTCAATCACGCCCACCACCAGGCGAGGCAGCAGCCACGCCCGCACGACCGCCCCCCGCCTCCCTTCCCGCCACGCGACCGCGCCCGGGTGGGGTGAGCGGGACCCGCCCGACCGGGCCCACCACTGGGCAGCAAAGGGGAGTGCAGCAGGGGCAGTGCCGCCGGCGCTGCCCCTTGCTGCCCACCAGGCGGCGACCTCGCAGCCTGAGCAGGATTCAAGGGGAGGCGGGAACCAGGCGGGGCGGTCGCGCAGGTCTTCTGAGAACGTCAGGCGGGCCGCGAGCGGCCCCAGGGAGGCGGGCGGGGCGGTCGACAGCGGCGGCGTCCCGTCCGGACACGCCGCATCCAGGTCGGCCAGCGCAGCCTTGGCGGCGGATGCCAGGGCAGAGGCATCACCAAATGCATCCACCCCCCACACCCGCCACCCCGCCCCTCGCCCCGCCGCGACCGCTCGGGCGTGCGACCGCCCCAGGCGCCGGGCAAAGGCCGCCAGGTCGACAGCCGTGCCCCAGTTGCCGCCATCACAGGCGGCCTTGATGGCCCCGCCCACCTCGGGCCGGGCGGTCGCGTGGAAGGTGGACGTGAGAGCAGTAA
>Ga0315273_10014204_pt1 | contig 10262 bp, 10 predicted proteins | sample YL17G02_0_MG_FD_205753 | JGI IMG/M metagenome (GOLD analysis project Ga0315273, IMG submission 205753) | Sediment microbial communities from Yellowstone Lake, YNP, Wyoming, USA - YL17G02_0 | ecosystem: Environmental > Aquatic > Freshwater > Lake > Sediment | place: USA: Wyoming | collected... | reverse complement strand
CGCCGGGACCCGCATCGCCCTGGTGGGCGCTGACTCGAGTGACAAGCACACCACGCTCTACGGGCGTCAGCTGAACACCGACCCTGCTCCGTGCGCGACTGTCCCGCAGCGCCGGCTCGTCGCCGCCTGAGGGATACGCCGACTTAGCTGAACAAGTCGCGCTCGGAGCCCGAGGCTTCCCGCCGCAGTGAGGGAACCGCGGCCGGCGCAGCAGAGAGAACCACATCGCGGCGACCACGATCGCCGGACCCCGCGCCCGCAGCCGCACCCGGAGACATCGGCATCCCACCGCCCGTTGTGGTGGTGGCAACCCGCTCGTTAAGCAGGCCCGGAGACGTCACCCCGGAGAGCACGGGAGCAGTCCTGACGCTGCCGCCGCCGGTCTCGTTCTTGGCAGCAAGGCCGCCCAGGCCGCCGACACCGCCCATCCCGCCACCGCCGAGACCACCGGCCCCCGCGCCTGCGCCGCCGCCCAGACCGGCACCACCTCCAGCACCCAGACCGGCACTGCCCAGCGGCAGTCCGCCGCCCGCGCCGGTCAGCGTCGGGGAGAACGCGTCGCCGGTGGTACCGCCACCGAGCAGGTCTCCCAAACCACCGGCCTGGCCGAACATCTGCGTCACTGGGCCGAGCAGTCCTTGTAGCGATTGCATCGGGTTGCCCATCCCGCCACCGGCGCTCTGCAGTGCCTGCGTCGGCGCGGAGAACATCGAGCTCATCTGGCTCATCAACCCGGCGGGATTGGCCGCACCGCTGCCCTGGCTGACCGCCGCCGCCGCCTGCGAGGCGGACTGGCTCACGCCCTGGCCGCTGGCCTGCGACACCAGCTGACCGGCCTGCCCCAACGCATCACCGGCATCGGCGGCGGCCTGCGCGGCGTTGGACAACGGCGGCGGCGGAGGGATCGGGACCGGCAGCGTCGCGGCGGTGACCACCTCGCCGTAGGTGGTGCCGATCGTGGCGTTCTGCATGGTGTACGCCGCGTACTCGGCGTTCAGCGCGGCGATCAGCGGAGTGTTCTGCCCGAAGAAGTTGGACGCCTCCGCGGCGGCCTCGCGCACCCGGTTGTTGATCGACTGGATCGACGGGATCATCGTCGTCCGCGCCATCCCATAGCTCTCGGCGACGGTCGCAGTGACCGCGGCCTGCTTGAACGCGATGCCCGCCATGGTCCCGAGCCAGGTCAGAAACGGCGGGGTGGCGGCTTGGTGCGCGGCGCTGCGGACACCGGAGATGGAGGCGATCGAGGCGGCCATCTGACCACCGGTGATCGCCATCGTGGCCAGGGTGGCGTCAGCCAGGCCCAGCCACGCCGCTGACGCGGCGGCCCAGGTCGCTCCGGTGGAGCCGGTTTCGATCACCCCGGCGTTCATCTCCGGCGTCGAGACTCCCCACGGGTGCTGGGTCATTGCGCTGGTCCCTTCGTTGGTGGTTCTCCAGCCAGGGTGCCAGCTATGTGGTGACGGGGTGGTGGGTGGCGCGACGGCGCAGTTTTCAGGTCCTCACGCGCGGTCGGTGCAGCTCGAGCACCCATCAGACGGGTAGCACCATTCGCGATCCTCAAAGTCACTGATGGTGCCGTCGGCTGCCGCTGTCGGCACAGCAAGCACGGCCACAGTTGCCGCCAGGCAGACTGCGGTAAATGCTTTCCTCGCGTTTACGAGCATTGGTCTTAGTAGGCGTGACTACGGCACGGCTCCGCCCGCCGTTCTTGCGAGGAATGGGGTTGCCGGGGGCTTTTCCCGTCAGGGGCCTGAAGCGTGTCCGGTTCCTGTCCGGTTCAGATCAGGAGCCGGTGCGTCGAGCGAGGTCAGTGCGTGGTGGGCGCCGCGTTCCCGCGCTGTTGGCGCAGGTCAGCGGTCATCCTTTCCAATTCACACGCGGAAGGTCGCTGGTTCGATCCCAGCCGGGACCACGAGGTCAGAGCATGTTTTTCCCCTTGTTGGGCAACATCTGGGCAATAGCGGCCCCGAATCCGGCCCCTCGACGGTCGTGCCCGCCGCTACCATTCCGCCCATGGGGGAGCGGTTTCGTCAGCCCGCCGGATGGTACGGCGACCCGGCGGGTTCGGGTCGGCAGCGATGCGCTACGCAAGGGAGAGTAACGGTGAAGGTTGTCATCGGCGGGATGGTCGTGGGCCTCGTAGCCGCCGGGGTGGGGTTCGCGGCACAGGCGAACGCATGGCCGACGCCGCCGCCCCCTGGATGCGAGCAGCGGCCGATGGTCGCCTATTGCGACGGGCCGATTCAGGCAGACGGGTCTTGGCAGCGGTGCTTCGAGAATCAGCAGGTGTGGAATTCCGGGATTGGCACCTGGATCGGTGGATCGAACTGCTATCAGGTCGGTCCGGGGCCCGACCCCATTCCGTGGGCGCCGCAGTACCACATCGGCGGCTAGGTTCTCACGCGCTTCAACCCCGTCGCGGGGGTGCCCACCCGCTGCGGATCGCCGCCAACTCGACGCTGTGGGGCCCGCCCTCATCGCGCAGCCCCAACTCGCGGCACACGTCGGTGTGGGTGACGGGGAGCCGGGCATAGAGGTCGGCGGCTGAGCCGATCAGGATCCTGTAGGCCCTGGGCCACCTGATCGAGATCTTCCGCGGCGGACCGGAATTCGTGCTGGAGAGCTACCGCAAGTACGGGCCGGTCTACTTCACCAAAACCCCGGCGCTCAACGCCATCGCCGCGCTCGGACCCGACGCCACCCAGGAAGTGTTCTCGAACAAGAACAAGGACTTCACGACGGTCGCCTGGAACGACGTCATCGGGCCGTTCTTCAACCGCGGCCTGCTGCTGATGGATTTCGACGAGCACATGTACCACCGCCGGATCATGCAGGAGGCGTTCACCCGCACCCGGCTCTCCGGCTACATCAAGCATATGGACACCGTCGCCACCAAGGTGGTGGCCCAGGACTGGCCCGTCAACGACGCGCGGTTCCTGTTCATGCCGGCGGTCAAGGAGCTCACCCTCGACATCGCCTCGGTGGTGTTCATGGGCCACGATCCGGGCAGCGACCACGAACTGGTCACCAAGATCAAGCAGGCGTACGAGACCACGACCCGCGCCGGCGGCGCGATCATCCGCACACCGGTGCCGCCGTTCAAATGGTGGCGCGGGCTGCAGGCCCGCAAGGTCCTCGAGGACTACTTCACCGAGCGGGTGCACCAGCGGCGCGACTCGCAGGGCACCGACATGCTGACGGTGCTCTGCCACACCGCCGACGAGGATGGCAACACCTTCACCGACACCGACATCGTCAACCACATGATCTTCTTGATGATGGCCGCACACGACACCTCCACCTCGACGATGACCACCATGGCCTACCACCTGGCGGCCAACCCGGAGTGGCAGGACCGCTGCCGCGAGGAGGGCGAACGGATCGGCGAAGGCCCGCTGGACATCGACACGCTGGACAAGCTGGAGACCTTTGACCTGGTGATCAACGAATGCCTGCGGATGGTCACCCCGCTGCCCTTCAACGTCCGCCGCGCCGTCCGGGACACCTCGATCCTGGGGCACTACGTCCCGGCCGGCACCAACATCAACCTGTGGCCGGGCATGAACCACATGCTGCCCGAATTGTGGGACAACCCGGAAAAGTTCGACCCGGCCCGTTTCGCCTAGCCGCGCTCGGAGCACAAGCGGCACCGCTACGCCTTCGCCCCGTTCGGCGGTGGCGCCCACAAGTGCATCGGCCTGGTGTTCGGCCAGCTAGAGATCAAGTCAGTCATGCACCGAATCCTGCGCAACTACCGGCTGGAATTGCCGCACCCGGGCTACGTGCCGAAATACGACTTCGCCGGGATGCCGATACCGATGGACGGCATGCCGATTGTGTTGCGGCCGTTGGGCTGAGGCTGACCGGCCCGGTCACCGCACCCGAATACCGAATCCCTCACCCCAGTCGCATGAAAGTGCAGTAGGGCACTACTGCACGCACCACACCGTTCGCGGACGACGATGGTCATACTGGCCTCGGCCCGACGAACAACCACACCTGAGTTGTCATCGCTGAGCCAACGGAATCGAGGGGTTGCGATGACGAACACGACGTCAAGCCGGAGGGGTCGACACCAACGAAAGCAGCCCCGGCGTCAGCCCTACACATGGCTGGGGGCGGGGGCGATCACGTTGGGCGTCGGTGCGGCGCTGGCCAGCGGATCGGGGATAGCCCACGCTGATGCCAACCCGGACAGTGGGGTCTCGTCGTCGGGCAATCCCGGCACCTCCGCATCGGTGGGCCGCAATGGCGTTGGCGCGTCGAACAGTTCGCCGGGCAACGCTCAACCCGCCGCGACCAACCCAGGGTCGGTGACGGCGCGCGGCCGCGCCCTCCCGCCCGCGACCGAGCCGGGCAGCCAGCGGCGTCGGGGAGGCGTGGCGGCCGGTGCACTGCCCGGCTCCGCGGCGAGCAACCACCAGGTTCGGGTCCGCGCCGCCGTCACTCAGGTCCCCGGGCCGCCCAGCGCTCGTGAGAACGCGCCCCAGCTCAGTGCCGACACCCCGAGTAACCCCGCGGTGGCGGTCGGCGCCTCCGCCGCCAAGGTTCCCGGCCTGCCCGCCGACGGCGCCGTGTCCGTAGCCCACCGCGCTGGTGCCGCAACGACCGTTCCCGCCACCGCGGCCGCGACCGCGACCGCGACGATGACGCCGACGCCGACGGCACCGATGAGCGCAGCGGCTGTATCGTCGCCGAACCTGTTTGTGGATCTGCTGCAGCGGGTGATGTACCAGATCGCGGCCGCCAACCGGTTGAACACCCCGAGCGCGCCCGCCAATCCGTTCGGGGCACTGATCTGGGGCGTGTTCCGTCAGATCGAAAGCGCCCTTGGACTGGTTCCGGTGGTCGGCAGGCCCGCGGTGGGCACCCCCTCCCTGACGACTGGGGTGGTAAGCGGGACGCTGGGGGTTACCGACCCGCCCTACTACGTGCCGAGGGGACTCCATGTGTTGTCGTACACCGTGGCCGCTGAGCCCACGCACGGGTCGGTGGGGATCACGGCAGTCGGCTCCGAGACCGGCTTTACCTACACTCCGAACCTCGCCGCACAGCAGTTGGCTAGCACCGACACCTTCACCATCACCGTCACCACCGGATTGGCCGCCGTCGACGTCACTGTCACCGTCCCGGTCAGCAGGCCCACCGCCTTCCCAGCCACGGTCACCCCGGCCATCGATGTCGGCGGCACCCCCGGCTCCATGGCGGTTAGCCCCGACGGCAGCCACGCCTACGTCACCACCAGCAACGGTGTGTCAGTGATCGACACCGCGACCAACACCGTCACCAACACCATCGACGTCGGATCCCAGCCGCAAGGGTTGGCACTCAGCCCCGGCGGCAGCCACGCCTACGTCGCCGCCGGCAACGGTGTGTCAGTGATCGACACCGCCACCAACACCGTCACCGAGACGATCGGCATCGGTAGCAGTTCGGGCGCGATGGCGGTCAGCCCGGACGGCGGCCGCATCTACACCGCCCACCAGGACCTCTACGACTATGGCACGGTGTCGGTAATCGACACCGCCACCAACACCGTCACCAACACCATCGGCGTCGGCATCTGGCCGCAGGCGATGGCGGTCAGCCCCGACGGGAGCCATGTCTACGTCACCAACTCCCAGTTTTGGGATAACACGGTGTCGGTGATCGACACCGCCACCAACACCGTCACCGCCACCATCGGCGTCGGATCACAGCCGTACGGGGTCGCGGTCAGCCCCGACGGCAGCCACGCCTACGTCGCCAACCTCGGGGGCCAGACGGTGTCGGTGATCGACACCGCCACCAACACCGTCACCGCCACCGTCGCCATCGGCGCCTCGCCGTACGGGGTCGCGGTCAGCCCCGACGGCAGCCACGCATTCGTCACCGACTACAGCGAGCACACGGTTTTCGTGATCAACACCGCCACCAACGCCTTCGCCGGCGTAATCAACGTCGGCGGCACTCCGTATGAGGTGGCGTTCAGCCCCGACGGCAGCCATGCCTACGTCACGACCAGCAACGGGGTGTCGGTGATCTCCCTGTGACCGACGCCAGGGACAGGCTGAATTAGGCCGATCACTTAGGCCACACTTAGGCCAGGGACAGGAACAGCTTTTCCAACTCGGCTCACCGAAAACAATGCCGATGTCTTGCCGACATCAACGGCAACGACGATCGTGGACGACGTGACTGGAGCTACATGCACAGACACAACAACACCTCCGGGGCGTGTCAGGAGGTCCACGTGCGTTGACACACGGACCCCGCGAAAGGAATCAGTTACAGATCCCTTCCTGACACCTCCGGAGGCATTTGAGAAGGACCAACCCGATCTATATCAGCGGAACGGATTGTCCCCGGCAACGACCGCGCTGCCCAGCCGCATAAGCGTGACCGCTGAGTCGTGCAGCCGCTGCCCGGCCTCGCGGGTGGCCCGCCCGGCAAGGTAGCGCGCCCAGGTGCCCTCGATGACCACGCCGAGTTTCAGGCAGGCGAGCACCAGGTACCAATCGAGGTGTTCGGTGGGCTGCCCGCCGGCGACGAGGTAGGCCTCCAGAAGCTCACCCCGCGAAGCCAGCCCGCCGAGTTCGGCCAGATACCCGGCCTCCACGGTTCCCCGCAGCCCGGGCAGTGGGCGGGAAGGGTTTCCGCCCAGCCGTGCCGGGACCGCCGTAACCGCACCTTCGGAGCGTACTGACCCAGGCAAACATGTGTTCGATTTCGGGTTGTGTTCGATTTCGGGTTGCTGACGACGGCGCGGTCGCCGGCGACGACGACGGTGGTGCGTTCGGCGCTCAAGTGCGGGACCTGGTGGCGGTCGACGCGTTGGGAATAATGGGCTGGGCTACATGTTCGCCGGCATGGTGGGCTTAGGGATTGATGTTGCCGCCGGAGCGCCTGGCGGGTGGGGACGCTGACTTGCCAGTCCGACATGAGACACCACAACTCAGGAGCTGCGGCGGCGGCACCGACGGCGGCAGCCAAACAGGGCAGCTAAAAGAACGCGTCGACCTGCTCTACCCCCGCGCACGCGACAGCTGTTTAGCGGCGATTACGGCGGGTGGGGTTTCGTGTCGGCGGCCGGGTTTCATCGGCGGCGTGCGGTAGGAACACGTGCATGGCAGCGAAACTCACAGTCACCACCCACGGCACGAGCTGCACACCGCTCGGCCACGCCACGATGCTCGGCTCAGCCGCGGCGGCCATCCGCGAGGCCAGCGACATCCTCGCCGCCGCGCGGCTCACTTCTGCTCAGTGATTAGGAACGGTACAGCTCGGTGATCGCAACGAACCGGGGCTCTGTGCAGTCAAAGTCCACGCGGAAGTTGAGTCGCTCGATCTCCAGCGCCGCGCACCCGTCCGGGCGGTGGTTCTCCGGAGCGTGGCGGCAGTTGGCGCAGATGTCAGCCACGTAGCTACTGCGTCGGAGCGGGAGGAGCCGCGGGCACCGCCGGGATCACCGTCAGGGCCCCGCCGCTGCCGGAGAGGGTGGCCACGGCCTTGTCCCAGTCCGGCGGCGGGGAGGCGGCCAGCTTCGCCAGGGCGTCCCCGCCGGGGCGGGAGACAGTGGCGGTGCGATCACCGCGGGTGATCGAGGTCAAGCCGTCGTCCCCGAACACCGCTGTCAGCGTGCCGTTGTGGAAGTTCGCAGAGGTGGAGCCCTCCGGGGTGTTGTCCATCAGCGCCTGTGGTCCGGTGGCCAACGCCGCGGCGGCCTGGGACAGCGGGAAGGGCACCGCGGCGCCCAGGCGGTCGCCGACATCCACCCAGCCCGACTCCGCGGTAGGCACCCCCAGCGACGCCCAGAACCCCGAGCCGCCACGCAGCAGGACCCGGTCGGCGACAACCAGAAGCTCGGCGGTCTGGGAACTTGAGCGGACCCCTCCACGGATGACTCCGCGGGCGGGATCGACGGTCTCCTCCACCTGAAGCTGCGCCATCGGGGAGGTCACGGTGGAGGTCAAAGCCACCGGCTGCGTCAGCAGCGCCTGTGAGCCGTAGCGCACCGCGGCGGCCTCGATGGTGGTCAGAGGCCGCTGCGTTGGAGCAGGAGTCGGCGTCGGCGTGCGCAGCGTCAGCCACAGTGTCAGGGGCAGTGCGACGACCGCCCAGAGCACCGCGGCCAGCTTGAGGATGTGCCACGCGCGGCTCCGCAGAGACTTCTTGGGCAGCTGCCACATCTCACGCATGGGAACCTCCGTTGTCGCGACCCGGGTTTGGCGGGTCTGTCGGTGTGTGAAGGTAGCCGCGTACGTCCATTCCGGGTGCTTCCGGCGCGCGCGCAAGACCAGCCCCCCGAAAAGCATCAACGCCGCCGGTCTGCGCAGAACCGGCGGCGTTGACGATTGGCGAAGAGCCCGTGGGCGGCGGGGTCGGGGGACGTTCCGCGGCCCACGGGCTCTCCGTGTCTTAGAGGGCGGCGACCGCCGCACCACCCGCGGCGGAGAGGGCCTCGAAGGTGGCGTTCTCGGTGGTGGTCTCCGCGGCGCGCTCGCCGAGCTGCGCGATGCCGGCGGACAGCGCGGCGACGAATTCGGCTGTCGCAGTGGCGTTCTGCGCAACGGCCATGACCGAATCCGCGTCGTTCCCCGGCGGGGTGACGGCGGCGGCGACAGCAGTGGCGGTGCCGGACGCGGCGGTGAAACCGGTGGTCTCGGAGACCAGGCCGGTCACTTGACTTACGACATCAGCGAAGTTGTCGACTCCAACCAGCATGTGCGTACTCCTTCAGTTCTCGCGGTGTGGACGTCCCACACAGCGGTGTCTATGGATTCAGTCTCCCACCGCGGATCGACCCACCCATGTCTCCGGCGCGCGTGTGCAGGAGGCATTCAGGCTCAACGGATGGGGATAGCGGTCGGAGTCCTCGGTGTGGATGTGGATCTTGAGCATGATCGCGTCGGCAAGCTGAGCGCCGCTGCGCTCGTTGAACTGACCGGACAGTCGGACCATCGGAATGCCCAGCTCGTCGGTGTAGATGTTCACTCCGGTCACGGTCGGCTCTCCTCGATCTCCGGGATGCGCAGGCCGCAGCGCAGCGCGTAACGGGCGTCGTCGACGTCCCCGGCGGCCAGGTCGGCCGCCGCGGCGGCGATCAGGTAGCGCGCCCAGCGGCGCGGGTACAGACCAGGTCCGGCGTCTCCGGTCCAGCGGGCCTGGGCGGCCTGGTTCTCCAGGTCCAACGCTGACGACAGCGGGCGGCCCCACACCGACTCCAGGTATGTGAGCGCGGACTGCACGTCCTCAGCGTCGACCGCGTCGAAGAACCAGCGGTCCTTGGCGCCGGCGGTGATGTTGACCGACTCGATCTGCTCGGGGGTCAGAGCCAGCACCCCGAACGCCGCGGCCCCGGAATCGGTGGTCGCCACCGCTTCGAACGGCCCAACGAGATTGATCGCGGCGGCTTCCAGCAGCGGCCGCCACGGCTGGTCGCAGCCCAGCCATCGGGCGATGAAGTCGCTGGGCACCTGGTTGATGAGAGGGGTGATGTGCGCGGCGGCGCGCACTCCCGGTGGGATGAAGCCCAGACCGTCACTGGTGACGAACACCGCGGTGGTGGGGCTGACACCGACGGCGATCTCGGTCTGAACCCCCATCCGGTCATGCACCCGCACGAGCGCGGCCAGGATGGAGGACGCCACCAGCTGCATGTCGGTGGCGTGCTCGAGTCCTCTGAGGTCCGACCCGAAGTCGGTCAGCTCCGCCGCCGGGGTGGGGCGGTCCGGCTCGAACGTCTTACGCGCGGCGTCGGCGCTGGAGCTCAGCGTGGTGATCGAGCCTCCCGTCGCGGGAGCCGGAGCACCCCCCAAGCCGCCCATCGGCATCATGGGCATCATCGGCATCGGCGTCGCTGCGGCACCGGCGGGAGCAGCGACCGCCGCGGAGGCCGGGTTCAGGGCCGCGGCCCCGACCGTGGCGTCCCCGGCGGAAGCGTGGGTACGCGCCGAACTCAGTGTGTCCGGGACCCCGGCGGTATCTGTTGAGGAGAGCGTGGTGGTCGGGATGTGCGCGGTCGGGGCCGCGGTCACCGCTGGGGCTGCCGGGGCGGTGGCGCTGGACTCGATCGCGGGCGAAGCTGCCGTCGCGTTCTGGGGAGCCGTCCCCGACAGCGATGCTTTCGCGTTGTCGGGGGCCTCGGCGGCCAGCGCCGTGCGGCTGGTGTCGCCGGTGGTCGGCGTGCGTCCCGCCCCCGCACCAGCGCCGCTGCCGGCGCCGGCAGCTGCTCCCGCACCTGCGGCGGAAGCCGGAGCCGACAGCGCCGCGTTCTGGTC
>Ga0315273_10014198_pt1 | contig 10265 bp, 5 predicted proteins | sample YL17G02_0_MG_FD_205753 | JGI IMG/M metagenome (GOLD analysis project Ga0315273, IMG submission 205753) | Sediment microbial communities from Yellowstone Lake, YNP, Wyoming, USA - YL17G02_0 | ecosystem: Environmental > Aquatic > Freshwater > Lake > Sediment | place: USA: Wyoming | collected... | reverse complement strand
CCTCAACTCCGCAGGTCACCGCCCCCCGGTACGCGTCATCGAAGGTGATCACGACCCGGGGCAGGCCGGAGGATGCCCCAGGCCCGAACGCGTCTTCCAACGCGACCACGTCGCACGTGCGAGTGAGCGCGTCGAGCTGTTGCCGGAGGACTCGGAGTGGCAGGTGGAGCGACCGGTCACCGGTCAGCGACTGCCCGTCGGGTATGATGTTGTGGTAGGCGAGGATCAGGACCCGGGAACCGGTGTGCCGCGCCGCGATACCCGCCACCCCAGAGCGGACGAGCGCCCGCTCGACCGCTCGCTTGAGCGCGGGGAGAGGCATCGGGTTACCGGGCGAGCGAGGCGGACCGGCGATAGGCTACCTGGCGGCCCCGCCGTCCTGCCGACGGCATGACCACCTGCTGCTGTTGCGGCTGGCTTCCACCCTGCGCGAGGCGCCCCGCCACCGACACCTGGAGACCTGCCATGAAGGCCGCGAGGATGTACACGATGTCGATCCACGCGAAGGTCACGAAGAACGAGGTCACAACGAAGCCCACCATCGCTACAGCAAAATACGTCGTGCAGTGGTGGAGGAAGCGCTCCTCCTCGTCGCCGTACCGCCATTCGGCTGGCAGTTGTCGGCGGAGCCTCAACATCCTGCGGATGCCACCGAACAACAGCATGAACCAGAGGGTCAGGCCGGTGAACCCCAGCTCCGCGCCTGCCTGGAGGGTGGAGTTGTGCGGCGGCGTGCAGCGGAGGCCGGTGCCGGACTGGTGGAACTTGACCTTGTCCGAGAGGACGTCAATGCACTCCGCCCGATGGAAGTTGTCGATGCCGAGGCCGAACACCGGATAGTTGAGCATGTAGCCGATGCCGCGGAGGGTTAGCTCGCGCCTGCCGTTTGTGGCACTCCAGTTGTAGTCCTCCTTGGGGTTCAGCATCGTCAGCATCTGGTCCCAGTATCCCTCGGGTGCCGCCAAGACCAGCGCTACGGCAGTGACGAGCACTAGGGCGAAGCGGTTGGCGACCGGAACGCTCGAGGCCAGCACCAGGAGCGCCGCGCCCGTGGCCAGAAACCCCAGGAAGGCTCCTCGGGATCCGGACCGAGCAATGGTCATGCCTATGCCCACCATGATCACAAGACCGGCGATCCTACGGTGCCCTTTCGAAGATTGGATGACGAGCAGGGTGAGGGCGAGCCCGACCATCAAAACGACGCCTATGTCGTTCGCATCCCAGGTGTCGAGGTCACTGAGCCGCATCGCGGAACTGCCCGCCTTGCTCAGGCCAAAGACGAAGATCGAGAGCCATGACAGAATACCGCAGGCGACGACGTAGGACCAAACCAGAGTATAGAGATCGCGAGCGTCTCGGATTCCCGCGATGAGGAGAAGAGCGAGAATCAGGACTTTCGAATAGTCCTCCAGGATAAACTTGGCGCTGTTACCGAAGGAGGTCCCGAACGGCGTGGCGATGCAGGCCAGGAGCCCGAAGGCCACGATCACCCGGGCCTCCTTGGAGCGGAGCAGGCCGCTGGTGGACAGAAGCCTGGGACTTAGGAAGGCAAAGACGGCGGTCAGGACCACCAAGACGAGCGCCGGCCGCATCATCGCCAGGATATGGATGCGCTGGTGGATGCGGCTGACCGTCATGATGATGAGCAACGCCAAGAGAAGGCGCAACGGGTCCAAGCCCACCCTGAGGGCGACTGGCTGCGGTCGGGGGGCGGCGCGGTCGGTGAGAACGGCGGACGTCACTTGGTCTGTCCTTGGGTCACTCCTGAGTGTTCAACAGCTTGGGTCGCCGGCCCTCCTGGTGCAAGAGCGAGGCCCCGCACCTGGCTGGCTAAACCTGTCTGCCGCGCCGATATTGTTGCGCGGACGCCACAAGATAGGCAAAGGCACCACAGTCCCGAAGACAAAGATCACTACCCCGCGGGCACCGGGCAACACTGCCCGGCGCAGGAATTGCCCAGTCACCCGTCCGGAAACCGTCCCCAGAGAGACCGGAAATGCTGAACCAATCCGTCGCCGCACCAGAGCCGGGCCGCCCGCTCCGGGTTGCCATCGTCGGCGCCGGGAAGATGGCCGTCAACCACGCGCGGGCGGTCGGACGGACTGGGGGCCGCGGGACCGTCGTCGCGGTGGCCGACCCGTCAGAAACCGCGCGGGACGCCTTCGCGCTGGAATTCCCCGGCGTCCGGACCCATGCCACGCTCGGGGAACTCCTCTCGGCCGGCCAGGTCGACGTGGTGCACATCGTCACCCCCCCTGCCAGCCATGTCTCTCTGGCGCGACAGGCGCTCGAGGCTGGCGTGCACGTCTACGTGGAGAAGCCCTTCGTCGAGAGAACCCACGAGGCCCGGGAAATCGCGGATCTGGCGGACGCCCACGGCCTGCAGGTTTGCGCCGGCCACCAGCTCCTGTTCGAACCGCCGACCCGGGTGGTGGAAGAGGTCCTGCCAGGGCTTGGCCGGGTGGTTCACGTCGAGAGCTACTTCTCCTTCCGCCCGGTGCGGGCCGCGCCCGGCGGGCGGACCCCGCTCCGGTCCGACCTGCAGTTGCTAGACATCCTGCCGCACCCGGTCTACCTGCTCCTAGGTGTGCTGGAACGGGCTGCGGACGGCCCCGTGGAGTTGCTCTCGCTGGAGGTGAGCCAGACGGGGACGGTACACGCCCTGGTGCAGAAGGGCGAGGTCACCGCCACGCTGGTTGTCACTCTCGAGGGCCGTCCCGTGGAGAGCTACCTCCGCATCATCGGCCGGAACGGCTCCGTCTTTGCCGATTATGTCCGGAGCACGGTCCAGCGGTCCATCGGCCCTGGCACGTCGGGAATCGACAAGCTGCTGGCGCCATACAGGCAGGCGCGCCAGCTGTTCTTTGGCACGACGGTGGCGCTCGGCCGCCGCTTCCTGAAGCGGCAGCGGAGCTATCCGGGCCTGGCGGAGCTGTTCGGGGCCTTCTACGACGCCATTCGGGGCGTCGGTCCCGCGCCGCTCAGCGCCAAGAGCATCGTCGAGACGGTGCGGATCTGCGAGCGGGTATCGGACGAGTTGCAGCGGGCGGAGGCAGCGGCGAGGGCCTTCGCGGTACCCCGACCGATGGACGGTCGCGGCGTGCTGGTGACCGGCGGCACGGGGTTCCTCGGCAAGGCCCTGGTGCGCGGGCTCCTGGCCCGGGGGCGGCCGGTACGGGTGCTGGCCAGGCGTGAGCCGGCCAGCTGGGAGCGCATTCCCGGTGCCGAGTACGTGGCGGCTGACGTGGCGGCGGGCGCGCCGGCTGAGCAGTTCGCGGGGATCGAAACGGTGGTCCACTGTGCGGCCGAGACGGCCGGGGGGTGGGAGGAACACCAGCGGAACTCACTTGACGCCACTGAGCGGATGGTCCGAGCGGCCGCAGCGGCAGGCGTCAGGCGGTTCATCCAGGTGAGCAGCCTGGCGGTCCTGGCCAAGGGTGGCGGCAGGCCGATCGGGGACGATCACCCGTTGGAGCCCGACAGCCGGGGGTCGGGACCGTACGTCTGGGGCAAGCTCGAGTCTGAGCGGCTGGCGGTTGGCCTGGGGCGGGAACTCGGGGTCGACATCAAGGTCGTTCGCCCGGGGGCGTTGGTGGACTACGCCGACTTCGACCCGCCGGGACGGCTGGGCAAGCGGCTTGGCAACTTCTTCGTGGCGGTCGGGGCGCCGGGCCATCGGCTGGGCGTGGTGGATGTCGGCTTCGCGGCCCGGACGCTGGCCTGGGGCGTGGACCATTGGAACGAGCTGCCGACGCCTCTCAACCTGCTCGACCCCGTCCTGCCCACCAAGCGGGAGTTGCTTCAGCGCCTCAAGGTGAGCAATCCTGATCTTTCGGTGCTTTGGCTGCCGACCCTGTTGCTGGTCCCCATGTCGTGGATGGCAATCGCCCTGCAGAAGCTCCTGAAGCCTGGCAAGCCGGCTATCGATGTCGCGAAGGTCTTTTCGGTGCAGGACTATGATACGGCGCGCGTGGCCGCCCTGGGACCGACGGCAGGGAGCCCGCCGACCGGATCGCCGGCCGTCGTGTCTTGGTGAGTCAGACGTCGAGTACCCAGTAGTCAGGGGGTTTGCCGCAGTGCGCGAGCAGTTGTGCTGCGTCCTCGCGGTACTCCTCCGCCACTGAGCGCAGGGTGGCGGCATCCCACTTCACCTCAAACGTTTCCCTGCGTCCAAACAGGCGCTTGGCCGCCTCCACCGCCAATCGAGGCACCAGGTGCTTCACCCGTTCGAGACCGGGGACCCGCTGCAGGGCCGAAGCAGCCGCCCCGAATCGCCGGAAATCCCCGGCTCCCAATCGCGGCCGGTCCGCGTCCGGAGCGACGTAGGAGGAATCGACGCCGATATGGGCGTAGATCCGCTCCAGTTCGCGGTGTGGATGCCTCGTGAAGTCCTCGAAGAAGACGATGAGGATCTGTTCGTCGGCAAAGAGTGAGCGATACACGTTCAGGTGCTTCCAATAGAATCCCCAGTTCAGGAGGTTCGGCACCTCGCGCAACACTTCATTCACCGATCCTGACACCCGTTGTTCGAAACGCATCATCCGCCAATCCGACTCGAGTCGCCGGATCGGATGGCGCACCATGTAGATCAGTCGGCACTCCGGGACCGTGGCGTGAATCCGCGGTGCCGCGATGGCTATGCGGCGAGGGCTGGTGCAGCTCACACTTCCCTCGCCGACGGCCAGCGCACTTCCAGCCTCCGCGAACAACGCCTCGTACCAGGGGCGGCGTGCTTCGAACTCCTGCGGGTCAGAAATGGCGAAGTAGTGCGGTTCCTTCGGGTCCGACATGAAGACCTGTGGGTGACCACCCAGAATGTCGCAGACACTGGTAGTCGCGCACTTAGCAGCACCTATTACAATGAACGTGGGTAGCATGCCTTGTCCGCTCCGTATTAGCCTGACGTCCGTATCTCGGACCTTCATTGGCGCCAACTTCGTGCCAACAGGCTCCGACGTCGATGGCGCTTCCGAAGTCGCCGATCCAAGTCACCTATCGAAGAAGGGAATCTTCGCAGAAGGTGAATTGCCCTGAGCCTCTCAGGTCATCCGAGGCTCGAACAGGGGCAGGACCGCCCCTCCCAGATACCAACCTACACCACCCCCTCGTCTGCCGGGCGAAAGAACGCGCCAGGTAAAGTTGCCCTAGGCTCCGCACCGCATCTCGGTTTCCGAGTTCAGGACGCTGGATCCGCTTAGGTTCCGAACAAGAATCAACCTGAGGAAGATGCCTGCCTTTCAAGGGTCCAAGCGGAGCGCAGTTCCGTGATGTATGGTGCCGGCACTTTTCGGTGAGTTGGGTACGGTGTGGACGCTGGATCCACCGTTGGGCACTCCACAAGAGTCAAGGAACTCGCCCGCCTGCTATCGGGACAAGTGGGAGGCCCCTGCGACTACTTGGCCAAGCCTTGGGAAGAGGTCATATTGTTGACTCGATACCACGAAGGAGGCCAGACGACCACCGTGGCCCCTGCGGAAGATCGTTCCCCCACGAACGTATGGCCAACGTCGCCGGGGCGAGAATTGCGCGGCGGTCGCATTTCACTTGCCTCTGCGCATTTCGCAGTTGGAGGAAGAGTGGAACCATGAAGTGTTACTACAATGCCTCACGATTCACTCACCCATCACTGCCAACAGATGTCTAGCGTACTTGACCGCCTCTACGCGCGCTCAGCGCCTTGGCTTCAGAGTGCTTTCCTCAACGGCCACGCTCTGAGGGTGCACTTTCATCGCTATGGAGTGCCGTTCCGGCGGCAACGTCAATGGCTACTATCCCGGGAGCGGTTATCCAGAGACGAGATTCGCAACTACCAAGACAGTCGAATCCGCCTTATCGTCGACTGGGCTGCCAACAATTCCCCCTACTACCGAGAGTTGTTTCGGGACAACGGTTTGGATGCGCGGGACATTCGGGGAGTAGAAGATCTCTCACAGATCCCGATCCTGACAAAAGAGGTACTCAGGGCGAGAGCATCCGATTTGGTCACGCGCGAACGACCGCGAAGGAGTTGGCTGAACGGTCACACTAGCGGAACAACCGGCTCCCCTCTCTCAGTATGGTACGACCGAGACACGTGCATTCTCAACAACGCTGTTGATTGGCGCCACAAGGCGTGGGCGGGAGCGCAACCGGCTGACTGGTTCGGTATGCTTCTTGGTCGCACGATAGTGCCCCCGCGGACCCCACGTCCTCCATTCTGGCGCACCAACTACCTACAACGCCACATTTGGTTCTCCAGCTTCCACCTGACGGAACAATGGCTGCCGCTCTACGTGAACGAGATGAGAAAGCGGGGCTTGCGCTTTCTGGAGGGCTACCCTTCAACCCTCTATGTCCTTGCCAAGCACCTCGTCGAGAGCGGCAAGAGGCTCCCTCTCGCCGCAGTGATCTCTTCATCCGAAACACTTCATCAGGCCCAGCGCGAGATCATTGAAGGAGCGTTTGAGTGCCGATTGTTCGACTTCTATGCCTCGGCTGAGCGAGTGGTATTTGCGGCAGAGTGCGAAGAGCATGCCGGCAAACACATCGCAGAGGAGTTCGGCTACGCGGAGGTCGTGGATGAATCCGGGCGCCACGTGCCTGATGGCGCGCTGGGCTACCTGGTCGGCACCACCCTCCATAATACGGCGATGCCCTTGCTCCGATACAAGATCGGCGACGCATCTGCCATCCGGGCAGGCCAATGCCCATGTGGAAGGACGTCCCGCCTGATGGAGGATGTCACTACCAAGGCCGAGGACTTCGTTGTGACACCCGACGGGCGGGTTATCTCCCCCTCGATCCTCACCCACCCTTTCAAGCCACTGGAACAGATCGCCAAGTCCCAGATAGTTCAGGACAGGCCCGGCCACGTCCTCATTAGGTTGGTGGTCACGGACCAATTCCGGCCTGAACATCGCGCGACCCTGGTGGCCGCGCTGAAGGAGAGGCTGGGGGAGGAGATGCTGATCGACATTGAGCTCGTCCCTGACATTCCCAGAGAGCCTTCGGGAAAGTACCGCTGGGTAATCTCTAGGGTACCCTTTACCAGTGACTATAGTTGGGAGGAGCCAACCACGTGATCGCGCCGCCGATCCCGTAAGACACGCTGAGAGGGATGGCCAGTCAAGAGCAGGAACGATTCACCCGCGGTCGAAGTGTGAGTTCAGCGCATAACTCCAGTCATTGCCTGCGTACGTTCGCCCTTCTACCAAGCGCCGCTGTAACGACAATCGACCTAACGGCGTAAAACAATAGGTAGAGAACGAACAGGTAGAACAGGTAGAAGTACTTCTCATCCCGGGTGCAGCGATACAGTGCCGTGACGGCCGGGACGACGGCCGGCGCCGCGAGAATCCATAAGGGCTTCACGGGACTATGCCAGAGGAATGGCAGAGCAACGACGCTCGAGACACACAGAACCATGAAGGAGAGAGTCATCATCATGGCTCTGTCAACTCCTCGCAAAGGGACTAGATCCAAAGCGCCACTGGCGTGCCAAGCCTCCTTCCTGATGAACTGCGTGAGAGTTCTAATGTTGCCAAGATGCACGACACGAACCTCAGGTGCGTTCATCAGGCAAAACCCTGCTTGATCTAGTCTGGCGCTGATTTCCGTGTCTTCATCGGTAACCATCTTCTCCTCGAAGCCTGCCACCGCATCGAAAGCGTCTTTCTTGATCACGAAGTTCCCGCTTACGACATACTTGGTTCTTGTCAGCTTGGTATTCCTGGACGAGTACCAGGCTCTTTCCACCCACGTGGGGTTGGGACCTACGTCGTAACTAGAGCCTGCCGCGGCTACGGAGCTATCGCTCAGAACCTCCATCGCGGCATCTCTCCATCCCGGGCACAACAGGCAGTCGCAATCCACGAACCCGAGGATATGCCCTCTTGCAACCTCGGCTCCCCGGTTTCGCAGGGCAGCGATTGTCAGCTCTGGGAATGCGAGCGTATGAACGCCCTCGAATTGACCAACGATATGCAGTGTGTCATCCGTCGAGCCGTTGTCTACCACGATGACTTCATCTTGAGCGTGCTTCTCTCTGAATATGTGATCTAGGCACCCCCTGACATATCGCTCCCCGTTCAAGACCGGAACAATGAAGCTGATGACACACTGCTTGTCCGCGCCTGCCATGGACCTTGCTCCTGCGCTAGATGAAGACCGGACGTCGATCGAAAGGATGGGCTGTGCCACTCTGCAGCCACCGGTTGGGAAGCAGATCTTGATAAGGACTATCCAGTGCGCGTGTGATGAGACTCTAGTGGAATGAAGGCCATGACCATGTGACAATCCAGAGCCGTCTTACTGAATCGACCAATCTGTCCCCCAACTACACAATTTCACGGACCACCGCGATACGGGGATAGTTATGACCGAACGCACAAGTTCCCAGGCGGGCGATGCGGGTCCCACACAGTCAGCCGCCTCAGGATCTCTTGGATCCTGAGGCGGTTGACTGTCAGAGGTCCCCCACACTTGCTTCAGGGAACTATTAGGGTTGTCCCGACAAGTAAAGGTGGTCCATCCAGAGGTAATCGGTCTGCGTCTTGGCGCCGGCGGTACCCCCCCAGACCGGCGTCCATTGGGCCTCATAGAAGGGCAGGGAGTAGTCCCCGAAACGGGTGGAACTCTGAAGGAACCGTCTCGTGACATTCGTGACCAGATGGCCGTCCACCCAGACCTTGATGTGTCCATCATAGTGATCGAGCGTACCGACATCCATCCAGATTTCGACCTGATGCCAGGCCTTCGTAGTGAGGTATGGGGTGGGGTCGACGTTCTGTTTGTGCTTCTCCATGACATCGCCGTCCTTCGCGGAGACGTAGATCTGGAACGCGCTGGCTGTGCTTGGCATCCCATCTGCCGTCTCCAAACCCCAAGAGTCGGCGTTCCCCACCTGCTTGGTGCCATGCGCGAAATACATCAGTTTCGTGAAGACCGGGTGGCTCTCAAACGTCGCGATTGGGATCTTGAGCCACGCGGAGACATAGACCTGCTTCATGTAGTGGGCCTTGTCCATCACATTCCAGAACCACCAAGCACCCGGTTCGGCACCACCCTGCAGCCCGCTCGGCCATCGCGTCTGAAACACCCCATTCGGGCTCTGCGGGGCGGTTGGATCTTGCACAACGGACATGTTGACGCCGTTGGACCGGAGGTCACCCGTATTCACGCCAGCGATATTTGGGCTGGGGAAAGCGCTGAAGTTATGCTCAAACATGCGCGTGAGGCCCGCGGGTTCATTCGGATAGCGGGTGTCTCCTGGCGGCGGCGGCGTAGCCGACTGAATCGTCACCGATGAAGTATCGGCCTTGCCCCCAGCCTCGGTGGCAATCACTCGATAGGTCCCGCTCTGCGATCCGGCCGTGTAGGTGCTCCCGGACATTGTCCCGCCAGTGGGCGAAAACGTCACACTGACGGAGGTCGTGGAGCCATCGCTCATCTGGCCAACCGTCTGGAAGGTCTGGCTTCCACCCGGCGCCAGCGTCACCGACGCCGGCGTGAGCTCGAGGCTCTTGAGCGTTGCCGTCGTGGACGACGTGATGGTGACCTTCGCGGTATCGGCCTTGCCGGTCAAGGTCTCCTTCGCAATGACGGAGAACACTCCCGGCTCGCTGCCTGCCGTGTAGACATTGCCCGAAACGGTCCCACCACTGGCGGAGAAGGCGACGCTGACCTGAGACACCGAGCCATCGCTCATCCGCCCGATGACCTGGAATGCCTGGGATTTGCCGGGAGACAGGGTCACGGACGCCGGCGCCAGTTCGATGCGCTCCAGCACAGACGCGATGTTGACCGCGGCCGAATCGGCGGGCGACCCGGTGGTGCTCTTGGCCTTGACGTAGAACTTGCCGGCCGCGTTGCCGGCCTTGTAGACACCGTTCTGGTCCACCGTGCCGCCCGTCGCCGACCAGGTCACGCTCGGCGTTACCGGGGTGTTGCTGCCCTGCACCCACCCCTGAGCGACGAAGGTGAGCTGTTCGCCCGTCTTCAGGTCCGCCGAGGTCGGCGTGATAGAGATGCCGACAATCTGCGCATCGGGCGCACTCAGCGAGATTTGAGCGGTGTCCGCGACCCCGCACGCGCAACTGGCGATGACGAGGAAGGCCCCGGCCGCATTACCCGCAGTGTACCAACCGGCGTTTGAGATGCTGCCTCCCGTTGCTTTCCACGTGACCGCCGGAGTCCCCTTGCTCCCGTTGGAGTAGGTACCCGTCACGCTGAACTGTTGGCCTTTGCCCGTCTGCAACGCCACCGACCCGGGCGCGATGCTCAGCGCG
>Ga0315273_10014197_pt1 | contig 10265 bp, 8 predicted proteins | sample YL17G02_0_MG_FD_205753 | JGI IMG/M metagenome (GOLD analysis project Ga0315273, IMG submission 205753) | Sediment microbial communities from Yellowstone Lake, YNP, Wyoming, USA - YL17G02_0 | ecosystem: Environmental > Aquatic > Freshwater > Lake > Sediment | place: USA: Wyoming | collected... | reverse complement strand
GACGATCCTGAAGGACCGGTTCGGCAAGATCATCACGAAGGCCGAAGATGTCACCAAGACGCTCGACGCGCTGAACACTGGCCTGACGGTTCCCGATGCGGGCCTGCTTATCAAGCAGATGACCGAGCGGATCATCCCGGCTCAGAAGGCCGTGTTCGCGGCTCAGGGACAGTTCCAGCGCCAGATGACGATCCCGTCTCAGTTCGCGCTCCAGAACATCTCTACACCGACGCCGGGGCTTGGCGGAAAGGGCGGCATCCCGTTCGAGCAGGGCCTCATTGGAGAGGACCTGCAAGGCAAGACCGACACGGCAGCGGCAGTGTCAGCCAAGAAGTACGAGACGCTGGTCGGTGGTGCGGTCAAGGACGTCAACGCCGAGATCGCCAAGGGCCGCGAGCAGCTCATCAACCTCGTGCCCGCCAATCTTCGTGGCGAGTTCGCGGGCCTGCTCGGCGACATCGAGTCGACCGGCATGCAGATCGCCGGGATCCAGATCGGCCTCCAGCAGCAGCAGACAAACCTCGCGGTCGCCGAGTACAACAACCAACTGCGCATCGCCCATCGCTCATTGCAGGACGCCAAGGATCTCCAACGTGGCATCAGTGGTGAGACGATCAACACCGTCGGCGGTCTGGAGGGCATGAACGTCGCCCTCCAGCGTCAGCTCCAACTGCTCGGCTTCGCGATGCAGCAGCGTCAGATCAACTTCAGCGTGGCAATCGCTGGGTTCGTTGCCCCGGGCACGACGCCCGAGGAGCGGGCGGCTCGGATCGAACAGGCAAAGGCGGAAGCCGCCTATGCCCAGAAGCAGCTCGACCTTCAGAAGCAGATCGCGAATAACCAGTACAAGTCGGTGACGATGCCCAACACTGGTGAGGTCGCGCGTCAGATCCAAGACCTCAATGCCCAGATCAACCTGTTGGCACAAGGTCGCACACTCACGCTCGACTCTGCCGCCGCCAGCCGCGCGCTCGACATCTTGAACAAGAAGGAACAGCTGCTGTTGGACAAGGCCGGGACCTATATCGAAGAAGGTACCAAGACCGTGCTGGCCATGATCGAGGCGGCGGGCGAGGTCAAGAAGCAGACCGGGCTGGCCATGACCGAAATCCTGAAGCAGACGGCGGCGGCGTGGGGCATCTTCGGCGAACAGGCCAAGCTCATTATCTCCATGGCGACTGGGGCGGCGCCGCCTCGCGGCTCGCATGACCACGTGAACCCCGACGCCGGTGCAGCGAACGGGATCGTCGGAGACACGCTCGGCCCGACTCAGCTGACCGTTGGTGAAGCGGCGGGCGAGAAGGTCGCGATCCTGCGGAACCCGAAGCTTGTGCCGACCTCGTCACTCTATGGCGCTGCGGCCGGTGGATCGGCGTCCGGCCCACTGGTGCAGATGACCGTCATCATCAGTGGCAACACTGTCCGGGCAGATACCGACCTTGTCGCTCTTGCTGAGGTCGTCTCCCGCAAGGTTGAGGACCGGTTGATGACCAAGACCAGCTTGTTCGGCCTCCGTCGGGCGTAATCGAGCGCAGGAGTTCACATGGCGTCCGCCGCCCTCACTGCCGACGCCATCCTCAGGGCGACAGCGTCCGCCGCCCTCACGGTTGACGCCGTTCTCCTGAAGGCGGCCTCCGGCTCGTCCACTGTTGACGCCGTTCTCCGTAAGGCGGCCTCCGGCTCGTCCACTGTTGACGCCGTTCTCCGTAGGAATGCCGCGTCCAGTCTGACGGTTGACGCCTTTCTCTCGGGTCGGCTCTGGGTAGACGCCATCGTCAGGAGGACGCAGGCTGCGAGTCTCACTGTCGGTGCATGGATCTACGCGCCCCGGGCCGACGCGGGCGGCCCGGGTGGGCCGAACGAGACGCCTCTCGTCTCGATCATGGTCGACGGGGTAGACATCACGTCGGATGTCGTGATCGCGGATGCGACGTTTACCATGCTGGTGAACGGTGCGGTCGGGACGTGCCATCTGCGCGTCCGGGACGACGAGCACCAGCACAACTTCAACCCCGGGTCGGAGATCACTGTCGACATCGACGGGAAGCGCCGGTTCGGTGGCTATGTCTTCCAGCCCCGGCGCATGTTCGCCTTCCCGGTGGAGGACACCACCAACCCGACCCGCCCATCCCGCTTCATCGTCCTGACTGGCGTCGACTACAACATCCTGCTGGTCAAGCGCGTGGTGCGCGACAAGGCCAACCCCAAGAACGTCGCCCTCCGACACTGGCACGCCGACTCCCGCGACGACGTCATCATCAAGTACGTCTTCGATCACTACACCGACCTTGCCGCGGACGGTGTGACCTACCTCGGCGTTACCCACATCGGCTCGCCCAATCCGGACAAGGCCGGTGTGGTCGGATCGGGCGGCCTTCGCTTCGTGGACCTGATGCGCGAGGTAAACCGACTCCTGTCCGGCGTCTTCTATATCGACGCCTACAAGGACCTCAACTACGTTGACGTGGACACGCCATCGAGCAACATCGTCCTGACTGATATACCCCTCGCGAACAGCGATCGCGGCTATCGAGAGTTCTCCCAGATCGAGAGCGCGACGGGGATGGTCAACGACTCGCTCGTTTGGGGCCTCGGGCTCGGTGCGACGCAGGTCGCCTTCAGCCGGTCGAGCGACGCCGCAAGCATCGCCGCTCACGGTCGATGGCAGTTCGGCGAGTTCACGTCATCGCTCTACAAGCAGGCGTCGGTCGATCGCCGCGCCGCGACGATCGTGTATGGCACTGACCAAAGCAAGCGTGGCGGGAAAGACGATCAGGAGAGCTGGACGGTCTCCACCTTCGAGCAGTCCTTCGAGGTCGGCCAGAAGGTCGAGGTCCACTCCGAGGTCTTTGGCAAGCAGGACGTCCTGCCGATCCGTCGGCTGACGATGACCTTCCCGACCAAGCGGAGCGTACGGTTCGATCTGGTTCTCAGCCACGAGATCGATGAACCGTGGAACATGTTCGAGTTCTTCTTCCCGAAGATCGCATTCAAGTGGCCGCAGATCGACGAAGGCGGCGAACAGAAGACTCGCCTTCCGCCTCGCACCCGGTGCGACTGCTCGATCACCGATGCGTTCGACCGCTCGCTGCCAGAAGGATATGGTCCCGGCTGGGGCGTCGCGACGTGCGGCATCCGATGGTCCGGCCCGACCGAGCTGCCCGACGACTACGGTGGGATGGTGGTCGCGGGCGGGGCCGGTATAGCCTACGCAAGCGGTGCAACCGGCTACGGACAGAGGCTTGCCTTCGACCGGCAGCCGAGCATGGACGTCCTGTTCTGGATGCAGCTAGGTGCGGCCGGTTCGGCCGCAACGAGCTTCGTCGCCCTCGGGCTCGACGACGTGCAGGACACCATCGTGAACATCTATGTGCGAGCGAGCGGCGGGAATACCCGCTTCATCGAGATCTACGACGGTGGCATCAGCGGCTACATCCAGACGGCGAACGATGTCTACGGGCTTGAGAAGACATGGGTTCGCATCCACGTTGACTCCGACACCATCCAAGTCAAGGTCTGGCCCGACGGTGATGTCGAACCGGGCTCGTGGACCATCGAGTCCACGGGTCCGAACCCGTATTTCCCAGCAACGGGCGTTGCGACAAGGGCGTTCGATTGGGACACGTCCAATCTGGACGACTTTATCCGGATCGGCCACCTTGACGTCACTGGAGTAACCCGCTGCGATCAGGCCCAGTTTGACCGCCTCGACAGGACCCTCAGCGCCACGCTGGGGACATCGACCAGCGGTTTCCCTTGGCATGACGATGGCTCATTCGGCACCTTCAGCATGTCACCGGCTGGCCATCTCTTCATGGACTCAGACGCGAAGGTGGTCTTCTACGTCCTTCCCGGCGAAGGCGCGATACCGGCACCGTGGTTGGGTCAGATGGACATGACCGCGAAGTTCCGGTTCACCGACTCCTACGACAACATGGACCTCCAAGGCGACACGCAGGGCTTTGGTTTCCAAGTCAACGACGACGAGTACCTGTGGCTACCGGCGACGACTCGGACCGGCAAATACTCGGTCGCGCTCTACACCAACGATGGCGGCACACCGCTTCAGCGGGTTCTGGCCGATGACTTCGTGTGGCAGCCGGATGTTGACTACTACGTCCGCTGGCAGTACCAGCAGGGCGTGTACTCACGAGCGAGGATATGGGAGGCCAGCGCGGCCCAGCCTGAGACGTGGCTCGTCAGCGGGACGCCGATCACCAGCAACGACTTTGGGACCTTCGGGATCAACGCCTACCTCTTCTCCCAGTTGTTCCCGCAGACGACCGTATACTGGGTCGATTTCGACTACGCGGGCAAGCCTTGCTATCTGGGGCAGGACTGCACGGTCGATACAGCGCTCTTGCCGCGAGCGACGGTCGAGACCATCACCGACCCGCCGCTTGGCGAGACGTACGCGCAGGGGTTCCCGGCAACAGTCGTAACCGATGAGACTGATCCCGACGAGATCAACGGTGGTGACAAGTCTTACGTCGTCTGGCTGAAGCTCGTTCTGACCGAGGCGATGGACCTCGTCTTTGACACCTACGACTCGGGAATGTTCGACACTATCCTGTACATCTTCGGCGACCCGGTGACCTCTGGCTCGGCCTCCATCTACTACAACGACGACTCAGGCGAGCCGCAGACTGGCTATTGGTCGAGCATCAACGATGACGGGTCCTCGAACAATCTGGCGGCTGGAACGTACTGGATCGCGATCGCCCCATACGCCGGATCGGGCTGGAACACCAACGAGACGGACGTCCTGCTCCGCATCACCCGGCTGGCCGCACCGGGCAACGCTCCGTTCCCGCGCGGGACGCTGTGTCGCACGGTTCCGGTCACCCCTGTCCCGTCTACTTCGGGCCGAGAGGACATGACCGGTGACGGGTCCTTGACCATGTACGTGCTCGCCTTGCCGTACGTGCCGGGCTCGACACGGGTCTTCGTGAACGGCTACTTCCAGCGAGTCGGGATCGACTACACCGAATATGATCCGTTAGTCGGAACGATCCTGTTCACCGCGGCCCCACCCTCACTGGCGGACGTTTCCTTCTTCTACGAACCGGTGACACCCTGATGCGGTCTCCGTCTACCATCGCCATCAAGATCAATGGCGTCGACATCACGAACCGAGTTCTCTTCACGTCAGCGAACTTCGAGGGGCAGCTCGGAGCAATGCCGGGCCTCGCCTCCCTTACCGTCAAGGACCTCGATCAGACCTTCGACGCCACGACCGGTGATGAGTTGACGCTCGACATCGATGGGACACGGATGTGGGGCGGGTATGTGCTGACGATCAGCCGCATCTTCCCGTTCCCGGCGGTGGACTCCACTGACCCGGCGTCGGTCAAAGCGCGCCAGTTCCAGCTGAAGGCCGTTGACTACAACATCTTGTTCGACAAGCGGGTCATTCGGAATACCGCCGACTACCTATCTTCGTTCCCGTACTTCGCGCTCAACAAGACGATGGGCGAGCTGCTGCGAGACCAGCTGTACGCCTCCTACCTCGACATCGCCGACGACGGGCTCGACACGGTGACCTTCGTGGACGACGGGTTCGTGCCGAGGTTCGATGCCGATGGTAATCCGGATCCCGACGGGACCAAGCGCGGCGCGTGGCCCGAGCAGGGCTCACTATGGCGCAAGGCTCAGGACGACTTCGCGCAGTTCGGCTTCGTTTACTACATCGACGCCAGCAAGAACGTTCATTTCCATGAGGTCGAGGACGTCGCCGCGCCGTGGGGCTTCAGCGACGTTCCCAATCACCATCCGCTCCCGGACCCGGACGCGACGATCGGGATGCGCGAGTACGAGGACATCGAGGACGGCTCGGCGATGGCGAATGACGCCTTCGTCTGGGGTGGCTCAGGGTTGTCGGGGGCCGGTGGCACGGTCTTCAAGCGAGCCCAGAACTCGGGCTCGATCTCGACCTACGGTCGCTGGCAGTACCCGGAGGTCCGCTTCGGTGAGTTGAAGAACCAAGGCATGGTCACGGCCCGTGCTCACGTGATCGTCAGCGGAAACACGACCGGCGCGGTCGGCGGCGACACGGCACGTGGACTGGCCGTGGTTCAGAAGCAGGTCCGGCTGTCTTGGTTCGCGCATGACGTTCCCGAGCTGCTCGGGGTGAAGCAACACCTGATGGCCGGGATGGTCGTCAACATCATCATGTACGTGATGACCGAAGACGGGATCAACCCATTGGTCATCATCCTGCCGCTCCGAACGGTGCGGATCTCCTTCCCGGCGCTGCCCGCCGCTGGGACGCCGGAGGGTCCGCTGACCTACGTTCGTTTCGAGGGGTTCTTCGGGGTCCAGCTATCCGACCCGTGGTGGTTGTGGAAGTTCCTCCGAGACACGACCGTTCACCCGCCATCCGTCGTGGCGGTTGCGGGCGGATCGACCGTGGCCACTGCCTATGGTGCTCTTGGATCATTCGCGCCGTCGCCCGCCACCGACGGGTCCACGACCGTCTTCACCATCCCATTCGCCTACATCCCCGGGACGTCCCAGATGTACCGCGGAGCGGCAGGGCCTCCCAGCCAGCTCGCGCTCGTGACCCCCGACTCCGGCTACACGGAGTCGGACCCTGCGAACGGCGAGTTCACCTTCACGTCACCACCGAGCGGGACAGATGCTCTGTGGGTCATCGTCCGTGTCGCGGGCGGTATCTAGGAAAGGAGAGATCATGGATCCGAACGTCTCCCTCGCGTCCCTGCTGACACCGGGAGGGATCATCATCGCTGGTCTGGTCGTCACCACGCTGGTGCAGACCCTCAAGGGTGTCTTCCCGGCGGTTGATGCTCGCGTTTCAGGCGCGCTCCTCGCGTTCATCGCCTCGGCGATCTTGTACGTGTTCGTCGGCCTCGCCACTTCTGTCGCGACACTCGATGCTGGGTTCGTCGTGTTCATGGCGTGGCTCGCCTGTGCGTCCGCCGCTGTGGGTATCAAGGCGTCTGTCGATCACGCGATGGTCCAGTCATCCACCGCCAAGCCGCCGCGCGCCTGATCCATGGCAGAGGAGTGGCCTTCGGGGTGTCCCTGTCATATCTGTCGGCTCCGAAGGGCTTCCACGAGTCTTCGCTTTGGGCTACCGTTGGTGTGTCCGAAGTGTCGCGCTGGAGGGGAGTTCTTCGGATCCCTCAAGATCCCCGGGGAGAAGGCCGCTCCTGCCTGTCCTAACTGCGGGACGGCCCTTGTGTCACTCAGAAAGAGAGCGGCCCGTGCCGAGAAGGAAGACGCTCGCAGCGCTGATACAGTCCGAGGGCAAACTTCGGAAACAAGATGAGCGATGGGAACGGGATCGTCGTCGCGAGGATCGTGAGGACCGCAAGGTCAAGGATGAGGAGCTGAATGGTGTTCGCCTTCAGCTCCGCGATCAGGCGTCCGGGTTCGCCACAAAGGACATGGTCTACGCGATGCAGCAGGCGCTCGATGCGAAAGTCGAGACTCTTGAGAAGTCGTTGGAAGCCAGTCTTGTCTCAGCCATCGACCGACTCAACACCGAGGGGACATCCGACTCTCGCGAGGCCAACGCCGAGCGTTCCGGGCGAGAGGACGCGACCAAAGAGATCTTGGCGAGCATCCGGCAAACGTCTGAAAGCTCGGCGACGAACAGGCGCTGGCTGATCGGGCTCGTGGTGACCATCGGTATCGCGATCCTCGCCAATCTCGCGACCTTCGTAACCCTGCTCTCCCATCTGTCGTCCTGACCACACGATCTAAAGGTGTGGAGTACCATACGGAACGTCTACGTTCGCTCCCGGGGAGGGATTAGGTGGAAACGTTGCTTCTGGCGGTCTGGGGGGCGGCGTCCGTGTTTGTTCTGTGGCTGGCTCTTGTCTCAGTCGTCAGACGGCATCCGATTTCATTTCGGAAGGAGGCTTCGAGGGTCGACCCTTTGCCGGACAGGGTCGTCCCCGAGCCGACGCCAGAGGAGATCCTCGAAGCCCAAGCGCTGGGATTGATCCACCCAGCCCGACGGGACTAGAGTTCAGGGAGCCCCCGCCCAAGGCCGACGCGAGGCCACGGCGGGGGCTCTTCCTATTTCCTCGTTGGTCGGACGGGACGGAGCGACCGGGCAAGGTTAGGGTCGCGCTCCAGTAGCCCGGAGGTGGCGAGGAGACCGACGTGCCGATGGACGGTCGCGATCGATAAGCCGACTGCTGTGGCGATCTCGCGAATGGTCGGCGGAGGATCACCATCGGCCGAACGCGCTCGGATCAGGGCGAGGATGTCACTACGGGCCTTGACTCCGCGGCCCTGCGTCCTCACCACCACGCCACGAGCTTCTCGACTCCGCTGACGAGCAGCAGCATCGTCTCCAGCGTCCCGTACCGGTCGGCCTTGGCGTTGCGGATCGCCCGTTCGTTCAGCCACGCACGGGTCTCCTCGATGGGCTCGCCGAGGACGATGATCCGGTAGCAGACCTCGTACTCGCGGATGGCCTTCTTGCGAAGTTTCCGGAACGCCCGGGTCGTCCGAACTCGGACCTCGGGGTTCTTGACCCATCTCTCGTCGCTCCGCCTGCCGTAGTAGTCGACGCCGAGCCAGCGCTGGAAGTCAGGGTGCCACTGTGGAGTGCCGCCTTCGCCAAAGCTGCCGGTGTGGATCTGGATCGGCACCTCATCGTGCCAATACTCCCTGAAGTCGACCATCCACTTCGCGGTCGACGCCAGAACATCTGCCGGGATCGTAACGGTCGTTGCGGTCACCCCTCGCTGTTCCTCTCCCGTGGGCCGGGACAGATGTTAGCATCTGGGCGGATGTCGGTTTCGAGAGTCGGGGCCTTCGCCGTCATGGACCATCAGACGTTGGGTCGTATTCGCCGATCCGTACCGCTCCACCGTCACTGTCGATCCACCAGCCCTCGACGGGGATGCCCTTGCCCATGGCCGCGTCGACCAGATGCCCTGTGCCGCCGTCCATGACTTCGGTCGTGAAGAAGGCGATGACGAAATCCGACCGGCTGACCATGTCGACGTCGCGCAGGTAGGTGTTGCCCTTCTCGGATCCCTCGGGCCTGCACCACTGGACCTCGACGCCTAGAGCGACCGCTAACTTCGCCACCATCTGCTCGAACCCGCCCGGTTTACGCCCTGCGCTCTTAGGATGCCTCAGGAGGACCGTCCCGGCCCGAACGAGCCATGGGATCACGTGACGGGCCGTCCGGTCCAAGGGCAGGTCGCTGTTGCCCGCCAGCGCGATCTTGAGCGGTCTAGGCACGGTAGATGAACCCCGGACATGGAAAGTCGTTGTCCATGTCCCACTTCCAGCCCCAGCCACACTTCGTGCATTGCGAGAAGAACGTGTCGTGCCGGAACCAGTCGTGACTCAGTCGCTTGCGCAGGAGAGTCCACAGCAGGAGCCGCAGCTCTTCACGTGGGTCAACGGGTGGCGCAGCGACAGCGGTCTTCACTCTGGGTCTCGCGGGTAGTTGCATGGGCACTGGTCGCACTTGCTCGTGGCGGGCTTGTATGGGTCGCGGTGGTAGGTCCAGCGATGGCAGCCGAGCGCGTGCGTACAACGTCGGCAGAGGACGGTCTTGCTCATTCGTTCACCAGCTCGATCTCGATGTACGGCTTCTTGTTGCCGGTGGTCTTGCCCATGGCTCGCGGCAGGAACCGGGTGTCATAGGCGCGGCAGCAGCGCGGCGGGTCCATGCCCGGGCAGAGCGCCTCGGCGATGCCGTCCTCGATGACCTTGATCGCGTTGGTGCAATCCATGTCTCGACCGAAGTTGAACCAGTAGTTGATGACGATCCGGGCGCCGGGTTTCCAGCCATTGGACATCGCGTGTCGAACAAGTGTGGTCACGCTCATCTGGTAGGCGAAGACCTGCGCCTTCTTGCGGCGGTTCCGGCCGAACCCTTCGTACTTGTGGTTGCCAGACGGCGGCTGGCCCCTGATGCCGAGCCGCAACTGGACGTGGTCGTACTCGCTCACGTGTCCGCCGGTCCCTCGTCGTCCGTGGCGATCTCAAGGAGAACGACCACGGTGAACGTGACGAGGATCGTCAGGAGGAGCGCGAGATAGAGGAACCACTGGCCTTGGAACAGCCAGTCTACGAACCGGACGAGGCCCACGACGATCAGGAACGTGAGACCGGCCGCCCCTGCGATGGAGGCAGCGGCGTTGATACGGGTCATCGGGTCACGACCTTTCACTCCATCGGGATGCGGCAGAACAGCTGCGTGAGCAGAACCTTCCCAGCCCTCTTGCCCAGTCGCTGTAGCGCGGCTTGAACACCGTTTCGTCGATCGG
>Ga0315273_10014196_pt1 | contig 10265 bp, 4 predicted proteins | sample YL17G02_0_MG_FD_205753 | JGI IMG/M metagenome (GOLD analysis project Ga0315273, IMG submission 205753) | Sediment microbial communities from Yellowstone Lake, YNP, Wyoming, USA - YL17G02_0 | ecosystem: Environmental > Aquatic > Freshwater > Lake > Sediment | place: USA: Wyoming | collected... | reverse complement strand
CCAGGGCACCGGCGACGTGATGCACAGCTACGTCCGGAATCTGACAGTGGACGTTGGGCGCGGCAATCCCGGGGCGGTGGGCCTGCGCTTCATGTCCAACAACAGCGGGGCCATGTCCCGCGTCACGATCCGAAGCAGCGACCCGAAGGGGGCTGGCAAGCTCGGGCTGGACCTGCGCCAGGGCCAGAATGGCCCGTGCCTCATCCAGCACGTCACGGTGATCGGATTCGATCAGGGCGTGGAAACTGGCGACACCTTCTCACTCGTCTTCGAGCATCTCACGCTCGAGCACCAGAACGTGCTCGGGTTCTACAACGCCAACGGCCGCACGACCCTGCGGGGCCTCAAGAGCGTGAACAGCGTGCCGGCGTTCAGGAACAAGTGGGAGAGCATGACGCTGGTCGAGGCGGACCTGTCCGGCGGCGGCAAGGACAACACCGCCATCCTCAACGAGAGCCCAAGATGCTTTCTGCGTGACATCAAGCAAAGCGGCTACGGCCATCTGCTCAAGGACGCCGGCGGGAAGTTCCATGACGGGACGACCCTCGACGAATGGTACGAGGGCAAGGGGCAGTCGCTGTTTTCCAGCGAGATCAAGACACTTCGCCTCCCCATCAAGGAGACGCCCGAGGTGCCGTGGGAGACGGACCTCACCAAGTGGGTGAAGGTGGGGTGGTCGAAGGCCGGCGAAGACATCGGAGAGACGTTGCAGGGCGCCATCGACCAGGCCGCCAAGGAAGGCAAGAGCACGGTCTACTTCCCTCGCCGTGCTCGAACCTACGAGTATCCGAAGCTCACCCTGCCGATCCGGGTTCACGGCAGCGTCAACCGCATCATCGGCATGTCCAACATCGTCGACATCGCGGACCCGACCGGCAGATTCGGGAGCGGAGAGCAAGCGGTGTTCACGTTCGAGGACATCGCGAGTCCGGCGGTGGTGGTGGAGCGGTTCTTCCTCCTCGGCGGATGGAAGGGGCCGCGCGGCGCGTACATGTTCGAGAACAAGTCCGGCAAGGCGGTGGTCATCCGCAACCTGGGGCACAGCGGGTTGCACAAGAAGCCTGCCACGAGCGGTGAGTGGTTCATCGAGGACGTCCCTGTGGTCGGGCTGTTCGTCGGCCGCGGCGAACGGTGCTGGGCGCGCCAGTTCAACCCGGAATCTCCCCAGGCCGACATGATCGTGGTGGACGGCGGGCAACTGTGGATTCTGGGCCTGAAAACCGAAGGCCGAGCCCGGCACATCATCGCGCGAAACGGCGCGCGGGTGGAGCTGCTGGGCGGCGTCAGCTACCAGTCCTGGGGGAACCAGCCCATCGATCCGCCCATGTTCACGGTGGTCAACTCCGACGCCTCCTTCACCTTCGGGTTCTACCACTGGAACCTGCCGTTCACGACCATCGTCGAGGAGACCGTGGGCAACGAGACCAGGACGCTGCTGCGCACCGGCCTCACGAATTACCACCTGCCCCTCTACAGGGCTTCTGGCGCCAGCAAGCCGTGATGCTCGGACACCCTGCCCAACCGAAGGAGCCGACCGTGCTTGCCCGATTCCGCTTCCTGGCCTGCGCAGCGCTACTGGCGATTCCCGTCGTATCCGTCAATGCGGCGCAGGCTCTACCCGCCCAGCAGGAGATGGTCTTTCCCGATGGCCCAGCCGTGGTCAACGTCACCAGGCCGCCCTACAGCGCCAAGGGCGATGGTGCCGCGGATGATACGGCGGCCATCCAAAAGAGTCTGGACGACAGTTGCGGCATCGGGTCCAAGCAAACGAAGGTGCTGTACCTACCCAATGGCACATACCGCGTGACCAGCACCCTGATCGTCAAGTCGGCGCTCGGCCCCTGGCTGTGCGGGCAGTCGCGCGACGGCGTCGTCATCCGCCTCGCGGACGGCGCGGCCAACTGCAACTCGGTCCTGCGCACCCATCCGCGCGAGAGCGGCCAGACGTCCGCCGACTGGTTCATGCGCAACATCCGCAACCTGACCATCGACGTCGGCAACAATCCCAACACGGACGGGATCCGCTACTACGCCACCAACACGGGCATCATCCAGAACGTCCATGTGACGGGCCACGGCAAGATAGGCATCAACGCCGGCTTCCTCGGCCAGAGCGGCCCGAACCTCATCCAGGACACCCTCATCGACGGCTTCGAGACCGGCATCCAGTCCCAGTGGATCTGGGGCGAGACCCTCTCGCGCGTCACCATCCGCAACTGCTCGAAGCAGGGCCTCTACGTCACCGCGAACAGCGTGGCCGCCGAGGATCTCGTGGTCGAGAACACGCCGCTGCCCGTCTTCTGCGACTACCCGAAGGACTGGACGTGGTGGGGCGGGGTCGTCGCGCTCGTGGGCGGACGCTTCACGGGCGGGGATCCGAACGGCCCGGCCATCCGAAACCGTAGCGTCCTTTATGCACGCAACGTCGAGACCCAAGGCTTCAAGATGGCCATCGAAAGCTCGACGAAAGGCGGCAACGTCCAGGGACCGAAGGTTGCCGAGTATTCCTCGCACGACGCCAGGAAGCTCTTCGACGCACCGGCTCGCGCCCTCAACCTGCCTGCCCAGCGCGAGCCCGAAATCCCCTGGGAGACCGATCCCGCGAAATGGGTCTGCGCCAACGACTTCGGGGCCGTTCCCGGCGACAACCGCGACGACACGGAGGCGATCCGCAAGGCCATCGACGCCGCAGCCGCGGCGGGCAAGACGACGGTCTCCTTCCGCGGCGTTGGCGGGCCGGACCCGAACTGGTACACCCTCGATGGCGAGGTCCGCGTTCACGGCAGCGTGCGGCATATCCTGGGCCTGGGCTTCGGCCGCATCCTGGGCGGCAAAGGCGGCCGGTTTGTCGTCACCGACGAGTCGGCCCCTGTCGTTCGGTTTCAGAACATCGACTCCTTCGGCGGCCCGCCCGTTACGCTGGAGAACCGCTCCGCCAGCCGCGTCCTGCTCGCGGACAGTTGCGGCGTGAGCGTCCTCGGCACGGGGGCGGGCCGCATCTTCCTCGTCAACTGCCCCGCCCGCGTCGACCTCCGCTCCCGGGGCCAGCACGTCTGGGCGCGCCAGCTCAACCCCGAAGGCACGGACGATGTCGGCCTCGTCCGCAACGCGGGCGGCATCCTGTGGATCCTCGGCATGAAGTGCGAAGGGGCAGGCATCCGCGTCCGCACCAGCGACGGCGGCCGCACGGAGGTGTTCGGCTCCTTCATCTACGACCCTGGCGACCTCCGCCCCGACGACCGCAGGCCCATGTTCGACATCGACAACGCCTCGGTCTGCGTCATGGGTATCCGCGAAATCTGCTTCGGCCGCCAGACCTATCCCGTCAAGGTCCGCGAGGTCGCGGTGGTAGTCGGTGCCCGTGCCCGCGGGCAGCATCTCGTGGCCAAGGTAGGCGAAGGCGCCCGTCGGCGTCTCGCTGGTGAAGAAGGAGACGCCCCCGGTGACGCGGGGCTGTCCAGGAATGGGAGGATCGTTCACCGGCAGAATGTGCTTGCCGATCATGACATACTTCTTCGTGGCCGCGTTGTAGATGACGTGCAGCCGATCCGGGACGATGAGCGTCAGGTTGGTCATGTCGCGGGTGTAGATGTGGCGCTCGAATTACCACGACGCCAGGTCCCGCGACGAATAGCAGGTGATCGTGTCCTTCCGATTGTCGCCCGGATAGTCGCCCCACCCGTAGAAGTAAAACGTCTCGCCGAATTGGCAGAGGCTTCCGCCCTGGCACATGATTTCCTGGCCCCGGTCATCCTTCCAGACGGTATCGTTCCGGATTGGAATACCGGCGGCAAAGACCCATGTCCCACTCGCCAGCAGCACAACAGCCACACGCGCCAGGCGATGGTTCACTCGCCTTTTCATGGATTGTTCGCCTTTATCGTACATGGCGCATTCCCCTCACTTCGTCTTTCCGACCAGTTCCGCCACCGAGGAATCGCCAGTCACGAGCGTGACCGAGTAGCCGGGTAGGCGCACCTCGTCGCCCGCCAGTTCCTGTTTCCACTGCGGCACGGACACACCATCGGAGGCGATGCGCACCATCGTGGGAGTCGTGGAAGGCAATCCCAGCTTCCCCGCTCCATTCACGATCACCGAATGGTTGGCGCGGTTGATGAGGAGGACCGAGCGGATGCCGTCGGCGCGGCTGATCGCGATGAGTTCGATATCCTTGTTGTCTTGGGCCGACGCATCGGCCATCGCGCCCACCAGGCAGCGTGAACCGATCTGTTAAAGTCGGCCGGTCAAGCGCGTCTTGCCGTCATACAGGCCGTAGGCGGTATGCCGGCTGTCCCAAACCGTCACGCCGTCGAGACCGAGCAGGCCCATGCGACGCAGCACGCAGGCTTGGAAAACCGCGCCCACGTTGTTGCCGTGGCGGCGGTCCATCGGCTCCCATGACCACTTGATGTTGTACTCGTCGAGGAAACACTCGACTTTCCGGCCGGCAGTGGCTTTGGCGACCGCTCCCTTGATGTAGCGCGCCTCGCCCGCGATCGAATCGGCGCGGTTGAACACATATTCATTGGAGTCATGGATGCTGCCCGCGGCATAGTTGTGCCAGGAAACGAAATCCACATTGGCCGCACAGACCTTCAGAAACCTTTCCACCCAGACCGGTTTTGGCCAGGTCAGCGCGGGGCCGCCGACCTTGGCCCGGGGATCCTGTTTCCTGATCTCGGCGGAGACGCGGTTGTGCAGCTTCCACAGCACGTCGAGCTTGCCGAGTTTTTCAAAGTGCTCTTCCTGCTCATTGAACACTTCCCAGTATGCGATCGGTTGGCGGACCTCATCGCGCATCACGACCACGAGCTGGCCGACCAGCTTCACAAACTCCTCTTCACTCTCGGGCGTCAGGGTTCCATCGGCCTGCTTGGCCATCCACCCCGGCCAACTCGGGATATTCAGAATGATCCGGGCGTTGCCGAAGCCCGTGGAGGCGGCGAAACCGGCCTTGATCTTATCCGCACGCCAGGTGTGTGTCTTGGGGTCGAGCCAGTCCTTGATCAGGGCGCCGTCGAGATGGCGGATCAACGCCGGCTTGAGCGACGCGAGAAAGGCTTGATAATAGGGGGCTGCCGCACTCTTGGCATTGAAGACCTGGGAATCATTGAAGCCCCAGATCGAGGACGGCATCTGCCCAACCGTCTTGCTCCAATCGATCTGGACGCCCGCCGTCGTCGGGGGCAGCGAACTGTCCGGTGCCTCGGGTGGGAGTTCCTTTTCCCCGTCTGCTTTCATGCCCTTGGGATGCGCCGCCGCATCGGCGGAGAAGACGATGGCATCAATGCGCGGGACGTTTTCAGACTGTTTACCGCTGCGGATGATGACGATCCCCTCGCCCAGGTCGGCGCGCTTGTACCGGCCAAGGCTGCACCATTCATACCCGCCGGGTTTGCCCCAGTCCCATTTCTTCTCTTTCTGTGCGCCGTTCACGATGGTCTTGAGCTGGATCGGCCCACCCTTGCGGTGAACCCAAATGGTGAAGGCATCGCCGGTCTCGGGCAGCTTGGCGTCAATCAATGAGTTGTATTCTCCCCCGCTGGTGACCGCTTTTCCGCCCAAGGCGTCGGGATCGCCCACCACCTCGCCGGCCGCGCAAGCGACTCTCGACAACATCACACCCGCCGGCGCGCCGGGAATGGTGTCCGCGGCCTGGGCGGCGGACATAACGAACGCCCAAGTCGAAGCCATCAGCACAACGGCCACGCGCGCGCCTGTCGCGCCGACAGCCGAACATTTCAGTAAGCCCCTTCGGGTAATCGTCGGTTCCATGGCAAGGTCTCCAGGTTCATCGCTTGGTCGCTTCCAGAATCCTCAGCGAACCTGCCGGCACCGTGAGTGACGCCTAAACCGAGGTGCCGAGGAACACCCTCAGCACGACGGCAATGTGAGAAGGCGGCTTCGCAGAAATGGCCTGCCTCCTTTCTGTGCTGGACAACCGCCCCTTGCCCATTCGCCGTGCCCGCGATCATACGCAACAGCCCGGGGCAATCAAGTGAGCCTGAGCGGGAAGGACCGGCTGGGACTCACGGATCGGCGCGTCGCGGTCCGCCTAGCCTGAACCGCACCTGCTCATACGTCCCGCTCTCTCGGGGGAACTCGAACCTCACGACGCCGTTCTCGACCGTGGGGGTCGCTGGCCCCGTCTTCACCCACCGGCTCTTCTCGAATCGCCCCCTCTCGGCCACGGCCACGGCAACCGGCTTGCCATCGGCGCGCCGCCATTCGACACTGACCCGTGAGGCGATGAGAACGAACTCGTCAGGTCCTATCTTCACGGCGAGCCCCGCCCCCGGCATCTCGCCGCCGGTCACGTTGTCGAACTCGCCCTCCGTCTTCACGGCATCCGTGGCGGCGAATCGAAGCGTGTAGCCGCAGAACGGTTCCTCCCACGCCTCGCCCGCCTTTTCCACTTCCTGATGGAAGCCCAGCAAGTACGCCGATGCCTTCTTCTCGCAGATGAGGTCGGCCATTTGTTCGAGGATCTCGAAGGTCTCCTTGCAGCGGGAGGTCTCCATCTCCGGCCCCCAGTAGCCCCCGTAGTAGAGGCAGCCGTGCTTGCCGTACGCCGTCCACGCCCGCGCTCCCGCCGCCGTGGATCCATTGGTCTCAGGCACTACGACATTATTCCACGGGCGCGACGCCAACTCGACCTCGTGGCTGAACCCCTTCTTGAGATAGAGGTCCGGCCCCATGAAGTCGATGCTCGGCGCCGCGACGTGGGCGATGTCCATGTACGCCTGGTAGCAGGGCGACTCGCCCTGCCAGGAGTTGATATACATCGGGAGGGCGAGGATGGCCTTGCCCGCCGCGGCCACCTGGTCTGCGAATCGGGCGTAGAACCACGCGCCGAATGCACGGCCGCCCTCGCTCTCGCCCGGCCCGAAGACCTCGGCCCACGTGCCCGATGTCTTCCGGCCGTGCCGTGTCCAGGTGTCCCGGAGCCAGCGGCTGATCGTCGCTTCGTTCTCGGCGATGTGCTGGATCAACTCCTTCGACACCGGCTGCTTCCACGCCTCCTGGGCGGGGTCGGAGTAGTCCAGCCAGCTTGGCATCTCGTTCTCGACCTGCACCATCAGGACGACCTGATGGGTCGGGTCCTGCTCCTTGATGCGATCCATCAGCTTCTGGAAGGCGCGGCGATCGCCATCGAGCCCTGCCTGGCAGAAGGGTGAGACCGTGTGGATGTCCTTGCCTTCCTTGTCCTTTGCGCGGAAGAAACGCGTCGTGTTGTGAATGACCCAGAGCGGGGCGTAGTAGCTCTGGAGATTCTTGTACAGGCCGAACCACAGGATGGCGAGGTGCATGTTGCGGGCGCGAGCGTGGGCGATGAGCGCGTCGATCACCGAGAAGTCGAACTCGCCCTCCTTCGGCTCGAGCTGCCGCCAGCAGACGGGCGCCTCGATCGTGTTCATCCGCTGCTCGCATAGGAGGTCGAAGAGCGGATCCATGTACGGGATGTCGCATGGCTCCAGGGCGGAGGTGTTCTCCAACTCCGCGCCGAGCATGAGGTAGGGCCTGCCGCCGAGGATGAGGCGGCCCGTCTGGCCCTTCCTGTCGAGGTAGGGCAGCTTCCCGTCGGGCGCGGGGTACGGGTCGAGCGGCCTCACAGGTGGGATGGCCGATACAAGACGAAAGCGCGCCGCATCCACGAGCAGTGTTCGGTCGCCCCGGGTGGCTTTGACGAATCCTGCGCTACCTGCCTTGAACGGGAAGTCGCCGAGGGGGATCCAGCCGAAGTAGCCGGCCCGCATGTCCTTCACGATCGACTTCGTGCCGCCGTCGTAGACGACTTCGACCTTCGCCTTGCTGTCCTGAGCGTGGTAGGGGATGTTCCACAGGTAGACGCGGTACGTTCCGGCAGCGGGCAGGTCCGGCATCCACTTCGCCCAGGCGCCATCGGCCTTCGTCTGGCGTGCGAGCGAGTAGCTCATGCCGCGCTGCTCCCAGCCCTTGCCGCCGTCCTCCCAGGCACCGCCCTCGGCGTACTCTGCCTCGCCGTGGTCGATCAGGATGGAGCCATCGCGGGCGATCTTCGCGGCTTGCACATCATGGAGGCCCGCGAGCACAAGGAGAGCTGCAACCAACCGCGCGCTGAGCCCACCGCGGCTCTTACCGCAGATCTTGGACATGGCTATCCGTCTCCTCGGCAGTGCGAAACGTTCATCGGCCCGGCGCCTGGCCGTCGGGCCGCCACACATAGTAGACGATCTTGGCGAATTCGTCGTCTTCGACGAGAATGACGTACGTGCCGTCCGGCCGCCGATGCACGTGGACTGCGCTCCCGAAGTCGATGGCGCCGATGCGCCCGCCCACCTCCGGGCCGGCCCAGACGCTGCCCACGCGGCTCCCGTCTGTCGTGCGGAAGATGGCCACTTCGCCGAACCGGTGCTCGTCGCTCGCGCCCAAGTCGTAGGCCACGAACAGGTAATCGCCTTCCACGTCCATGGCGATGGGCTGGATGTCCCGCCCGCGGCGGTCCGAGAACCGATAGGGAATGGCGATCGTCCAGGCGTGCTTGCGGTCCGTTGACCATTGGTCATAGCGCCGGACCTCGCGCGCCATCGGGTACCACGTCTGCAGGGGATTCGCCTTCGAGTACGTCGCGAGGTACATCGTGTCCGAGGCAGCCACGTACCGGGCAAAGCGCAGATTCGTGATGTCCGTGGGGACCTGGGTGGTGATTCGCGTGCGCACCGTGTAGAGGGGGCCGCCCCTGCCGGGGTCGGGTTCGAGCGGGAACCGGTGGAGGGTGCCCTTCTGCTCACCGACCCAGACCGTGCCCACGTTGTCGAGGAAGAACGCGCGCATGACGTCGGTGTTGCCGGGGGCGGTGGCCTCGAACTCCTCCGCCTGGAACTCGCCATCGCCGTTGCGATCGGCCCACATCCATGCCTTGCTGGTGTGCGGGTTGTTCGGCGGCCACTCGCCTGCCTTCGAGCCCTGGCGGGCGAAGACAGCCGAGGGAACCGCGATCTCTCCCTCAAAGCGGTACACCGACAGGTGGCCGTCCCACTGGCAGCTCAGGAGCTTCCGGCCGTCCCGCGTGCGGATGACGCGTGCGCCCTCCTGCCGGATGTGCAGCCGTGGGTCGTTCGGGTACTTGAGGCGGTGGATCGTCCATGCCCGATGAGCCCAGCCCGGATGCGGCCAGCCTTCGACGGTTGGCCGCGACCAATCCACCTCGTAGCGGGAGTCCTTGGTGAAGACGCTCGTTTCCTCCCCTGGGTCAACGTCGGCGGAATCGAGGAACTCCAGGCCTTCGAGCGTCCACAGGCATTTCCCGGCAGGATGGAACTTCTGGAGCTTCGCGCCGAACCCGTTGTTCGAGGCCGATGGGCCGCAGCCATTCGTGCTGACATACACGTTGCCCTGCTGATCCACGCCGACGCCTGTCAGGCCGCAGAAACGGTCGTCCGCAACGAGTCCAGGATTCGGCCCCGCATAGACACCCCTTCCGACGCCCAACGTTCCTTTGAAAACCGGCTGGGGGGCGCCCGCGTAGAACCTCACCTGCTGTCGCGGGCCATTGTCGGCCACCAAAAGACGGCCATCCGAGGCGAAGGCGATTGCGGCGGGCTCGCCCGCGTCCACGATCTCTCGGTCTGCGTACTCACCACGGGCATTGTAGGCGCGGATTCGCCATGCTCCTTCCGAGGTTCTCTGGACGACCCACAGCCGGCCCGTCGGGTCGAAGGCCATCTTGAACGGCGTGTCGGATTCCGGCGCCAACGCGAAGTCGCGCCGCGGCGCCATGTCGGCAGCCCCATGGACCTTGATGCGGCGGCTGGCGGGATCGGCCAGGAACAGCTCGCCATCGCGCGCGGCGACCCCCGCAAGCGACCGCCCGCCCTGGTCTCTGGGAGGGTGGAGGAAGAGGACGTTGCGGACCCGGCCTTCCGCCCCCGGCCACTTCGTCGGCTTGCCGCCCAGGGTGTAGCGCGCCACACCAAACCACATGGGATCGCTCTCGTTGAGCTTGCGTTCCATGCGGAGGGCGAAGATGTACTGGTCGTCCGCCGCGATCGCTGGGCCGCCGGTGAGGGCCGTGTAATCGTCCACCTTGCCGATCACGTCGCCGTCCTTGTAGAAGCCGATGGCGCGGCCGGCTTCATCCCATTCGGTGTTCGCCACAACGCGGCCGTCGGGGAAGACGAAGATGTCGTCGATGTCGAGCTGGACCCTTCGGCCCGTGTTGCGGTCCCCTCCCTTGAAGGTGTTACCCAGCCAGCCCGTGCGAGTGTTGGGCGCAGCGGACCCGG
>Ga0315273_10014194_pt1 | contig 10265 bp, 4 predicted proteins | sample YL17G02_0_MG_FD_205753 | JGI IMG/M metagenome (GOLD analysis project Ga0315273, IMG submission 205753) | Sediment microbial communities from Yellowstone Lake, YNP, Wyoming, USA - YL17G02_0 | ecosystem: Environmental > Aquatic > Freshwater > Lake > Sediment | place: USA: Wyoming | collected... | reverse complement strand
ATTCTCAGCCCCAGGAGGCAAAAATGCGAGGCACGGCCAACCCAACAGGCGCGTCCACCAGCGGCGGGTCAAGTTCGCCCAGGGGAAGTCGGACGCCCAAGCCGACGACCAAGATGCCGCCTAACGTGCTAGCCAAGGCACGGCATTTGGCAGCCCACAACGCGCTCAAGACCACGGGCTTCCGGGCAGCCGCCAAAGCAGCCGGTTATAACACGGCACAAATCAACGCGGCTCGACAGAAGTTCCTGACGTCTGCCAAGGCAGGACGGCCAGCCACCGGTGCAATCAGCAAGCAAGTGGGCAAAGCCTTCGCCACCAAGCTAGTTAAGAAGTACAAGGCTATGCCGTAAGTTGCCCCAACGGCCCGAGTTATTTAGCCCTGGCTACACAACTTGCATCGCTAACCCTCAACCGCGAGTTGAGTTTCCCCGCGTTCGAGTGAGGACTTAATTGGCAGCACCCAACCTAAACTTAGACGCCCGCCAAAAGGAGACGCTGAGACAAAAAGGCTACCGAGCACTCGCCCGAGCCCAGCGTGAGTCCGGCGAGAAGCGCATAAGCAAGGCGGCTCTAGCGCCAGAGGTAGCAAAGTTGGACGCCGAGGGCTACAACAACCTACAAATCGCGTGGGCACTCCAACGGGGCGACCGCTATATCCGCGAAGTCCGAAAGTTCGGCACCGAGTCCGGTGACCGAATGATTTACACCGTGCGCGACCCGGTGACCAAGTTCGACCACCTATCTCCCGAGCTACAGGCCATGATGGAATTCACGGCCGATGGCTTCAAACTATTCTTCGACAAGTACAGTGGCCGAATCTTGACGGACTTTGCCCACCAGTGGATTGATAGCTGGCTGCGCACCGATAACCTGATGATTAACGTGCCGCCCGGCCACTCCAAGTCAACAATCATGTTCGTGTGGCTGCCCATCTGGCTCGTGACCCGTGACCGTGACGCGCAAATCCTGCTCATCTCGGCCGGTCGGGACCTAGTGCTTATCCACATGAACGAAATCGTCGAGCACTTCGAGAACAACTTGGAGTTGATTGGTGACTTTGGCCGCTACAAGCCTGACCAACGTGGAGAGACTAAGTGGGCCCCGCTGGCGGGCGAGCTTATCGTCGCGGGCAGGCACCGAGAGTCAAAGTCCGGCCAGCTTAGCATCCAGGCCCGAGGCTCCGGTCAGCACGTTCTGGGTATGCGAGCCGATTACGTGATTCTAGACGACCCGACCAACGACGAAATCGCCGCCAGTCCGTCCGAGAACAAGAAGCAGATGCGGTGGCTTCGCGGCCAGGTGCTTCACCGGCTCGACCCCGGTGGCAAGGCATTGGTCATCGGCCAGCGAGTGCATGTTCGGGACATGTATGGCCAACTTGAGAAGCAGACGTGGGAGCGTGGCCCCAAGCGAGGCCAGCCATTCTGGAAGGTGGAGAAATCACCGGCCGTCATCCGATGGGAGGACGAGGACCCGGAGAACCCAGAGCCAATCGTACTGTGGCCCGAGCGATGGAACTACCAAGAGCTTATGCAGATTTACGAGCGCATCGGCGGATGGGGGCCATTCAACTGTATCTACCAGCAGAAGCCTCTGCCGGACGGCGGCGGCCTGGTGCAAGAAGTCTGGAAGGAGATGTGCTCTGACCGTGACCGTGGGGGCCGACAGGGATTCCAGGGCGACGACAAGGCCGCTCAGGGACTGCCAATCGTTCGAGTCGTTGGTGTTGACCCTACGCCGAAGGGAAAGGCTGGCGTCATTGTCGGCGACTTGCTGTACGACCGGGAACGCTTCGTCTTCGCGGTCGTGGAAGTCATCCGGCTGGACGCAGGCGTCATGCGCCTAAAGAGCGAGATTGACCGAATCCTCTTCGAGTACCACCCGGATTACCTCGTCTTCGAGCATTCGGGCTTCACGACCTGGCTAGAAGAAGACCCGATTTGGGAATCGTGGCGACACCAAGTTAAGATTATCGACCACCACACCGGCTCCAACAAGAACTCGCAGGAGTACGGCGTGCAAAGTTTGGCTGGCGATTTCGAGTTTGCTCACATCCGCTTGCCCATGGGCGACCCGGAAGGGCGCAACATGACCAACCTATTGTGGGACGAGCTATCCGCGTGGCCAGACGCCGATACAACCGACCTTGTGATGGCCCTATGGTTCATCAAGTACAACTACAAGCGGCTGGTGCCCATCTTCGCGTACAGCGATACATTCCAGGGCAGCAGCACGGACGGGGCATGGAGTTGGCTTGAGAAGCCAGCGCCTGCACAGGGCGGCATCAGCCAAGCCAAAGTAGACAGGTTCCGTAAAATGATGAGAGAGAGTAGATAATGGCGAGGGTTACCCCGGCGCAATTGAAAAAGATTTATGGCGGTCGTATCACCGAAGACTATTTGCTTAGCCAGCTACAAGTCACCATTTACTCCGATAACTTCAACGACCATAAGGACCGGATAGACAAGACAACCGAGCTTTACCAGGGCCACTACAATATGGTCTACCCCGACGGTCAGGCCGACGACGAAATCCTGGTAGAGAACCGAATCAAGACCGACATCCACGACATCAGCCGCCTGGCCAACGAGCCCAAGGCGAGCCTGACGTTCGTTTCTCGCGGCTCTAAGAAGGACGACGCCAAGGAATCGGAAATCCGAGCAAGCATCGCGGCAACGATTTGGGACATGAACCGAGGCGACACATTCACGCGCCAACTATTCATGGACCTAATTGGCTCTGGCTTCATGGTCGCTCCCCTGTACTACAACTCCCAGAGTGAGTACGCGCAATTCACGCGCCTAGACCCTCGATTCTGCTATCCCCAAGTTCGTAACGGAAAGCTACAGAACCTTGTCTATGGAGAACGGGTGTTCTCGCGTGTGGCTGCCTCGATGGAGGAAAAGTTCCCCGCTATCCCACCAGAGGCCACAGACGAGATTGACCTAATCAACTACTACGACGAGCACGAGGTAGTCAAGGCTGCCGTCTTTATGATTCGTCAGCCGCAACAGGGAGTAGGGCGCAACGCTGTGCAACCGCCCGACGAGCGAAGCCTAGTCATCTACGACCGGTGGGTTCATAACCTTGGTTGTGTGCCCGTCGCGTTCGAGAAGCTTGACACGTATGACAATGCCTTCCACGGAATGTTCGAGCAGGTCGGCCGCTCCGTCATCGCGCGTAACGCGATTGTCAAGTACATGGTCGAGTCTGCCGAGTCTCGTGTCCACGCGCCGTTCGAAGAGAAGAACATCCTGAACCCGGATGCGCTGCCTGGACCTAACACTGTGTACCACCACGACCCTAACAGCCAGGACAGCTTCATGCGACGAGTCCAGGCCGAAGACGCAAGCAACCAAATCTTCCCGCTACTGGGCATACTGGGCCAGGAAGAGCGGCAGGAGACTGGCGTTCCCGCCAGCCGGGCAGGCGTCGTGCCTCAGAGCATCGCGTCCGGCTCGTTCGTCACAACTACCCAGGGCCAGCTAACGAGCGTCGTGCAGGAAATCCAGGATAAGATGGCCAACCTGCGTTACCACATCACGTACGTCAGCTTCAAGATTGAAGAGAAGTTCCTGAACTTCGAGAAGCCACTGGTCCGAGCAATCGGCCGCAAGAAGATGTACTTGCCAAGCAAGGACATCGACGGATGGTACGCTCATAAGGTTACGTATGGCGTAGCCGCAGGTCTTGACAAGCAAACGGCGGACGTTCGTTTGCTACAGTACAAGTCTGCCGGTGCAATCTCCGACCAGACGATGCGGGAGCAAATCGACTTCATCCCGGACCCAACCTCAGAGCAGGACAAGATTGACCGAGAGACGGTCCAGCGTGCGTTGGTGCAGAAGTGGGTCAGCGACCCGGCCACGCCTCCGGTTCTACTGATGGAGGTTACGGTTGCCATGAACAATGGTATGGACTTTGCCGATGCGGTCAAGTCCGTGATGGAGCACGCACAGCAACTGGCACAGCAACAGCAGGCTAACGCTGCCGGTGCCAACGCTCAGCCTGGTCCGAACGCAGAGCCTGGTCAGATTGTTCCGCCTCAGAGTCCAACCACAGGACCCGACCAGGGTGTTGCGGCCGGTGGCACCGAGGTTCCGCTATCGGGCGCTGGCGGCGAGACTAAGTTCGCTCCGCCACCGATGCAGCAGATTATCACTAGGAACTAGGAGGATAGATGAATACATCTGACACGGCAGATACGTCCGTGCCACAAGCGGTAACCGTGCCCAGGCCTTGTCCGACGTGCGGCACATGCCCGACGTGCGGACGTGGCACTCATGGCGCATATGCCGATTGGACGTATCGACCGGCCGTTAGGCCATATTATCAGCCCGGCACAGCCACCCAAGCACACAACTGCTGCTAAAGGATAACACATGGTAGATGTACCCACGACACCCGAAGTCCAAGTGACCAAGGGTACCGGCCCGGACCAATTGGCCCAGGGCGATGCCACGTTGCAGAATAACGAGGCAGCACGACTGTCGCAGATGAATTCGGATGCTCAATCGCAACAAGCGCCGCTCCCAGAGCCTAAATACACGACGCCACAGACCGGCCAAGTGGTTACAGGCACCGAAGCTGACGCACTATTCGGCCCAACGCAGCGTCCGAACGAGCCAATCACGGCCGGTGCCGGACGGGGGCAGTTCATTTTGCCGCCTGATTTCTTACAGCACATGCTGCCAGCACTGCGCGAAGCGGCCAATACGCCGAGTGCGCCGCCCGCCTTGGTCAATATGTTGCAGCTAATCACCTATCACTTGGGGAAGAATGGTACAAGCTAACCCAGAATACGGGGTAAACACTCCTTCGGAGCTTAACTCAGCCACAGGCGTAAGGCCCCCTAAGAAAAAGAATCCTGTTGCCCCACCACCAGTGCCTGACAAGGCAGAAGATTGGTATGGCCTTATCGGCAAGCGTGTCGAACAGATGCCTACCGATTTCTACCTCCACTCGCCCGATGTAGCGGCCCAGCTTGCTGCATCGCAGTTGTCTGAGAAGAACATCCTCCGGCTGTCAAAAAACTATGTGCCGATGCACCAGTGGATTCAGCAGCAAAACACGCTGGGTGGGGTGCCCGGTGCGCTGATTAACGCCCGGCTTAAGGCCATTAACATCCAAGACCCCGCGCTTCGGGTGGCCTCTTTGACGATGATTAACGACATCGCACGGTTGCCAGAGGCCGACCAGCAGATGTTTTTGGCCTATGCCCAGGCCCCAACTGCCGATAGCACCGCCAGCGCAACCGCCGCTATTGGTCAATTGCTGCCGGGCGCTACCACCGACAACGGCATGGTCAACGTAAGCTCCGAAAACGTGACCATACAGCAGGTCGCCATGATTGAGTCGGCGTTCCCGGCCCTCCAAGGTAAAATCCATTTCAGCGAGGCTGGGGTAAACCTAGAAGACTTCCGAATCGACTTGACGAACAACATCCTAAACCGGGCATTCAGTACATGGGGCCTACAAGCGCCTCAAATCACCGGCGATGTGAACACCGGTGGCGTAGTTATGGGCGAAGACTTCCGAGATTTGCAGCCGACCAAGGCCGCATTCGGCCTAGGAATGGCCGCTTTGAACTATACCAATCCCGTAGGATTGGGCATCTCAGTTGGCCTTCCCGCCCTTGGCGCTGGCGCTGACCTTGCAGCCCAGGCTCTGCCCTCGTGGGCCGTCAAGGCGCAGGCTACTAGTGCCATCAGCTTTGCCGGGTCTAAGACTCGTGTGCTTGAAAGCTTTATGGCAGAAGGCCAGCACTCTGCTGGTGCTTGGGTAGCCGACCTTCTGCATAAGACACCCGGCACCGAAGAGTACGACTCCACGGCCAACATCGCCGGTGGGCTTATCATCGCTGCCGCCTTGCATCTTGGTGGCGAATCTCTTGGTGCGCTTAAGACTGTCAGAACAGAAGTCGATTTTGGTGCAGCAGCAAACCTTGGGCTTCCGCTGGACGAGGGCGTGGCCGGTACGATGGACGCCATCCGGGCCAGCATCGAGAAGCAGGGTATAAAGGGCACGATTATTCACCCACTGCGGGTGCTTGCAGACCCGGCCGTTCGGGCATTCATCTACAACCTCAAGTCAATTCCGCCCGATACATGGGTCAAGGGCGGCTTCGCTAACAAGGTGTTCGATTCGGCCGAGCGGTTCTTGAAGGAAAACCCGGCCACTGCCCAAGCCCGAATGCTGCAACACTACCCAACTATGGACGCGCGGCTTATAGACAACCTATTGAGGGCCGGTGGCAAGGAATTCATGCCAGACGTGGCCATCAACTACTACCACGGCAACGACATCCTGACCAAGGCCGAGGTTATGGCCAAGCAGGTCGAGCTAAACACCCTTCGAGCTACCGGGCCAGAACCTATGGGCCTGCCCCTTCTCCCACAGCCACTTGAAATAGGCAATGACTTTTCTATGCCTGGACGAGTACAGCCGACTCCTTATGTAGACTTCAAACAACTGCCAATAGAGGCCACTGCCGAAGAAGCTCTCTATGGAGTTCATATTACAGGCATGGATAACCTCGCAACTATCCAAACAGGCGGTCTAGAAGTTCGACCGCCTGCACAGGGAGGTACTCCGGGAGTTTATTTTGCGCCTACGCTCCACGACGCGGCTATGGTTTTGCCACCAGATGTAGCTAACCACGTTCCAATTGCGATAAGAGTAACAAGAGAAAATATTGATGGGGTGGTTCCGCATCCTGAATTGCTACCTCCTGGCGAGCAGCCTTTCGAGTTCGTTTCTACAAAGCCAATCCTGCCCGAGAACATTGAAATACTGACGCCGGAAGGCTGGCGTCCTATATCAGAAATCAACCTCAACGAATTGGACCCAGTACAAAAGTCTGTAGACGCAGCACGCATCCTAGAGCTACAAAGCCAGATTGCCAGTGCAGCCCTAGCACACATCGAAGTCGTGTTCCCAGGTGGCAATACGCTGCCTGAGTTACTGCATCGTGTTATCATACATCCAGAAACACCTATGGAGCACATGCTGAATCGAATCTTAAACCCTGGCGCAATAACAAAAGAGTGGTCAAACAAGGTGTTCGATACTCACCTAAACGTGAGTGAGACTTCATGGCTGGGCAAGCTCACCGACAAGATAGACTACGCACCCAAGCTATATGATATCTCTTCTTCAAACGCGCCCCTCGACGCCATCGACCAGAATGTCACGCTGCTAAATCGCTATCTAAAACGACTTGGCTGGACGGAAGAGGAAATCACAATCACGCAGGCACGATTCCTGGCTGTTAAGTCCAAGCAAGGGTTCTATGACAGCATGGACTTACTGAGCAAAGAAATTGATGCTCGCTTGCCTGTCAATACGCCGCTGGCAGTCCGAAAAGCGATGACTCAATTCTGGCACCGTAGCCAGGACCAATACATGCTGGGCTACCGTGACCCGGTAACTGGCCTAATAGAGCCGCTTGTGCCAGGAAAGACTGTGGCTGGTTCGTCCGACGCACTCCCATCTGCACCGCTCGAATTTGCTGGTCACGTTAAGTTGCCTAACATGGACCTAGTATCGGACGTAACCTCTACTCTTAGGCGCATCTCTCGTAACTCTCAGAGTGAGCTATTGAGGCCCGAACAAGTTATTCGCAAGGCCAAGCAGCTTGCGAAGAACGAGGGCATCGACATCGACACGGCCACGAAGCGAGTTATGGCCACCAACGGCTCAGGATGGCTAGGGCGGCACGCAGCGGCGTCAACGGACTTCGCACGTTCCGTACTACACATGAGCACTTCGGTACTTAAGCCTGTTTCGTTGATCTTCAAAATCCCATCTATCATCCTACGAAAGGAACTAGATGAGGGCGCTGGCAACTCGCTATCTCCGGGCATAGTCGGTTCGACCAAGACAAGTTCTCAAATCATCGAGGATGCTATCGGCGACGTTGACCCCGGCGTAATAGGCTCCGGCGTGCAGAGCATGTTCGAGCACACGGACCAAGTGGCCGTGATTGACAACGTGCCGCTTGCCGACCTTACAACCCGAGGCAAGGCCAACGACCCTGCCGTTTGGGCCTCACGAGTCAACGAGCTACGGTTCCTAAACTCTGACCCTATGATACGTCGGTTCATTGCCGAGGGTCTGGATATAGACACCATGCGCGCGCTGCTCGGCGGCGATGCGTCCTACCGAATGGTGCCAATTGACGAAGTGCTGGCTATGGCCGGTGCGTACGAGAAGGCTGCCGATGGTACCTTCATCTTCCACCCTGAGTGGATGCCAGCAGGCTCTGAGTACAAGGGTCCGATGGATGCTGCCTCAATGGCCGCAGAGCAGGCCCGACTAACCGAGAAGATTAGGACAGAGGGTTTCGACCCATCTAGGCCTGTCATTGTCTATAATGAGCCAGGCACCGGCCTAACTGTCGGCGAGGGGCTGCACCGGCTAGAGGGCGCGAGGGCTGCTGGCAAGAAGATGGTGCCAGTCAAGACGGTTGATGCTAGCGGCCGCTATACGCCAGGCGTGCCGGTCGATATTCAGCCTATGAAACTTACGGATGTTGCACAGGAAGACCGTGCTGTAGTTGCCAACCACCTTCGGGACGCCTATAAGGATGAGTACGGCGATATGCACACACAGCCGGACGAAGCTGGTCAGGTCGCTAGAGAGCTTCTAGACGAAATCAAAAAGTGGGAGGCTGGCGGACCGGCTGATACTGCGTTCATTGAGGCTGCATTCGCACAAGATATTCAGGGCATCATCGGCAAGAGCGCAGCGCCTGGACGGAGCACGCTAAGGGCCATCCAGAACCACCCTGATCTGGCTGGCATGAGCGCACCCGCTCCCGGCTATACTCGAATCTTCCGGGGCGGCGCTTTAGACCCGGCTGCCGATAGCGGCAAGTGGTGGACGCTGGACTACAAGACGGCCAAGGAATACTCAGCCGCTAGGACAGACGCCCTAGGAAATGATGTACCACATCCTGTGCCTCTTGAGCGAGCCTTGTCTGGCGAAGAGCGAACGGCTGGCCAGGTCTATTACCGAGACGTGCCTAACAGCCAGCTTGAGGCTATGCGGGCAACGAACCATAACGAGATTCAGAGCATCGCCGATGTTACTCCTACCGAAATCGCAGATGCTAAGCTGGCGGGCTACACCAGCGATGCCGATATCATGGACTACGCAATTAACCAGCGGGCCGAGGCAACGCCAGTTGGCACTGGCGACATGGCCTTCGAGCGGGACCACGGCGATTTCATTATGAAGGACGGCGTGAAGGGTGCGTCCGTAGCGAGCGCACCACGATTCGGTGGCGGCGGCATGGACGCAAAGACCATTGAGGGCTTGCCTAACATTAGCAACCCTGCTGCTGACCCTGAGCTAGCGCAGCTATTCGCCGACAACACGGCTCACTCCCTGGAACAGGCCAATGACGGCAAGGGAATGAGCGTCAACGAGTGGCTATTCCGTCTAAAGAGCACTATCGAGGACACGACGCTGCACGACACGGAACTTCTCAACTTCGCGCGAACCGGCCGAGTCTATGTCGGCGGTAACGTGGACGATGTAACTGCCGCCAAGTACGGTCGTTGGCAGGACGAAGAGGCGGCACTGAGCGTCCGACTATCGGAGCTTGCGCCTAGCCAGGTTGAAGAGAGGGCTGCACTGGTTGCCGAGCAGAAGGCCGTGCTGAACCGAATCCATGACGTTGAGGCTGCTCACCTAGTTGCTCACCCACAATCTAAAGGTGTGTCAATCGCGGCCCTAGCCAAGACGCAGGAGCGAGCGTTGGCCAACTATCTACACGGGCGCTGGGACGAAGGCACCCTGACTATGCCTCAAAACATCCGGGTTACGCGCTACACTAGCGACGGCGGGTTTGCGCCTGCCAGCATCACCGAGCACATGAACTCTTGGGCAACCAAGTTCTCGACGAGCGTGTACCGCAGGTTCGAGGTAATCGGCAAGATGGAGGCTAAGTATGCCAAAGGTTCGTTCTACAAGCAACGAGCCTGGCAATACAGAGAAGAGTATCTGGCGGGCGGCAGTTCGCCTAAGCAGGCGACGGCTTTGGCCCAGATTAAGGCCGGAAATGTCACCCGAGATATGATGTATGATATGTCCGCACGCTCAAGCATAGAGCGGTCAACTCGAAACGTGTTCTGGTACGCACCCGTTACCGGCGAGCTTATGCACCGGTGGCTGTACGCTATCCCGGCACAACAGGGCTGGATTCCAGGGCTGGTTATCAACGCGGCCAAGGCCGTAAACTACTTCAATCTGGCCAAGGA
>Ga0315273_10014193_pt1 | contig 10266 bp, 9 predicted proteins | sample YL17G02_0_MG_FD_205753 | JGI IMG/M metagenome (GOLD analysis project Ga0315273, IMG submission 205753) | Sediment microbial communities from Yellowstone Lake, YNP, Wyoming, USA - YL17G02_0 | ecosystem: Environmental > Aquatic > Freshwater > Lake > Sediment | place: USA: Wyoming | collected... | reverse complement strand
TACAACGCGGTCCTGGCCGGCGTCGCGCTCGACGGCGAGAAGTTCCTGTACGCCAACCCGCTGGCCAGCCGCGGGGTGGCGGGGTTCCAGACGGCGGGCACGGCCCAAGGGGGCAGCCGGTCGCACCGCCAACACTGGTTCCGCTGCGCGTGCTGCCCGCCGAGCGTGCTGCGGTTCGTGGCGGCGATTGCCGGCTACATCTATGCGCACGCGGACGATGCGGTCTACGTCAACCTCTATGTCGCCGGCGAGGCCGACGTGCCGCTGCCGGGCGGCCGCGTGCGGCTGACGCAGAAAACGCGCTACCCGTGGGAGGGCGGCGTCGAGCTGACCGTGACGCCGCAGCGCCAGTCCGGTAGCGCGAGGTTGAACTTCGCACTACTGCTGCGCATTCCCGCTTGGTGCGACGGGGCGCGAATCGACGTGAACGGCGCGGCGGTCGCCAGCGAGCCGGTGCGCGGCTACGCCCGCATCCGCCGCGAGTGGCGAGCCGGCGACGTCGTGACGCTCACGCTCCCGATGCCGGTGCAACGGATCGAGTGCATTCCGCGCGTGCAGAGCAACGCCGGGCGCGTCGCCTTGCAGCGCGGGCCGATCGTGTATTGCGTCGAGGCGGCGGACCACCCTGACGGCGTCTGGAACCTGGCGCTGCCGCCTGAGGCCGACATCGCCGCCGAACACCGCCCGAACCTGCTCGGCGGCGTGACGGTGCTGAAAGCGACCGGTCTGCGGCGCGGCGCCGAGGACTGGGCCGGGCGACTTTACCGGCCGGCGCCGGGGCGCGCTCCGGCCACCGAGAAAGCTGCGCTGCTGGCGGTACCGTACTGCGTCTGGGACAACCGCACGCCGGGTGCGATGCTGGTCTGGCTGCCGCAGAGCCCGGTCCTGGCCGAGCCGACGCCGTAGCGCGAAGCTCAACTTCGCGGGTACTGCGGAGCTCAACCTCGCAGGTAGTGCGAGGTTCCACTTCGCACTAGCCCTCGCGCGGCGGCGGCCCGGTGGATTCGTTGACTTCGAGCGTCTCCGGGAGGACCACCGAAGGCGCCGGCTCGCCCGCCGTAAACTGTCCGACGAGCATCCGCACGGCGGTGCGCCCCAGCTCCTCGACCGGGGCCGTGACGGTCGTAAGCTTGCAGAAGCCGTACGCGTGCAGCACGACGCCCTCGTGACCGACGACGCTCATGTCGTCGGGGATGCGCAGCCCCTGCTTGACCAGCGCGTTGCACGCCAGGATCGCCATCGCGTCGGAGAACGCCACCAGCGCGGTCGGCCGCGGCTTCATCTTCAGATACAGCCCGACGTGCTCGGCGATGTCCATGCAACGCTCGTAGGTGGCCACGGGTTGGAGCTTGTGGCGCTTCAGCCCCTCCAGGTAGCCGCGCTCGCGCTTGACGGTGACGTGGTGCCGCTCGCCGGTGAAGTGGTGCAGAAAGGCGATCCGCCGATGGCCCAGGCGCACGAGGTGATCGACGGCCAGCGCCGTGCCCTGCACGTCGTCCACGTGGACGCAGTTAAACGGCTCGTGCAGCTCGGTGTTCACCCAGACGTGCGGGATGTCGTAGTGCCGCAGCGCGACGTGCGTGCGCTGCTCGGCTTCGGCGGGGATGATCACGCCGTCGATCTGATGCTCGGAGAAGATGCTGGCGTCCTGCATGTCCAACCTGGTGCGCACGGTCTTGAGCAGCAGGCTGTAGCCCAGCTCCTCGGCCTCGTTGGCCAGGCCGCGGAGCACGCCACCGTAGAAGCTGCCCGTCATGCAGTATTCGGTGGCGAGCACGCCGATGGTGCGGTAGCGGGCGGCGGTCATGGCCCGTGCGGCGGCGAGGGGGCGGTAGCGCAGCTCGGCGGCGGTGCGGAGAATGCGGGCGCGCGTCTCCTTGCTGAGGGTAACGTTGCTGCTGACGTTGCTCAGGGCCGTGGAGGCGGCGCCGACGGAAACGCCCGCCACCCGCGCCACGTCGCGGATCGTCGCACGTTTGGCCTGTTTGGCGTTCCTGGCCATGTACCCTCATCCTTCAATGTCGGGCAAACGGGCGTGGAGTGCAAGCCGACCGGGCCGAGCGATCCGCCGCCCGATCCCGACCGGCCCGGGGACGGGCCGGCTCGGACGCGGAAACCGGCGCGGGGACGGGCTGGCGCGGCCGCTCAAGGGCGCTCCACCAGGTACAGAAACCAGCGCAGCTTCGCCGGTCCGCTCCGCGGCGCCTGACGGACGAAGTACACCGTCCAGACAGCCCCGTCGGACATGCGGAGGCGGAAGTAGTGGCGGCGCAGATAGCGCTCGCCGCCGGGCCGGCCGCCTTCGGGCGCGGAGGCTTTCCACGTTTCCAGTTGTTCGTCGATGCGGTACGCAGCGCCCCGCCAGTTGAAGCCGCGCGGCAGCCCCGGCAGCCCGGTCGCCATCGCGGCGGCGTCGAACGTGCCCGCTTGGGGGGTGATGGGCTCGCTGACGAATTCGGGCATGACCCGCAGTGTATCACGGAGCGCACCATGCGAAACGGGTGACGTGCGGGCCAGTCACTTCCAGCGCACGGTGACGCTCCAGCCAAGCTCCTTGTAGAACGCCGTCAGCAGCAGCTCGGCTTGCTCCCTGGCCCGGGCGATGTACTCCGCACCCTGGACGGCCTGCTCTGCGTCGTCCTGCGCGGCGCGCGTGCAGCTTTCGAGCAGGTCCTGGCGCGGGTTCGCAAACGGGTTAATCAGCGCCCAACCCGTCTTGCGCAGCTCGTAAATCCGCGTGCGGCCCTGATCCACGCGCGGGCGGTCCGGCCGCCGGTGCTTCGGACTCAGACGGCGAACTCGGGCGCGGACGCCAGACGCGCCGGCGTTACGCGGTGTTGTCGACAGTGTCCTCGGTGCCGGTATCCGCAGCCGGGGCGAGGCCGCGGAGGTCGTTGTAGATCGCCAGGAACTTGTCGTAGGCGCGGCCGTGGCCGGTGGGCGGAGCCGGGTCGGGCAAGCGCGTGGCGGTCGTGATGAACTCCGACAGGCTGGCCAGGGCCTCGTCGAACGCGGTGCGGAACGAGGCGAACAGGTCGTCGAGTTGCAGAGCATCGTCGGTCGAGGTGCCAGCGAGGTTCGTCGCCGGAGTCTCCGCCGTCGTCTGCGTTGCCGCGGCGGCATCCGGCGGCTCTTTCGCTGTGGCGCCGGACGTCGTGTTGGCGGCGGCGGCGATTTCGCCGGCGGCCTGGGGCGAATCCGTGACGGTCTCAGCGGAGGTGCCGGCTTGGGCGCCAGCGTCGGTTGCGGGCGTCGTGGCTACATCCTGCGGCGCGGGCGGAGCGAGCGCGACCCGTACGGTGTCGAACAACTGGCCGAATGCCGACTGCAACGCCTGCATGAGCGAGTCGCGGTTGAGCGTGCCGCCGGAGGCGAACTGCTCGTTGGCCGCCTGGACGCCGGCTTCGAACTCGGCGCGGCCGGCGTCGAGGGCCTGTTGCGTTTGCTCGTCGACGGCGAGAGTGTCGGCGAGACCGGCGAGCTGCGTGCCGACCGTTCCGACGAGGTCGGTCGCCTGCTGCCGAACGACGGGCAGTGCGTTCGCGACCTCCTGGGCGGACAACTCGTGGAAGAAGTTAATGCGCAGGCGCAGATCGGCGACGCCTTTGAAATGCCCTTCCTGGAGCAACCGGATGACGCCGCGCTGCGAGTCCTGGGTGGCCGGAGACTCGGTGGGCGGCGGTTCGGGTTGAAGCGGCTGGGGCGTGGGGGGCGGCGGCGGATGGCGGCCGACGCCGTGAACCGGGTGTGTTGCATCGCCGATGTTGGTCACGTCCATGGTTCGCCTCCACCAAGCGGGAACGCGGGAAACGGGCGCAGCTTGTGCCGACTCTGCTCTTATCGGTGGAGTGGGCCGGTGGGGTTCATATGGCGTCGGGCGGGAAGTGGCACGACCGAAAATGTTGCAGGCGGCGCCTTGGGCGGGGCACTGCTGACCCTTCGCCCGCGCTCCCCTCGCCTCCGCTCGGGATAGGCAGGGCAGACAAGCAGTGGCACACAGGCGGCACTGCTGAAAGATCAGCGGCACGTGCCGCTATTCCCAGCGGATGGCGACGCTCCAGCCCAGTTCCTTATAGAACGCCGTCAGCAGCAGCTCGGCCTGCTCCTTGGCTCGGGCGACGTACTCCGCACCCTGGACGGCCTGCTCCACCTCGTCCTGCGCGGCGCGCATGCAGCTTTCGAGCAGGTCCTGGCGCGGGTCCGCAAACGGGTTAATCAGCGCCCAACCCGTCTTGCGCAGCTCGTAAATCCGCGTGCGGCTTTGATCGACGCGCGGCCGGTCCGGCCGCGGCGACGGGATCACCAGGGCCGCCGTCCGCCCCCGCTCGTCCTTGTCCGCAATCTGGATGCCATCCAGGTCCACCGCCATGTCGCAGTCCCCCTTGACCAGCACCACCGCCGTGGCCCCGGCCGTGTCGCCCTGAATGACGTTGGCGACCTGCACGCGCAGGACGGCGAGCTTGGCGATGCGGCGGACGTCCTCGACCCGCGGGCCGGCGGAGAGCACGCGCTGGCTGTAGCCCTCACGGCCGAGGTAATAGGCGCCCGCCAGCAGGGCGAGCACGCCCGCGATCACCAGGGGCCAGGCCACGACCATCGGCACGCTCAGGCCGCAGTGCGCCCCTGCTGACTGACCCCCTTCCCGTTGCGCCATGACCAATCGTCCTCAAGGCTCCGATGTCGGGTAGACCCGGTGCCACCGCGCCGCGCCGCCGGTGCAGGCGCAGGCGTGAATCTTCCCCACCACCACCAGCGCGACCAGCACCGCCGCCCAAAGCACGACCGACCGCACCGAGGCGCGCCCGCCGCGCCGCTGCCCAACCTGCTTCACGCCCGCAACCTCCTTGTCGCCTTCCCTTATACGGCGCCGTCCCGCGTCCGGCGGCAGCAGCGCGGCGCTTCCCGCGCCGCCGCGCATCTTGAGGGTATCGGTGCGACCTGACAAGCGCCCCCCAGCCGACCTTGATGGTGAGACCGGCGCGTGCTTGGCTGCGCCGGGACGCGCGACGCAAGGGTAAGCGTCATGCTTGGGGGAGCAGATGACATAGGCCCTTCATCTGGGACGCTAGAAGCTGAGCCACGAGGGGGATGGAACATGTGCGGGCCTGCGCCGGATGCTGTGCCGGGGGGACACGCCAACGACGGCGGCTTGGGCGAAGGGATACGAGGCGTTGTTGTGGAATGGGCAGGTGCGGACGATGCTCGACCGGCAACGCGCTGAATACGGCCACGCCCACTCCCCGACCAGGCGGGCCGCGCTACACGGCCTGATCACCCACGTCGAGAACCAGGACAGCCGGCTGTCCTGCAACCTTTTTCGGGCGCAGGGCCTGGACATGGGCTCGGGCTGCGTCGAGGCGCCGTGAAAGCACGTCATTGGGCTGGGGATGAGCCAAGGCGGGATGCGCTGGTCGAAGGCGGAGTCCACAGAGCGCTTGCGCTGCGCGCGGCCTGGCTGAGTGGCGATTGATACCTTATGCGCCATCGCTGCCGCGTTTCACTCCCTTCTCCGCGTCTCCGTGCGTCCGTGGTGAGCGCGCAAGAGAAGCCCCAGCGGGTCGGGGGAGCAGCCCGCCGGGGCCGTTCGAACAAACCGCCTCAAAGCCCGCGGTTCAGCGCCGACGCAGCAGGGCCAGCCCGCCGAGGGCCAGCAGCCCCAGCGCGGCCGGCTCCGGAACCACTCCGATCTGCCAGTAGAAATTAGCGACCGGGGTGCCGCCGAAATTGTACCAGCTCCCGTCCTTGAAGAAATCGTCCGTACTGCTGCCGATCGTCGGCGGGTTCATCAGGACCTGCCCGACTCTCGTGGCCCGGCCGAGGAGGTTGTCGATCGTCAGCGTGGCCAGAACGTCGGCGGTCAGGTTGATGGTCGTGACCTGGCTGACGTTCGTAAACGCAAGGATCGTGTAGTACCCGGCGGGCAATCCGCCCGTACCGAAGTCCACGCCCGGCAAAGATAGACTGCCAGCCGGAACGAACGCATTCACACCGCCATCCCAGTTGTAGAACCTCAGCGTCAGATCGGCAGTCTGAAGCTCGCCGGCGGACGAGCTGCTGTTGTAGACGGAGAAACCGACCGCATCCAGGATCCCGCCGCTGGTCATCAGCAGCTCGTCACCCATCTCGGACGCCGGTGGCCAGGCCCGCGCGTAGGCCGCCGTCGGCCCGTTCGTGATGTTGGAGTACACCACGTCGGCGCGCGGCGCGGCCCCATTCCACACCACCTGTTTGGTGACGGCGTCGATCACGCCGTGGCCCGCGAAGCCGCCCGGCGCCGGCTCGGGCACCAGCAGGTCCGCCATGGCGGGCACCGCCATGAACACAAGTGCAACCATCATGAGTCGTTTCATGTGCCAGACCTCTCTCCCCACCCTCTTTGCCGACATTTCCCAGATGACTTCGCCCGGCTTCGCTGCCGGGTCATCCACAGCGATTGTACCGCGCCAAGCGCCTTTTGCGCCTGACTTCTTCGCGATATTCCCGGGCGTTGAAGGCGGAACGAGCTCGGCGAGGCCGTTGCTGCCGGGGGAAGGGGCTTCCGACAACCCGAGGAACGCTCCGTTCGCCCCGCCCGGCGCAGAGGATCCCCTTGGCTTGTCTGAACAGGGGCGGCTTTGAGCGGTCGGCTGGCTCATCCCGAAGGCACCACGCCAACTTCGGGCCGGGCAAAAACTGTTGACTGGGCAAGGAGCTTTCAATAGCATGGACGGTCGTAGGCGGTTTGGTGCGCGGGCCCCAGGAACTGCGCGCGCAGGCGGCTGCGCGGGGAAGGAAGGACACGTCTGTTTGCGTCCGATAACAAGCACAACTTCTGAAGACGGGCCATCCTTTGCACTCGCTGCATCGTCGGGCGGAACTAGGTCTGCGCGTAGTCGCCGACCGAGCGGCGGCCGCCGTACCCGTTGCGTCGTCGTGGATGGAGGCGAACTCAGTAGGAGGCTGTAGCAATGAAAGCACGTGTCACGGTCGAGGTGGGGTGTGTGTTGTGCCTCGTGTGGAGCTGTGGACTGGCAGCGGCCGAGGGCGGCAGCGGGGTGCTTGCGGTCCAAGTGGCCAGCCAGCCGAATGAGACCGTGTCGGCGCTCCAGAGAGTGGACCGCGCGCGCCTGGAGCCCCTCATGCTGAATCCCGTGCCGATTGGTCCGGACGGCGGACTGCGCGACGAGCGTGCGTGCACGGGTGTCCTGTCGTACGCCAATGAGGCTGGGACCGTGGGTGCCTTCGCGCCCGGCGCCAATACGCCCCTGGCGGACGACATGACGCTGGCCGCCAGCGCGGGCTGCCTGCTGACGTGCTATGACCTGGTCGTCCAGTCGGCGACTGGAACGCCGGCGTACGATGTCACCGTGAGCATCTACGACGACGCGGGCGGCGTGCCGGGCACCCTGATCCCAGGGACGGATACCACGTGGACCGCCTTGGCGACTGGCGGTGCCTGGCGCCTGGAGGCTCAGCTCGGCGCCGTCGCGATTCCGCGCACCGTTTGGATGGTCGTCACGTTCTCAACGGCGAATGCGGCCTGGCAGGTCGCCGGAGCGGCGGAGACGGGGTCTACGGACGATGTGTTCGCAGAGTTCGGGGGTTCACCGCCCGAGTGGAGCCTGTACTGGTTCGGCCCCTACCCGAACCCGTATGCCGGCTTTCGCGCACGCCTCTACACGGACCACTGCCTGCCGGGTGCCACCGCTGAAGGGGAACCGCTCTGCGCCGACGAGTACATCGACACCTACAATGGCGGCTGTAACAGTAACCCGAACGTCTTCCAGGCGATCGCGTGCGACGAAGTGATCTGCGGCGAATACGGGACCTTCCTGGTCGCCGGCGCGCCGACGCGCGATACCGACTGGTACGCAGTCACGATCGCCGAGCCCGCGGAACTGACGTGGACGGTCCTTGGCGAAGCGCCGACGGCGGCGGCGGTGCTGGCCGCTGCCTCCGGATGTGCCGAACCCGTCGTACTGGCCGGTCAGGAGTCGACCGCGGGCTGCACACTCCTCGAGGTGACCACGCCGTGCCTCCCGGCCGGCACGTACTGGCTGTTCGTGGCCCCGGTGGGGACCGTCGCCTGCGGCACGAGGTACACCGCCGTCCTGACGTGTGCGTCGCCCTGCACGCCCGGAGCCGCGTGCTGCTTCTCCGACGGTCACTGCGAGTTGCTCGCGACCGTGGCCTGCGTGGCCGCGGGCGGAGTTCCGACCAGCGACCTGGTGTGCGACCCGAACCCCTGCCCGCAGCCGCCGCCGAACGACACGTGCGCGACGGCGATCGCGATTCCCACCCCGCTTCCCGTGTCCGTCGCGGGGACGACGGTACTTGCGACGAACGATGCGCCCACGCCCGCCTGCGGCGTGATGACCGGCCCATTCCACAACGTGTGGTACACTGTGACCGGGACCGGCAACACGATGACCGTGGCCACGTGCAACGCCGCCACGGCGATCGACACGAAGATCAGCGTGTTCTGCGGGCCGGACTGCAACAACCTGTTCTGCGTGGCCGGGAACGACGACAACTGCACCGATCCGGCGCCGGCGTCGTCGGTATCCTTCTGCTCGCGGCCGGGCCAGACGTACTTCGTCACCGTCGGCGTATACTCCGACGCCGATCCCGACGGGCCGTTCCAGCTCGACGTATCGGACGACGGCACGCCGTGTACCGGGGCACCCGTGTGCGAGCCGTGCGTAATCCCGTGCGAATCCGGCGATGTCGCGGAGGGCGAACCGCCGTGCGGGCCGGAGTATAACGACACGTTCAACGGCGGCTGCAACGCGACGCCGCCCGTGTTCAACGCGATCGCGTGCGGCGACACGGTGTGCGGCGAGTCCGGCAACTTCGTGGCCGGTACGGATCACCACCGCGACCTGGACTGGTACCAGCTCATCACGACGGAGCCGTTGAGCTTCACGTTTGCGGTGAACGCGGAGTTCCCCGTGCAGGTCGCCTTCCTCGACGGCGGTTTGGGTTGCGACAACATGGAGGGCTTCGCGCTAACGTCGACGCCCTGCGTGCCGGCTGCGGCCGAGACGGTCTGCCTGCCGCCGGGCACGTACTGGTTCGTCGTCGGGCCGAGCACGTTCGAAGGCGTGAACTGCGGCGCCCGCTACCGGGCCACGCTGACGTGCGCGCCGTGTAGGCTGCCGCAGGGGGCGTGCTGCACGGCAACCGGCTGCTTTGTCACGTACGAGCGGACTTGCCAGCGCGGCGGCGGGGTGTACCTGGGCGACGACACGCCCTGTGCCGAGATGGACTGCAACAACAACGGCCAGGACGACGCGTGCGACATCCTCGTCTTGCCGCCGGTGTCCGAGGACTGTAACAACAACCTCGTGCCCGACGAGTGCGACATCGCCGGCGGGACCAGCGAGGACGCGAACCACAGCGGCATCCCGGACGAGTGCGAAATCCTTCGCGCCGACATGAACTGCGATGGCGCGGTCAACTTCGACGACATTAACCCGTTTGTGACGGCGCTGATCAGTCGCGCGGGCTACGAGGCCCGCTACCCAACCTGCCTGTGGCTTAACGGCGACATCAACGACGACGACTCGGTCGACTTCGACGACATCAACCCGTTCGTGGCCTGCCTGGTCGGTGGTCAGTGCCCATAGCCGAAACGTCCGGCGACATCGGACAGGGCCGGTCGCGGCGCGTCTGGCCGTCACCGCGCACTGAAGGTCACGATATCGCGCAGAATCCCCCTTGACCGAAATGGTCAAATGTGGTCAGATATGGTCAGCGCCGCAGCCGTGCTCGCGCGACGTTCGTGGCGCGCCGGCCGCACGCTCCGAGCGGCGCGAGTCACGCAACGCGTTGGAGGACTGGCCATGCGGGCAGGGAACCAGTGCCGCGGGGCGTTCACGTTGATCGAGCTGCTGGTCGTGGTCGCGATCATCGCCCTGCTGATCAGCATCCTCCTGCCCTCGCTGGCCCAGGCGCGCGAGCAGGCCAAGTGCGTGACCTGCGCTACCAACCTGCGCTCCATCGCCCAGGCCTCTTGTACGTACCTGACGACGAACGGGCGCTATTCGCATCCCTGGCTCTGGCCCGAACAGCTTGGCCCCGAACCGTTCAACTACCCCTATTGGGGGCCAAACCCATTGGTGACTCTGCGGGGCGATCGAGAGATCGCTGCGGGAGAGGCCAGCTCCGTCTGGGACTGCCCGAACGCCGTGGTCCGGCGCTTGGGGCACCTGCAAGGAAATGGTATCGAGCTATATTCGTGGAAGCACTTGCCGCCCGGCGCCAACGGCACGCCGCAGTGGATCG
>Ga0315273_10014192_pt1 | contig 10266 bp, 7 predicted proteins | sample YL17G02_0_MG_FD_205753 | JGI IMG/M metagenome (GOLD analysis project Ga0315273, IMG submission 205753) | Sediment microbial communities from Yellowstone Lake, YNP, Wyoming, USA - YL17G02_0 | ecosystem: Environmental > Aquatic > Freshwater > Lake > Sediment | place: USA: Wyoming | collected... | reverse complement strand
GCGGAGCCCCGGGGAATCTCTGTGACTTGCGAGTCAAAGACCAAGGAGGAGCGTTGATGGCCGTGCTGGATCAGCTCAAGGAAGCTATCATTTCGGGCAATCGCGATCAGACGAAGGCGCTCACGCAGCAGGCGCTCGATTCGGGTATTGAGGCCCGCACGATCGTGGTTGACGGGATCGCCGCCGCCATGGCGGTGGTAGGCGAGAAGTTCCGGTCCAACGAGTTCTTCGTTCCGGAACTGCTCATCGCCCAGCGGGCGATGAAGGTAAGCCTGAAGATGATGTCCGGAGCCGAGATGGACTACGTCGGCACCGTCGTCATCGGCACGGTCAAGGGCGACCTTCACGACATCGGCAAGAACCTGGTAGCGGCAATGCTCGAGGGCGCTGGCTTCAAGGTCGTGGACCTCGGCGTGGACGTCTCCGCGGACGCCTTCGTCAAGGCCGCGGCCGACAACAATGCCAACCTCATCGCCATGTCCGCTCTTCTCACCACCACCATGGGTTCGATGAAGGACACCGTCGAAGCCCTGGGCAAGGCCGGGATGGCCGGTAAGACGAAGGTCATCATCGGCGGCGCGCCCGTCACTCATGCCTACGCCAAAGAGATCAAGGCCGACGGGTACGCTCCGGATGCCGCCAGCGCCGTAGATACAGCGAAATCGCTGCTGGCTGCTTAATCAGGGCCCGTTTGACGCATACTATGGTAGAGTCAGGGCCGGCCGCAAGCCGGCCCTGGACCTGCATTTCTTGGTGCGTCTGCAGTACGTGGTATCAACCCGTGTGCTCGACGAATCATCCCATCTCGCGTTCCGGTACAACTCGATGACGGCGAGTTCCTCCCCCTCATGGCTTCGCGCCCCCGGAGACGCTATAATGGCGGCGCGTTCGCAGACTCCATTCGAGGGAACCGCTTGACATGACCGAGTTGCACACCGTCGGACCCGCGCCCGAGCCCCGTCCCACACCGCGGCGCCGATCGCTCCTTCACAGTCGCGTCACCCCCGTGACCTTCCTGCTCGTCATCCTCGGGATCGTCTTCTTCCGCCTCTACGTGCTGGAGGTCGCAATCGTCGAGGGCCACTCGATGGACAAGACGCTCCGCTCCGGGGACCGCGTGCTGGTGCTCAAGTTCCTCGGGCTGAAGCGCTTCGACGTTGTGGTCCTCACCGACCCTCAGGCCCATGAGACGGTGATCAAACGCATCGTCGGTCTGCCCGGCGACATCATCTCGATGGTGCCGCGGGTGGTGAAGACCCAGAACGGCGAGGCGATCGGCGGCAGCCAGCTCTACGTCGACCGCAAACCGTATGACGAACCATGGGCCATCTCGAATCTGCCAACCGTGATGACGCCCGGAAGGATGAAGCCGGGCAGGTACTTCCTCCTCGGCGACAACCGGGACGACAGCGTGGACAGCCGCACATATGGTGCGGTGAATCGCGACCTGATCCATGGGGTCGCGGTCATGGTGATCTACCCGTTCTCACATGCGCGCTTCATCACCAGGAACGCGCAGCCGACCCCGGCGGACATCGGCGTCACTGCACCCGGCGTTCGCAGCGATTGAAAGGAGTCGCACCGTGCGATCTATAGTCGTCGCTCTATTCCTGGTCATCGCCATCGCTCTCGGCGCATTCGGCCAGGTCGCTCTCAAGCAGGGGATGAGCAAAGTCTCGCTCGGTTCGGGCGCCGGCATGGCGGTCGGCGTCTTCCGCGCCATCTTCACCCCCTACGTCTTCCTCGGCTTTCTCCTCTACGCGATCAGCTCGTGCTTCTGGCTCGTCGTCATCTCCAAGTGGAACCTGAGCTACGCCTACCCCATGATCGCCATCGGCTACGTCGGCGTCGTTTTCCTCTCTCGCATCTTCTTCAAGGAGCACGTCACGCCGATGCAGTGGGTTGGCATTGTGCTCATGTGCGGCGGCCTCGCCATCGTCACTCGATTCGGCGCCTCCACAGGTGCGGTGCACTGAGAGTCTCCTCTCGCACAACCATCCGTCTCATCGTCTTCCTGGCGCTTCTCGCCGGCCCGGCGATCCTGCTCGCGCCCGCGCTCCTGCCCGGACGTGCGCTCCTCCCTGCCGACCTCCTCGTGCAGTTCGAGCCCTGGAAGTCGCAGATCTCCGAGCGCCCTCAGGCCAACTGGGACCCGCTCGTCTGGGACGGCATCGCACAGTACTACCCCTGGCGCCACTTCGCCGCCAAGTCCCTCCGTGCGGGTCATATCCCCCTCTGGAACCCTTACCAGTTCTGCGGAACGCCCTTCCTCGCGAACGGCCAATCCGCCATGCTGTATCCCCTCAACCTGATCTTTTGGCTGCTGCCGGTGGCGCGGTCATTCGGCTGGTCAGCGCTCCTGCATCTCTTCCTCGCCGGCTGGTTCGCCTATCTCTTCCTCAGGCGCACCGGCGTCGGCCGCGTTGGCTCAGTAGCGGGCGGCATCGTCTGGCAGCTCAACAGCTTCTTCATCGCCTGGCTCCATCTGCCAACGGTCATCTGCACCGCAACCTGGCTGCCAATCATATTGCTCTTCTGTGATCGCGCCATCGTCACCGGCCGCGCCCGCCACGCCATCGCCGCCGGCATCGCCCTCGCCCTCTCCTACCTGGGCGGCCACCCGCAAATGTTCCTGTTCGTCGCCCTCCTGGCTGCCGCGTATCTGATCGCACGCGCCGCTTGTGGCGCAGGTTGGCAACCTGCGCCAGGGGCGAAGCCCCTTCTTCCTCGCCCGTTGCTTCGGTACTTCAGTGCCGAAGCCCCATCGCCAAGGCGCGTTGGGCATGGGCTTGCCCCTGCCATCATCCATCTACTGAAAGTCAGCGCGATCACCGCCTCCTTCACCCTCGCCCTCGCCGCCGCGCAGCTCCTCCCGACCCTCGACCTCCTCCACATCGCCCACCGCGCCTTCACCCCCGGCCCCGAGAGCTACAAGGCATTCCTCTCCCGCGCCCTGCCAGCGCCCTTGCTCTCGAACCTCCTTCTCCCGCATCCGTTCGGTCACCCGAACACCGGCACATACGTGGGCCCCGAGAACTACGCCGAGTACTGCTCCTACATCGGCATTATCGCCCTCGCCTTCGCCATCTACGCGGCTTTCGCGGTGCGCACCTGGCACAACAGCTTCTTCGCTATCGCCGCCATCCTCGCCATCCTCGTCGCCATCGGCACTCCGCTCAACTGGCCGCTCTATCACTGGCTCCCCGGTATGTCCGGCGCAGGCGGCCCCGCCCGCATCATCATCCTCGCCGTCTTCTCCCTCAGCATCCTCGCCGGCACCGGCATTGACCACTCTCTTCGTGGCGCAGGTTGGCAACCTGCGCAAGGGACGAAGCCCCTGCCATCCTCCGCCGGACGGCCTCGCGGGCCCGTTCGACAGGAGCTTGCTCCTGTCCTGATAGCCATCCTCCTCGCCCTCCTCCTCGGTGCCTGGTGGCTCTTCGGCGCGCCGGCCGTCTCTCAATCGCGCCCCATGCTCCTCGACGAGACCAACGCCGAAGCGCTCCGAGCCGCGGTCCTCATCGCCATCGCCATCGCGCTCACCGCCCTCTTTCGCAGTCCCCGCCTGCGTGCGATCGCACCAATCGGCCTCGTCATCATCCTCGCCGCCGACCTCATTCTCGCCGCGCAGCACCACGCCCACATCGTCCCTCAGCAGTGGGTCTACGCCGCCGACGCCAACCCCGGCCCCGCCGCCGGTCGCATCCTCGGCAACGCCTCCGACTGGCCGCTCAACCGCTTCCCGAACGCAGTCTCTCCGCCGAACGCCGCCACCGTCTACGGCCTGCGCGACGCCTTCGGATACGACTCGCTCTACCTCGCGCATTACCGTGACTTCGCGTCCCTGATCCAGGGCGCGGACCCGAGCCCACCGCTCAACGGCAACCTCCTGCTCGCCCGCCTCGGCCAGACATATGGTCTCGACATGCTGAGCATCGCTGGAGTAGGGGAGGTGTACTCGCCGACGCCCGTGCGCGGCCTCACTATCGAGCGCTCCGGCCTCTACGACACCTACCGCAACCAGTACGCGCGCCCCCGCGCCTGGCTCACCGGCTCATCCGTCACCGTCGCCACTCACCAGGAGGCCGTCGCCGCACTCGCCAAGCTCGGCGCCTTCCACGACTGGATCGTCATCACCGGCGACGACCGCGGCGACCTCGCCCAGCCCCTCCTCGAACCCGCGCCCGAGGCCCGCGTCCGCGACCTCTCGCCCAATCGCGTCATCGTGGACCTCTCGCGGGGTGGGGGAGGCTACCTCTTCCTCGCCGACACCTACGCCCCCGGCTGGCACGCGTATGCCGCCGGCCGCGAACTCCCCATCCTCACCGCCGACGTCACCTTCCGCGCCGTCCCGCTGACGCAGGATGTGAAGTCAGTAGAGTTCCGCTACGAACCGGGGAGCTTCCGGGTGGGACTGTTCGTCGCGCTGATCGCGTTCGCGGCACTGGGGGCAGCGGCCTTCTTCGGAAGGGCTAGGCAGCGATGAAACCAGTGACCGCTCGGCGGTTCCTGTGGCTGTGCGCCACGTCCATGCCGAGCGCAGTCCTGGCATCTTTGACGCTCGCTCTAGTAGCCGGGTTCTGCGTGATGAGAGCGTTAGCGGCCTACTGGGGTCTCCCAGATGGGAGCCACTTTTTCTCCTACCATCCTGACGAGCCCTTCGTCCTCTTGCCAGCGCTAAGGGTTGCTGCTACCGGAGACTGGAATCCGCACTTCTTCAACTACGGGACTCTCTACATCTACCTTGTGGACTTCGTCGGTTTGCTCTCCGGCACTGCCCAGGAGGCAGCGCGCTCACACTCGGACCTGCGCCCGCTCTATCTCACGGGCCGGTTCATAACCGTGTGGATGAGCTACGGCACCATCGCGCTCCTCTGGATCTCTCTCAAACGCTTTGGCGACCGGCTCCGCAACTTCGCGGTGCTGCTGCTAGCGATCTGCCCTCTTCATCTGGTGAATAGCGCCTATGCCACGGTCGATGTGCCGGCCACTTTCTGGCTGACGCTGGCGTTCGTGCTGACCATCCACGGGGTCGAGCGGCCGAAGGCAGTATGGTGTGTTCTCGCCGGCGTATCGATAGGCCTCGCCGCGGCCACGAAGTACAACGCGGCCCTTTTTCTGCTTCCGGCGATGCTCGCGCCCCATCTGATCGGCTCGCGCCCACAGCGGTGGACGTGGTACCCCTGCATCGTCGCCGGGGCTATCCTTGGGTTCGTCGTCGGCTGCCCGCTTTTCTACACTGAGGAATTCCGCCGCGGCTTTCTTTTCGAACTCAACCACGCCCGCATCGGTGGCACGCTTGCTTTCGTGAACACTGGGAACGGCTGGGCCTACCACCTCTTCCATAATCTGCCTGTTGGCCTTGGCTATCCCCTCCTGGCGTCAGCTTTCTTGGGCGCGGCCGCGGCAGTCCGGACTCGGTGCCTTCACGCGCGGCTCTCCCTCGCCTGGATCGTATTCTACATTCTAGCCATCGGCTTCAGCAAAGAGCGGTTCATCCGCTACCTGGTTCCCCTGACCCCGTTCCTTGCTATCCTCGCGGCGATGGGCTGGCAGGCGCTCTACCGTAAGTGGAGCCGTCCTTCGCTTCGGGCGCTCGTGGTGATTCTGGCCACGGCAACGGTGATGCTTACTTCGATCTACGCCTCACACCAGTTCCACGCTCTTGAGCGCGATCCCAGGGACCTGACTGGGGATAGGCTCTCGGAGATGGCAGACCGAACCCCCACTCTCCGGGCGGGGCTGGTGAGCCCGCCCTGGTACTTCGATCCCGCAGTCTCTCCCTACAATGCAGGCCCGCTAACGCGCAGCGCGTTCGACAAGCGGAATCAGCGAAACGGCAACCGCATCATCATCACCGGCTGGGACGCGGCGAAACTCAGAGCGGAGAAGCCCGCCATCTTCTTCCTCTCCGATCTCGAATCGCAGGACCTGCTCCGCCTGAAGCGCCCCGACGCGCTCGCCTTCGTTGCTGCGCTCGACAGCCTCTACCGGAAGCAGCAGGTCTTCGGGTCTGTCCGCGACCTGCCCGCCTGGCTCGCGCCCCCTCGCTCCTGGGCCCCGCCTGACTGGCTCTACCAATCCCCCGTCATCACGATGTACTATAACCCGCGATGAAGCGGGACACCCCACAGCGCCGCAACCCCCGTTCGACAGGAGCTTGCTCCTGTCCCGACCCCGTTGCTTCGGTACTCTCGCCCTACGAAGGCTCAGCGAAGGAGGGTCAGTGCCGACGCCCCTTCGTATTCCTCCCGAAACCCGAACTCCGCTGGCCCGCCCTCTTCGCCCTCCTCTTCATGCTCGCCACCTGCCTGCCCTACCTCTTCGCCCTCTTCATCAAGCAGCCCGGCTGGTACTACTCCGGCTTCCTCACTAACCCCGACGACCACAACGTCTACCTCTCCTACATGCGCCAGGCGCGCGACGGCTGTGTCTTCTTCGCCGATCAGTTCACCACCGAACCGCAACCCGCCCGCGTCATCAACCTCCTCTGGCTCGCCCTCGGCCTCTTCGCCCGCGTCACTCACCTCTCGCTCCCCATCGTCTACCACCTCGCCCGCCTCGCCTCCGGTTGGCTTCTGCTCATGGCAGTCTACTGGCTCGCCGCGCAGGCCACATCGTCCATCATCGCCCGCCGCCTCGCGCTCATCCTCACCGCCACCGCCTCCGGATTCGGCTGGCTCTTGCACGTCCAGGGCGGCCAGCCCCACCCCATAGACTACGGCCCCGGCCTCGTCATGCCCGAGGCGATCACACTCCTGGCGCTCCTCCTCAACCCGCTCTTCGCGTTCTCCATGTTCCTGATGATCCTCACCTTCGGCCTCGCCGCCCACGCTTTCTCGACAGGCTCAGTGCGCTCTGCCGCGCTCGCCGGCCTCACCGCGCTCATCCTCGGCAACATCCACAGCTACGATCTCATCCCCGTCGCCGTCATCATCGCGGTCTACGTGCTCGTGCAAGTCATCACGCGCCGTGCGCGCCCGACCGCGCTCCTCCTCGCCGCCCTCATCGCGGCCATCGCCGCGCCCGCGCTCATCTATCAATACTGGCTCCGCACCATCGGCGACATGACCATCATCGTCAAGCTCGTTGGCCCGCCCGCGGAATCGCCGCCCATGCGCTGGTTCGCCCTCGGCCTCGGCCTGCCACTGATCGTGGCCATCATCTCCACCGTCCGAGGCGCTGCGAAAGCCAGCGACGCCCTCCGCCTGCTCATCATCTGGTTCGTCGTCGGCTTCGCCCTCGTCTTCGTCCCCGTCCCATTCAACCGCAAGCTCGCCGAAGGCCTGCACATCCCCATCTGCATCCTCGCCGCGCTCGCCATCGAGCCACTCTTGCTCTCCGCGCCCCGCCGCGCGCTCGTCGCGGCCGCCGCGCTCGTCGCCATCTGCTTCCCATCGAACGCGCTCTATCTGCGCCGCGCCGTGAGCGATCTCATATCGAACAACCAGGCCTACATCGGCAACCTTATGCCCCCGCTCTACCTCCGCCCCGATCAGTACGGCGCGCTTCGCTCCCTCAGCGGCCAGGCCTCGCGCTCCGACGTCCTTCTCGCCAACACGTTCCTCTCCAACTACGCGCCCTCCATCGCCGGCTGTCGCGTCTACCTCGGCCATTGGTCGGAAACTCTGGACTACACCAAGAAAATCAAGCAATTATCGGACTTTTTCGCAGCAGGCACACCCGACTCGCGCAGGGAAGCTTTCTGCCGCGAGCACGGAATCGCGTACGTCCTGAGCGACCGCAGCGTCTATGATGACGTCTTCCTGCCGCCATCAGCCCAGGCCGAAGGCGCCTTCGACCCGGACCGCTCGCCCTGGCTATCGAAGACGTATGAGCAAGGCGATGTCGCGGTCTACGGTGTGACGGCGCGATAACCGTCTATCCATTGTGGGTTGGGCAGGAGTTTGTTGCTTCGGTAGCTTGCTGCCGAAGCGGTCTCAGCAGAGCTGTGTTGCTTCGGTACCTCAGTGCCGAAGCCAAGTGGGTTGGGCACGAGCTTGTCCGCCTCGGGCGGGCTTGCCTCCTGCCCGAGATACGCAATGGCACAACCAACCAACAACCAATCTCGCGCCCTCCTCCTCGCCGCCGCACTCCTCACCGCGGCGACCTGCGGCGCGCTCGCCTACCGCGTCCCACTCGGCATCCCCGGCCAGTGGATCTGGCGGCAGAACCAGCTCGCGCTTCAGCTCGCGCCCGCGGGATGGGCCGCATTCGCGCTCGTTCTGCTCGTCTGGTTCGTCTCCCGCCCGGACTGGTGGGAGAACCAGCGCCCGGCCACCCGCGCCGCCATGCTCTTCCTCCTGATCTTCGTCGTCTTCGGGCTGCAAGTCGGCCTGCTCAACGCCACCGGCCTGCCCTGGATCACGCCCGGCGCCGTCATCGCCAGCCCCGTCGCTACCACGTACTACTCGGTCGCGCTCGACGTGCGGGATCCGGTGACGTGGATCGCCTCCTATGCCGACCAGATGCGCGCGCTTCCCTACCACGCTCGCACTCATCCCCCCGGCTTCGTGCTGCTCTTCATCGCCTTGCGGCATGTATGCGAGACGGCGTTTCCCCATCCCCCGCCGATCCTCAGCACCATCGCCGAAAGCTATCGCGTCTTCGGCATCGGCCCTACTCCCACCGACGCCGCGGCCGCCATCGCCGGAGCATTCCTCTTCGCGCTCATCGGCGCGCTCTCCCTCTGGCCGCTCTACCTCCTCGGCCGGCGGTTCATGAGCGCCGACGCCGCCCTGTGCGCCGTCCTCTTCATGGCCGCCATGCCCGCGATGCTCCTCTTCGGCGCATCATCCGACGAGGTCGTCCTCACCCTCACCATCCTCGTCATCTACCTCAGCTACTCGGCCTATCAGTGTCATTCCGAGCGCAGCGAGGAATCACGCCGTTCAGCTCTGCCGCAGGTTGGGCAGGAGCGTGCCTCCTGCGCGTCTTGGTTCCACGCCTTCCTCGCCGGCCTCGTCCTCGCCATCGCCCTCTTCTTTACCCTCGGCGTCCTCATCCTCATCGCCTGGCTCGCGCTCTGGATCATCATCGGTGTCGCGCGATCCGCTGACCGCGGCCCTGCCCTGCGCCGCGCGCTGATCGGCATCGTCGCTGCCGCGGCCGGCTTCGTCGCCTTCTACCTCGTGCTCTACCTCGCCCTCGGCTATCATCCCATTGCCGTCGCGCGCGAAGGCCTTTTCGCGCACCGCGGCGTCACCACCATCGAGGCCGCTCGCAGCTACTGGGCGTGGCTCATCATGGACCCGGTGGAGCTCATCGTTTTCGCCGGCCTGCCCCTCGTCGTCGCCGCGCTCTGGTCATGGCGTGGCATGGCACGCGACCCGGAATCAGCGCGTCTGCGCGCGTTTCTGCTCGCGTGGCTTGTCGCGGTGGCGCTGCTCGATCTCTCGGGAGCAGTGCGCGGGGAAGTCGGCCGCATCTGGCTCTTCCTGCTCTGGCCGGCCGCGCTTGCCGCAGGTCCGCGCCTCGCCTCACTGCCTCGGCGCGGGTTCGTCATCTCGGTCCTGGTCGCGCTTCAGGTGTGGCAGGCCATCTTGATGCGCGGATACCTTACGCTCTACGATGTCTTCTGAAATGAACGCACCTCAGAAAATTCGGCGCTGGTGGCCCGCGCTCATCATCATCGGCGCGGCCTGCGCGTTCTGCTGGCCCGTCTTCGCCGGCCGCATCATGCTGCCGGCCGATATGTGCCTGCTGATGCTGCCCTGGCGCGCGCTCCAGAACCAGTTCCCCGACTTCTATCGCCCCCACAACCCTATGCTCGACCCGATCCAGCAGTACCTGCCCTGGCGTATCTTCGCCGTCGAGTCGGTGCGCTCCGGCTTCATCCCCCTCTGGAATCCCTACCAGTTCCTCGGCACGCCCTTCCTCGCCAACCTGCAGTCAACGCTGCTCTATCCGCTCAACCTGCTCTTCCTCATCACCGGCGCCCGCTATGGCTTCGGCGTCTCCGCTATCATCCACCTCGTTCTCGGCGGCATCTTCACCTACGCCTTCCTGCGCGCGCTCGACCTGCGGCAGCCCGCGGCACTCTTCGGCGCGCTCGTCGTTATGTTCTGCGGCTTCACCGTCTCCTGGCTCGAATACCCGACGCTCTCGCTCTGGGTCATCATGTGGCTGCCCGCCATCCTGCTCTGCTACCAGCGCTCACTCCGCCGGCCGCGCTCCCTCTGGCCCATCGCCCTCACCCTCGCCATTGCCATGCAGTTCCTCGGCGGCCACCTCCAGATCTCCTCCTACGTCATCATCGCCTTCCTG
>Ga0315273_10014191_pt1 | contig 10266 bp, 9 predicted proteins | sample YL17G02_0_MG_FD_205753 | JGI IMG/M metagenome (GOLD analysis project Ga0315273, IMG submission 205753) | Sediment microbial communities from Yellowstone Lake, YNP, Wyoming, USA - YL17G02_0 | ecosystem: Environmental > Aquatic > Freshwater > Lake > Sediment | place: USA: Wyoming | collected... | reverse complement strand
ATTGCGACGTGATTTTTCATAGCGCCAAGGTAATTGCCTATATGCGCCTTGCCTGTAGGCTTAACGCCGGAGAGTATCCTTTTTTTTGCCTGAGTTTTTGGTAAAGGACCTGATGTCATTCGAATTTTTTTTGAGCAAGTACGATTGCGCCTACTATTGCAGCCAGCAGTATGAACGTAACAAGCTCGAACGGGAATGAATACACCGTATAAAGCTGCCTGCCAATAAATTCTATCGTTCCCTGTGCTTCAGCGCTGGGGCTCATGGTTTTAAACTTCCCTGTGAATGCAAAAAATGATGTTATGGCAAGCGAGCTGAACAAAAGCATCACAAGAATTACAGCCGAAAGCTTTTTATATGTTATATTTTCCGTCAGCTTCGATTTATCCTGCAGATTGAGCAGCATGATAACAAAAAGAAACAGAACCATAATAGCCCCGGCATATACAAGGACCTGTATTATTGCAATAAACTGCGAACGCAGCATTAAATACATAACAGATACACAAAAGAAATTTGCAACCAAAAAAAGCGCGCTTGAAATAGGGTTGCGCCTTGTTATCATTACTAATGCAGAAATAACAGCAAAAATTGCAAATACCAGTGTTAATACATTTTCAAAATTCCATTGCATGGCATTAAATCGTTAAAAAGTTAAAAGTGCCCGGAGTCCCGCCTCGGCGGGACACTGGAGGATAACCCCAATCCCGCTTTCAGCGGGACGCGTCCAAAATTAAATATAAAATAAATGAACAGAATATTCATTACTTGTGCCCGGAGCCCCGCCTCGGCGGGACACTGGAGGATAACCCCAATCCCGCTTTCAGCGGGACGCGTCCAAAATTAAAAATAAAATTAATGAACAGAATATTCATTACTTGTGCCCGGAGCCGGAATCGAACCGGCACTGGAGGATAACCCCAACAGGATTTTAAGTCCTGCGCGTCTACCAATTCCGCCATCCGGGCAACGGATTATTGCGTTAAAGTACATAAATAATAAAAATTTGCAATTAAATCTAACCTAAAATTTGGACTATTTCCCATTTATTTGAAAATTTTCTGATTTTTCATATAAATAAAATGCTATTGAATTTTTTAGACAAAAATAGTAGGTTACATGTGATATTTATAAATCTAACGAGGTTTTCATATGAAGAAATTAATTCTACTAGTTATTGCTTTGGTTCTATTTAGTGCTGAAGCTTTTTCACAAAGGATTCTGTTAAGCCAAAATTTTGAAACAGGTCCATATACATCAGATAGTATACCGCTCAAATGGGCAAAAGTAAAAGTTAACGGTCCAGGTCAATGCACAACTCCTGCTGCTGACTGGAGAATAAGGGACAGCGGAAAAACATACTGTGCTACCAACAGTTTACCCGGTTTCTGGACAAAAGCACATTCCAGCTTAAAAGCACTTGGTATTCCGTGGACAGCTACTCTTGGAATAATTGCCGATGACTGGGTATTTACCGACAGCTTAAGAATTGCAACAGGAGATACATTATCGTTCTGGTTCCAGGTAGGCACATGGCCGGACGGTCAGGCAACATACTATCTTGACAGTCTGCAGATTTGGGTAACAACTGCCCAGACACCGGCAAGCCAGATTACAAGGCTTGGAACGGTTAAATCACTTGCTGCAGCTCTTAATGTTTGGCAGTTTAAATTCTTTGACCTGAGCGCTTATAACGGACAAAGAATATATGTAGCTTTCCGTTACTATATGAACACATCTGTTGATGGTATCATGGCTCACGTAGATGATGTTATCGTCAGAAATCTAAACGGCCCGCCGGTTGGTATTAACAATAGCAACGGTGAAGTTCCTTCGAAATTCGACCTGAAGCAGAACTATCCGAATCCGTTTAACCCGTCAACAACAATTTCATTTGATTTGCCGAAGGATGAATTTGTAAACATCACTGTTTACAATTCAATCGGACAGGAAGTGGCTGTGCTTGTTAACGAAACCAGGAAAGCAGGAACATATGAAGTTAAGTTTGATGCTTCTAACCTGCCAAGCGGTGTTTACTTATACAGGATAAATGCAGGCTCATTTACAAAATCAGTAAAGATGAGCTTAATAAAGTAAAATTACTCCGGAAAAATTTGTAATGTATTTTTTGCCCCGCACACATTTGTGCGGGGTTTTTTATATGAAAATGGATTTTGATAACGAATTTTGGGATTCAAATTATTCAGAAGGCAAGCCCGGATGGGATATCGGGTATATTTCAACTCCTTTAAAGGAGTATTTTGACCAGCTTACTGTTAAGAATATTGATATACTTATTCCCGGTGCCGGCAACGCATACGAGGCGGAATATCTTTTTGAAAAAGGCTTTGAGAATGTTTATATTATCGATTGGTCAAAAAAGGCCGCGGAAAGCTTTTTAAAACGGTACCAGGGTTTTCCAAAAGAAAATATTTATATTGAAAACTTCTTTGAGCATAAAGGGAAATATGACCGGGTAATTGAACAAACATTTTTCTGTGCAATTCATCCTTCGGGAAGAAAACGGTATGCAGAAAAAGCAAATGAACTGTTAAAACCGGGCGGCAAGCTTGTTGGATTATTATTTAATGATAAATTATTTGAAGACAAACCCCCGTATGGAGGAACTAAGGAAGAATATGCAACTTATTTCAAACCGTATTTTAATTTCAAAGTTTATGAAACCGCCCACAATTCAATCAAACCGCGCGCCGGAAGGGAATTATTTATTAATTTCGTAAAGAAAGATTATTCATCCGATGAATCCGGCATAATCGGATGAATATTTGTTACTTTTATTTTATTTGATTGTAACACCCATCCGATTAATGCGAATTCATCGGATAAGTTTTATTCTTAAACCCGTCTGGTCAGAAGCCCCGAGTGCTCGGGGTCAGGGGATATTTAATCGTAAAACAAACCCCAGTCATCCTGAATATCATTCAGCTTATCGAAAGAATTAACCCATTCAACAAACAGCTTGCGGAATTCTTCTATCTCGTCCCTCAGGAGCTGTAAATATTCCCGGCTGCATAGCTTTTCGGCTTTGCACAGTGAAGTTTGCGATTGCAGCTCGCGGGCATGCATTTTTATCACAACGGCGTTTTCCATTCTTAGTGTATATAGGTCCCCGCCTTCGGCGCCTGCAATTTTTGCGCCAAGCATGCATGCGTTAAGGAACATCTGTTCCTTCATCTTGAAGATATCTTTTTCGTCATCAAATGTATCTATAATCCGCTGTGTCAGTTCGCGAATCTGCTCTGCTTTTTTAAATACAGGCAGTTCCTTATGCGAATCCATATCCTTTTGCAGCTCTTCATCACTTAAATCATCATCATCCATATCGTTAAAATAATCTTCGGGGTTAAAATCCCCTTCTTCATCGTCGTTTAATTCATCATCAAACGGTTCTTTATCCTCAGGCATAATATACCCCTCCCAACCCTCCCCTACCGCGTCCCGCGGCACCGCGGGAAAGGGGAAGGAAAAACTTATTACATAAAAATGTATTCTTATGTAAAATAATAAAAATTATAATTGATTTATAGGGTATGAAAAAAATCCAGATGAAAATCTTCGGGATAATGATTTGGAAAAATTAATATCACCCTCGGGAGGGCAGGGGTGGGGCTGTTTACTTCTTTGCTTTATCTATATATGTTCTTAAGCTGCTATCCAAAGAAGGTTTAAGCTGAACAGCTTTTTCCCAGTCAGCAAGCGCTTTTTGCTTGTTCATTGAGTTCCAGTATGAAAATCCACGGTTCACATAAGCATCCGGGAAATTTGGGTCCAATTCAATTGTTTTGGAAAAATCATTAATAGCCTGTTCATATTTTTTCAGGTTTGCAAACGCGTAGCCTCTAGCATTAAAGTTTTGCGGAATTGTTGCGCCAAGCTTAATTGCGGAATCAAAATCCCGTACAGCAAACTGAAACTGCTCTGTATTAAGAAATACATAGCCGCGGTTTATAAATGCATCAGCCATTTTTGGATTCAGGCGTATTGCATTATCAAAATCAGCCAAAGCATCAGCCAGTTTTTTCATGTTTGAGTATGCATAGCCGCGTGCATTGAAATATACTGCATTGTTCGGGTTAATTTCTATTGCTTTGGAAAAATCCCAGGCAACTTTATCGTATTGTTTAAGCTCCATATATGAAAAACCCTGGTTTGAATAAGCGTCTTCATATTTAGGATTAAGCTGTATGGCTTTTGTGTAATCTTTTACTGCCGTGGTATAATCTTTTAAAAGTGCGTAAACATATCCCCTGCGGTTAACATATACAGCGCTTTTAGGATCTTTTTCAACGGCTTTTTCATAATCACCCATTGCCTTGCTGTAATCACCCATTACAATATAAATATAACCGCGCGCATCCCAAAAACGGGCAGTATCGGGAGAAATTTCAACAGCCCGTGTAAGCTCTTCTATTGCTTTTGCCGGATAGTTTATTGCCGAATGCAATACTCCCATGTAATACCATGCTGTTGAGTTATCGCTTTTCTGGTCCAATGCCTGAGTGAATTCCTTTTCCGCATCATCATACTTAGTTTTGTTAAAGGCTTCTATTCCTGCCTTAAGGTGTTTATTTGATTCAACAGGATTGTTGGGTTTACAGCCATTAATAAATATTACACCTGCTAAGGATAATAATATCAGTAACTTAATTTTGAGCATGTTTTCTTTTATTCTTAAATTTCACTAAATTTACAGATGTAAATTATCAAAATAAACTGTTAAATTGTTATCACTTAAAAACGGTAGCATATTTGTGCTAAATTAAAAAGATTTAAATATAAAGGTTTTTTAAATGTTATATAAAATAAAATATTTGCTTTCTCTGCTTGTTATACTTGGCCTGGTAATTGCCTGCTCAAGTGATAAATCCGATAAGAAAACTACAAAGCAAACTGAATATAAAGATACAACAAAGGTAAATAAAGACCAGTACCGCGTAGCCGAAATATTCACTGACGGCAAGAGCCAGATAATTGACCTGATAAAAGGACCGGCTTCATTCGAAATTGTGTATATGGGTGATTCTCATTTCAAGGCAACTTTAATGTATGCTGACGGCAGGATTGTTGACGTTCTTGCAGATGTTAACGGCAGCTATAAAGGCAAGAAGAAAGTTGACGTGCCGGAAACCACAGCATATATTCTTGATGTGCAATGCAAAGGACAATGGTCGGTTTATAGAGAATAGTTAAACAGTTAATTAGGCACGTTATCTATGAAAACAGCGGTAAGTAAAAATAATATTCAATCTTTGAACGAAACGAAAAAGATTTTTCTAATATCATAAAGGCGGACTCATCATCCGCCTTTTGTTTTAAAAATTTATGTTCTATCAATGAGACCTTTCGGCTTCGCTCAGGGTTTGTCATTTTATCAGCGGCCTTATCTTGTTTATCTTCGGCCTTAATTCAGTTTCATATTGCGGGTTCAGCATGATTGCCTGTTCCCAGTCACGGGCAGCTTCCTTAAATTTCTTTTGAGCCAGATACGATGTGCCCCTGTTATAATAACCTTTTGCCAGCCGCGGGTCTTTCGTTATAACCGTATCGTATTCCATTACTGCCGAGTCATACTTTCCAAGAATATCACATATATTGCCTTTGTTAAAATTGGCAATTGTATCATCGGGTTTAAGCTTTAAAACCATCTGGTAATCAGCTTTTGCCGAGTCATATATCTTAAATCTTTCGTATGCATTTCCCCTGTTCATAAAAGCTGAGTGGTTTGAAGAATCGCGCTTAATATATTGGTTATAATCGGATATTGCTTCCCTGTATAATTTTATGTTCTGGAAGTGATTGCCCCGGTCAAGATACGGTCCGGGTTTGATCGGATGTTTCCTGATAAGCTCATTTAATTCCTGGAAAGCTTTTGTATTCCATACTTTATATAAACTGTCACGCGGTATGCTGTAACCTCTGTGGTATGATTCAAGCGAATCTTTATAATCAAAGTTTCCTGTTCCGTAAATATTCGTACTGTCGTTCCCCGTAATAAAAAGGGTAGAATCCAGTATTTCCTTTATGACCTGTTCGTATTTAATCTGTTCAAGGCTGTCTCTTTCCCGTTTCAGCTCTGTTTCGGTTTTCCTTGAGCAGCCTGTGAAAGTTAAAACCGATGCAATAATGAATGGAATAATTGCTATTAAAAGAAACTTCCGCATATTATTAAATTTTGTTCTTTATTTTGAATAAACCAACAAATATACAGATTATTGTGGTATTATTCGCATGAATTGGATTATTTACTTAAAAATTAACCAAATTAGGTTATAATATTATACAATTTTTACGTTAAATAAAAATGATTTAATTTTGATTAACCTTAAACTTTCAGGTTTTTGTTTTTGATAATTACATCAGATTCCATTTTATTCTTATAGCTTAACATCTTCTTCAGCAACGAGCTGTTGCCCGAAGCCAGGATCTGAACTGACAAAAGCCCCGCATTTTTTGCATTATTGATGCCGACAGTAGCAACCGGAACACCTCCGGGCATTTGTACTATTGAAAGCAGGGAATCCATACCTTTTAAACTTTTAGTCATTATCGGTACACCAATAACAGGAAGCGGAAACATCGAAGCAGCAACACCTGGCAAATGAGCAGCTCCTCCGGCTCCGGCTATGATTACTTTTATGCCCCGCTTTTGAGCTGATTTTACATACTTGGCAGTGTAATCAGGTGAGCGGTGCGCCGATGCAACTTTAATTTCATAGCCAACTCCGAACTCGTCAAGAACTTTTGAAGCCTCTTGCATAACAGGAAAGTCTGAATCGCTTCCCATAATTATTCCAACCTGCGGATTTTTTTCTTTCATGTATAATTAAAAAATAAAATTTAAACTGTAAAATTTAAAAACCGAATAATTAATCATTTTTTGCTTTAAGCCTGTAGTTGTGAACAAGCTCCAGAACTTCACCCACAGCATCTTCATTATTTGTTGAGTTTGTTACATAATCAGCCTTGCGCTTCAGTTCCGGAATTGCATTCTGTACCGCGATGTTATATGCGCCGTAATCGAACAATGGCATATCATTGTGCCAGTCGCCAATAACTGCAACATTTTGCCGATTCATGCCAAGGTGTTTAACAAGCCGTTTTACGCTTGCCAGCTTATCGGATATTTTTTTCTTTATAGTTAAAAGATAGTATTCGTGTGTCGGGGATTTTGTTACGTTAAGCGATATTCCGATTGTGTGCGGGAATTTTATGTTATCCCTTATGGCGCGCAGGCTCGCCTTATCTTCACAGTAAACCAATATTTCAAGAATATCATTTACACCCGAAAAATCTGCAACCTCTTTAACCGGCGCGCTGAGCTTTGTGTATTCTTTTACAACTGCGTTGCGGGGAGTTACAAAAAGATTGTGTTCATCGCACATTGTAACTTTTCCGTAATTGGCTTCTGAAAGCTTTATCACTTTATCTATCAGCTTGCGTTTAAGAGATCCTTTAAATACAACATTTCCCTTCAGGTCTTTTATCAGTGCGCCATCGAGCGTTATAAACGGTATCGAGATATCCAGCTCTTCAGCAATATGCGATGAATAGAAAAATGACCGTGCTGAAGAAAGTGTGCAGAATATCCCAAGCTTCTTGAGTTCTTTTGCATGGAATAGGGTTTTTTCTCCTACCTGTCCATGCATGTTAACAAGTGTTCCATCTATATCTATTACTATCAGTTTTATGTCTTTCAGCCTATGGGTCATTAACTTATTGTATTTATAATAATAAAATAATGGAGTATTAAAATCACCTTCAAATTTAGCTAAAGAGTGCATTAAAATAAATTCATTTATAAAGATATTGTAGTAAATGCGGAGAAACTAACATACTGTTTTAATCAACTGTTTCTTACACCAGCTTTTAGTAAATTTGTTAAATATGAAGTACAATTTCACGGAAATAGAGAAAAAATGGCAGAAATTCTGGGAGGAGAATAAAACCTTTAAGGCTGAAATAAATTACTCCAAACCCAAATATTATGTTCTTGATATGTTCCCGTATCCTTCCTCCGATGGATTGCACGTCGGACATCCTGAAGGATATACAGCGACAGATATTATATCGCGTTATAAAAGAATGAAGGGTTTCAATGTTCTTCACCCGATGGGATGGGATGCATTTGGTTTGCCCGCTGAACAGTATGCAATAAAAACGGGAATTCACCCGCGCGTTACAACACAAAAGAGTATTGATAATTTCAAGCGGCAGCTTAAATCAATTGGCTTTTCATATGACTGGGATAGAGAAATTACCACAATGAATACCGATTATTATAAATGGACTCAATGGATATTTTTGCAGCTTTATAAAAAAGGTCTTGCCTACCAGGCAGAAATTGCCGTCAACTGGTGCCCCGAGCTTGGCACAGTTCTGGCTAACGAAGAAGTACCTGAGCAGATAGAGAAAGGCTTCACGGTAGAACGCCGCCCGATGAAGCAATGGATGCTAAAAATAACCGATTATGCCGAAAGGCTTTTGATAGATCTTGATATGCTGGATTGGCCGGAAAGCACAAAAGAAATGCAGCGCAACTGGATTGGAAAATCCGAAGGTGCAAAAGTGAAGTTTCGCCTCAAAGGTGAGGCTGTTCTTGAACTTGAAGTCTTTACTACCCGTCCTGATACATTATGGGGAGCAACCTATATGGTTATTGCGCCTGAGCATCCTTATGTTGAGATGATAACAACATCCGAACACAGAACCGCTGTTGATATTTACAGGGATAATGCAAAAAATAAATCGGAAATTGAGCGTACTTCGCTTGAAAGAGATAAGACAGGAGTATTTACCGGTGCGTATACAGTTAATCCCATTAACAACAAGGAAATTCCGGTGTGGATTTCAGATTATGTGATGATGGGTTATGGAACCGGTGCTATTATGGCTGTTCCCGCTCATGACCAGCGTGACTGGGAATTTGCTGCAAAGTATCACATTCCGATAGTCGAAGTAGTAAAACCCGCAGGTAACCGGAAAAGCGATATTACTAAAGAAGCATTTGCTGAAGAAGGTGTTGCATATAATTCCGGTTTTATTACAGGAATGAAAACCGAAATGGCAAAGAAAAAAACCATTGAATGGCTGGCAGAAAACGGTTTGGGAAATTATACTGTGCAGTATAAGCTTCGCGACTGGCTGTTTTCAAGGCAGAGGTTCTGGGGAGAGCCGTTCCCGCTTATTCACTTAGAAGACGGTACTGTTAAACCGGTGCCGGATGAAGACCTGCCAGTGCAGCTTCCGGCAGTTGAAAATTATCATCCTGCAGGAACAGGTAAATCACCTTTAGCCGCATTTCCAGACTGGGTAAATACAGTTGATAAACAAACCGGTAAGCCCGCTTGGCGGGAAACAAACACAATGCCGCAATGGGCAGGCTCATGCTGGTACTATCTGCGTTTCCTTGATCCGGATAATGAAAATGAATTTTGCAGCAGGGAAGCTGAAAAATACTGGATGCCGGTAAACATGTATATCGGCGGTACAGAGCATGCAGTTCTTCATTTGTTGTATGCAAGGTTCTGGCACAAAGTGCTTTTTGATTTAGGCTATGTTTCTACACGCGAGCCGTTTGTAAGGCTTTACCACCAGGGCATGGTTCTTGGCGAGGATTTCAATAAGATGTCCAAATCACGCGGTAATGTTGTAAACCCGGATGATGTTGTAAATGATTTCGGCGCAGATTCATTGAGGCTGTTTGAAATGTTCCTGGGGCCGCTTTCTCAAACGAAGCCGTGGTCAACTAAAGGAATCGAAGGAGTTTACCGTTTCTTAAACAGGATATGGCGCCTGGTTATAGACGAGAACGGGAATGTTAATCAGAACATAAAAGTAATTAAGCCCGATGATGACCAGGAAAGACTGCTTAACAGGACCATAAAGAATATTACCGATGATATCGAAGACCAGGACCTGAAGTTCAATACCTGCGTAAGCGAGCTGATGATATTTTTCAATGAAGCATCTAAATACAATGAGCTGCCTTTGGTAATGGTTGAAACCCTTATCAGGCTGCTTTCGCCTTTTGCTCCGCATATTGCTGAAGAGCTTTGGCATAAACTGGGGCACGAAAATTCTATTGCATACGAGCCGTGGCCGGATTATAACCCGGAAAAGATAACTAAAAATGTTGTTACGGTTGTAGGGCAGGTAAACAGCAAGGTAAGGGCGAAGATAGAAGTTGATGTGGATATGGATGACGATAAGCTGAAAGAGCTTATGAAGCAGGAGGAAAAGATTAAA
>Ga0315273_10014189_pt1 | contig 10266 bp, 3 predicted proteins | sample YL17G02_0_MG_FD_205753 | JGI IMG/M metagenome (GOLD analysis project Ga0315273, IMG submission 205753) | Sediment microbial communities from Yellowstone Lake, YNP, Wyoming, USA - YL17G02_0 | ecosystem: Environmental > Aquatic > Freshwater > Lake > Sediment | place: USA: Wyoming | collected... | reverse complement strand
ACGTCTGCGAGATTCGGCTCGTCCCATTCATCAGCCACACCCACACTTCCCCGCGCGTCGCGTGGTGCCACAAGATGTCCGCTTTCGTATCTCCGTTGTAATCGCCGCTGCCCACGATCTGATACCCGGTGTCCGGTACCGTGTCCACGTACGACTCGCTCAGGACCGTCGTGCCATTCATCGGCCAGATCCACACGTCGCCCCGCGTCGCGTGGTGCCACAGCAGGTCCGCCTTCCCATCCCCCGTGTGATCCGCCACGCCGACGATCTGATAGCCCACATCCGGGACGGTCCCGAGGTAGGTCTGGCTGGTGCGGGTCGTCCCGTTCATCAGCCAGACCCAGACGTCGCCGGTCGTGGCGTGGTGCCACACGATGTCCGCCTTCGTGTCCCCGTTCAGGTCCCCCGAACCCACCACCGCATACCCCGCGTCCGGCACGGTGTCCACATACACCTCGCTCAGCGGCGTCGGCCCGTTCATCAGCCACATCCACACGTCGCCATTCGTCAGGTGCCGCCACAGGATGTCCGACTTGCCGTCCCCGTTGTAGTCCCCGGTTCCCACGATGTCGTAGACCGGGTCGACCGTCGCCACGTACGTTTCCGACAGCACTGTGGTCCCATCCATCGGCCAGAAGTAGATCTGACCGTTGGTCTTGTTCCGCCACAGGATGTCCGCCTTGCCGTCGCCGGTCTGGTCCCCCACGCCCCGGATTTCCCAGTCCGTGTCGGCCACCGTCCGCACATGGGTCTCCGCCGTCGATGCCGCCCCGTCCATCGGCCACAGCCACACCTCGCCGCGGGTCGCGTGGCGCCACAGGATGTCGCTCTTCAGGTCGCCCGTGAAGTCGCCGCGCGTCGGCGTCCCGTCGTCGTTGACGATGGTCGCGACTCCCTGGCTATCACCGATGGTGGCGTTTGAGGCGTTGGACAGATTGACGAAGAACGTCTCGTTGGGCTCGACTGCGGTGTCACCGCGCACGGCCACCGTGACGCTCCCGCTGGTCGCGCCAGGCGCGATGCTCAGCGTTCCCGACGTTGTCGTATAGTCTCCTGTCTGGGCTGCCGTCGTGAGCGTCAGAGACCATCCGCCAGAGAAATTTCCGGAATCACCACTGGTATCGTCAACCACGTACAGCTTCCACACCCCGGCTGGGTCGGGCCCGTTGAATGCCGAGAGCGCCGTCCCGTAGGGTGCTGCAGGGGCCGGACTCGGCCACGAGTCGACGGGGGAATAGTCAGTTGGTCGGTACGTTCCGGACGAAAGCGTGCCGGTGCCGAGCGCCGGACCCGCGTCGTCGAATACGAACGTCAGGTCCGTGGCGTCTACGGAGGAGCCCACGTCGGACATGAGGATGACGCTCTGGCCGCCTGGGCCGACCAGCAGCACATCAACATCGTCTGGCCAGGTGTGATTGAACCCACTGAGCGTCGCCGTGACCTTCTGAAGGCTGCCGAGCCCGGCCGGGACCGTGATGCTCGACGGGTACGGCGTCGCCGCCCCGGACGATGGAATCGCGATAGTTGCCGAGTTCGCGACGTTCGTTGTGACGTTCGGGGAGGCCGTCGCCGTGCCGTTCGCCGTTTGGTAGTCGACGGTTACCGTGTCGATGCTCGTCTCGGACAACGACACCGTGAACGTGGCGTTCGTCGTGCCACTCTGGCCTTCCGTGATTGACACGTCATTGATCGACAGACTGGTCGTGATCGGCAGCCCTTGCTTGAACAACCCACGCCCGTGAGTCGCCGCGACCAGCGTTCTACCCATCCAGAACAACTCGTCGACCGACACGTTGGCCGGCCCGTCGGTCGGCAGCGACCACGTCACGCCGGCGTTTTCGCTGGCGAATACGCCGACTTCGGTGCCCACGTATATCCATTGTGGATTTGTGGGCGACACCACCAAGCTCCGCACGGGTACATCGGGCAGTCCAGTCACGCCTGTCCCGGTGATGTCGGCCCACGTGGTGCCCGCGTCGGCCGTCCGGTACACGTTGTTGGCACTGAAGCCGGCAAAGGTCACGTACACGACGTAGCTGTTCGTGGGGTCGATGGTAAGGCGCAGCACCATGCGGTTTGGCAGGGTTGGCGCGTTGTCATCCTTCCTGGTCCAGGCCGGTGACGCCGCAGTGCCGTTCGTCGTCATGTAGACAGCACCGTTGTTGTGGCCCACCCAGATGATGTTCGAGTTGGATTTTGCCACGGCGATGGCACTGATGTTGCCATCGGCCGTCGGGGACTTGATGGCCCCCCAGGTGGGCGTCGCCGCCTTGGCGTTGGTACACCGCCACAAGCTCGCACCACCGCCGAGCAAGGTATTCGAGTTGTTGGGATCGAGTATGAACGGGGCAATGAAATTCGCGGCAGTCCCTGCATCTGACAGACCGCTTGTGACATACGCGGAACTGGCGCCCCCGTTGGTACTCCGGTGTATCTGGAGATACACGTATTCGCCGTAGAAGTAGTTGGGGTCGGAGGGGTCGGCGGCGCTAAAGCCACCGTCGCCGCCGTACATGGTCGTCCAGGCCTCTGTGCCGCCGGCAACGGTGTAGCGCAATGTGCCGTTGTCCTGCGTGCCTCCTACGATCGTCCCGGTCGACGGGTTTCCGGCCGCGCCGTAGAACTGCGTGATGCCGAGTGTGTTGTTGAGTTCCTGCCAGCCCGTGGTCAACGCCACGGTGTAGACGTTGTTCGCCCGGTAGATTCCGCCGTCGTTCCCGAAGTACACGACGGTGTTCGTCGTGCCGTTGAAGCCGGGGTGGGCCACGATGGAGTGGTGATCGGCATGCGCCGAGGCTGGGGCGCTATACCATTGGCTGATCTTCGTCAGCGTCGTACCCCCGTCGATGCTGCGCCACAAATCGATGCCGCCAACGATGAGGGTGTTCGGATTGGTCGGGTCAACCCAGATGACGTTATCGTACCACCCTTGCGTGCCCAGTAGATTCAAGCCGGTGCTCTTTCTCGAAAACGTGTGGCCGCCGTCGGTGCTACGGTAGACTTCGCCACCAACCACATCGACGGACGCATACACGATGGCCGAGTTGCTGGGCGCGTAGGCAACCTCGACTCGGCCTCCATACCAAGGGTCGCTGGGCGCTGGTAGCGAGGTGATATCCGTCCATGTTTGCCCGCCATTTTCTGAATATTTTGCACTCGAAGCGGCACCTCCCGGCGCGTCCCCCGCGACGGCATTGTTGGCGTTGGCCGGGTCGAAATCCACGTCCAACGCCCGCTTCGTTGTCACCTGCGTCCACGAGGTGCCGCCGTTCGTGCTGCGCCAGATACCCGAGTTCGTCGCCGCAAGGAGCACAGTCCCATCGGGGGCGATCGCGACCCGATTGACCCAGTACCAGTTGGAGTTCGCCGTGGCGGCGAGCTGAGTCCACGTGGTCCCGCCGTCGGTGCTCTTGAACACGCCTGCTCCACGAATGCCGTCCGCGTTGTAGAACCCTTCGCCGGTTCCCGCGAACATCGTGTCGGAATTGGTGGGATCCAACACCAGCGTGGTGACCGCAAGATTCGTCATGAAGTCGTTGACGACGGACCAGGTTACCCCCGCATCCGTGGACTTCCAGATGCCGCCAGACACGCTACCGGCCCACATCCGCGTCGGCGTGGTCGGGTGAATCACGATCGAGCGAAGCCGGCCCCCGATGTTCCCGGGCCCCAGCCACGACCATCCCAGCCTGTCGATACCGCCCACGTCGGGCGTGATCGCCTGAGCATCCCGCATGCGGTCCATGTGACGTCTGGCGTCTTGCAGCCCCTGTGGCGCCACAGTTCCCGACTCATCCTGCATCTGCTGGAGCCGGAAACGCAGGGCCGCATCGGGTTCATCGGGTCGAGGGCGGTCGAGGGCCTCAAGCGCCCGCTGCAGTTGGACCGGAGAGGCCGCACAGATCTCCTCTGGTGTCATCCCAAGGCCGGTTCGCAAACGCAGCATCGTCTGGGCCGACAGCCCCCGTACCGTTCCGTCGGAGCACGTCCCCGCCCGCTGGGCCGGTGCCCCGCCCATCTGCAGCGTCAGGCCACATGCCGCCAGCCCAACCACCAATGAAACTGCCACTGAGCGATTCGCGTCAAACGCCCGGTGCCTCATGGCTCGCCTGCCCTTCGCAATGGTCTTTCGCAAGACCCATGGCCTTGACCTGGAGCGGGGACTTCGAAGAGCCGGCTCGGTCCGTCGACTCCGAGCCTATCCCACCCACTCCGCGTACGGTTATCACGAACCGGATTGCCGGGGGAGCGGCCAGTCCTGATCCAGGTTGGCCCGAGAACAAGACATCGGTCTCGCCCAAGCCGATGACCTGGAACACCCAACCGTCCTGGCCGGGGTTACGCGTCCGATCGGGCGGTGTCAGCACCGCGACGATCGTCCGCTCGAAATCGACCGTCCACAGCGCGCCTGTGATCGGCGGGACGACGCGGAACTGCTGGCCGACCGAGAACGTGACCGTCTGGTTGAACGACTCGGGAGGGATCGTGACGATCTTCGGGGGTGACAACGCGGGACTCGGAGTCACAGCCCCGGCGTGACACCCCGGACACACGGTGCTCATCAGCAACACCATCAATGCCCAGAGAGTTGCCAATCGCCTCGTCATCACTTCGAGGTTCTGGCACGGTGGCGCGCTTGAAGAGAGCAGTGTAGTGAGGAGTCGCCGCATGGGCTTGACCTCGAGTCTCGATGTGCTCACTCAGACGATGGCGCGTTTCCGGTCAGAAGTCGGTTCCCGATCAGCCCTAGCAAGGCGGGCTGCAAGGCCAAGGCGCTCAGTACGGGATCCGCCTTGCTGCGTGGAAGGAGCACCCGGCGGATGGCACGGAAACCATCACGAAAGCAACAGCCATGCCCGGTGCCGCCGTTGTGCTGGGGGGAGATGCACGCGAATGGCGCATCACATTCAGTTAACAGGGACTTCGAGGCTCTCAGGCGGGTGTTCGCAGCACGGCGGAGGGATAGAACACGTCACGAACGTCTGACTGGGTGGCGACTGTTATCTACTCAGGACAAGACGGCCAAGCTCCGACGGACGAGTGAGGGAACCCGATCCACTGAGTACGACCGTCCCCGCGAACCTCGACGCCGGCCCCAGTCGTGATGCAACCGCCCGGTCATGTACCGGTGGCAGCCGCTAGCGCGAGTCACGCGGACCTTCCGGCGAGTCGTGCTGGGCTCCTGGCCCTTTCGCTCAACACACGTGAGGGCGCAATCGGGTGCGCCTGATCCCCGCCGCCGGGGGCGACGTCCGAGAGTTGTCGAGGATGCCCGGGTTGGTTGGCGGGGTGTTGTGGACACCTGATGGCCGCCAGGTGCAGCTACAACTCGATGCCAACGGGTGGACTGCGTGCGAAGGCAGTCAGAGCGTGGCGAGTCATTGCGGAAGAGCCTCAGCGCCGAGTTGCCGACGGAGAGAAGAGTCGAGCCGAGTTTGCGCTCGCAGGCGGCGGCCGGCGGTTGTGCGCTGGGGGCGTCGGCGCCTACTTCACCTTGACGATCTGGTAGCCGACGTCCGGCACCGTCCCCACCCACGTCTCGGACGTCTTCGTCGTGCCGTTCATCAGCCACACCCACACTTCCCCGCGCGTCGCGTGGTGCCACAGGATGTCGGCCTTCGTGTCCCCGTTGTAGTCGCCGCTGCCGACGATCTGATAGCCGGTGTCCGACACGGTGCCCACGGGCGACTGGCTCACGACCGTCGTCCCGTTCATCGGCCAGATCCACACCTCGCCCCGCGTCGCGTGGTGCCACAGGATGTCGGCCTTCCCGTCGCCCGTGTGGTCCGCCACGCCCATAATCTTGTACCCCACGTCGGGCACCGTCCCTATGTGGGTCTGGCTGGTCCGGCTCGTGCCGTTCATGAGCCAGACCCAGACCTGGCCCAGCGTCCCGTGGTGCCACACGATGTCGGCCTTCGTGTCCCCGTTCAGGTCCCCCGACCCCTTCACCACATACCCCGAGTCCACCGTGTCCACGTGCACCTGGCTCAGCGGCGTCGCTCCGTTCATCAGCCAGATCCACACCTCGCCATTTGTCAGGCGCCGCCACAGGATGTCCGACTTCCCGTCGCCGTCGTAGTCTCCGGTCCCCACGATGTCATAGGCTGGGTTCACCGTCGCCACATAGGTCTCTGACAGCGGGGTGCTGCCATCCATCGGCCACAAATAAATCTGGCCGGTGATCTTGTTCCGCCACAGGATGTCGGCTTTGCCGTCGCCGGTCTGGTCCCCCAGGCCCCGGATTTCCCAGTTCGTGTCGGCCACCGTGCGCACGAACGACTCGGCCGTCCTCGACGCTCCGTTCATCAGCCACAGCCACACGTGGCCGCCCGTGTTGTGCCGCCACAGGATGTCGCTCTTCTTGTCGCCGTCGAAGTCGGAGGCCGTCGGCTTGCCCTGCAGCCCGATCACGACCGTCCCCGCCGAGGCGATGCAGTTGTTGCCTTCATTGCTCTCCGCGACGACCCCCGTGTCGTCGGCGCACGCGAGCAGGTAGTACGTGCCCGATGCGGTGAGGGTCGGGATGGTGACCGGCACGGTGCCGCTGCTCGTCGCGCCCGCGGCCAGGGCCGGCACGGAACGCGACCCGGCGAGCAGCGTGTCGCCGGCGTTCTTGCTGGTGTCCAGGGAGAGGTAGTACCGGGTTGTCGAAGCTGCCGCCGGCGTGCCTCCCTGGTTCCCGGTCGTGTCGGTCACCTCGATTGCGGTTCCTTTTGTCGCGCTCGTCGGCGGATTGCTCACGGACGTCTCGACGAGGTCCGGCGGCGTCGCGGCGGTAATCACGATCGTGCTTGTCGAGGCCCGGCAGTTGTTCGTCTCGTCGAGTTCGGTGACGGCACCCAGGCCGTCGGCGCACGCCAGCAGGTAGTAGGTCTCGAGCCCGGTGTCGCCTGGAATCACGGCGCCGATCGACCCGGCGCTGGCCGCGCCTGCGGTCAGGGCGGGAACGGCGCGGCTGCCCAGGGGGATGTCGTACCTGCTCTTTATCGTATCCGTCGAGAGGTAGTAGCGCGTCGTGGAGGGGCCTGCCGACTCGGTTCCCAGGTTCTCGACCGTATCGCTCACTACGATCTCGAGCCCAGGGCTGCCGTTCGCCGGCGGGTTGGCGAGGGCGCTCTCGACGAGATCCGGACGCAACGGCGCGGCGATGTAGATGTCGCCCATCACATCGATGTCAGTGGGATTGGGCGGGTATTTCTGCTGCCAGACGACCGCGGCGGAGAGGCCGCTCCCCCCGGCCACGGCCGGGAATTCGGGGTCCTGATCGCTGGGACACCACGCCCCCGTCGTGCAGATCGCGCCGGTCACGTCCGAGATGACGACGTTGGTTGGCCAGGGGGAGAGATCCCGGAACTCCACGAAATAGTCGACGAAGGCGCCGCGGATGTGCGATCGAATCTCGCCGTTCTGAGCATCGATGCTGGGGGCCTCGCGCCAGGCAACGAAGAACCCCTTGGCTGCCGTGCTGTAGGACACGCTTGGCGCCTGGATGGGCCAACTGCTGATAATCGAGTGGCCATGGATGATCGAGATGGGGAACGAGCTGTCGTGGTCCGTCTGGTACGACTCGGCGAAGGGATCGATATACACGCCCCACACGCCCGTCCACTGGTATTGCATCTGGCCGGCGCAGGTCTGGTGGCCGGGGGCGCAGGCGTTGGAGTCGGTGAACACCACGAGGATCTGGCTGACGCCCCCGACCTCGCCGTACGCGATGTCGGGATCCCGCGCCCCCCACTGCGGCGTGGCCCATATCATCGGGATGTCGGTGATGAAGTTCAACTGGCTGTCCAGGAGCTTCGCGTACAGGTGGATGCCGCCGTCGTAAACGAACACGTACCGCCCGCCCTCGGGGGTCGTGCCCGCGACCGGGGCGCACCCGATGGCGTGGCTGTCGATGGTCGAGGAGTCGGCATCCTCGATCTCGACGATGGCGGACGTGCCGGAGGACTCCGAAATCCGCTGGGCGGCCACCGTGTTATGGCGTTCCGGCACCGGGTCGGCGTGCGACACCTCCCGCTGCACGGTCACGAGGAACTCATCGACCACGTGGTTGTACACCACGCGCAGCGAGCCCGTGCCAGAGCCGGTGATGAAATACGGCGTCTTCGCCGAGTCGTTGAACAGGAAGTCCGGCCCGATCCGGTTCGTGCCGTCGCCGTTCAGGAATCGCCCGATCACGTTGTCATACCCTCCCGACATCGCATGCTCGGCGACGGCCAGGAAGTAGATGTTCTGGTACCGGTTGTAGGCAATCGCCGGCCGGCCGAGGGCATCAATCGCGCCCAGGTCGCCGAACGGATACAGCACCGATCCGACCTTCTCGCCGCTGGCGTTGAGGAGCTGGCACTGCACGCCGTAGTGCGGCAATCCACTGAGGTCGGTGTACTTGATTCTGTACGCGACGAGATACTGATTCGTCTGCGAGTTGTAGGCGATGGCCGGCATCTCCTCCACGGCGTTGGTGAAGGCAACCGGGAAATCCGAACCGGCCCGCGGATGCATCTGCATCAGGAGCAGCAAGCCCAGGACAGCGATGAACAAGCCGCGCGATCTCCTCATGGAACCCTCCCTACTTACCCGACCTCAATCCCGTTCGTGAATGCGTGGCCGGCGGAGCGACTCTTACCTGCGCCAGTCTCGGGCAGGCGCGACGCCGACTCGATCCCGGCAGGCCGAAGAACGATGAAGGGGCAGGGATATCCGCGGGAGGGCGGCAGGGGGCGGCCACTGGCGGGCGGGCAACGACGACGGCGCATCATTGGGTGATCCCTTCGCGCCGAATTGCCGGACCGGGGGCAAACGAGGTGACTATACGCCCCCAGCCGGAGCGTGTCAAGCCGCCGTATCGCGCCATTGATAATGTTACCGGGGGGATCATCGTCGCGCCGTAATTCGGGTTACCCACCGACAAGGAGGGAGAAGGTGGGAGGAACCCGCGTGAGCCCAGCAGCCCGACAGCAGTATTTGCAACAGATGCGAGACCGCTATGCGGTAGCCAAGCGAGTGGCGCGGAGCGCCCTGCTCGACGAGGCGGTGGCGATGACGGGGTATCACCGCAAGGCGTTGATTCGGCGGTTCACGCGGCCTCTCGGCCCGCGCCGTCACCGACGCGGACGGCCTCGACGGTATGGCCCGACGATGGTCGCGGCGTTGCGCGCGCTGTGGCACGCCGCTGGGTATCCGTGGTCGGTGCGCCTGAAGGCGCTGCTGCCGCTGGGGCTCCCGCGGGCCCGGACGCGCCTCCACCTGACGCCGGCGATCGAGACGCAACTGCGCCAGATCAGCCCGCGGCAGATGGACCGCGTGCTGGCGGCGGACAAGCGCGAGGTCCGGCGCCGCCTCTATGGGCGGACCAAGCCGGGCACGTTGTTGAAACACCACATCCCGCTGCGCACCGACCGGTGGGATGTGACGACGCCAGGCTGGACGGAGGTGGACTTGGTCGCGCACAGTGGGGACCGGGCCGACGGGGAGTTTGCGCACACGGTGAATCAGACCGACATCGTGACCACCTGGGTCGAGAGTCGGGCCGTGCTGGGCAAGAGCCAAGTCCGCGTCCAGCAAGCCTTGGAAGCGATGCGCCAGGGCTTGCCCTTTCCCCTGCGGGGCATCGACTCGGACAACGGGTCCGAGTTTATCAATGCCCACTTGGTGCGGTACTGCGAGGGCCTGCAGGTGCAGTTCACGCGGGGCCGGCCGTACAAGAAGGACGACAACGCGCACATCGAGCAGAAGAATTGGACGCATGTCCGCAAGCTGGTGGGCTACGAACGGTACGATAGCGAGGCCGCCGTCACCGCGCTCAATACGCTGTATGCCGAGCTCCGCCTCTTCCAGAATCTCTTCTTGCCCACCGTGAAACTGGTGCGGAAGGAGAAGGTCGGCGCCCGGACGCGCCGACGCTACGATCCGGCCCAGACGCCGTTGGATCGGGTGCGCGCGTGCCCCGAGGCCGACCGGGCCACGGTGACCAAACTGATCGCGCTCCGCGCGCGCCTCGATCCCTTTGTCCTATCGACCCGCGTCGAGGGCTTGCTCGAGCGGGTCTACACCCTCGCGCATCGTCGGGCGGCCCCGGGGCGCGGGGCACAGCCGGTGGACGGTGCCCGACCTGTGGACGCCACAAGCGCGCCCACGAGGTCGTTGGACGCCCGCCAGAAGCGCGGGCGCCCACACCGTCAACCGGCATCATCGTCAACCCGTTCGTCGGTAACCGGATTAATGGCGCGATGATACCCGCTCTGGTAACACTTACTTATG
>Ga0315273_10014187_pt1 | contig 10266 bp, 4 predicted proteins | sample YL17G02_0_MG_FD_205753 | JGI IMG/M metagenome (GOLD analysis project Ga0315273, IMG submission 205753) | Sediment microbial communities from Yellowstone Lake, YNP, Wyoming, USA - YL17G02_0 | ecosystem: Environmental > Aquatic > Freshwater > Lake > Sediment | place: USA: Wyoming | collected... | reverse complement strand
CACCTACAACCTCTCCGAGAACCCTGCGCCGAACACGGCAGGCTACGCCAGCACCGGCTACGACTGCGGTGCCTCGGTGACCCTGGCCCTGGGAGAGAGCAAGACCTGCACCATCACCAACAACGACATCCCCGGTATAATCACCATCAAGAAGGTTACTGCCGGTGGTGTCGGGACCTTTGACTTCACGGTTGATGCCTCAGGCGGAGGCAGCGTGGCCTCCCGGAGCATCACGACCGTCACGCCGGGCGTGGCTGTGGCTGCGCCGGATGTGATCGGCCTATCCGTTGGTGACTACGTCGTGGCCGAGGTCCCGAAGGCAGGTTGGATCCTCACTGCTTCGGTCTGCGAGGACAGTCCCGGCCACGCCGTCGGAACACCTACCGGGCCGACGCCTTCGCCTGGTTGGATAGTGACGGTTCCGCTTGGTGGCAGCATCACCTGCACCTTCGAGAACACACTGCAGTTGACTACCAGGACCCAGGGCTTCTGGGCAACCCACCTTCAGCTCGCGTCGGACACGTGGGCGGACTACCTCGCCGCCAACGGGGGCCACTTCCTCCTGTGTCCTAACAAGGACGTGAACAGCACTCCGAAACTGATGGGTGGTTTCTGGTCCAACATCGCGAACAAGTCCATTGGTGGAAAGCGGACGGACATTGACAAGGCACGAATGCAGCTGGTCCAACAGCTCCTCGCGGCCATCCTCAATGTCCAGGCATTCGGCGCCGACCCCGGCACAGCGATCAGCGACGCCCTTGCCGTCTATTGTGGCAACAACAAGAAGGCCATAACGGATGCAATTGGGCCTCTCGGCACCTTCAACTCGAGCGGCGACACCGGGATACTAACCCCGGGAGTTGCGGCTGATCCAAAGGGTGCCAAGGGCATCGCCGACTACCTGTTCTGGGACAACCCGACGGGTCAGTAGCGGCAACTCGGCCAAGTAATGCGAAAGGGGGAGGCAATTGCCTCCCCCTTTCATTTGGTCCTAAGTCTTCGAACGTCTACTTCGGCGTGTAGGTGGCGGACTTTACGCCCTTGCTAACGTCCCACACAAAGCCGTTGGCGGTGAGCCCGCTCACGGTCGCGACGCAGCTTGTGCCCGGCGCCTTCACGACGAAGGCCACGCTCCCAGTGCTGCCGGTCGTTCCGGTGAAACTCGGCGTCTTCCCACAGGAAGCTTGCAGGCCCACCGTCACGCCTGCCACAGGACCGCCGCTGCTCGTCACGTTGACCTCTATCCGCAGGTTCTTCCCCGCAACGCGGAAGTTGATGGCGGACACCCACATCGCTTGCACGGGCACCGGTGACGGATACGGCGTGTATGTGGGATACGGCGTGTCAGTCGGGGTCGGCATCGGCGTGGCCGTGTCCGCCGGGTCCAGCGACAGGTCGAGCGTAACCGTCTGACCGGTAAGAACCTCCGCCGGCTGTGAGTCTTGCACGTAGCCGCTTGCGTCGGCGGTTATCGTGTAAGTTCCTGCAGCTAGCCCCCCGAGCGTATACGCCCCGGCTGAGTCCGTGTAGGAGGAGACCGTGCCAGCACTAACCCTCGCTCCCACAATAGGGGAACCAGCCGCAGCGTCTCTCACAACTCCCTTGATTGCGCCTGTCATCGGCTGAAGGGCGAAGTCTGCGGTCGCTGTCTGTCCCGGGGTGATGGGGACCGCCTCTGATGCCGGCATGTGTCCGGCGGCAGTCACACTGACGCTGTAAGTGCCCTGCGCCAGACCGCTCAGGACATACGCGCCCGTCGCGTCGACCGAGGACGCGACCGAGCCGACCGTCACGGTCGCGCCGGCGAGCGGCGCATCTGTTGCCGCGTCGGTCACAACGCCGGTGATTGAACCGGTCGGCGCTTCGGAGGAACACTTTACCGCCGCCAGAGCATTGATCCGGCCGCTCCCCGCGCCAGTTGCGCTGAGGGGATCAGCGCTCACCTGAAGGCACGCACGTGTTTCATCGTTTACAGTCTCGCTCCCATTCACGTCCGAAACGCGGGTGATGACTAGCGCCGCGAGACCGGCGACGAAGGGACTCGCCATGGACGTCCCGCTTGCATACCTGTATCCGCTGGATGCGCACAGAGGGCACGAGCCGGTGGGGACAGTAGAAAAGATGCTCACACCTGGAGCGGAAACGTCGACCCAATCGCCTCGGCTCGAAAAGGAGGCAAGTGTGTCGTCGGCATTGGTCGCCGCAACCGCTATCGTATTCGAGTAAGCCGCGGGGTAGAACTGAGCAGTGGAAGAGTTGTTGCCCGCAGCCGCCACCACTACAACTCCCTTGCTCCAGGCGTAGTTAACCGCGCTTTCGAGCGTGGCCGAGTACATCGTTCCACCGAGGCTCATGTTTATCACGCGGGCGCCGTGATCAGCGGCCCAGATGATGCCGTTCGCTACGGCCGCATAGGAGCCGCTGCCATCATCACCCAGAACCTTCACGTTGATCAGCGATGAGTTGTAGCCGATGCCTGCCACGCCGACTCCGTTGTTCGTCGCGGCCGCCACGATCCCCGCCACATGTGTGCCGTGACCGTACATGTCGCTGCCGGTCGTGCTCGAGCTGAAGTTCACGCTGGCGACGATTTTGCCCCACAGGTCAGGGTGGGAGAGATCGATGCCGGTATCGAGGATAGCGACGGAGACATAAGGCGACCCAGTAGTTACGTCCCATGCCTGTGGCGCCTGCACCTTCAGTAGGCCCCAGAGGGTCGCATTTAGATAGTAGGGGTCGTTTACGTTGCCTACGGCATTCGCGATGTAGTCGGGCTCGGCGTACTCCACATTCCGGTTCCCCTTATACGCAGCGGCAACCTGCTCTTCGTCGGAGCCGGCCGGTATTTGGAGCCGTCGTACACCCAGCTGAGGTATGACATCGCTGACACGAGCGCCGTGTGCCGCGTTCAGCTGCGCGATTTCCGCGTTGCCGGTTCCCGGCTTGAACTTGACCAACAGCTCACCGTGAACGCGAGGGGCCGCCGGAGACCCGCCTGAAGGCGCCTGCGAACCACCAGCCGCGATACCGAACCCGATACCGAGTACAGCCAAGGCCCCGATGGCTGGCGAAGCCCATCTCCGTCGGTTGCTCGGTGCGCTCCGGCGTGGCACTTCCCCGCTCGGCTTTCGCACTGGCGTAGGCCCAGTCATCGAGGTACGAGACGAGGCCTGCCTCATCAGCCGGCTCAACAGGAAGATGCCAACCATTGCCAGCAGGACAGCACCTGTAGTGGATCTTGGCCCCCGCCTTACGTCAAGAAGATTCCCCATGTTAATACCCCCTCTCCCAGATTTGCAGCACTCGGATACCCTCTCCCCTCCCTGGAATGCAAAGAACCGCTGGTGTGGCCACCAGCGGCTGGCATGCATCGCCTTGCCTAGCTTTCGGCGGCCCGGCTGCCATAGCCCGTCAGAGACCGGACGTTAGGCCCGTGACTTTGCGCCCCGCCCTTTCGGACGGTTTGCCTTTGTCGAGCTCTCCAACCTGAGTGTTTACCCTAAGATATTCGGCACATCGCGGCAGAACTGTGGCGCGCGTTTCGGGGAGTAATCCTGAGAGGTTCGACCGTGAGTTGCTTTGCTGGCTTCCGCAAAAGCAGGGTCCTAATACTGTCTCCTAATGGCCGTTGCCTGCCGATAATCGAGTTGGCACGCGGAGGCGAAGAAATGCGTAGATTCCTGGCGTTGGCAATAGTCATGGCATTGGGCGTGTGGGCTCTGAAGCGCACGACTCAAGTCGGCGAGGACGAGGTTGGCAGCAAGGGCTTACCGTTGTCCTCGGATGAGGAGACTGATCCTCGATCTCACCCACCAGAAGAGAGTGTGCCGAACCCTCCCGAGACTCAGGGCCCGCTCGATCTCCACGTGGCGCGCAAGCATCGTCGCAGACGGTCAAGCGCGGGGGACGACTGGTCGCTACCGGTCGGGCCCAACGGAGAGGCGAAGCTGCGGCGAACCCGGACCACCGTTGATGAGCGCTTCCGCAACTTGTCGCGTAGCCGCCAGCGAGAAGATGGAACTGCGGCCTAGACATGGGCAACCGTTCTTAGGGAAACGACGAGGGAGATTCGGGAACCTACATCTCAAGCAACCTCGCGACGTCTTGCTCCACGCTTTCCCCGGCGTCCCTTCGCAGCTTCGCGGCTGAATGCCTTAGGACGCGTACGCCTGTTTCCGGCAACTTCGCCTTCCGCAGGTGTCGCCCCAGGTTGAGGTAGAACCCGTGTTCGCTAACGTTGAACAGCCGCTTTCCCGCACGTTGCCCAAGCCCTCGGGCATACCGTCGTCGCTCACGGGAATCAGCACCTGGGCGAGATCTGGCTGATTCGCGAGTTGCAGGGGCTCACGGGACAGGGGTTGTAGGCGGGCACAATGGACGAATGGTGTCTGCAGAGTCACGCCACTAAGGCCCTAGCAAGGCCGCCGCCACCTCCTGGCATACCAGCCGCCAGCCGCCAGCAGGAGCGCACCACCTACACCGAGCCCGGCGAGGGTAACGTTGTTGGGTGCTGACGAGCCGTGGTCGTCGGCTGATGCTTCCGCATTGGAAAGCGGTGCTTCGGCTATGCCACCCACCGGTGGGGAGTAAGCGACCGGCGCTGAGAACTCCGAAGTGTTGCCATTAGCGTCAGTGATGGTGGCGGTGATCTTAGGGCCGGTCACCGGGCCCGCGTAGGTCCATGTGCCCATCGTATCGTTGTTGGTGGCAGTGTAGCCGTGGTAGATGCGGCCCTCGTCCTCGTTGTCCGAGAAGACCTCCACTGTGCAGGGATAGCACTTAGGCTCGGTGTGGCCGGTCACGGAGCCGCCCGCGCTGCCGATGATGGGCGCCGCGAGTTCCCCGTTGCCACCCGAGGCGAGCAGGATGCCCCCGCCCCCGTTGGAGTGGATGGAGTTGCCCCGGACACTGTTGCGGAGGCTGTCGCTGTATGTGATGTAGACGCCCTCGTGCTCGCTGAAGGCGATGACATTGCCTTCGCCGGCGGCACTACCGCCGATGATGCTGTCCTGCCCGCGGCGGCTGATCATCACGCCCCAGCCGTTGCCGACCTGAGCGATCCCGGCAACGTCGGTCCCGATAAGGTTCCCCTTGACCTGCGTGCCGGTGGTGGCGTACAGCCCTGCGGTGCCGCTGATCCAGATCCCTGCCCACTCATTACCCGACATGAGGTTGCCCTGTCCGGGAGACGCCCCGCCGATGGTGTTGTTGTCTGAGAGATAGTCGACGTGAATTCCATCCTCGTTGGGGAGCGCGCTCATCCCAGCGGCGTTAGTGCCAATGAAGTTGCCACGGATGATGTTGTTATCGCTCTGTTCGAGGTGGATGCCCACGCCAGTGTTGCCCGAGATGACGTTCCCCTCGCCACTGCCGGCTCCGCCGATGATGTTGCCCCCGCCCGGCGAGGCATAGATTCCGTCGCCGCCGTTGCCCAGAGGAGCCGTGCCGCCGGCGTCCGTCCCAATGAAGTTGCCCCGGATGTAGTTGCCGCCAGAATAGCAGTCAATGCCGCGGCCACTGTTGCCCGAGATGACGTTCCGCTCGCCCTCGCCTGGGCCGCCCACGACGTTGCCGCCTTGGAGGGTAAGCAGGCCCGTACCATTGGGGACAGCGGCGGTTCCGCTCGCGTCCGTGCCAATGTAGTTGCCGATGATCAGGTTGTCTGTCGAGTTGAGTGACACACCTGAGCCGGTGTTGCCGGAGATGACGTTGCGCTCGCCCGGCTGGGAGCCGCCGATTGTGGCCGAAGACAGCAATACGTCCAGACCCTTCGCATTAGGCAGCGCGGCCACGCCCGCGGCGTCGATTCCGACGAAGTTGCCCACGATGCTGGCCCCCGACGCGGCGTACAGACGGACTCCGTTCTCGGCATTGCCGGAGACAATGTTCCTTTCTCCCTGGCCGCCTCCGCCAACAAGCAGGTCGGCAGTCTGGAACCCGGAGATGCCCGTCCCGTTGGGCACAGAGAACATCCCCGTGCTGTCTGTACCGATGAGGTTGCCCTGGACGGTGTGACGCCCGCCGTATTCCAGGCTGATCCCGCAGCTGTTGCCGGATATGACGTTTCCTGCTCCGCCTTCCGGGCCCCCGATCACATTGTCCCAGGACGTGTACAGCAAGAACCCGCCGACCGAGACACCTGTCCCGTTTCCGTCGGCGGCCGAGCCGCCGGGGTTCGTCCCGATACGGTTCCCGACCAGGCGGTTGTGGCCACTGTGGTAGATTCGTATCCCCGTCCCGTTGGCGGATATCACGTTTCCGCCACCGCCCCCGGGTCCCCCAATGACATTCCAGCTCGCGTCAGCAATCGTTATGCCCTCGTCACAGTCACGGATCTGTAGGCCCTTGATTACGTTGCTGTCCGACTGAATGACTAGGCAGTTGAAGGTCCTGGCTCCCCCGCTCACGATGACCCCAAGTTGAGAGCCATCGATCGTGTCGGCGTGGGTGCTCAGAGTCGGAAGCGTGGATGTCAGCGAGATCGTGCCTGGTGTTTCGGACGGGAACACAGTCGGATCGAACACGATGGTGTCGGGCGAGCTTGGGCCGGGAGACCCCGCAACGTTGTCGGCCTCGCCAGCGTCGAGGTCATCGACGGTGAGGCCGCCAGTCGCCAGGAGCATCGCCTCTCGGAGGGTGAGCACCCCGTCGCTGGCGTTGGTGTCAGCCGTGCTGTTGACGGTGATGGTCGCACCAGGGGCGGCGGATGCTCGTCCCACAGCAAGCATAGAACACGTTAGGGTAATTCCCAGGAGCAGGAACTTGTGTCTCATTTCCCACCTCCGATGGGTACAGTGCGGCGCCCTTTCGCTGGCGCATCGCACGCCAGGCGCCCCGGCCGTGGGCCGGGCTCAACGAAAAAGCCCCGACCCTTCTGCGGTCGGGGCCTGCCATGCTAAGGTGAATAGGCCGACCCTGGCTGCGTCAGGGCTTGGCATCTGGGGCCGTCGGTGGTGAACTCACCGGCGGTCCCTTAATGTGTGCGGCCGCAGGCTACTCCCATATCAACAGTCTGTCAAGGGGAGTGCCAAACATTCTTGTGATTAGGCAGGGCTGGGACCGCCGCTCAGCAGTGGTCGCAGACTATGGGGCGCCAAAACTCCATCCGTATCTGTAGGACTCACACCACTAGCGGCCCCTGTGCACGGTTGGCAATACGGAACAGCGATCCCCGAACGAAGGCCTCCGACCCCATGCGTGATAGGCAGATGCTCCCCAGCCTCGGCCCCGGGGTCACGCACACCATGTCCGGATGGTGTATGTTGAAGGGCGCAGCGGTGAGCGCTAGGTCTGCCAGTGCAGCTCGTACAGCCGGACCGGCTTGTCAAGTCCCTTCAGGGCAGCTTCCCCTTGATCGGAGAACGCGAAGCCTTTTCCAGCGGCAAGCTCCTGCACAACGTTAGAGGCTAGTATCTGGCAGGGCTGGGCGTGTGCACACACGCGAGCTGCCACCTGAACCGCTGTGCCGAATAGGTCATCATCCTCCGCCACCGGCTCTCCTGCGTTCAGGCCCATCCGCACCCGGATTGGGGTGTCAGGGTACTCCTCGTTGTGGGCTGCAAACGCCCTCTGAATGCCGACAGCGCACCCCAAGGCACGGGAGGCGAAGGGGAAGGAGGCCATGATGCCATCGCCGGTGTGCTTGATCTCAGAGCCGCCGTGGGTCCTGAGCGCATCGCGGACGATGCTGTTGTGGGTGCGCAGGAGCTCCTGGGCCTTGGCGTCCCCCAGCCGTTCGGTCAGCGCCGTCGACCCCTCCATGTCGGTGAAGAGGATGGTGAGAAGCCCAGAGGAAGCCGCTGCAGGCTCACGCTCGCCACCACCGCCGATGAGTCCTTCGACGGCATTGAGAATGATCTCCCTTGCGGGGTCGTCGGCTGCTGCAAAGAAGGCATGGTTCCTGCCGTCGAGCGGAAGGAAGCGGGCCCCGGGAATGGCGGCTGCAATGTCTCGGCCTAGCTCAAAGGGAACAGCAGCATCACCGCGGCGGTGAATCACCAGGGTCGGCACCGCTACCTGAGAGAGCAGCGCCCGGACATCTACCCCCAAGTTTGCAGCGTTAAGGGCCACGACTTTGTCAGCGTCTGCGGATACTCGCTGGAATTCGTTGAAGTCTCGAATGGCATCGCTGTCCGCATCGGGCATGAAGATGCCCGTAAACAATTGGCGGAAGGCCGGCTGGTCGCTGCCCCATCCCTGGCGAATGAGAGTGCTCAGGGCCAGAGCCTGCTGCCGGCCTTCCGGGCTGTCGAGGAGCCAGGACATGCGAGCAAAGCAGCCGTAGAGTATGAGGTGGCTGACCCGCTGGGGGTGGCGTGCCGCGTAAGCGATGCTTGTCGGGCCGCCCTCGGAAATGCCAAACAGGGCGACCTTGTCAAGACCGGTCGCGTCAACCGCGGCCTCCAGATCACGCACTTGTGCTTCCAAGGAGAAGTCTTTCACCGTGCGATCGGAAAGGCCCATCCCCCGGCCATCGTAGCGAATGAGGAGAAAGTGGGAGGAGAAAGGATCAATGAACCTCCGCCAAAGGGCATTCTCCCACTCGAATTCCAGGTGGGTTAACCAGCCGAGGACTCGGACGAGCGGCGGCCCTTGGCCGATGGTGGCGTAGGCAATTCGTACGCCGTCGGTGGTGGTACAGAAACGGATATCTTGCCCCATGACGAATAGGTCCTGTCACCAACCCTGCTGGCAGCCGAGTGGCATTTTGGCGCCCGACGCGTTAGAGCCTGCCCAGCATTGCCTCCGCTAGAGGACAGTGATGGTGCCTTCAGGGAGCTCGTGTGCCATCGTAGCCACCCGTGGCCCCGGACGACCGAATGTTACTGCGTTTGCTGACGATGTCAAGAGGACGGGTTCCTGTTGGCTCCCGACGGCCTTAGGCTGGCGAGACCCCCCTGCCGGCTCATCGGCTCAGGCCGCCCAAGTGCGCCTCTTGCCCAGCCGTGCACGGCCGCCGAAAGGGGTGACCGGAAAGGAAGACTCGGAGCGGGAAGCGGGGATTCGAAATCGGCGCCCGCTGCTTGGTAAGGCAACCACTTCCCCACGAATGCCGTACACGATGCACGCATGGTGTGCGTGCACGGCACGTTCCCGTCACGCCGTGTTCTCGGTCTGAGATGGGCGGATGGAGGGGCTCGTCCGATTACTGGGCGCGAGGGCCGGGCTTGCCGGAGAGACTTGCCGCCGCGTCGGCCACCTTCTGGCAGTAGGTCTTCAACTGCTTTGTCTCCGCCGGAGTGAGAACGCTGAAGAGCTTCTCGCTGGCCTTGTTAGCCACTGCGAAAGCCCCCTCGAACTTCTTGACGCCTTCCTTGGTGAACTCCACCAACCTCTTCCGCCGGTCCTTGGGGTCGCCGTGAGTGCGGACCCATCCCTTCGCCTCGGCGCGGTCGACCAGGCCGGTTAGGCTGTTGGGCTCTTTCACCATCCACCTGGCGAACTCTGTTATCATAAGCGGCCGCCGCTCGCGGGCCAGGAGGGCCAGCACCTGCAACTGCGGTAGGGATATGCCCTGGGGGAGGAGCGCGGTCTCTTGCACCTTGAACATTGCGTTATGGGCCTGTTGGAGCGCTTCCCACTCGCTCAGTCCCTTGATCTTATCGGTACGGACTGCCTTTGGAGATGGGGTTCGAGTTGCCATCTGTCCTCCGCTTCTTGCTCGAGAGTCAGTTCTCTCGAACTGACGCCAGCCGTCGGGAGATGCGGCCGAGCTGTTGGCCCACGCAGCGGATTGTAGCACATCTGTCAGTGGGGCGCGGGGATGCCGAGCGGTCGGCGGTCAGACGGCTGGCCAGGGGTTCGGGCACGTAGTCGGAGGGCCGTGAGGGATTCGAACCCTCGACTCCTGGACAAAAAGTCGGGTTCCCGTTCGGTCGACACTCGGCGCTGGTCGCCGAATCTGCGGGGAAGGTCAGATGGCGCTCCGCCAGGACGAACCCTGCGGTCTTGCCCGCGTGACATCTGACGACAGGATTCTAAGTGGTCCGCGATGCCCAGGCAAGCCACCCCCGGCCACGATGGCGGTCTTGTCTTTCAATAAAAGCCGGCGGCACAGGCCGCCGGCTTTCTTCTATCAGGACAACCTGGCCTGACAGGCTAGGCCAGCAGCTTGGGAACGTTTCTCAGGATGCTCTCGGTCTCCTTGACGATCTCCTGCACCATATCGTCGACTTTGGGCATGTCCTTGATGCGCTGGGCCACTTCGCCGGCGGCCATCATCGCCTTTTCCTTGTCGCCTTCGAAGGTAGCCTTGATTGATTCAAT
>Ga0315273_10014185_pt1 | contig 10267 bp, 18 predicted proteins | sample YL17G02_0_MG_FD_205753 | JGI IMG/M metagenome (GOLD analysis project Ga0315273, IMG submission 205753) | Sediment microbial communities from Yellowstone Lake, YNP, Wyoming, USA - YL17G02_0 | ecosystem: Environmental > Aquatic > Freshwater > Lake > Sediment | place: USA: Wyoming | collected... | reverse complement strand
CCTATGAGGGCGAAGCGACCTGGACCTTGCGTCTCATTGATTTGATTAATGGTCTGTTGGCTGAAAAAGATCAGGTTTTGAGAATGGAGTATGATGAAAATAGGCGTTTAGAGGGGTTGTCAGTGGATGATGGTAAATAGATAGTAATTATTGCAGGTTAGAATCCTGCTCCTACAGCGAAGGGTGTGATTTTATGATAGACCTGAATGAATTAAAAATCATTTCTAATGATTTAAAAAATCTTAGCGAACGAATAGATAGAGAAGTGGATACTGTTCCGCCTATTGAGATTGCAGCAGAAACCATTACTCATAAAGCATTATATGACCGATACCATAAAATGTTATGGGGTTTTTTCGACAAAATGAGAAAAGACCAAATCGGAAAAGACACCATTGAGGTCAATGATGATGGTGATGAGGATGATCTTTGGACTGAGTTCATTGTACTTGGAGCGGATGATGAAAGGCTTTGTGTTCTGGTAATCTGGGCATCTAAATTTAGCAGCGGAGTGATTGTGGGGGATTTCATGGGTAATAATACTTATGAAACCCCTTCTTATGAAGGGGCTTTAACTGAGGCATCCGTCATTCAGGCATTAGTAGAGACATTATATTTGGTGGCTATAGAGAATAGGCTGGTCAATGTCAGGTAGAAAGGATTGTAATCATGAGTGGCCGAGTTGGTATTCAGGCGGGAGACTTTGACTCTCCAAACGCACGTTCGAATCGTGCCTCATGAACTTAAAGCGGAGGTGATTTAACATGCAGATAATTGGAGTAATTCTCCTCGCCATAGTGGGTATATGTCTCGCTGGACTGATTGTTTATTCTTTGTCTAAGAATCAATTTGAAATTGGGATGCCTCATGCCGTGATGTCTGTATTGGCCGTTTTAACCATTATTTGGGCCTTTTATCCCTCCTCAAACATCACTATCGGGCCTCAAGGAATTTCTGCTCAGGTGGTGAATCAAAAGCGGCAGATTGAATTATTGGATTCGGTAATAAGGGCTACCGCCACACCAGAACAGAAGGCTCTCTTTGACACTTTGAGCCAATCTTCTGCCAGAGATGAATGGGTAAAATCTCCATTATCTTCCGGTCCAATTAGGGATAGTCATTCTGCCGCTAGTTTGCCAGAGGGGAAAACTGGTGGAGGTGGCGGTGGTGCAAGGGCCACTAGGGACGAACCTCGTGCTGTGGATGCTCCAGCATCTACTGGACCCATGGGAAAATTTAAACCTTATATCATGAGAACAGTGGAACATCCAATAACACAGGTTCAACCAGCATCTGCTCAGTCCTCAGCCGGATCTGATCCCATCGAAAGTTTGTGGGATCGGGGAATATTGGATGTAAAGACAGCAGCAGATGGTTCAAGGATGATAAGAGTGAAACCTAATTACATTACTGCGGCACAAAAGAAGTAATAAAGAAATCAGGGATAAATATGGATAATTGGCTCGTATATCTCATGAGGTGCTCAGATAATACATTATACACAGGTATAACTACGGACATTGACAGACGCCTTGATGAACACAACAATAGTAAAAAAGCCGCTGTTTATACCCAAGGTCGTCGTCCCATTACCTTGCATTATCTCGAAGGCCCCATGACGAAATCTGAGGCCCTGAAGAGAGAAATCCAGATTAAGAATACTACGAAGCAACAAAAAGAAGCCATGAAGAATGTTGAAGGAGAGGTTAATGATGACTGATGAAGAGCAGCATGAATTTGAGAATTTTTATCAGGAATTGCTTGATAAAACTTTGAAAAATGAATTAAATTGGACTGTAGATTGGGCTAGAGATGGCGAGAAAATCTATGTTGTTAAATCTCTGACGTTGGCTTTATATAAGAGAAAGCTTTTCACGAGATGGGGTTATTACTCACATTATTTATATTTGACTTGGCGGGAAGCATATAAATTAAAGAAAGCTATTCAACGGCAAGATAAAAACACAGAGGTCCGAAAAATTTTGAGTGACATAGATAGAATCCGTTTTTCCATGAATCGGGAGTAAGTTTTCTGAGAAACGGGAAATTGTTGTCATTTTCTGCTCATGGTTTCGGTCATGGGCAGAATTGTTATTGACGGTCGGGCAAGAAAACAGTATAATAGACGTGGAAGTCCTCGTAGCTCAACTGGATAGATCGCTTCCCTGCTTGTGCTGATTTAATGGAATTGTCATATTTGTATGACTTGGGATATAGGAGCTAAGAATGAGACACAACACAGTTCTCCATGGGCGTGATTATGAAGCCATAGACATCTTGATGGAAATCCATTGTGGGCTCGAAAATCCATTAATTTTAGACTGCACACATAATAGTGGTAAAATGTGGAAAAAGTCGAGTTTTAAGCCTATTAGAAGCGACATTAACCCTGAATTCCCAGTTGATTTAGTGGCTGATTTCATGCACATGCCATTTCTGGACAAGACCTTTGACGTAGTAGTGTTTGACCCGCCTCATTTGCCCACGAATGTTGGCTCTTCTGGTATTATGAGTAATATTTGGGGGAAAACTTATGGGATTACTACAAATGATAAATATCGAGAAGGGGATAATGTTTCCCCAATGTTTGATCCTTTTCTAGTTGAAGCAAAGAGGGTGTTGAAAACCGAAGGAATCATATTGGCCAAGATTGCCGATCTTATCAATAACCACCGATATCAGTGGCAACATGTGGATTTCATTAATTCTTGTGTAAAGAATGGGATAGTAGCATGTGATGCGATGATAAAATGTGATCCTAGTGCTGGAAATTTAATGTCAAGTAAATGGATTAATGTGAAACATTTGAGGAAGGCCCACAGTTTTTGGATTGTCGCAAGGGTTAATGGGCGATGTGAGAAAAAATGAGAAAGAAACTAGATCCAGCAAAGTTAATTGAACATGGGCTATTAAAAAATGTCTGCGTCATTTGTGGACAAGGCCCCGAATGGCAGGGGAAGGAATTGATATTGGTCTTGGATTACATTAATGGTTTTGTTAGTGATAATCGATTGCAGAATTTGAGGTTATTGTGTCCAAATTGTAATTCTCAGCAGTATAATTTATTACACAAGAAGTTGGACGAAAATAATCCAAAGGATCCTTGTCCCAGGTGTGGGAATCCGAAAAGCCTGAATGCGAAGTTATGCAAGTTATGTTCTTCTTTGAAGAGGCGTCGGGGAGACTGGCCCACGAGGGAGCAATTGCAGGCTGACCTGCGTGAAAAAAGATGCTGGACTGCCCTCGGAAGGAAGTATAATGTTAGCGACAACACGGTGCGGAGGTGGGCGAAGGTGTATCGGTTGGTATAGACGAATAAGAAATAAAGTATTGCCCTCGTAGTTCAGAGGAAAGAATAAGTGGTTTCGGCCCACTAGGATCGGGCGTTCGAATCGCTCCGAGGGTACTAATGGATTATGGAGAATATCTGACTTAATGAGATGAAACTAAGAAGTCTCTTCTTTAGTCTTCCCATTATTATATCGAAAGTTTCGACCATTTCCTATGTTTTTAGACTTATATGTGGGGAGTAGAGCATCACAGTTGTTGCAGATTAACCGGAGGTTGTCAAGCTGATGATTGTGAGGATTCCCGTCTATATGGTCTGAAACTAAAGGGATGGGTTGCCCTTGCCATTCGGTGTTTTGACAAAGAACACAAATATGTTCTCTGGTTTCATTAAGATAACGCCGAACATAACCGGCTAAAGTGCCTTGGGCTTTTCCGAAAATATGCCCCGCTTCTGTAAACTGTTGTTTTTGAATTCCCCATTTGGTTAAAGGGGAACATACTTTACAATATTTTCTGGCGTGTCCCCATTGTTTTAATATGGGAATGTCGCACACTATGCAAGGGACAGTTAATTTTTTATTTCTTGATATACCCTTATTATTATAAGTTGCCGCACATGATTTATTACAAAACTTGTTTTCCCTTTTCTCAAACGGTATAATAGTTTGACAATTAATACATACTTTGGGGTCTAATTCATATTGCTCCTTCTTAATAGCAGTTTCAGCAGCACATCGTTCTTTTATAATTTGTCCAGCCATTTTACCCCATCTGATTTGATCTTCTTTTGTGATTTCCATTTTTATTGCCTCTGTTAATGACTATTAACATAACGGGGTTCAAATACCTGCAAGAGTTGTAAAATGGCTTTCAATGCCCTCTTAGCTCAATTGGACCAGAGCAAGCGGTTTCTACCCGCTAGGTTGGGGATTCGAGTTCCTCAGAGGGTGCGTAGAAAAAGATATACTTATTCGGTATAATAAATTAATATTAAGGGTGATACAAATGGATAGGCCAGAAAAAATAATCAGCACGTTAGAAGAATTGAAGCCATTATTAGATGAAGACTGTTGGACTTACATGGTTTTTAGGAAGAGTTGCACCAGTAACGATTACATTGAATATACATATACCATTAGAGAAGTCTATGAAATGGGCGAATATGGTATCGCTTGGTCTTCTGACCCAGAATATCCGATGGCATCTTTCATGCCAGAAGATTTGGAGGTTAGTGATTATAAGACTTGGCAAGAGCAGTTCAATGAGAATTTAGATTGGATGCGAGAGGCTGTCAATTCTGGTGTTATTATTGACGAAGATGCTTTAGATAAAGATTTGGAGGAGAATCCCCCGGTTGTCAAGCACCCTTGCGAGGGGCCTTTTTATACAATGGAAGAAGTTTTCGGAAAGGACGCTGATGATGAAGACCCTGAAGAATAGAAGAGGTTGTGTCTGTTGTGGTTTTGGTGAAGCTGCTTTGGTCATAGGGGTTTTGGCCTTACTCCGATGGCTTAAACGAAGAATCAGTGGGCAGCATGATTGCAAGTGTGGTTGCCATGAAAAAGACCACCGAAACCCTTGTGCATGTGAATGTCACGAAGAAAGAAAAACCAGTGATATTTAATGCGTCAATTTAAAGGTTATTTAAAAGATTTACTAGAAGACAAAAAACAAGAAATTGAAAGATTAATCAGTTTCGGTTTCAATGAAGCCCCAGTTTTATTAGAGCGTTTTCAAATAATCATGCCAGCCATTAATTTCCATGACCCGATTGGAATCGTTCGTTTAGATGATTCAAAATTCATTAATAGCCATTATGTTTTTAAATTCCCTGTCACTGGGACCACAGAAGTGTTAGACTATCAGCCCAGTGTTTCAGTTTTGTCTTTGCCAGCCTGGGTTGTCAAAGACAATGAGTTTTGGCTCAAGATCGATGAAGATAATTTAGAGAGCATGAAAATCAAATTGGGGGGCATCATTCAAAGCATTGAAACACATTTCGTTGACATGAGAGAAGACATTCGTTTGTACAATGAGAAGTTGCCTTCTGACATACAAAAGTTCATTAAGAGATATGTTAAATATGATGGCATTCAGAACAATGACGCTGATTTAGAGAATTACTTGCAAAATTTTGACAGAGATTATAGGGCGGATTAATTATGAAGATAATCAAAACTTACAAAGAATTGATAGATTATTTGACTGACGGCGGCATAGACATTGATTCTCATTGGATGCATATGATTTTTAGGAGAAAAATAGAATACCCTGATCCAATATTAAATGAATATTATTATGGCATTAAAGAAGTATTATGGGGGCCAAGTCAGCATAAAGACAGAAAAGGGGGAATAGATGCTGGTTGGACTGAAGATTTTATGCCGATTGATTTCAGTATAGATTATGATGATGCCGAAGCGGACCCAGAGCTTTACATTGAGAAATTTGAAGAACAGTTCAGGTTTTTTAGATTGGCCTTAGCCAGCCCAATGGTAGATGAGGATGCATTAGATGCAGATTGGACAGAATATGAGAAAAATTGAAGACGTGTATAATGGTAAGGTAGATCCTGGTTCAGTTGACATGGCATGGTTGCATGACGGTTCGCCCTCAACTTTTCACATGTTTTTCGGGGATCAGATGTGTGGTTGCGGAGAATGCCCACAATGCCTGCCGCCTATGGAATATATGATTTGGGATGGAGTGGGAATTTGGTTGAAGGAGCACCCAAAATGAATATTTTAAAGTATCTTTTTTTGCCTACTTATAGATGGAAATATAAATGTAATAAGGCAGAAGTTACTAGGGCTAAAAGAAAAGCATTAAATCCTGAAAATTTTTCAGAAGATGAATTTTGGGAATATGAAGTAGTGGTTCGTGCTGATGATGGTCGTCCATTGATGACGATGGGAAGAATTAAACCTGGGCTTGAAGAAGCATATAGACAGAGCCCTGGAATGCAAAAGGCCCAAAAAGAAGTTAGTAAACTTTTCGAAAGGGTTTTAGATAAATGATAATATTTACTTCTTTTTCAAAAAAGAATTTTTATTATAGAGTTCAAATTTCTAAATTTATTTTTGACAGCGGGAACATTCCCGTCAATCCATTTATGAATTTCGATTATTTTTTGTCTGATACAGTAGATAGAGATTATATCCGTCAGGCAAATAATGAACTGATTCGAAGATGTGAAGAATTATGGGTTTTCGGAGAGATAAGTAATGGGGTTGCTGCAGAAATTGAATTATGTCATGAATTGGGGATTTATGTTAAATATTTCAAGATAGTAGATAGTAGAGAGATAAAAGAGATAAAATTATCCGAAATTGTTTATGAAAGGGAAGAAGATGTCTAACCATGTCTGGCTGACCGCAGATTTACATTTTGGTTGCGAGAATGCTTTAAAATATCGCTATCGTCCATTCAATTCCGTCAGAGAAATGAATGAGGAGATGGTTAAGAACTGGAATATTATGATAGAACCCGATGATACCGTATATTTCTTGGGTGATTTTGCGGTGACGGATGAGGCCTTGGAAATGTATGCTCCAAAGTTGAATGGTGAGATTCACATGGTCATGGGGAATCATGATCATAATAGATCCAAGAAGAGATTAATGAGTTTATTTAAAACAGTGGCGACAGATCCTTTTCTGTTGGATACTTATTATAACATTGATAGTTATATTTTGCGGCATCTTTGGCTTTGTCATTATCCTTTACAGCGGCATCCAATACATTTCACCTGTTCAGCCCACGTCCATAATCTTTTTACAGTTGCTATTAATATGGTAAATGTTGGTCTAGATTGCTGGCATTTTAAACCCGTATCTTTACACCAAATTTGTGAATGCTGGAAGGCTCAAGAGGGCGGGTATTGGGATGCCAATGTTTATCCAGATGCACCACTTTCTTGGCAGATGGAGGTATCTATGAAAAGAACAAGGGCCAGTGGCAGTATCGAACCGACTTTGGACATATTGAAGAAAAGGGCAAGGAATGTGAAAAATGGCTAACCAAATCTATTTCAGAAAAGAGCACCCAGTTCATGGTTGTTTCTCCAATTTTTCACCGCATGAGGTGGAAATTGAGGGAATCACTTATCAGACTTCTGAGCATTATTATCAGGCTATGAAAACCTTGGAGGAAACTGCTCAAGAAGAGATTAGAAATGCCCCTTCTCCCAAAATAGCCCGACAATTAGGGCGTCAGGCTCCTTTGCGTGAAGATTTTGATGAAGTGAAGAATGACATCATGCGAACTGTTTTGAAGGCTAAATTTACTCAGCATCCAAATCTGCAGGAGATACTTTTGGCTACAGGTGGGGCAGAACTGATTGAACAGGCTCCTTGGGATGAATATTGGGGGTCGGGTAGAACTAATAAAGGGTTGAACATGTTGGGGAAATTGCTAATGGAATTGAGAAGTGAGTTAAGCAATGACGCCTAATGCGGAAATGGAAAAAATTAGAAAAAGTGATTTTTCAATTAAATTTTACAATGATAGATGTGTCGTGACACTAGATAATCCCATTGTTTATGGGAAGTTATATTGTGAATTTTGTTCAGGGACAGGAAAAACTTTTCAAGAAACTAATAGTTATGATGGTCGAGGAGAGACGGCACCCTGCGAGTTTTGTAATGGTACGGGGGCAGTAGATAATAAATCCCCCATCAAGGAAATGCGACTTTTCAAACAAATTGTTAAAAATAGTGAGGGTTGTTGTTCTTTTAAAAGTCATGTTCTGGATAATGTGTTAACGGCTATAACATCACCTTTGCCCAATTATAATGTCATTGATTTTTTACGAGATTCAATTTATTATATCCATAATTTACCTACACATAATATACATTATGAGTTATGGGAAGAAGATGCTCATGATAAAGAGATATTAGCAGCCAAGCCATTAGTAGATTTTGAGGTTATTTTTAATAAAAAGAATCAGTATGAGCCTTACTGTTATGTTGATTTTGATAATTACTTACATATTGCTACTTCTTTATTGGACCCAATTATAACGAAACGGATTGGCATTCATTATCAGGACGGCAGATATGCAGTTTTTCCTTATACAGATAAAAAGCAAGGGGTTGTAGGGTTGTTCTCCCAACAGATGGCCAGTAATTTTGTGCCCTATACTATGTTTGATTGCATTTCGTTCGTCATGTCTCGGATTCAGAAAGTTGAGGGGTATGAGTACAAATTTTCTGAAATAGGGGTTGACTCTGCGGCGGGTGGGCAGTATAATGATTTTATCGATGTCGCCTTAGAGGACATCCCATTTGAGTTGTAGGTTGCAGTCGCAAGGTCTTAGAAAAGTTTTTGGAAAAAGATGTTTGGATTTTTGTAAGATGGGTAGACTGTAGCATGGTGAGACGTATATGGATGGTTTTGTTTTCAGTATGTATTGGACGTAGATCAGATGTGGAAAGAATTTTGTTGTATCTGATGTTTGACGTTGCGAAGAAATGGTTACTTCTTTCAATCTAGAAAATAAAAATATCCATTTCGATTTTTACTCGTCATTATTTTTGAACCTTGATATTTATCGTTGTGCAGAGATGGTTACTTCAATTAAAAATTTGTTAATAAATTGAAAACTATATGAGTACCGCTGCTTGCGGGGAGTAATTAAAGCAGGTTCTACTTGCACCTTAAGTGTTTTGGTTATATATTGTTGTGATTTAAACGACAATATAAAAATTCAAAATACAAAGCGTCCTACTCCATCTCTATTTTTCTCGATAAAAAATTTAAAACTGCCCGATCCAGATAATGGAAGAAAGAAATTTCCTTTCTCCAGGTGGGCCAGCCGCCAAGTGTCTCTTTATGAGATAACCTTTGATAAGCTTTTCATACCTCCGGGACGGAGGAAATCTACGCCTGTGGAGATATTTTCCTCTACGAGATCTATTCCTTATGAATAGCCGCAAGAAGATATCATTGAAACAGGAAGCTCCGATGTTTTAACCAAGGAGTAGTTCACGGGGTCGGCTGAATAATCTGGAAAACTTGAATTTGTCGTTGTGAATGGAATAGTTACTTCACTTCAGTTATCTAGGGGAAATAGGCGGATTGCTACGCTTCCCATTACTATTCCAAAGTAAATTACTCGACAACTTTACAAAAATTTTAGGCGTTGCGTTGGGAAGGATACTTCATTGCAAAGGAAACCAAGCCTTTCCGTAATTTTCTCGTCTATCTTGAAATCTTAATAATGATAACTACAAGGTGGGGCACAACAGATCGCCTCCCCTATAGCCAATGGTTCAACTAGACCGTGCTGCTGATCACAGCGTTAAGGTACCTGACAACAAAGGGGCGTTTACCATTGAGACCTGATATGAAATGATCATCGTATTGGCTACTCAATGGAGCGTTAGTTATTATTATTAAGATTTCAAAGAAACTGTATTTAGGTGTTGCGATCATGTGGTTCCTTCTATACTGCTAATATAATCAAGCCCACATAACTTTTTACTCGCCTTTTTAAAATTATTGACGTTGTGGCGTTATTAAAATTGAAATTAATAATACCCCCTATTTCTCGTTGATGATACTTCTAATGTTTTTATCCATTAAAATGTTTTTAAAAGAAAATTGTTAGAATATTTATTAATGTCCATGTTATTGTAAATAACAGATCAATAAGAAAGGATGAATTAATATGTATTTGTATACTGTAAGTTCTTGGGATTATGAGAGCATTGATAGTGAGATTCATTTATTGCATCAGAATAGTTTCCCAGAAAAAGTATTCAAAGCACACCTTCAAACCTGTTTAGAAGAGATAGAACCAATTGAAAATAGTTCTATTCTCTCTTCAGATAAAGGAATGTATGCAGAGTCTGTTTATCGATGGGAGGATGGCACAATACAACAACTTTGTGATAAAATGGTAGAAAATTTTGGGTATGAATATCCAGAAAATGAATTTAAATTTACTAAAGCAACTTTTTCTAAATTTTCA
>Ga0315273_10014184_pt1 | contig 10267 bp, 6 predicted proteins | sample YL17G02_0_MG_FD_205753 | JGI IMG/M metagenome (GOLD analysis project Ga0315273, IMG submission 205753) | Sediment microbial communities from Yellowstone Lake, YNP, Wyoming, USA - YL17G02_0 | ecosystem: Environmental > Aquatic > Freshwater > Lake > Sediment | place: USA: Wyoming | collected... | reverse complement strand
ACGCCCGGCCGCAGGTTGAACGACAGGGTGACCGACGGTATCTGCCCGGAGTGGTTCACGGCCAGCGGCCCGATGCCGGGGGCCATGGTGACCAGCGAGTCGAGCGGAACCAGCTCGCCGGTCGAAGAGCGTACGTAGAGCAACGACAAGTCGAGGATGTCGCTCTGGTACTCGGGGAGGAGCTCCATTATCACGCGGTACTGGTTGTTGGGCGCGAAGATCGTCGAGATCTGGCGGGTCCCGTAGGCGCTGTACAGCGCGTTCTCGATCTTCGCGGCGGTCACTCCCAGGGCGGCCGCCTTGTCGCGATTGATGTCGATGTTGATCTGCGGGTTCTTGAGCAGCAGGTCGGTCGAGACGTCGATGAGCAACGGGTTGGCGCGCATCTTCGCCTCGAGCGCCGGCGCCGTGCGGTACAGCTCGTCGGTGTCGGGACCGGTGAGGGTGACCTGGTAGAGGCTGCGGCTCTGGCGTCCACCGACCTGAATCGCCGGCGGCGACTGCACGTAGACGCGCAGCCCAGGGATCGCGCCGATCTTCGGGCGCAGCCCGTTGACCACCTCGTCGGCGGTGAGCTTGCGCTGGCTGCGCGGCTTCAGCCGGGCGAAAAAGAATCCGCTGTTGGACGAGCTCATGCCGCCGCGCCCGCCGGCCGACGACATGAACGCCTCGATGTTCGGGTCGGCGCGCAGGATGGCCGCGACCGCCTTCTGGTGCACGACCATGGCATCGAAGGAGATGCCCTCGATCGCCTCGACCTGGCCGAAGATCTGGCCGATGTCCTGCGACGGGACGAACCCCTTGGGGATGGCGACGAACGCCACGCCGGTGAGGGCGGTCACGACCACGGTGACGACGACCATGACGGGGCGGTGCGCCAGCGACCACTTCAGGCCGGTCTCGTAGATGCGCAGCATGCCGCTGAAAAAGCGTTCGAAGAGGTTGTACAGGGCGTGGTGCTCGACCTCCTTCGGCGGCAGCAGGAAACGGCTGGAGAGCATCGGCGTCAGGGTCAACGAGACGAACCCGGAGATCAGCACCGCGAGCCCGATGGTCACGGCGAACTCGCGGAACAGGCGCCCGATGATCCCGCCCATGAACAGCACCGGAATGAACACCGCGGCGAGTGAGAGGGTCATCGACACGATGGTGAAGCCGATCTCACGCGAGCCGTCGAGCGCGGCCTGCATCGGCTTCTTGCCCATCTCCATGTGCCGGACGATGTTCTCGAGCATGACGATGGCGTCGTCGACGACGAACCCGACCGACAGCGTCAGCGCCATCAGCGACAGGTTGTCGAGCGAATAGTCGAGAAGGTACATGATCGCGAACGTGCCGACGATCGACATCGGCATCGCCAGCGACGGAATCGCCGTCGCCGACAGGTTCCGCAGGAACATGAAGATCACCAGCACGACCAGCGTCAGGGTGATCAGCAGGGTGACCTTGACGTCGTTGACCGACTCGTGGATCGGCACCGACCGGTCGAAGAGGACCTGCATCTTCACCGACGCGGGGAGCTGCCTCTCGAAGCGCGGCAGCAGCTCCTTCACCAGGCGCGCCACCTCGACGGTATTGGTCCCGGGCTGGCGCTGGATCGCCAGCACGACCCCGCGCTGGTCGACGAACCACGCGGCGGTCTTGTTGTTCTCGACGCTGTCCCACACGCTGCCGAGCTCCTCGAGGCGGACCGGGCTGCCGTTGCGATACGCCACCACGATGGGCCGGTACGCCGCGGCGCGGGTGAGCTGGCCCTGTGTCTGCAGGGTGTACGCCTTTTCGGGTCCGTAGAGGATCCCGGAAGGGAGGTTGACGTTGGCGCTCTGGATTGCCTGAGTGACCTCGTCGATGCCGATGCCCCGGCTGGACAATGCACGGGGGTCGAGCTGAATGCGGACCGCGTACTTCTGCGCGCCGTATACCTGCACCTGCGCCACGCCGGAAACCGTCGAGATGCGCTGCGCGATCATCGTCTCGCCGTACTCGTCGAGGTCGTACAGAGGCAACTGCGGCGACGTGAGCGCCAGGTAGAGGATGGGTTGGTCGGCCGGGTTCACCTTCTGGTAGGTCGGCGGGTACGGCATGTCCTGCGGAAGCTGCCGGCTGGCGCGCGCGATCGCGGCCTGAACGTCCTGGGCGGCAGCGTCGAGGTCGCGGCGGAGGTTGAACTGCAGCACGATATTCGTGTTGCCGAGCGCGCTCGACGAGCTCATCGAGTCCACGCCGGCGATCGTCGAGAACTCCTTCTCCAGCGGCGTCGCCACCGATGACGCCATTGTGTCGGGGTTGGCGCCGGGCAGTGCCGCCGAGACCGAGATCGTCGGAAAGTCGACGTTGGGAAGGTCGGAGACCGGCAGGAGCTTGTACGCCATCGCCCCGAAAATGAGGATCGCTCCCATGACGATGGTCGTCATCACGGGACGCTTGATGAACAGCTCCGAGAAGTTCATGACTTCCCGCCCGCCTGCCCGACCGACTCCATGAGCGAGATCGCGGCCCCGGGGACGAGCCGGAGCTGCCCATCCGTGACCACGGTCTCGCCGCCGGCCAGCCCTTCCTCGATCACCGCGTCGCGCTCATCCATCCGAGCCACCTTCACGGCCCGCAGCTCGACGGTGGAGTCGTCCTTGACCACGAACACGTACTGCCCCTGCTGGCCGCTCTGGACCGCAGGCGCCGGGCACACGACGCGGTCCGGCTCCTCGCCGAGGATCACCTTGACGTCGACGAACTGGCCCGGCCACAGCCGCTCGTCCTGGTTAGGGAACGTCGCCTTGAGCAGGATCGTGCTGGTCGCGGCGTCGACCTGGTTGTCGACGAAGGTCAGGGCGCCGGTCGACGGAATGGCGGCACCCTCGGGAGCGGACGCCTCGACCGCGATCGTGCCGCCCCGTCGCTCCATCACCGCGGGGAGGAGCTGGGCCGGGACCGAGAACGACACGTAGATCGGGCTCGTCTGGTTGATCGTCACCATCGGCTTGTCGTCGTTGGCCTTGATGAGGTTGCCGACCTTGACCATCAGGTTGCCGGTGCGGCCGGTGACGGGCGCGGCGATGGTGCAATAGGCGAGGTTGAGCTTGGCTGTCTCGACGTTCGCCTGGTCGCCGGCAACTGCCGCCCGCAGCGCCGCCGCGTTCGCGACGATCTGGGCGTACTGCTCCTTGGTGACGAAGTCCTGGTCGACCAGAGAGGCATACCGCTTCGTGTCCTCCTCGGCTTTGGCCAGCAGCGCCTGGTCGCGAGCGAGGATGGCCTCCGCCTGGGCGAGAGCCGCCTGGTACGGGCGGGGATCGATGGTGAACATCGCGGCGCCGCGGAAGAGGCCCCTCCCCTCCTCGAACCACACCTTCTGTAGCTCTCCCCCGACGCGGGCCTTGATCCCCACGGTCTCGATGGCCTCGACGTGACCGATCGCCCGGAAGGAGACCGGCATGGTCCTGCGCTCGACCTTTCCGGCAAGAACCGGAACCGGAGGCGGCCCGCCGTGAGCCCCTCGTTCGGACTTGCCGCACCCGCCGATGACGAGCGCCGCGAGCAAGCAGGCGACCGCTGCGGCAGGGGCGGCGCGATGGGCGACGCTCTGCGGCCGATGTGGTGCGGTGGCGAAGAGGATCGAAATCGGAGGTCGCTGGCTCATGGGCTGGTCTTCTCCTCGGTGATGCTCACCTTCGCGCTGAGTACTGGCGAGGCCATTCCGGTGTCGTGTGCCAGTTGCGCCAGGGCGGCGAGCCACTCGGCGCGTGCCTGAATCTCCTGCGAGCGGGCGTTGGCGAGCGCGGACTGGGCGACGAGCAGGTCGATGATCGTGCCGACGCCTTCCTTGTAGCGGCCGAAGGCAACGCGCTCGGTCTGCTCGGCGCTGGCCAGCAGGTCTCGACTGGTCTTCACCAGTTGGGCCGCGGTCTGCAACCCGTAGTAGCTCGTCCAGACCTGGAGGATCACCTGCTGTTCGAGGGTGTCCGCCTGAGCCAGGGCAACGGCCGCGTCCTCACGCGCCTTCTCTACGTTGTACCTGTTCTCGAATCCCGTGAACAGCGGCACCGAAAGGAGCAGCCGAGCCGACCAACTGTCACTGTGATCGGCGAAGATGGACGGATCGAGGTAGAGACGACCCGCCGAGGCCGAGCCGACGAGCGCCGGGAGGCCGTCCGACCTGACCGAACGAATGTGGGCGTTCGCCTTCTCGGCCTGCAGCAACGCCGCGGCCAGGTCCGGTCGCTGACCCTTGGCCCGCTCGATCAGCGGCTCCACCGCCTGATCGGCCAGCCCCGCGGGCACCTCGGCCGGGAGCGTGCCGACGTCGTACGGCGTCGTCGCCGCTAGCCCCATCGCCGTGGCGAGCGAACCACGCAGCGCCATCACCTGCCCGCTCAGGCGGTCGACCGAGAGCTGCGCCTGTGAGAGCGCCGTTTTCGCCAGCAGCACCTCGGCAATTGTGGCGACGCCGGCGTCGTGCCGGACGGTGGCGGCGTCGAGAACGGCTTGCGCGGTCCTGACGTTGGCCTTCGCCGCCTCGAGCTGGCTCCTGGCGTTCAGGTACTGCACGTACGTCACCTGCACCCCGAGCACGACGTTCTGCACCGTGGCGTTGTGCAGCCAGTCCGCGGACAGCAGGCCGAGGCGCGCCTCCTCGACATCGGCCGACCGGCCGCCGAGGTCGAGGAGCAGCATGCTCAGCGTGACCGCAGGGCCATAGCTCGTCTGCGCCGCATCGGCGCCGGTGCCGAGACCGGTCTGGCTGCCGCGCGTCGCGCTGACTGTCGCCTCGATCGTGGGATAGTACGCTGCGCGCTTGCTGCCGAAATTGGCGTCCGCGGAGCGTGCTTGCAGGTACGACGCCCGCGTCAGCGGGTTGTTCTCCAGGGCGATGGCGACTATGTCAGCGAGAGTAAAGGTGGCCTCGGGTTGCAGCAGCCGCTCGGGGATCGCGGGCGCGGCCTTTCTTGGCAGCGGCGCGGGCAGCGGTACCTCGACCGTCTTTGCGCTGCTCTCCGGGACCGGCGCGACCTTGTGGGTCGGCCCAAGCCCGGATGTGGCGCACCCCTGAAGTGCGGCCACCGCCGCCAGAGCTGTCGCGGCCACAGTGAAGCCTCGCCGCGTTCGGGTGTCGGTTGCAATCGGCTTCATGCTCCTGGCCTCTCCGTTTCCGCCGGCGGACCTCACGACGGCTCCACCCGGCAGCCGCGCACTCCGGCGGCCGAGAACTTGACGATGTGGTCCACGGCTTCGGCCATCGGCGGTGCGGTGAACCGATGGCCGCCCGCATTCGCGGCGCTCCTGGTGACGTGAGCCACGTGCACGAGCTGGCCGACGATCGATAGGACGCAGAGCGCGGCGTCGTGCGCCGAGATTCCCGGCGTCGTCGCGGTGATCGCCTCGATCAGCACACGGTGCACCGGCTCGACGAACTCCTCGGCGAACATCTCGGGGGGGAGCTGGGCATCGACAGTTTCGCGGGCCATCAGCTCGATCAATCGCCGGCCCTCGGCCTTGGCGACGAGGGGCTCCAGGAAGGCGCCGGCAAAAGCTCGAAGCACGGTTTCCAGCGCCCGCGGCCCCACGGCGCGGTGCATCGCCTCGCGGATGCTCCCCACCCTTTGCTCGCGGATGGCGGCGAGCCGGCGGTGGAACATCTCGATGTACAGGTTACGCTTGCCGCCGTAGTGGTAGTTCACGGCGGCGACGTTGCACGCCGCCGCCGCGGTCACGTCACGGACCGAGGTCGCGGCGTAGCCCCGTTGCCCGAACAGCCGCTCTGCAGCCTCGAGCAGACGTTCACGGGTCTGCGCGCCCAGATCAGCCTGGGTGAGGTTGCGGGGCGGTTGGTCGGGGATCGTGTTCGGCAGAAGACTCACCTTCCAAAGCAAGAATATCAAACGTTTGTATCAATCGAGAATACCCGCCACGGTCGGGGCTGGCGCCGCTCGCGGTCGCGCCAAAGGAACACCACGGCCCTCCTTGACGTATATGCAGTCGTGGAAGCCGTGAACCCCGTCATCGAGGCCACCGCCCTGGCGAAGGAGTTCCGGCACTGGGGCAGGGTTGTGCGAGCTCTCGACGGCGTCGACCTCAAGGTCGGCCGTGGCGAGGTGTTCGGCCTGCTCGGAGCCAATGGTGCCGGGAAGACGACGCTCATGAAGGTCCTGCTCGGCTTGGCGGCGCCCACTACGGGCCGCGTTCGCCTGCGCGGCCGCGACCCGAGAGATACCGCGGCGCGCAGGCGCGTCGGCTACCTCCCCGAGGGGCACCGATTCCCCGCCTATCTTACGGGCCGCTCGGCGTTGTGGTTGTTCGGGCGCCTCGCCGGCGTTACCGAGGACGACCTCGGCAGCCGGATTCCGGCGCTGCTCGATCTCGTTGGCCTCGCCGGCCGCGGCGATGATCGGCTCGGACGCTACTCCAAGGGCATGACGCAGCGCCTGGGGCTCGCGGCCGCTCTCATCGACGAGCCCGACGTCTTGTTTCTCGACGAACCGACAGACGGCGTCGACCCCGTCGGCCGCCGCCACATCCGCGACCTCCTTCTCGAGGCCCGCGGCCGGGGCACGACGATCTTCATCAACTCGCACCTTCTCTCGGAGGTGGAGCGGACCTGCGACCGCGTGTGCATCATCCACAATGGCCGCGTCGTCCGCGAGGGCGGCATCGACGAGCTGACGCGGCCGGGCCAGCGCTACAAGGTGCGGCTTGCCGGCGCCCCGGCTGTCGACCTCGACCGCTTGCAGATCAGCGGCGCCAGCATAGCCTCGGTCGACGGCCACCTCGAGGTCACGGTCGAGAGCCTCGAAGCACTCAACGCCCTGATCGACCGCGCCCGCGCGGAGCGTCTCCTCATCGCCGAGGTCGCTCCCCTGCGCTCGAACTTGGAGGACATCTTCATCGACACCGTCTCAGGCGAAGACCGGGGTTCGGGGCGCGGGGCTCGGGGCTCGGAACAGCCTGCGCCGAATCGACCCCCGAGCCCCGAACCCCGAGCCCCGAGGGAGGACGGGCGGTGAAGACCTGGGCGCTCGTCGTCGACACCTGGCGGGAGGCGTTGGCCAGCTTCACGCTGCTCGGCTTTCTCGTCGTCTCGATCCTCTTCCAGCTCGTCCTCGTCTTCGCGCTCAACCTCGATATCGTCGACGGCGGGCTGGCGGCAGTGTCGCTGTTCGGCAAGGCGATGCCGATGCACGGCAGAACACCGGGGATCCAGGAGGTCGTGGAAACCGGCCAGGCGACGTTCGCCGGCATGCTCTACGCCATGGGAGTTTTCCTCGCGGTGTTCGCTACCGGCTCCCAGGTGCCACACCTGCTCCGCCGGGGCACCGTCGATCTCTACCTGAGTCGCCCGACATCCCGTGCGGGAATCCTGCTCAGCCGGTTTCTCGGCGCCGTGACGCTGGTCGCTGCCAACTTCATCTATTTGTGCGGCGGTGTTTTCCTCATCATCTCGCTCAAGACCGGGGTGTGGAACCCGCGCTTCTTCGTTGCCACCGGGTTGATCCTCGTCGTCTTCCTGAGCTTCCTCGGCTTCATGTACCTCGTCGGCGTGCTCTCTGCGTCGACGCCGCTGTCGATCATGCTGCCCTACGCGATCTTCATCATCTCGATGCCGCTGGCAGCCCACGACCGGATCGCGGCAGCCATGGACTCGCGTCTGGCGGCGAACGTCGTTCAGGGTCTCTATTGGGTGCTGCCCAAGAGCTCGGAGATCGGACGGGACATCGTGTCGCTGGTGCTCGGGCGGGGAGGCGTGTCGATCCAACCGCTCGTCACGACAGTCGCGTTCGGCGCCGTGTGCCTGGTCGCCGCTGTGGTGCTCTTCAACCGAAAGAACGTCTAGGAGGTCGGCAATGAAAAAGCTCGCTCTCGCGGTCCTGATCGTCCTTGCAAGCGCACCCGCAATCGGCGCGGCGCCAACTGCAAAGGAGCTCCTGCGCTACGTTCCCGCTGCCGCCGAGGTAGTGGTCGCCATGGACGTGGCCGCCCTTCGCGACCATCCGATGGTACAAACCTGGCTTATCGAGCACCAGACCGCGTGGTCCGACGCCCATTTCGATGCGCAGGACTTCCTCCGTGACGCCGGCCTGGATCTGCGGCACGATGTCGACAGCATGGTCGTCGCGATGGTGCCGCGCGCCGGCGGAGTCCGCGGAGTGGCTGCGTTCGGCGGCCGTTTTGATCCGATCGCTCTCGGCGTCGCGTTGACCAAACGGGGCAGTCAGTCCGTCGCGATCGGTAGCGTTACTGCGCTTCGTCTGCAGGACCCGCAGCACGCCAATCCCAATGCTCCTCTGGTGTACCTGACTCGGGATGTCGTGCTCGCCGCCGACGAGGAGACTCTGCGTGCGACGATCGCCGCTCCGCCGCAGCCGAACGTGCTCGTGGGCCGTGAGGTTGCTGCCGGGAGGCTTGACGTTGCCGCGCCGTTCTGGATGGTGGCCGCCGTGCCGCAGCAAGTACGCCAGGGGACCTCCGACCTGGCGGACGCGCCGGCCGACGGCGCGGCAGAAGCGTTCCGCAGTGCCGTGACGGCCTCGCGCGCCGTCCAGCGCGTGACCGTGCAAGCATCACTTGGCGACGACCTCGTCCTTGCCGGCTGGGCTGGCACCGACACGGAGGAGAACGCTGGGCTCCTTCGCGACACCATCAAGGGCGCGATCGCGGCAGCCCGCCTTCACGTGCAGGACCAGGCCCCTGAGCTGGTTGAGGTGCTGCGCAACATCAAGGTGTCCGTTGAGGGCAGCGAGGTGCGGGGATCGGCCGAGGTTCCCGTCGCCCTCATCGAGAAGCTGGTCAAGGAGCGCCAGCAGCGGTGCGTCGCCAACGCCCCGTTGCCCAGCTAGCGCACGACGAGATCGGCGACGCCCGGCGACGGCCAGACGCCTCTTCCGAGACACGTGAGGCGCCTGGCCCGGCACCCGAGACCTGCGCCGTGCTGGCGCCCTGGGCTCGCGCAGAGGTCGCGTGGACACTCTGAGATATCGTCCATTCGCCCTCCCCGGATTGCAGAACCTCGCTGTACTCGCGTGGTACACTCCGGTGGATACTGTAGGATGCCTGCGGTGGGCGGAATCGCAACTACGACCGGGCCAAACTCGCTCATCTTCGCCGAAGACGAGGCGATCCGGCAGATTTTCGCCGATGCTCTGAACGCCCGGAACCACAAGGTGCAGATTTGCGCGAGCTCTCGCAAGGCGCTTCGCGTTCTGTCGGGCTCTCGCGTTGACCTGCTCATCATCCAGTGGCCAGCCTTGAGCGGCGTCGGGACCGAGGTCTGCCGCCACGTCGGCGCCGCCGGCACTGGGCGATCGCCCCTCATCCTCGCCGTCGTCGATCCCGCCGATTCCAATCAAGCAGCGGAAGCGATTGCCGCCGGTGCCCATGACGTCGCGACCTGGCCGGCGGCGCGACACCTCCTCGACGCGCGACTGCGGATCATGGAGACCAGGCTGCAGGCGCACAGCGAGGCCGAGCAGGCCGAGAGTTCCCGCCGCGCAGCCGAGGACCGTTTCTCGCTCACTGCCGCCGGGGCGGCCGACGGTCTCTGGAACTGGGACCTCGCCGCGAACCTCGTGGAGTTCTCGGAGCGGTGGAAGGAGATTCTCGGCTACGGCGAGGTCGAAATCGGGCATGACCCCGCCGAGTGGCTGTCGCGCATCCACCCGGAGGACTCCCGGCTCGTGCGCGAGCGTCTCGATGGACACCTCCGCGGGAGAACGCCGATTTTCGAGGCCGAGCATCGCTTGCGCCGGAAGGACGATTCCTACCGCTGGGTCGTCGCGCGCGGAGTGGCCGCTCGCAGCGCCGGTGCCAAGGCCCACCGCATCGCGGGCTCGCTGACCGACGTCTCCGCCCGCAAGGCCGCCGAGGAGCAGCTTCTCCACGACGTGTCGCACGATCCGCTCACCGGACTGCCCAACCGCGCCCGCTTCATGGATCGACTCCAGCGGGTGTTCGAGCGGGCGAAACGGCACAGCGGCTCGTCGTTCGCAGTGGTTTTCCTCGATGTGGACCGGTTCAAGCTGGTTAACGACGGGCTCGGGCACATTGCGGGCGACCACCTCCTGGTGGCGATCGCGCACCGGCTCGAGGAGTCGCTTCGTCCTGTCGACACCGTGGCGCGGCTCGGCGGGGACGAGTTTGCGATCCTGCTCGACGACGTGCAGGAGCCGCGGGAGGCGACGCTTGTCGCGGAACGGATCCAGAAAGCCCTGCACCTTCCCTTCGAGGTCGGCGGCCAGGAGGTCTATGCCACCGTCAGCACCGGTATCGCGCAGCACGG
>Ga0315273_10014182_pt1 | contig 10267 bp, 11 predicted proteins | sample YL17G02_0_MG_FD_205753 | JGI IMG/M metagenome (GOLD analysis project Ga0315273, IMG submission 205753) | Sediment microbial communities from Yellowstone Lake, YNP, Wyoming, USA - YL17G02_0 | ecosystem: Environmental > Aquatic > Freshwater > Lake > Sediment | place: USA: Wyoming | collected... | reverse complement strand
GGAGGACTCGCAGGAAGGCGAGGTGGAAGAGCTCGATCGCCGGTGCGTCCGGCAACTGCGCATTCATGGTGCTAACGGTAGCGTAAATACCCGGAAAGTGGGTACTACATACACCGTAAGCAGCCGGCCGGACGGCGACTGCAGGGCCAGCACCCGGGCCGGGGACCCTCTGATGTGGTCCCTCCGCGATCCCTTTGCTGGAGCGGGTTTGCGGGCGTGTGTCAAGCGTGTGTCAGTAAACAGGGGCACGCGCGCGGTCACGCTACTCGCTGGCCGCGGCCTCAAAAGGTCCCTTCCTGAGGATTCGACAGGCTGGGGGTTGGAGTTCCCCGGTTTCGTGGACATTCGTGTCCACCGAACCGGGGGAACTCCAATTCCACCGACCGGCACGGGCCGGGCTCGTCGCGTGTCTTAGCACGTCGCGAAGTGGGCCCGGTAGTTGTGCGCTCCGCAAGGACGCCAACTCGTATTCAAGAGGTACGGCCATCGCTACCCGGAGGCCCGAAATCGCCTCTACCCGGGCGCCCGGGACCGTCGAGTCCGAGAACACTTAGGAGGACCTCGGCATCTGGGTGGTTTCTGATCAGGCCTCTTTGGCCTCCTGCTCGAGGCCGGGCTCCGTTGCTAAGAGACGAACGCTTTCCGCACCAAGGTGGCTGACCACGTAGCGTGACCATGTGGCCTTGGTATCCCCTCGTGGTTCAGGTCCTCGGCGATCTCCTCGAGCGACATGCGTTTCTCAAGCATCCGTCTGATCCTCATCCGCCAGACATAGTCCTGTTGGTTGCAGAGCACGTGCGAGAGCCGGACGTTCCAGGGGACAAGATGTCCACCATCAGCCTTGAGCCTGGGGTAGTGGTCCGCTGAGGGTGCCCAGGGCGCCCGAGAAACGGATTTTGGCTCGAAATAGCCCCGCCCCTTGTCGCAATAGCAGTTCGGCATCTCGCAGCGGAGTTCGATGATCTGGCCACGCTGCGCCATCTGAACGAGGACACCGCGTGTGCCGAGCTCTCGCAGTCGGCCCACGAGCGTGTCTCGCATGATCGCTTCGGGGCTTGTCGTTTCTGCCGTCACGCCTGTTCTCCTTAGTTCTGCTTCAGACTCATCTCAGCTCGGACGCGGAGAAATTTGTAGAGACCCGGAAAGGGATCGTTGGCCGCGGCTACTCTCGGCCCTCTCCGTACTCGTCCAACCGCTCCTGCGCGAGCTGGACGGTCTTGGTCGAGAAGAAGTGATGGTATGGCTTGCTCGGGTCGAGTACGAGCGTTTCGAGCATCAGATCCGGCCGGTTCGCCTCGGCGAGGTGGCCGAAACCTAGCGTCGGCTTGCGGATAATCCGCGCGACCGCCGGGACGAGCGTGTCCTCGTCGTGCGCTTTGTCGATTGCCTGCTTGTACCGAACGGGGGCGTACTTCTGGCGTGTTCCGTCCTTCCGTTCGATGGTGACCTCTGTCCGCGCCCGCTCGTAGATCTCTAGGGCGTCCTCGTAGAGCTGCTCCTTCGCGCGCGCCGTGCCATCGGGATCTGCCGCTGCGATCACCTTGAGAGCCTCCGTTTCATCAGATTCGAGGAACTGGAAGACCAGCCCCTCGCCGTCGTCGTCTCGAACCTTCTGGGTCCGCACCTTCCGCGAAAGCGCGTCTGCCTTCATGTGGAGATTGACCCGCATGTTTCTCCGTCGCGACGTCGTAGTCCACACCGCTGCGAATCTCCCACACGCTGCCGTCGGGTCCCGGTGTCGGTCCCGGTGTCAGACACGTCTGGCTGTCGAGTGTTCCTCGCACCGCGTATGTGACGATTCGTCCACGAATGTCGGCCGCGGATCGGCTTTAACCCTCGAAGTCTGGACCGAGCCGCGCACAGATCGGCACCATTCCGGCACACCTCTTCCCTTGACACGAAACGGTGTCTGACACCGGGTCCACAGTACCGCCCACTGAACTTGGATCAAGGCGAACCGCCCGACCCCGGTCGTCACGGTGGCGTCGACTTACGCCGGCGCTGGGCTCAGGCCACGGACGATCCAGTGGTGAAGGGTCTCCGGCGCCCGGTCGGCGCCGTTCGGCCAGACGATCGTTCCCAGCTCCTCGTCGAGCTGCACCTGTGCGAAGAACTCGGATGCCTGTTACAACTCGATGCTCGCACGAAGCTCTTCGTGCTACGCCGTAGTGGGTGCTGCGAGTGCGAGGTGCTGAGGAGTGGTAGCGATGGACGACGAAGTAGAGCTCATCAACGACGGCGACGGACTCGCGGTCATTGGCAACCCGACGGCTGTCGAACGATTCATGGCGTCTGTGGGTCTGTCGTCGAACGCTGGATCCCCCCGCCTCGGAGCTGCCTTCAGTGCGGGGGCTTCTGTTGCGCAGACCGGTTCCGCGATCGCGGCCAACTCGGGTCGCTGGGTGAAGCTGACTGAAGAGTCCGCGCAGGCTGTCAAGGAGTTCGGGCTCACGCCCACCAAGACGTCAGGCGTCAGCCATGCGATGGTGGGGCAGCGGGGGGACATCAAGCAGTGGATCCAGATCGTGAAGTCACCCGGATCGATGGTGAGCAACCCGGCGGTCCTGGCGGGCGCCGCGGGGATCATGGCGCAGTTTGCGATGCAACAGCAGATGAACGAGATCACGGACTATCTCGCCACGATCGACCAAAAGCTCGACGCCGTCCTTCGCTCCCAGACGAACCAGGTGTTGGCGCGCGTGGACGGGGTCGACCTCGCCGTCAGGGAGGCCATGAGCGTCCGCGACGCTGTGGGCCGGGTTTCGGAGGTCACCTGGTCGAAGGTCCAGAACTCGGCTCAGACAATTCATGAGACCCAGGGGTACGCGTTGCGTCAGCTCGGGGATCTCGCGGACAAGATCGAAGAGAAGAACAAGATCGGGGATCTTGCCGAGACCGCCAAGGAAGCGGAGGCGGAGGTCCAGAAGTGGCTATTCGTCCTGGCTCGTTGCTTCGGACTGCATGACGCGGTCGCGGTACTCGAGCTCGACCGCGTACTGGACGCGTCTCCGGACGAACTCGACCGGCATCGGCTCGGACTGAACTCTGCCCGGCGGGACCGACTGCAACTCATCTCAGAACGAACAGAGCGTCTGTTGGGCCGCATGGATGCGGCTGTTGGCAGGGCCAACTCGAAGGTGCTGTTCAATCCGATGCAGTCGCCGGCGGTGGTCAAGTCGAGCAACCATGTCGCGGCCGGGGTCCACGAGTTTCACGAGCTGCTCGGGATCGAGTCAGGACGCGAGTCGTCCGAGGCGAGACGATGGAGCGAGGCAGCCGCCGAACGCTGGGACTCGGCGCGCGCGACCGGAGCATCGAGTGTCGACACCGTCAAGAACTTCGGTGGCGAAACCCGCGACCAGGCCAGATCGATGAAGGACAAGCTCTCCAACCGGATCGCCGAGCGAAAGCTCCGTCAGACCGAAGACGCTGAGCAGCACGACGAGCAAGACTGAGCGAGCGCCGCCCGTCAGCCATGCGGGTCTCCGACTGGCGTGGATCGGTGGACCCGGTGTCAGACACCGTTCGGTGTCAGTCTCCGCGGGGTCGTCGGGCGAGCGGTGCCACACCGCGCCGTTGCGCTCCAAGAACACGCGAAGCGCCAAGAACGCGGCACGCTTCATCCCATCCGGGAGGGGATGGTTCTTGACCAGGTGCCAGCAGAGCGCAGCCGCCTTGCCAACGAGATCGGAGTAGGCCTCGGTGCCCTCGAACTCCGCAGCGGGAGCAAGGAGCGCCGACTCGGCGAGACTGATCCGTTCGAGCCGCGCGAGCCGCTCGGCCGGGATCTCTAGCACCGCCTCTGCGATCAGGAGGTAGTCGCCAAGCTCGAGGTAGCGGGTCAACGAGCGAGGCGCTCGAGGATGTCTTGGTTCTCCTCCAGCAGCTTACGCAGCGATGCGCGGAACTCCTTGTCCTGCCGGCGAGCCGCAATGTGCTCATCGATCGCCACCCGGATCGCCTCTGACACCGGCACCCCGTCCACCTCGGCGACCGTCTCGAGCAGCCGGGCCTGCTCTGCGTCCAACCGCACCGTCATCGCCTTCTTATCCATCGCTACTCCTCGGTTGCTTGGTATCATGATACCACAATCATCCGAGCCTGGACCCTGTGATGTGGTCCCTCCGCGATCCCTTTGCTGGAGCCGGTTTGCGGAGGTGTGTCAAGTGTGTGTCAAGTAAACGGGGGCTCGCGCGCACTCGGCTAGTCCCCGGGAAGTGCACGCGGCCGCGGGTTCGATTCCCGCCGCCTCCGCGTCGGTTGTTCTCAGAACCGTTCTCAGAAGCACCGATCGAGCGGCCCTTCCGGGCCTCTCTTTGGCCGGTGAGACTTGTGGGCAATCGGGACGCTCGATGTAAGCCCACTCGCGGCTCCCTTGTGGACGGCGTAGGTGGACGGCGTAAGCTCTGCGCTGCTAGCAAGCCGGTGAGAGGTACAGATGCAGCGCAATATGAGCGGAGAGTGCTGGTGTGGGTGCGGCGAGCGGGCTGGAGGCGGCTTCTTCCTTCCCGGTCACGACCGTGCAGCGGAGTCGCGTGTGATCAAACGAGAGTACGGCGGAATCGTCCAGTTCCTACAGGCGCAGGGATACGGCCCCGGAAAGAAGAACCCGCGGACGGGTGGCCCTTGGTCTGAGGAACCACCGAGGAGGCCCCGACTGGGCCCCTACGACGCTTCGTGAGTCACACCACAAAACACGCAGAGGTGCGCGAACTCGTTGCGCGCATCCGCCGCGAGACCGGCCGCCGCGTACCCGACGTAGACCCAAACGGCCCCGGGATCCAAGCCGCGGTGTTACTGCTCTTTCGCGCGCCGAACGAGCGCGGCTCGCTGGAAACAGGGCTGATGGCGTTCGACAATCCTGACCCCACCGCAAGATACGAGCGCGAATTGATGGACGAAGTCGGACTCTCTCAAGACATTTGTGTTGGCTGGAACGCGATTCCTTGGGACATCGGGAACGAACCCATCGCCCAGAAGCATCGACGCCGGGGAGCTTCATACCTCAAGGATCTCCTTCGACTGTTCGACAGGGCTCCGGTCGTGGTGGCTCACGGCGGCGAAGCTCATGCTGTCTGCCGCATCGCCGGTGTCGAGGCAATCGAGGTGCCCATGACAAGTCCTCGCGGACTGTACGGCGGCGGCGCAAACCGCCGGTCAGCCGCCGCCGACGGACTACGCCGCGCGGCGAAGCTATCAACCCCAGAACCATGAGCAGTAGCACGGACGCTGAGGGCAGAGCGCGCTCGCCTGTGCCCATGTTCAGGAATGTCACATGAAGACACGCGGTCAGCCGTTCAGGGTCTTTGGGATGAACACATCGCCTCTGCGTTCCCGCCCCGGCTGCGAGGGCGCGAGGTCGGCGGCGTTGAGATGGTGCTGCTCGACGCATTAGCTCCCGGCGGCCGCCTCTCGAGCTTTTCTGACTCTCTCGAGATCTCTCGCGTATGACCGCCCAACGGATATCGAATAGTCGATCCTGTTGCAGAGGCGGTGAGCAAGGACCGAGTTGTCGACAGTTCTATGGCCCCCTTCTCGCTTTGGGATAGGGAAATGCTCGTGGGTCGGCTTCCAGTCGCTGCGTTCGGCAGTGACCGGCTCGAAGTAACGAGCACCGCCCAGCTCTTCGGGACAGAAGCACTCGGGCATCCTGCACGTCACCTGCGTGATGTAACCAAGCTCTGCAGCTTTGATGAGGATGCCCTTGACGCCCAAGCATTTGAGTTTCCTGGCCGCTTCCGCACCTCGCGCCGGGTCCAGCGGTGGTCTTGTCACACGGAAAGGCTATCGACCCCCGAATCCGTAGTCGAGGAATGGGTCGCAATTTGCGAGGGAAGCTCGAGCTATGCAGGTGGTGGCGCGGCCGGCACAGAGATCGAGCACCGCCTCGTTGCAACTGCGTGATCGGCACAACTCGCTGGCGCACCGAGCTCCAGCGGCCACGGACCTCCACGCTCGTGCTGGCGCGCGCTGGCGCGACCCAGCCAACCTTCGGCTTCGGGTATCGGGATGAAGTTCAACCGGCAAAGGGCGCCAGGACAGCCGACTGCGCCAACCGGATCCGCGCGGCGAGATCGGGTTTGTCGAACAGTCGCGCGTATACCTTAAGGGTGATGTTCGCGTCGGTGTGGCCGAGCACGTTTGCGACCTCGACCGGGGTGAGGCCTTGCCGGATCAGGATGCTCGCGGCCGCGCTTCGGAGGCCGTGGATTGTGATGCCGCGGCCGGCGAGGCCCGCTGCTCCGATCGCCTTGTCGAAGCCTCGTCTGCGGAAGTTCCCGTAGGCGATCGGGCGGCCGCCGCGTGTCGATGAGAACACGAACTCCTCCTCGCCGGCACCGGCCGGCTTGAGCCGTGCGAGCAAATCGATCAGCCCGGGCGAGAGGGGGATGGTGCGGGCGCCGGCCTCCGTCTTCGGTGGATTCAGCTCGCCGCTGCGGCCCAGCGATGCCCGGACGTGGAGCTCGCCTGCTTCGAGGTCGGCGTTCTCCCACTGCAGCGCGAGCGCCTCTCCCACCCTGAGGCCGGTGAGCACGAGGAGCTGGATCAGGGGCGCGTAGTTGTAGTTGGCTTCCGGCCTCTGGGCGAGTTCGTCGGCGGCGGCGATCAGGGCGCTAACCTCGGCTGCGCTCCACACGTAGTGCTTGCGGATGCCACCGCCTCTAGGACGCTCGTCGTCCAAGAGGAGCTCGAGCGGCGAGCTCGTCAGGAGCCCACGGCGCATGGCCAGCTTGAAGATCGGGCCGAGCGGGCTGAGGTACCGCCGGATCGAGGACGGGCTGAGCCCTTCCTCTTCGAGGTCCTGGATCAAGCGGGCGATCCGGTCGGGACCCGCCTGCGCGGGCTTGAGGTGACCGAGCTCCGGGAGCAGCACCTTGTCGAGCGCCCGCTCAAAGCATGTGAACGACCAGTCGCGGAGCTTGCGCCGCTTGGCCTCGCGCACCTCGGTTGCGAGGTCGCAGATCCGAACGCCAGTGCTGAGTGGCCACCTGGACGTGACGGGATCCGGCTTGTGGGGGGCAGACTCAAGCGGGGCCAACAGCTTCTAGCACGGGTCGACCAACTCGTCATCGCCACCATCGCCGTCGGCAGATCGGGGGGCATCCACTGACGGGTTGTCCTCAGGGGTGAGGAGGAAGTCTGCGACCGAGGGTGGCCGCTCGGCATCCCAGACTCCGGCATAGACCTCTGCAACGAGGGGCCAGACTCGCTGCAGACCGTCCTCCACTGACTCGATCTCGTCGGCCAAGTCTCCGATTACGACGAATTCGTGTGGGATTATCCGGCCAGATGCATCTCTTCGCCCCAACGGATCGGGGAAGCGCAGCGCGACCTTCCTGGCGGAGCGGTGACATGTCGTCGGCTCGTCCTCGAGATCCGCGAAGCTACGTTCATAGACCAGGAGTGGGTCGGACAGCCCTCCATTGAGGAGGAACCGGAACCCCCAGGAGCGCCCTCGAGTGGCCCAGATGAGCCGCTCAGGTAGGTCCTTATCGGGACGCACTACTTGCTCCTGATGAGCAGTCCGTCCGTCTCGCCTTTGTCCATGTCCAACTTGAACTGCGTCAGCGTCGCCGTCAGGTAGTCGTGGTTCTCGCGGGCCTGCTCGTTGATCTTCCTGATCTGCGGGACGGACATCTTGACGGCCGCGATCAGAGTGGGGTACGCGGCCCTCACCAAGAGGCCGACCTTGGGGAGCTTGGCCACGAGCTTGTACACGACGGGCTTTGCGGCGATCAAGACCGCAGCAAGGGTGTCGGCGTTGTCCGCCACGGTGTCGAGCACCTGCCGGGGGATCTCCATCTTCTCCCCCCATTGCACTAGCCGCTCGAGGGGAAGCAGTGATGCCACCGGCAGGATGAGGTCAACGCCGAACCGTTTGGTCACATCGATCGCGACTGGCTCACGGCCGGCGGAGGAGAGCTCGAACTTGGCCGAGGAGAGCCGCATGAAGTCTTCACCCAGTGACAGAGCTTCGGGGGTGACCACAAAGTCTCGGAGTGTCGCGCGGAGGTGGTCGATGTGCTCGCTGGCCTTCCGGATGACGAGGTCGCGGAACGAGTGGACGTCCCAGTCCGGGAACAGGTCAGCCTTTGACAGCGCGATGATCCAGATGCGCGGGAACTCGACCAGTCGGTCTTCGCCGGCCAGCAGGTCTTCTCTGAGTCGCAGCAGCCCTTGGTCGAAGTGCGTGAAGAGCGAGATGAGGTACCGCTCCTCCTCGTCCTTGTAGTCGAGCAGCTTCTGCCCATCCACCAGCAAGACCGCGACGTCGGAACGCAGCAGGGACCGGAACGTGTCGACACGCCGGTTCGCCTCCTCCTCGCTGCTCGGCTCCTGCTCGAACCATTCACCCGGGTAGTCGTGCCACGCAAGGCGCAGGATGTCGAATGGGTGTTTCTTCGCTTTGGCGTCACCACCCTTGAGTTTCACCGAGAAGTAGTAGGTATCGCCCGCGAATCTGGTGGGCAGAGGAGCCGTCGCATCCTCTTTCATCTTGAGGTAGTTCTGGAGGAGCCGATTGCCCTGGCCGGTGTCGTCGGCGACCAGGTTCCAGAGATCGTTCGAGTACGCCTTCTCCTGCGAAGGGCCATAGAACGAGGAGGCCAACACGGTCTTGCCTGATCCGCTCTCGCCGAAGACCGCGATGTGCTGCTCTCGGACCCTGGGGGACGGAACCATGGCGGGAACGTACCTCACCCCGCGTTGGCCAGTGGGCCGGGCAACGTTGATCGTCCGGACGCCAGGGAGGCTCAGCTGCGGAGCGACGTGACGCCGCACTAGTGCTTGGAGGTCGCGGTCGACGCCGACTTCCGCGCGCCGGCCATCAACTTCGGCGGCACGGGGACCACCCGCCGTTGGCGAGCCGAATGCCGTCGTTACTCCCGAGCAATGAAAGGTCTCAGCCGCTGCTGCGCCATGCCGCCTCGATAAACGTCAACGCGCGCGAGCAGGGGCGATAAATCGGCTGCGGCCTCGTTGCGTCGCCCGATGACGACAGGCCGAGATGCGGGTCGGATCAGCCGCCCAGATCGGGAACCGTGACCGGGGCGCTTCCTGCTCTGCGCTTGGCCGCATTGACCGACACGATCTCGCGTCCGAATGGCCGTAGCCCGACGGTGATCAGCTTGAAGTTCGCAAGACCGAGGGGGATGCCGATAATCGTGAGGCACATGAGAACCCCGGTGAAGATGTGGACCAGGGTCAGCCACCAGCCGGCGATCACGAACCAGATGATGTTCCCGATCGCCGACCCGGCGCCCTTGTTGGCCTTGGGCACCACCACGCGACCGAACGGCCAGAGCGTGAACATCGCGATTCGAAGCGACGCCACGCCGAATGGGATCGTGATGATCAGGATGAAGCAGAAGAACGCCGCGATCGCGTAGCCGATTGCCAGCCACAGTCCGGCGAACACGAACCAGATGATGTTCCCGACGAGCCGCATCACACGACACTACCCGCGACCGCGGGCCCCAACGCGAGCCGCACGTCAGGCGGCTCTCCCGCTTCGCGCGACGCACGGGAAGTACACGGCAACGGAGGCGCGGTAGGCTCGTCGCGTGTCAAGCCTTGATGACGATCAGCGGGCCCACGTGAAACGCGCATCTACTCAGAGAGCGCGATCGGAGCTCCGCGTCGTGGCAGAGCGAGCGTCAGCGGCAGCCCTTGCGAGTCGCACCAGACCTGAAGGGCTTGCTGAACCGCCTGGCGCGAGTCTCGCTCCATCTCGTCCCAGGGCGGCCACGACGTCGCGATCACCCGGTCGGACTTAATCGCCACCCAGCCAGCGACCATCTCATCAAGATCGGTCGGCGACCGGTAGGGCTTGGGAATGAGCTTGGCGTGCATGTACTCGTCGTCGTCCGGGAAGATGACCTTTCCACGCCGTAGCTTTCCGCGTGCATAAACGAACTTGAAGAACGGCCGCTCATACACGGCGCCTACCTTCTTCTTCAGACGAGATCCACAGAGAAGCACTCTTGATCCTGTGGATGAGCCAGCGCACAGACGGACACTGATCCGACACGAGCTCATTGACAAGGTTTCGCACTAGCCGGTTGCCCTCCGCGTTGCCCACGCACGAACCGACGAACCTGTCCTTATTGTAGAAAAGCCTCTTTTCCAGGGCTTTTCGGAGAGCCGACGGGGAGACTCGAACTCCCGACCCCATCATTACGAGTGATGTGCTCTACCAGCTGAGCTACGTCGGCGCGGCGCTCAGTTTACCGCGCTCGGCTCAGCTTCACGCCCGCCCGCTCGAGCT
>Ga0315273_10014181_pt1 | contig 10268 bp, 19 predicted proteins | sample YL17G02_0_MG_FD_205753 | JGI IMG/M metagenome (GOLD analysis project Ga0315273, IMG submission 205753) | Sediment microbial communities from Yellowstone Lake, YNP, Wyoming, USA - YL17G02_0 | ecosystem: Environmental > Aquatic > Freshwater > Lake > Sediment | place: USA: Wyoming | collected... | reverse complement strand
AATTGTAATTAAGGAAAAAAGATGCCAATATCAGCTGCAAGTAATAAAAAGCCAGTAATGGACATTTTAAAACGATTTGGGGCAAAAAACATTTTAGAGTTGGGTGTTGGGTATGGACATTTTGGTCCTAAGATAAAAATTGAAATTCCAGGAAGTTTTCTTGTAGGTGTTGAGATTTTTAAGCCTTATTTTGAGAAGATTCCAACTGCATGTTACAAAGAATTACATAATCAAGATATAAGGAAGTTTGATTATGATGGTCTTTGTGTAAGAATGCAAATGCAAGCTGTTATGATGATTGATGTACTTGAGCATTTAGTTAAAGATGATGGCGTGATTTTACTTAAGACATTACACAGACTTTTCCCATTGATTGTGATTTCTGTACCTATTGTAGATTATCCTCAAGAAGAATTTATGGGGAATAAATGGGAAGAGCACAAATCACAATGGAAAGAAAAAGAGTTTCTTAATTTGGGTTATACATTAGAGTTTAAAGATGAACTTATAGGTATTTTTTATAAAGTAAATGATCTTTGGTAGAAAAGGGAAAAACATGGTACCAATTGTTTTACAGACTTATAATAGAGTTGAATATTCAATGCAAGTTATTCCTTCGCTTTATACACATATTCTTTATCCACATTATGTAGTAGTAGTTGACAATGGGTCTACTGATGGAACAGTGGAGTATCTTAAATTTGCTCAGCAACAGGGTCTCATAAAAGAAATAGTTTTTAATAATGAAAATAAAGGAATTTCTGAAGCAAAGAATCAAGGACTTGAAGTTGTTTCAAGAATAAGTAAAGAAGACAATATTGAGTTTATATGTATTACAGATAACGATATTATTCCGCCTTTTATAAGAGAAAAAGGATGTGTATTACAGCATATAGTAGATTTAATGACAAAGAATCAAGTGATAGGAATGTGTGGAGTTGATTTGAGTAGAGAGAATGCGCCTGTAAATCAAGAGTGGTGGTGGAGACTTCGTCAACATTATGGCTCTATACCAGAATTTGCTGAGATATCAATTGGATTTTGGTTTGCTGTGATAAGATACAGTTTCTTTAAAGATTTTAGGTTTGTAGGTGAATCAATTTATGGTAGAGCAGATGAATCTATCAGGAATTTTATTACATTGCAGAAGAAGTCAAAGATAGGATTGTTGAAGGGAGTATATGATGAGAAGAGAAAAGAGACTGTACCGAAGTTGGGGGTGCATTTAGGGTGGATAGAGGATTGTTTGTTGTATCCAGATTATGTTAATTTTAAGAAGCAAGAGCGAGCAAAAGCTGAGGTAGCATGGAAAGAGAAAAACAGAAAGTGGTAGATGTGTTAAGTTAGTTGTTTCTAGTGTTTTTATTCTTGAGAATTTTTCATGGCAACACCAAGTTCACCTACTTTAATAACACCAGCGAATGATGCTGTTGTAGTTGGGAATGTATTAGTTTTTGTTTTTTCTGTGCCTTCTGATGATGATAGTGATTCATTAGTATTTAGACTAGAGTTAGATACAGTAGATCCTCCAAGTTCTTCAAATACAAATTATAAGATTAATGAGTCGAGATATTCAAGTAATCAAAAAACGCATGGAAAATGGGAAGTAAAAAATGGAAGTGGTAATTACATAGTCATGCCTTCAGGAGGAGTTAAGTCTGATTATTATGGAAGAGATGCTAAAGTAACAATAAGATTGAGGGATACAGTGAATTATCCAGCGTTGAATACTGATTGGTATTGGAGGATAAGTGCAAGTGATGCTATGATGTATCCTCCTGTTTATAATAAGGTGATTTATGGCAGGACTGAATATTTAAATTTGTGAGAGAGAATGCCGGCATTTGTTTATAATTCAGATAGTGTAGTGAGGAAGATGGAGTTTGATCCAGGTCTTTTTCATTATTTGACAATTGTTTTATCAAATTGTACATATAATGGAAGTGTTTTTGTGACAGATATGGAAAGTTTAGAAGCATTGATACATGCTGAGTTTGAGAAGATATCTGATTTAGAGTTTAGAGGTGTAGGGTGTTCAATGATGAGAGGTCATGTTGATTCATTGACATTGGGTATTGCGGCCGGGTATTATTCAACAGAGACAAATTTGACAGAGTCTGAGGCTTTAAGTTTGCGTTCTGCTTCAAATGATGCTGTTTCTGGTGTTTCAGGTTTATCCGTGTCAGAAGTTCGTGTAGAATCAACATTGAGACAGCAGTCTACTTTTTAAGGGTGGTGAATTTGTGAATAGGAATGCAATAACTGAAATTTCAGAAGAGATATTAGATGGTTTTAGAGAGTGGTTTGGACCTAGTGGGAAGTGTTGGTGTGAGAAAAAGAAAAAATTCGTAGAACCAGATCAAGATCCATCATGTACTGATTGTCAGTCTTTACATGCAATTGATTTAAGTAATGTTAGATATTTTAGATTACGTGATGATTATAGGACATATTGATGGCTGTGCATACAGGTACAAGAGCATATGTGTTTGAGTGTAGTTACGATTCAGATAGTTGGCTTGATGATCCTTCAACGCTTATATCTGAGTTGCAGACTGAGTTAAGTGGAATAACAAAACTTTCATATCAACAGTTGAAGATTGCTGATGTAAAGAATTCAAGTGGAAGTAAAGTTGAGGTAGAGATAATTGGAATTACATATGATACAAAGACAAAGTTGACAGCATCTGAGATTGATGATTTGATATATGATTTAAATTTAGCATTGATGAATATAACAAATCTTTCATTTTTGTATATAGATATATGTTCTGATATATTTAGAGATTCACCAACAGCAGGTTGGCCTGATAGTAGTTGGAAGAGAGGTTAAGTTGACTGTAGATGATACACAGATTTATGTTACAGGGGTTTTGTATCAAGAAGATGCTTATCCTATAGATCCAACAAGTTTGTTTGATTTAGTTGATATTGCATTTAGAGAAATTTCTGGGTTAGGGTATTGGGAGTTATTGATAAATAGGTCTGAGAGTAGATTTTCAAATACAACTACAAGAGAGCAATTATTGATATTTATGAAGGATGTTGTTTATAATGGTGATAGATATTTAACGAATTCTCAGTCAAGTGGGTTGAGAACAGCAATTATAAATAAGTTAGATAGTTTGAGCGATATAACATATGCAGATGTAGAGATACGAACAAGTAGAACAGTTTCATGAAAAATTATTCTGAGCTTACAATTATATTTAGTAATTGTTTAGATGGTGGAACAGGTTGGACTACTATTGAGTCATCATTGACAAAAAGTTTGTATGATGAGATTTCAAAGGTAAGTGATCTTGAATTTAGGTTAGTAAATGCAAATACTGTTAGAGGTGAACATAATAGTTTTTCATTAGTTTTTTCAGGTGTTTTTTATAATATGATAAGACAGCAAACACAAGAAAAAGCATCAAGTCTTTTAGAGTATATTAGAAATGCAGCAAATAGAATTGAAAGTTTTACATATTCAGAGATAAGAATAGAGTGTACAAGGCATCTTACAATATTTAACAAAGTTTAATTTGATGTTGTCAAATGCAAGAATTTATATTTTTAAAATAAGTTATCAAAATTCAACATGGTTGACTTTTAGACAGTCTGATTTGTTGTCAGGGTTAATTTCACAGATGCTTTTAACAGGGATTAAAGAGTTAAAATTTAAGAATATCGAGATAATTAATGTGTATGAGGAAAAGATTCATAATGTAGAGATACATATAAATAAAATTTCTTATGATAATGATAGAATATTATCAAAGGAGCAAATATCGTTTTTGAGAAATAGATTGAGAGGTCAGTTTAAGAAGATAGTGCAGTTTAAGTTTGAAGACATTTTAGTAGTGAATGATGAGTTTAGGTTTAAGTCTTCTGAATTAGTTGGGGGTTGACATGGCTGATGAGAATATTTTAGAATTTTGTCCTGTGTGGAAAAAGTCTTGTATAAAAAGTAATTGTATAAGTTATGAAGTTCACACAAAGCATAGATTTAGAAATTTGAAAACAAGTCAATATGTACCTATAGAGAGATTAAGTTTTTATTCTAGTATGACGCAAGAGCAGTTAAATGAAACAATAGAGAGAAGTGTAACAATTGTGCATGAGTGTAAGCATTATGCTAAAATAATTCAAATAGAATCAAAAATTGATCATCAATTGCCTTTTTATGAATAAAGGATTTTAATGGAATCTTGTGAAATTTATATAAAGGGTGTTGTGTATAAGGATCAATCATGGTTTGAAGAACCTGATATTTTGTTGCAACAAGTATTCGATAATCTTAACGAAATTAAAAATTTTGATTTTGCAAGTTTGTCATTGAATATGTCACAAGTTTTCAATGTTAGTTTGAAGCAATCTAATTATGATTCAATGATGATGTATCTTAAAAAAGTTAAATTTAAACATCAAGAATTTTTATTGTTTCAAGATGTAGAAAATTTAGTAATAGAAATAAAAAGACAATTAGATTTTATTGAAGATCTTTCATTTGTTTCTGTAGAAGTCAGATCTACTAAAATGTATTCTGATGTTGATTTGGGATTAGTTTCTGCGATAAGGAGTCGAAAATGAGAATAGATTGGAAGAGTTTCAAAAAATTTTTAGATAGCACAAAGCTATATAGGTTTTTAAATTATATGGAGTTAGATGCGAGTTATTATATATGGATTTATTATGAGGGTGAGTCGTTTGCTGCAATGTTAGATAAGGGTACTGTAGAATGTGAAGTTTTTATAAATCAATATAAATCTTTGGCGATTTTGAAGAATGATTTGACAGAAGACGGGATGAAGTATTCAAGGACAGTGTTTGTAGGTCAAATGAAAATGATGCATTGTTTGTTTTCATTGATTCAAACATCGACTATGAATTCAAATGATGATACAGGTTTTATTACTATAAGATTAAGAAATTCATTAGGTGAAATAACCCAGGTATCAAGTGAAGCTGTATACACTGAAATTGATTTTTGCCCACATCCTACACAAGGGTACGGTTTGTATGGAGGGTCAATTGAAACTGTTGACGATATAGAAGCAGAATTCTTATCGAAATTTTTAGTAAATGCAATTTTAGCACCAGATATACCTGCTAGTATGGGCGGTCAAATTTACTTTATTCGTAATAGAAGCTTAAGATTGCCTCAAGATGTTGTTTCACGTCATGCAATTAATGTTGGTGATATTCCAGGAGGAATACCAGGAATCAATGTCCTTAGAATTAGTATAAAACATGAAATAGGGATAAAAAAGAAGTTTCAGATAGAAATTCAATACTATATTTAAACAAAATTAATTGGAGGGAAAGATGAATATATTGCCAACAGATCAAGTTTTGCACATAAGTTTCGATGATGAAGCTTTTGGTCGTGCTGATGTATTTTGTGGGATGTTTAATAAGAGACAGGTTGCTAATAAGACATATAAGCCTATAGATTTTAGTGCTGTTGCACTTCCTTTTAAAGATAAGACATTTGATGTTGCATATGCGACAAATGTTCTTGCATATTGTCATCAACCTGAAAAAATTTTCAATGAAATTAAGCGTATTTCTAAACGTTGTCATCTTAAAGAGAGAGCTGAATTTGCAGAGATGATATTTGGTTGGGAGAATACACGTTGGATTCTCGATGTTGAAAACAAGAATCTTATTATAAAAACAAAAAATATGCTTAAATGTAATCGTTTTGGACCACTTTTTCATCATCTTTATGCTACTGATCCTACATTTCATGATTATTGTTCTCAAAATCCAGGTGTTTTTTCAATTGCAGTTGATTGGTACGAAGAAGATGATATTACAAATTATGAAGAAATAATAGAAGAGCAATTTGTTGTGCCTGAAATAGAAAGTAAACCTGATATAGTACTTGGTACAATTGCTGTTCAAGGCGAACAAGATGCTCATGAAAGAGTCGCAGAAGTTCAAAAAGTAAAAAAACAAATTAAAAAAGTTCAGACAGTATTTAGACCCTGTCAAACAGAATATTTTGATGACACCCACATCAGACTTGGTGAAATCTCAGAAAAAATAGATGTTAGAATGTTGAAAAAAATGTAATTGTTGACTCAAATTCTTTACATAACTATATCTGAGTTTTTCCATGAATATATGTTATAGAGGAGCTGTTTATAATTGTAGTGGTTATGCGCAAATTAGACACTTATTCTTACAATTACATAAAAGAAAACATAATGTAAGAATCGAGCCTTTCAACTCAAAAGACAATGTTAAAATTCTATACGAAAATGAATTCATAAAACTTGAAAATACAAAACTAAAAAAACCTTATATCAACATCATTAGCGGAATTGCACCTCAACTTACAATTGATACTGAAGCTTCTTATAATATTGCCCACTCAATGTTTGAAACAACTGAACTACCAGAAAAATGGGTACAATTGTACAATCAATTTGATGAAATCTGGACACCTAGTAATTTTTGTTTCAATTCATTTAACAGAAAAGATTTAAGTTGTAGAATTCAAATTATTCCCTTCGGAGTTGATTCCTCTCTATACAAAAATATTCAGAAAAAACAAAATCAAATGTTTACTTTTCTATCTATTGGTCAATGGATAGACAGAAAAGGTTGGGATCTTCTTATTCAAGCCTATACAGCTGAATTTATGGGACAACATGACGTTCGTCTCTGCATCAAAACATTCAATGATCAAAAGTCAAATGAAGAAATGATAAAAGAATATTTATGTAAATGTAAAAATTCTTCTTATATGCCAAGAATAATGATAAAAAATCAAAAAGTAGATGAATCAGTTCTACCTGTTTTTTATCAAGAAGCTGATTGTTTCATTTTACCCTCTCGAGGTGAAGCATTCGGATTACCATTCTTAGAATCAATGGCTTCATCAGTACCTGTAATAACAACAAATTTTGGAGGACAAATAGATTTTGTAGATCAAACAAATGGCTGGTTGATAGAAATAAAACAACTTAAACATCTTTCTGAAAGATTATGCAAAATCAATAGTGCATTTTCTAATCTTTGGTTTGCAGAACCACAAATTGATGATATCAGAAATATTATGAGATATGTTTTTGAACATAGAGATGAAGTATCACAAAAAGGAAAAATATCAAGAGAATTTGTCTTAAATAATTACACATGGGAAAAAATAACTGATATTGCAGAAGCAAAGTTATTAGAGGTATTTGAAAAACTATGAAAAACTTTAATATTGTAGTATTTGGGTGTTCTGGGATGTTAGGCTCTGATTTAATGGAACTTATAAAATATGAAGAAAATGTTCATGTTAGAGGTTACACGCACAAAGAATGCGATATTTCAGATTCTAGAGATATGAATGACATTTTAGAAGGCACCGATGGCTCAATTACACATGTTATCAATTGCTCAGGATTATCGAATTTAGAAACTTGTGAAGATGATCCAAGCCTTGCATTTAAAGTGAACTCTGACGCAACACGAATCTTGTCTGAATTATGTCTTAAAGAACAAATACATTTAACCCATATTTCTACAGACTATATTTTTGAAGGCTTAAAGAATCAACCTTACTTAGAACAAGATGAAGCAATACCTCTTTGTATTTTCGGAAAATCAAAATTAAATGGTGAAGGTTTTGTAAAAGCAATGGGAGGTAAAGGTCTTATTATAAGAACTTCTTCACTTTATGGTAAATTTGGAAAAAATACAATAGACACAATTTTAAACAAACTTGAACTTGCTGTACCTGTCAAAGTAGTATCAGATCTTAGAAATTCTCCTACTTATACAATGGACTTAGCAAATATAATCATTCAACTATCTTTAAACAATAAATCAGGTATTTATAATGTTGTTAATTCTGGTTCATGTTCTCATTATGAATTTGCTCTTAAAGCTGCTGAGTATATGAACTATAACAAAAATCTTTTAATTCCAATTTCATATTTAAGTTTAATGTCGAGAGTTGATAGACCTAAATACTCTGTTTTATCTACACTCAGATTACAACAAACATTCAAAGAACCAATTAGAAAATGGGAAGATGCGCTTTACCAATATCTCATAGAATCAAAACGTATTTACGATTTTTAAAGAGGACAAAATGAAAGTTCTTATTACAGGTGCAACTGGTCAAACAGCGAGTTATCTTGTTGAATACATCTTAGAAAATCATAAAAATGTAGAAATTCATTGTACAAGACGATGGAGATCAAGAGAAGAAAATATTTCATCATTTAAAAATAAAGTAATATGGCACAATATAGAACTTAAAGATCAATTTAACACTTATTCTTTAATTGAAAGAATTCAACCAGATAAAATTTTTATATTTTCAGCAAGTTCTTATGTAAGAGACAGCTGGCTTCATCCCCAAGAATACATTAGTGAAAATACTTCACATCTTTTAAACGTTATGAATTCTGTATTAATGATCAATCACATTGATCTTAACACACTTAAAGTAAATTTAAAATACAATCCTAAGATTTTTGTAGCTTTGTCTTCTGAAGAATACGGCAAAGTAGAACACGGACAAAAAATAACCGAAGAATTCCCTCTAAGACCAATTAGTCCCTATGGCGTTAGTAAAGTTGCTGCTGATCTTTTAGCTTATCAATACCATCAATCTTACAACATGAATGTTTATAGATTCAGATTGTTCAATAATGAACAATGTAAAAGAGGTGAAATTTTTGTAACAGCAAATTTTGTAAAACAAGTTGCTCAAATGGAAATTAATGAAATCAAACCTGTTTTATCTGTAGGAAACATAAAATCTGTCAGAGACTGGAGTGATTGTAGAGACTCTGTTAGAGCTATTTGGACAGGTCTTGAAAAATGTCAACCTGGTGAAGTCTACAACATTTGCTCTGAAACAGCAAACACAATTGAAGATTTGATCAATAAACTAAAACAACTCTCTAAAATAGATTTTGAAGTAAAAGTTGACCCTACAAGAATTAGACCATCAGATGTTGATTGGCTTCTTGGAGACTGCACAAAATTCAAAAAAATAACCAACTGGCAACCAATCTTCAACTTCATAAACGATACTGTACCTGAAATGTTAACCTATTGGAGAAGTCGCATTTGAAAACACACTCTACACTATTCTTGAATCAGTCTAGATCATCTCTAGCATATTATATTCCTTAAATAATAGGAAACCATAGCAAAATCACTCTAGGAGGTTTTTGATGAGATTTTTTAAACGTGGCGAAACAGCTGACTGCAAATTTACATTTCTTGATATGACAACAGGTGAGCCTATGGATGTTAATGATGCTCAATATAATATAGTTCATTATAGTGGTCCTCTTGAAATTGAAGATGTTCTTTTTACTCCTCTTGATAAGTTAACAGGAAAAATAGGTGAATATGTATGTTCATGGGAAATTCCAACAAATGCAATTGAAAATGAAACATACTATATAACAGCAACAGGAATACATCCTATTGATGGATCAAAAACAAATATAGAAGATTTTTTCAGAGTACTTCCTCAAAATTTCTTTTCTGGAGGTGGTGGCTCAGGTGGCATGTCAATAAAGTTCACTAAACCATAGAATTTTTCTAGTCTTTTTATTCTACACAGTTTGAATGGAAACTTGAACAAAAGGAGTACATAGTGTGGGTTATTAATGTTTACAATGAAAATAAAAAATGTTGTGTATGTGATGATGCGCCTATTACCATTATAGTTCTTAAAGAAAATGACGAAACAAAACACTTATGTGCTAATTGTTACAAAAATCATTCTTACGAAAGAAAAACTTAACAATGTCAGTCACAATTTATAAAGGTAAAGTTTTAACTAAAGAAGACTTGGACATTTTCATATTAGATGAAAACGGAAATTATTTTAACCCGTTTTCAATTACATACACTATTTATAAAGTTCTTACAAGCACTTCTTTTTACAATCAAGAATGTGGAGAAGAACCAATTCTAGAAACTATTGACACAAACCCTATTATTTTTGGAACAGGAAAATTTTTTGCAGCTTGGAACCAGGCAAAAGATCTAACAATAGGGAAGTACAGAATAAAATGGCATATTAGACAGTTTCAAGATTCACCAACTGTAGAAGAAATAGAAGAATTTGATGTAATATATAAAATGGACAAAATGAATTATGCTCTATTAAATGGATCTTCTAATACTAAAAAACTACCTGATCAATTATACGGAAACAAAAATCTATGTGCAGGCTAGACGCTTTAATCAAAGATTCTCTAGAACTCAAAATTATTAGAAGATGCGCAAAACATGATGTACCTGCTACTGTAAAA
>Ga0315273_10014179_pt1 | contig 10268 bp, 5 predicted proteins | sample YL17G02_0_MG_FD_205753 | JGI IMG/M metagenome (GOLD analysis project Ga0315273, IMG submission 205753) | Sediment microbial communities from Yellowstone Lake, YNP, Wyoming, USA - YL17G02_0 | ecosystem: Environmental > Aquatic > Freshwater > Lake > Sediment | place: USA: Wyoming | collected... | reverse complement strand
CTTTGACGCGCGCGAGAGAGAAGCCCCTTGTTCTCTCTCCTTCTTTCTCTCTCTGACCCCCCCCCCCAAAAAAAAACGCACAAAAACTCTCCAGTCACCGCGTGGTCGGACCCGGGCGTCGTCCTCCGGGACGGCGAGGAAAGCAGCAGCGGGCCTCGAGCGAGCGGAGACGGCGGCGGGAGCGCCGCCGCCGGCTGCGGCAACGGCAGCGGCTTGAACGGCAGCGGCCCAAGGAAGCTCCGCTCAACGGACGCCGGCGAGCTCGACGCCCTCGAGAGCGGCACCTCGACAGCTGCTGCTGCTGCTGCTTCGAACGGCGTCTCGAGCGTGAGGGCGAGCCCGCTGTCGAGCTCCTCGCCGACTGCAGCGGCAGCAGCAGCAGCAGCCGCGGCGGCATCAGCACCGACGACAACTCGCCCCCTCCCTCCCCCCTCCGTCTCTTCCGTTCCTTCCTCCTCCCTCGCCGACTCCCTCGCGGCCCTCTTCGCCGAGGAAGAAGAAGAGGCCAGCGCTGGCTCCTCTCCCTCGACCCCCTCCTCCTCTCCTCTCAACCGCCTCTGCGTCGCCTGCCGCTCCGTGCGCCCCGTGCGCGCTAAGCACTGCCCGCGCCTCGGCCGCTGCGTCGCCCTGTACGACCACCGCTGCCCGTGGCTCGGCTGCACCATCGGCGGCGGCAACAGGCACGCCTTCCTGTGGTTTCTGGTTCTTGAGACGCTGGCGGTGGTGGTGGCGGCGGTGGCGGCGGTGGCCAGGCTGCGGGCGGTGGGGGCGGCGGCGGCGGCGGCGGAGGGCGCGGCGGCGGGAGTCGCTGGAGCTGCAGCAGCGACGACCACAGCAACAACGACGAGCGACCCGACCTCCCCGCTCTCCGGCTTCCCGAGCGACACGGCCACCACCGCCGCCGCGGTCGAGGCCGCCCTCTGGATCGCGGCCTTCCTCGTCGCGGACCTCTTCGTGCTCTTCAGCCTGGCCGCGCTGCTGGGCACGCAGCTCTGGCAGGCCTCGCGGGCGCTGACGACCAACGAGGCGGCCAACTGGCGGCGGTATCCCCATTTGCAGGATCGGAGGGGGAAGTTTTCCAACCCGCACGACGAGGGGTGTTGGAGCAACCTGGTTTCTGCGATGACGCCGCCCAAGGGGGACGGACTGGGGGGCGGCGCGGGCGAGCGGAGGCGGAGGCAGAGGCAGCAGCAGCAGAGGAAGCCGGGGTGGGGGACGGGCGGCGCGGCGCAGCAGCAGCAGCAGATCCAGCTCCAGGTGAGGCGCCGGCAGCACCCGTCGAACCAGAAACCCCACGGCGACGACGGCGGCGACGGAGAAGAGGAACAAGGTCACGGCGGGAGCCACCAGCAGCAGCAGCAGCAGCACCGGCGGCGGGTCCAGCAGCAGCAGCAGCAACAGACGGAGCGCGAGCTGCTGCTCGGGGCCGCGCGAGGAGGGAGCGCGGTTTGAGTACTTTGCGAGACCTCCTTCTTTGTCATTTAAGTTAATTTCAAACGTGTAGAACAAAAAAAGCAAGCATTACTGAAAACAAAAACAGGGAGGAGGTGGAGGTGGTGAGGAAGAGGTCGAGCGAAGAAAGAGAAAAGCGGGCGGTTTTTTTTCACTTCTTCTCGCAGCCGGGCATTCGTCGTCCTCACTTGTCTTCTCCGCAGCAGAAAAACAAAACCCGTCCTTATCTCTCGCCGCCCTCTCTTCGCTGATCGCAGACCGTACCCTGCGACGCAACGCAAGCTTCGCAGATGCAGCCGCGAGAGCGCTAGTTCGAGCTAGCGCGATTAAAAGAAGAGAGGCATTTCAATCGGCTGGCTTGACAAAAAAGAAGAAAACAAAATCGCCATGCTCGCTCGCGCAGTCCTTCTGGGAATCCGCGCTGGAGCGCACGGGACTCCGCCGGTGATTCGCTCGAACGTCTCGGCGTGCTCCAAGGCCGCGACGGGAGGTTCAGTGTCCTGTAAGGCGTCCACGCGCGGGATTTCGTCATCAGCGTCGCCGCCGGCGAGTCGCCGCCGGCTTCTCGACGACCTCTTCTCCAGAAACGCCAGCGACCAAAGCCAAAACCACCAGCACCGCTCCGCCGGCCTCGCCGCGCTGATCGCCGGCGGGACCGTCGCGGCGGCCGCCGTGGCCTTCTCCGTCGTCTCCTCGGCGAAGGAGACGAGCAGCAAGAGGGCCTCCGTCGAGGAGGAAGAGATGAACAAAAACTCCCTGCCTTCTTCGCCCGTGCCTTCTTCCCCTTCTCCGCCGACCGCCAGCCCGTGCTCCTCCTCGCCCTGCGCGCAGCCAGGAGCCGCGCCTGCCGCGGCCCCCGTCGACCGCGCCGCGCTGCTGGCCGACCTCCGGGCGTGGCTCGAGGCCGCCGGGGCGGACATCGCCGACGTCGACATCCGGCCGTGCGAGGGCAACTCGGCCGGCGTCGGCGTGTTTGCGACGGCGGGCCGCCGCGGCAGCAGCGGCGGCGGGAGCGACGTAGGCGCGCTGGCGACTGCGGGAGCCGTGGTGTCGTCCCTCGCGAGGCGCCTGCTCCCCTTCGGCGGCGGAAGAGGCGCGGAGCGCGCGAGCGACGGCGGCGGCCCCGACGCCAGCTCTTCCGCCTCCTCCCCGACCGTCGTCCTCGCCTCCTTCCCCCTCTCGCTCGCCGTCACCCCCGCCGCGGCCCTCGCCGACGAGGCCACGGGCGCGCACTACGCCAGGCTGCTGCGCTCGGGCCAGCTCGTCGACGAGCGCGCGCTGGTGATGCTTTTCCTCGCCGTCGAGCGCGCGCGCGGCCGGTCCTCGAGGTGGGCCCAGTGGATCGCGGCGCTGCCGCGGGACCTCTCGACGCCGCTGCACTTCTCGGAGGAGCAGCTGGCGCTGCTCGACGGGACGACGCTGGGCAAGGCCGCGGCGAGCCTGCGCGCGAGGCTGGCGGCGGCGTGGGGCAGGTTGTCGCCGGCCGCGGCCGAGGTCGCCGCGGCGGCGGGCGTGGCCGCGCCGCCGACGCTCGAGGACTTCAAGTGGGCGTACTCCACGTTCTGGTCCCGCGGGATGGCGGTGCCGTGGCCTGTAGTCGCGGACGCGACCGGCGCGGGGGCCGCGGGAGCCGCGGGAGCGCGGGGGGCCCCTCCTCCCGCCGTCGCCGTCGAGGTCGTGGAGTGCATCATCCCGGGCCTCGACTTCTGCAACCACGCCCCCGGGGCCGCCGTGCGCTGGACGCTGTGGGGAGCAGCAGTAGCGGCGGCAGCAGAAGAAGCAGCAGAAGAAGAAGAAGAGGGCGGCCGGAGGGACGCGGCGCGGCAGGGGGGCGGCGCGGGCGGCGCCGCCCGCGCGGCGCCGGACCGCGTCGCGCTCGTCGCGCCCGCGGCCTCGGCGCCGCGGCCGGGCGACGAGCTGCTGATCGACTACGGCGACAAGTCGCAGGAGGAGCTGCTGCTGCTGTACGGGTTCGCGCACGCGACGCTCGCGGCGACGGGCGGGAGGGTGCCGGGCGTGCTGATGGTGCCGTGCCCGCTGCCGGCGGCGCCGCCGCCGCCCGCGAGCTCGAGACTCAACGGCGGCAAGGGCGGCCTCGCCTCCTCCTCCTCCTCCTCCTCTGCGGTCCACCCGCAGACCCTGGGCGGCTGGGACCCTGACCTGGAGGACAGGCTGGAGCTGCTGAGGCGCAGGGGCCTGGCGCCGCAGGTGTTCCTGCCCGTGTCGGGTCCCGCGGAGGAGGGCAGCGGGGCGCCGCCGCCGGCGTCGAGGAGGCCCTCCTGGCTCCCCTGGCCCTTTTCGCCGGGGGCTCCCTCCTCCTCCCCTCGCAGGACCCCGGCCTCGTTCCTTCCCCCCGGCGTCTGGGACACCCTCGAGGTCTTCGTGCTGGAGCCCGAGGTCGTCCGCGGGGCGCTGGCGCACCCGGACGCCGTGACGCCGCCGAGAGGAGGAGGTGGGAGGGGGAGCAGCAAGAAGAAGAGCACCGGCGGCGGCGGCGGCGGCGGCGGCGGCGGCAGCGACAAGGGAGGGTCGACCTCCTCCTCCTCCTCCTCCTCCTCCTCTGTCGAGGACGCCGGGCTCCGCATGGCGGTGCTGACGACGCTCGCGAGGCTGCTCGAAGGGACCGTGCTGACGCTCGAGGGGCCCGGGGGCACCGGGCCGCTGGAGGCGGACGTCGCGTGGCTCGAGGGCGAGGCCAGGAAGGCGGCGGCGGCGGGCTCGGAAGAGGGCGGGCCGCCCTCGGCCCCCTCCACTGCCGCCGCCTCGGCATCCTCAGACGCCGCAATCCACCGCGCGTGCGTCGAGTACCGTGCGACGCAGAAGGCCGCGGCGCGCAGGTGGCTGGCGCGGGCGAGGAGGGCCGTGGACGAGCAGGTGCGGGAGCTCGAGGCGCTGATGGCGGCTGGCGAGTGAGGCGAGGTGAAGTGGGAGAGAGTCGAGCAGCGAAAAGGAAGAAAACGAGAGAGAGGGAGAGAGGGAGAGGGAGAGAGAGAGAGGACAGCAAGAGAGAGAGAGAGGGACCCGAAAATGAGCGAAAACTTGAGTGAACCTAAAAAACGCAGCAGAGCAACTACACCAAAACGCACCAATTTTAACACAGCGCATATGTGACTGATTCTAAAAAGAGAACTTGACTTAATATCTGAAGAGAGGAGGAAGCGGTGAAAGAAGGAAGGGGAATGAGAGAGCGAAGAAGAGAGGTTTTCTTTTGTTTTCGTTCTCCGACTCACTTTTTTTTTCGCCTTTGCTCTCTCGCTCGTTCGGGCGACGACGGAGAGAAGCAGCGTTCTTTTCTCTTTTCTCTTCGCTTCCACAGACCGTTCTCTCCTTCTCTCTCTCTCTCCAAGAGCTCGACTGCGTCGGCCTCTCTTTCGCGAGGCCCGTCTCTCAGGTGCGTCGTTGTCTCGCGCGAAAGATAGGAGCGAGGGAGAGAGAAGACAGCACGTTTTCCGTCTTCTCCTTCTTCTTTCTTCGGCCGCCGCCTTTTTTGTTTGCTCCCGTCACAGACGCCTTTCCCTGCTCTCTTTTTCATTTCCCGCTCCACTCGTGAAGATCTCGGCTCTTTCCGAGGCGGTGAGCTCGAAACAGCGCGAGGGAAAACGGAGAAGAACAGGCTCGCGGAGAGTGAGAAAAAAGCAAGCGAACGAACGAGAGCAAAGCGTGCTGTTTTCTTCTTCTTCCCTTTTTTCTTCCCCATTTTTCTCCCCCTCGTCCTCACTCTTTCTCCCGGATCTTGCCTTGAGGCGACGCGCCGAGATGAGTTATGTGCTCCGCAATATCGGTTTGAGGCGAAGAGAACAAAGAAGAGACGCGAATGAGATATTTCCGTTCTTTTCGAAAAGAGCGTCGAGCGAAGCGAAGCGAGCACGAAACGAGCGACGGACGAACGAAGCGACGACTCTTCAACCTCACTGCCCCAAAAAAGACAAAAAAAAGCCGCTCTCTCCACCTCGCCGCCCCAAATGGCGACGTCCACCCGCACGGGCGGCACCGCCGCCGGCACCCTCGCGAAGAAGGTCGCGTCGGACATCAGGGCCGCGATCGCGGAGGGGCACGCCCCCGCCGCTGCCTCAGGAGGCGGCGGCGGCTCGACGCGCCAGCAGCAGCGCAAGCAGCGCGGCGCCGCCGCTGCTGCCACCAACCCTTCGCTGTCCTTTGACGAACCGGACCACAAGCTCTCCGCCGTGCGCCAGGTGGTCAAGGAGCTCACCGAGGGCATGCACGAGGACGCGGCGAGGCAGGCCCTCGCGTCGAGGCCCACGGGCGACGCCGTCGAGGCGACGGGGTTGGCGCGCGCGCTGGCGGAGGCGCTGGGGTTTGCGCGCAGGCATGCCGAGGGGGCCCTGAGTGGGATCGAGCAGCACGCTCGCAGCGCTGCTGGTTCTCAGGGAAAGAAGTCTGCTGCTGCCCCTTCCAAGAGGGCCGCCGCCGCAGCAGCAGCAGCAGCAGCGACGCTCAGGCTCGCCGTCTCGGCGCTGATCGCCGCGGCGAGCGCCTGCAACGACGCCGCGCGCTGGGGCTCGAAAGGTCCCGACGCGTCGGGCGCCGCCGCCGACGCGGTCTACGCGGCCACGGGGGAGGAGATATGGCTGGCGGTGACGGAAGAGTGAGTTTTGGAGTTTTTTTTGCTTTGCTTTGAGTTCTCGCGACGACGACGGCGACGACAGCGACGACGGCGCCTCTCTCACTTCTTCCCTTCCTCCTTCGCTCTCGACAACAACAGTCTCGGCTTCCCGCTCGTCCGCTCCTCGGCCCTCTCGACCCTCTCCACTGTCTCCCGCTTCTGCGCCGCGGAGACCCTATCCAAGCTCTGCACCTCCGCTCGCTGGCGCCAGCTCTTCTCCAGCGTGCTGCCCGGCTGCGGCAGCTTCGCGGTGCAGAGCGACGTCGCCTTCGCGGTCTTCGAGGTGCACGCCAGGCTCGCGCGCGACGCCGCCAAAGAGAATCAGCAAGGAGGAGGAGCAGCTCGCGAGCTCGACGGCATCGTGCCGTGGTCTCCCTCGGCGGCCGAGTCCTCCCCGGCGGCGGCGGCGCTCGAGGCCAGGGTGCGCGGGCTCGCGCGCGACCACGCCGCGACTCCCAAGTTCGACTTCGACGCGCGCGTCAGGCCGCTGGTTGTGGCCTACAACCGCGACGCGTCCTCGGGGATGACGGGCGTGGTGAGCCTGAGGGCGCGCGACGTGCGTGTGGTGGACGCCGAGACCGGGGACATGGTGGCGAGCGGGGCCGCGGTCGAAGGTGACGAAGTTGCCGCCGCCAACGGCGACAGAGCAAACGGCGACAACGCCAACGCCGGGGCTCCCTCTTCTTCTGCTGCTGCTGCTGCTCTCTGGGTCGACTTCGGCCTCCGCTCGGCGTCCACGCTCGTTGACCCTGGGGACGGAGAGCTCGAGATCGTAGAGTTTGCGTGGTACGACGTGCTGAACGTCGGCGGCGGCGGCGGAGCATCTCCCTCTTGTTCTGCTTCGAGAATCAAGGCCTCGCGCACGGGCGGCGGCGGGCTGCAGCTGCTCGCGCCGCTCGCGCCGCCGGCGCCCGGCGCCGTGCCCTCCGAGCTGACGGGCAAGAGGCCGCTCGAGAGTCTGGCCGTGCAGGTCACGCTCGACTCGGACGCGGCGGACGAGCTGATGCGCGAGAAGAGCGAGGTGCAGGAGTGGGTGGCGAGGCAGGCTGCCGCTGCTGCCGCGGGCGGAGGAGGAGCGAAGAAGGCGACTTTGGCCAAGATGTCGATGTGCGTTTTTTTTTTGAGTTTTTTGTCTTCTTGTTCCTTTTTCTTTCAACTCTCTTCCCTTCCGACTCACAACCTTTTCCTCTTTTGCATCTCAAAATATACACTCTCACCAAAACAGTGCTTCGATCCTGCAGGGGGCCGCTGCGGCAAAGCCGCCCCTGGAGCTCAAGCGCACCGACGAGGGGGAAGCGGCGGCGGCAAGGACGACCCGCGGAGGCCGCGCCGCCGCAGCAGCAGCGAAGGAAGCTGTCGCCGTCGAAGAAGAAGAAGAGCAAGAGGACGAAGAGCTCCAGCAGCAGCAGCACCGCACGCAGGCCCTGTCCACGCTCCCAGAGAGCCCGCGCCACGACGTCGACTTGGCGGCGGCGGGCGACGGCGTCGGAGAGCTCGAGATCGAGGACGAGGAGGGGATGGAGCTCGACGTCGCCGGCGCCGGCGGCGTGGGCCGCGGAGGCCGCGGTGGCAACGGCGCTGGCGCTGGCGGCGGCAAAGGCGCCAGCGGCGGCGACGAGCCCCCCTGGTTCGTCGAGCAGATGACACAGGAGCAGAGGCGCCGCGCCAATGCCTCGGCTCGCGCCGACGCCGCGATCGACCAGGACGAAGAAGAAGAAGAAAACAAGGAAACGGAGACGGACGAGGAAGCAGCGGCGGCGGCAAGGGCGGCGCGCGCGTGCGCGGCGACTGCTGTTCCGCGCGCTGCTGCTGCCCCTGCCCGCCTCGCCACCGACGCCTCCGACGACCCCTTTGCCGAAGACGGACCCTCCCTGCAGTGCGCCCAGCTCGTCGTGACCGTCACTGCAGGAGGAGGCGACGAGCGCGCGTCGCAGCTCGCTGCCGCGACGAGGGCGGCCGCCGGCGCCGTCGCCGAAGCCGCCGCGGCCGGTCTAGCAGTCAAAGGAGGAGGAGGAGGAGGAGGAGGAGGAGGAGCGACGACGGCGGCGACACTGCGCGGCTTCACTGCCGGTGGAGGAGTTCGCCCGCGCGCGAGCCGCCTCGCCGGCCTGGGCGTCTCGACCGCCGCCACCGCGGGAGCCCAGCAGCAGCAGCAGCAGGAGGGGGCCACCCCTGTCGGCGGCGGCGGCGGCGGCCTCGACTTCCCGGAGGAGGGAGGAGAAGAGGAGCCGGACGAGGAGGAATCGGAGGCAGAGGAAGGACGCCGCGGCGGAGGCAAGGGCAGGGGCCGCGGGCTCGGGCGCGGGCTCGGGCGCGGGCGCGGGCGCAGGCGCGCCACCGCCGCGGCGACCACCGCTGCGGGCCAGAAGCGCACGCGCGCCGCTTCCACTGCCGCCGCGAAGAAGAAGGCCGTGACGCCTGCCGCTGCTGCCGGTGCCGCTGCTGCGCCCAGGCGCAAGTCGCCGCGCCTCCACGGCAAGGACGCGCAGCAGCAGCCCGCTGGCGTCGCTGCCTCGGCTGCGCGCCGCCGCGGCCGCGGAGGCGGGAAGGAGGAGTCCGAGAGGGAAGAAGAGGAGGAGGAGGAGGAGGAGGAGGAGATGACAACCTCCACCGAAGAGGAGGAAGGCCCCACGCCCGCGCCTGCCGCCCGCCCTGCTGCCGCGGCCACCCAGCGCCACCGCTCGACGACGGGCGGGGCCGCACGAACCGTCGCGGCGCGCAAGGAGGCCGCCGCGGCGGCAGCTGCTGCCGAAAAAGCTGCTGCTGCCCCCGCCGCCGCCCCTTCGCCCTCCTCGTCCGCCCCGCCCCCGATGCCCGACCTCGAAGGAGAGGGGATGGAGATGGAGGACCTGGGTGGAGGAGGAGGCGGAGGCTGGAGCGCGCTGCCGCAGGAGCTGCCTGGCCTCGGCGGCGGCCGCAGGAGCGTCGGCGGCGCCGCCGCTTCTCGCGGCGCCACGACGACGGCGGCGGCGCGAGGGCCCAGGCAGCAGCAGCAGCAAAGGCAGCAGCCGCAGCGCCGCGTCCTCGAGGAAGCCTTCGAAGCAGAAGACTTCGAGGTCGGGCTCGAGCTCGACGCGGGAGAAGGCCCCTCTGCCCGCGGTCGCGGCCGCGCCGCCGCGCCCGCCGCCCTCGACCTCGATGACCACTTCGGCCTCGACCTCGACCTCGGCGACGCCGCCGCTGCCCTCCCTGCCCTTGCCGCCCCCGCCCCCGCAGCCGCGGCCGCCGCTCCCTCCACCCGCCGCCGCCGCTCCCCCCGCGCCCGAGGCGAGCCATCCCAGCAGTCCAACCTGCTGGCCGCGGCCCTCCAGCAGATGGTGGCCGCCGTCGGAGGCGCCCTCGCCGACGAGAGCGACGAGGAGGGCGAGGGGCCGGCGGCGGAGGGCGACGGGGCCGCCGCCGCCGCCGCCGTCGCCGCCGGAGCCGTCGCCGCCGTCGGCGCCGAGCTCGAGACCGCGATGCGGCGCGTCGTCACCATCGTCACCTCGGCCAGGCGCGCAAAGTTCGAGAAGAAGCAGGCCACGGTGCTCTCGCACGCGGCCGAGACCTCGAGGCAGGAGGTCGAGGCCTTCGAGCGCCGCGAGCGCGCGGCCGCCAAGCGCGCCGGCGCCGCGGCGGCGGGGAAGCTGCGTGACGCGCGCGCCTCCCTCGAGGACGTCTCGCGCCGCATCTCCAGGGCCAACCAGCAGCACAAGCAGGCGCTGCGGGCGCTGTGGGACGAGTACCGCCGCGAGCACGCCGCCGCGGCGGCGGTGAGGCGCGAAGCCGAGCAGGAGGCGCGCGCGAGGGCGGCCGTGGCGCGGTGCGAGGCGGCCGAGGTGGCCGAGAGGGTCCGCCAGCGCGCCGCGGACGCGGAGGCGAGGGTCGAGGCGCTGAGGAGGGAGGTGGAGAGGGCATCGGGCAGCATGGGCGCGGCGATGGCGCGGACGCTGGGGCAGGCGGAGTGAGAGTGACGGTGAGGGAGGGAGAGAGAGAGAGTGGAGATGATGAATGCGGAAGAGAGAGAGAGAGAGAAATGATTTTGATGAGAGAGTGCGCTTTTGATTTTCCCTTGCCCTTTTTTCTCTTTCAACGCCAAAAGAAAACAGATCGCGCGCAGTTCCCCCCGCACGGGCTTCTTTCCTTTTCTGCTGTTTCAAGAAGAGTGTCATAAACCAAAAGTCCAAAGCGCCCCGCGTTCTGATCGAAGAGA
>Ga0315273_10014178_pt1 | contig 10268 bp, 5 predicted proteins | sample YL17G02_0_MG_FD_205753 | JGI IMG/M metagenome (GOLD analysis project Ga0315273, IMG submission 205753) | Sediment microbial communities from Yellowstone Lake, YNP, Wyoming, USA - YL17G02_0 | ecosystem: Environmental > Aquatic > Freshwater > Lake > Sediment | place: USA: Wyoming | collected... | reverse complement strand
GAGACGAAGCGGTCGTCGTCAAGGCCGCTGGGCTGGCAAAGGGTAAAGGTGTATTCGTCTGCAATGAGCCGTCAGAGGGAATTATCGCCGCTGAAAAAATAATGTGCGATAAAATATTCGGAATCGCGGGCGAAAAAATCATCGTCGAGGACAAGCTGCTGGGGCAGGAAGCATCAATACTGGCCTTTGTGGACTCAAGAAATATCTATGTACTCGAAACTTCACAGGACCACAAGCCCATCGGGGACGGCGATACGGGCCCAAACACCGGCGGTATGGGCGCGTACAGCCCGGCGCCGGTCGTTACAGAAAAAATTATGAGCCAGATTGTGCGAGAAATACTCGTGCCTATCGTGGACGGAATGAACAAAAACGGAACGCCTTATAAGGGTATTCTGTACGCAGGAATTATGATTACGCAGGGCGGGCCGCGAGTGCTCGAATTCAATGTGCGATTCGGAGACCCGGAAACCCAGCCGGTTCTCGCAAGACTCAAAAGCGATTTGCTCGAGGCGATGCTGGCGACCTGCGACGGGACGCTCGATAAAATCACGCTCGAATGGGACAGCCGGCCTGCTGTTTGCGTCGTTATGGCCTCAGGCGGATACCCCGACGACTATGAAAAAGGAAAAATCATAACGGGACTCGAAGACGCAGAAAAAATCCAAGATTGTCTCGTGTTTCATGCAGGCACCGCTGAAAAAAACGGGCAAATCGTTACCAGCGGCGGAAGAGTGCTGGGCGTAACGGCACTGGGAGAGACAATCGGCGAGGCTCAGAAAAAAGCATACAACGCTGTTGAAAAAATAAAATTCGAAAAGGCATACTATAGAAAAGACATAGCGGACAAAGCGATTAAAAAAATGAAAATTTAGGAAATTGGGGACTTGTGAAAAAAGAAGACAAGAAAATCATCCGCTTGATTATAATAATCATTGCCGCCATCATTCTGTGGTGCCTCTATAACTGGGGCGGAAACCTGCTGAAACCTCTGGCCATCAGGCAAATCAGGGAAATGACCGGAGCGAGAGTCGATATCGACAGCGTGAAGTTCAGATTGAGCGGAAAAGTCAGGCTTGAAAACATACGAATCGGGCCGTTAGTCAAACAAACGCCGGACAACGCAATCTTAACCGCCAAGAACCTTGACGCTTATTTTGCACCGACAAGCATCCTGAAACTGTCGCCGCAACTAAAACGACTCAGGATTGAGAACTTTACACTGAACGCACAATACAACAATGACACAAAACAATGGAATATCCTCGCCCTGAAACTGCCTTCAGGAGGGAAACCGGCCCCCCTGCCGCAGATTAGATTCAAGCGGGGAGAATTAAAATTTACGCAAATAAACAACGGGCAGGAAATCAAAAGCGTTGCCTGCCGGGTCCGCAACGGCAATATGAAAACAGACAGCAAAGATGACTTACACACCCTGACCATAGCGGAAGACGGCGCAACAGAAACGAGCGGAAACAGAATACTTGTCAGCTGGACAAAACCTGCCCTGAGCCTGTCGAACGGGAATGAAAAAACAGAAATTAACATTGAATGCCGCCTGCCGCTGCTCGATTTGAGCTTGTTCGGAAGCAAATGTAATCTTAACAGCTTCAATTCTAAAATTATCGCAGACAAGGAAAACATAACTTTCCAAAGCTCGCGATTTGTCATCGGGCCGCAAACCATAATAGACGTCAACGGTATAATAAAAGATTTGCAGCAGGACCCTGCGTTTGTTTTTGCCGTTAAAATGAAAGACCTGACCGTCCGATACGAGCCTGCCGACAACACTTTTGCGCACGGAAGCAAAATATTCGAACAATTTATTCCGATGCTGCAGGTATTCTTCGACAACTTCAACCCGCAGGGGCTGCTCGACCTCGATGTCGTACTGACGGGAAAGACAAAACAGATTGCCAAAACACAGTGCAGGGGGTACCTGGGCTGCAAAGATATCTCAATCCAGTATTTCGAGTTTCCATACCTTGTCGAACATCTTGCAGGAAGAATTGACGTTACGGAAAACAGTATGACTATGAAAGACATCAAGGCCGCGCACGGCAAAGTCCCTATCACAATGAACGGCTACTGCGGCGGGTTCGGCAAAACTATGGATAGCAGGATAGTCCTGTCGAGCAATAATATGCTTCTCGATGACGACCTTTACGCGGCGCTGCTCGAACATCATAAAAAATTGTGGTATATCTTCTCGCCGGCAGGAGTGGTTTCAGGAGATTTCATCTACACGGCCAAACCGCCGGATACCCGGATAATGGAGATATACGGCGATTTGCTCAACGTCTCGATTATATGCCAGTACTTCCCTTATCCGATAAAAGACATTACAGGGAAAATCGCCATGAGCAGCGATAAAATAGAGCTCAAAGATATTTCCAGTCAGCGAAACGGCGGCACAATCAAAATGCACGGCCTGATTACAAAGGCAAATACGCTAAGCCCCCAATACGATTTTAAAATACAGGCTGATGACATAGCTATAGACAAAGAACTTATAAACGCATTTCCGCAGGAACAGAAAAAATTCTTCAGCAATTTCGAGATGCAGGCAAAAGGCGATGCGGACATTCACGTTTTCTCGGTCGATAACAACGAAATGCCCGTAGATTATCTGGCAAAACTCAATATACAGGGCCAGCGGATAAGTCATCCCCTGTTGCCGCAGCCTTTGAAGAACGTCACGCTTGAGGCAAATCTTACGCCTGCGATTCTCGAAATAGAAAGCTTCAGGGCAGATTTCAACGAAAGTCCGGTCGATGCCGCCGGAACAATATGGACAGGACTCGGAAAAGAACCTGTAGGCTATCGTATGCGCCTCAAGACTCTGCATCTGGCGCTCGACGGCAATATTGTCAGGACGATGCTCGGAGAAAGCAGCGCAAAACTGCTCGAAGACTACAATTTCAAAGGACCGGTAAATCTCGATGCCACCATCGCTAAAAATTCAAAAATAAAATGCCCCCCGTTCGAAATCGCCGTCGAATGTCTGAGCGATACCGCCGTTATAAGCAAACTTAATCTGCCGCTCAAAGATATTACCGGCAGAGTAATCGTAAAACCGGATACTATTGAATTTGCCTCGCTTTCGGCAACGCCTGCAGACGGATTCGACAAGCTCACCATAGACGGTAATCAACCGGAGAAAACGCCGAGAATCACGCTCGACGGAAAAATAAATATGGCACAGCAGGACATCAATTCTGCAGAATTAAAATTAAACGCTGTCGAAATGAACCTCGATGAAAAATTCGCGACTGTCCTTGGAAAAATGGGAAAATATTATACCGAACTTGAGCCGACCGGAAAATTCGACCTTAACTTCGACAAGATAAAATTTTACAAAAACGATGCGAACGACAAAATGCTTCAGCTTGACGGGACCGCAGTTTTTAAGAACTGCTCAATCGGACAGAAAAAACCGGTCAGCAGCATATATGCCATACTCGACATCGACGCTCAGTATAAAGTCGGCGAGGGACTAACGGACTGCAACCTGTTTTTGAACGTTCAAAATGTTACAGTCAAAGACAGACTCTTTGAAAACCTCAAGGTACCCATAATCTTCGATATCAACGAAGAAAAAATCATCGTGGAAAATTTCGTCGGGGACTTCCTCGGCGGAAAAATCACAGGCGCCGCCGAATTTCAGACCGACAGCACCGGCAAACTTGCAAAATACAGCATCAGTATGGCTCTTTCGCAGGTCGATAGCGAAAGTTTTGTTTCGCCGCAGACAAGGGGCGCTTCGCAAACCGGCGGCACAGTTAACGGCGAACTGAATATACAGGGAGATTTCCAGCAATCCGGCGCCGCCAGAGGAAGGCTCATCGCCCAGGCGACAGGATTAAAACCAAAACAAACAGTAATTATTTCGCTAATCCAAAAGGCCATTTACGAAGCAATTAATAAAGAGCTCGCGTTCGACAACGTAAAAATTCAGGCTGTGATAAAAAGCAAAACAGTGTACATAACCACTTTCGATATATACGGCCTTACCGCCTCACTGAGAGGAACGGGAACTTACGAACCTGCGAGCGACACAATTAATGTTGACTTCAAGGCATACAGTGCCGCAGGCAAGGAAGGCCCGCCCAGCTTCATCGATTCTCTTACCTCCGGCATCGCCGCCGCTTTCCTGAGGGTTGAAATGAGAGGAACTCTTGAAAGCCCGCAAATAAAAGTCATCCCCCTGCCTTTTATCAAAAAATCGCTGGAAATAATAGGAGCGAAATAGTCGATAGTCGCTGGTCGCCAGTAAAAAAATCTTGACCAGTTCCAAAGTTGCCGATATACTCTTTTATGCAGGGGTGCCCCGCACCTATTGTACTGTGCCAAAAACCAGAAAACAGTCTATTCAACAGATGTCTATCGAAACGATTTTGGTTTGGGGATAACACAGAACAATAGGTGCGGGGCTGAGAATATACCCTTCCCGTTGCGACGCGGTTGTGAGTTGTTCACCGTGCACCGGGGTTCGCTGCGATGACGATATAACGCGTCGCACCGCGGCGAATGAACCTGAACAGGATTATCCCTTAGGGGAATGCCTGCGTAGGAAGCGATTAATATAGCAACAATCAGTATGAAAGGTCGCTTTACTACCAAGGCGACCTTTTTTATTCCCCATAAGGGGTAAATCGGAGAAAAAATGGCGACACAAATTAAATCGGCACGCGACGGAAAAAAAACGAATCAGATGCAGACCGTCGCAAAAAATGAAAATATCACGGTAGAGACAATCTGCAAAGAAGTCGCCGAAGGGAAAATGGTTATACCGGCTAACAAAATCCATATCGAAAAAAATCTCAAGCCAATTGGAATAGGCCGAGCAGCAATTATAAAGGTCAACGCCAATATCGGAACAAGCAGTGCAAGCTCGTCAATAGAAGATGAACTTGAAAAACTGACAGCCGCTCTCGATGCGGGAACTGATACTGTTATGGATTTAAGCACAGGCCCAAATCCCGACGAGGTCCGAAACAGATTGATTGAAAACTGCTCCATACCATTCGGAACGGTGCCCGTTTACGAAATGATTATCGGCAGAAAGATAGAAGATATAACGCCTAAAGTTATTCTCGAAACACTCCAGAAACAGGCAAGACAGGGAGTCGATTTCTTCACCATCCACGCAGGCGTATTAAAAGAATATCTGCCGCTTGCTGCAAAAAGGGTCTGCGGAATTGTCAGCCGGGGAGGAGCGCTGATAGCCAAATGGATGCTCCTGAAAAATAAACAAAATCCGTTTTATGAGCTGTTCGACGACATCTGCGATATTATGGCACAATACGATGTATGCTTTTCGCTTGGCGACGGATTGCGGCCCGGCTGCATTGCCGATGCTACGGATGAGGCACAAATCGCAGAACTGAAAACCCTTGGCGAACTTGTTCTTCGGGCAAGAGAAAAAAACTGTCAGGTTATGGTCGAAGGCCCCGGCCATATTCCATTTAACCAGATTCAGCGAAATATGGAGCTTCAGCAGCAATACTGCTATGGCGCTCCATTTTATGTGCTTGGGCCGCTGGTAACGGACATCGCGCCGGGATACGACCATATTACAAGCGCTATCGGCGGCACAGCCGCAGGATACTGGGGCGCATCGTTTTTGTGTTATGTAACACCAAAAGAGCATCTCGGCCTGCCCGACACCGAAGACGTAAGACAAGGCGTTATCGCAGCCAAAATCGCCGCCCACGCTGCTGATGTCGCAAGAGGCCTGCCGGGCTGCGCTGAAAAAGATAAAAAATTAAGTATCGCAAGGGCCGCTCTGGACTGGAAAAAACATATCGCCAGCGCCATCGACCCAAAAACCGCTGAAAAGTTCCACACTCAGGCCTGCATAAAAAGCATTAATGCTACCGCAGTAAATGATGATTACTGTACTATGTGTGGAAAAGACTGGTGCAGTTTGAGAATTAATAAGGAATTGATGAAACTATACGGCAAAAAATAAAAATTTTTGTGGGCAATTTCGCGGCTTTCGAGGAAAAGATACAGGCCGAGAACCCCGACCGCCTCGCCCACCGCCGCGGAAAGTATAAGCAGCTTAAATTGAGATAATTTTTTCTCTTTGTTGTTTAGCCGCTGCCGGCACGGCAGCGTTGGTCATTGCGAGCGTAGCGAAGCAATCTCATCTCAAATCTGCGATTTCAAATTTCTTTCACACCTTTCCACCTTTCTCACTTTTAACACCTTTATTCCACCACTGACTGTTTTTAGCCCACCTGTTTGTTTCACGATGTTTTCTTAATAAGCCAACGTATCATTCCTGAATCAACAACAAGTCGTGAGAGTTTTGTAACATCCCACAATTTTATATCTGGCTTGTCTTGCCACTTGCTGAAGGAATTATTGGTAGTATGAACGACATAATACATTTCCTGAAATTCATCCTTCATGCCTTCGTATTTCTTGATATACTCCTCAAATTCAGTCATATTTGATTCTGACTTAATTTGTACAAACGCCTTATTACCTGTTACGGGCGACATCAAATCAAGGTCAATAGATTTTTCTGTTTTTCCACGCTCACTTATTCGTTGCCAACCAGAGTGCGTAAATATTAAATCAACAAGAAGTTCAAAATCTTTCCAAGTAAGATTTTGTATGAGTGGTTCAACATCTCTTAAAAGGGTATCTAAAGTTATTTCTGCTTTTTCGACTTCGGGCAATTTTTGATGATTTATTTTTCTTCGAAGATATTCCAATTCCTTAACTTTACATATTGTTCCTTGAAAACTTTGGACTTTTGTTAGCTTGCCACTTAAGTTTTCAATTGTTAAAGGAAACCCTTGAATATCTTGGTCTTCCCATTTTCCTTTAACTTTTCGAATCCTTCCCCCATCATCTAATTGAATTACCTCTTTTCCCGCAAAACACCAATACAATCTTCTCATAAAAAACGTTATCCATAGAGTTTCTTCATCACTTTCATAAAATGCCTTGATTTGATTCTTTATTTCAGTGGCTTTCCCTATTGTTTTTCCCTGACTAATCCAAGATTCATATACCTTATCCCACTTTCCTGCAAGGCAATCTGAATGAAGAGACTCGTCAAATCCTAATTGTATGGTGTTATCGTGTAAGATACACTGTTCTTCCCATCTTCCTTTTTTCCCAAGTTTGATGAAATAAGCTGATTTAGCTGTAATTTCATTCATTATTTCTATCCGCCATTTCTGTGTTATCGGTAAACAATGTTTATACCTCTGCATAAAACAGGAAAGCTTGTCCCCACATGCCTATGACGGAGAACAAACTGCTTCTTCAATAGAATACATTATATCTTACCCAAAAATCAAGACAAGTTTTATTCTTTTTGCGAGCGAAATAAAATACCCAAAAATCAGCGCACCTGTCCTGAGCCAACCGAAGGAATCAGCGTCCAAAAAAGTGTTTATTCGTGTCCATTCGTGGCTAAAAAAATCAGTGTAATCTGCGGTTAAAAACGGAAGCTTTAAGCCCACCCTTGGAGAGTTTACCCCGTGAGATGTCCGCCCGCAGGCGAGACTTATCTCATCGGGGTGTTTTGTTTCAACAAAGGCTGACTTTCAGCCTGTGGACAAAGCAAAATGGCTGGCACAGAAATCGCAATTTCGAGCAATGCCTTTTGCTTTGAACACAAAATTATTTTAAAAATAATTTGTCGAAACAAACAGTGTAAATCCGTGTCTGAAATTCTCTGTGTTCTCCTGAACTCTGTGGCTAATTTTTCTTTGTGTCTTGGTGTCTTGGTGGCTATTATCAAACTTTCAGCAGCGGCACTTCATCATTTTTAAGGCGGGTTGTTAAAACCTTACAGCCTTTGTCAGTTACCAAAACATTATCTTCGATTCTTATACCGAATTTGCCTGCCAGATAAACGGCAGGCTCAATCGTAACAACATTGCCGCTCTGGAGGATTGCCTTCGATTTTATTGAAACAACCGGCAATTCGTGAATTTCCAGACCGACGCCGTGTCCAAGTCCGTGACCATAAGGCGGCAGCTTCGCAGCCGTAATAATTTCTTTCGCGGCAGCGTCAATTTTTTTCGCCTTAATGCCTGCCTTTACCGCTTTTAACGCATTGCTTTGCGCCTCAAATACCGCCTTGTACACTTTTCTGTAAAAATCATTTACCTTCCCGACCGCAAAACATCTTGTTGAATCGGAGCAGTAACCATTTACCTTAGCGCCGAAATCTATAAGAATCGTATCGACCTTTTTAAGTTTTTTAGCTGTCGGGCGATGATGTGCCATCGCAGAATTACTCCCAAATGCAGCTATCGTTTCAAATGCAGGCTGGGCGCCGCACTTTTTAATTTCAAACTCCAGCATCGCCGCAACTTCAGTCTCGCTGATACCGATATGAATTTTCCGCAAAACTTTAGCAAGCGCTTTTTCTGAGATTTTAATCGCCTTTTTTATCGCCGCGATTTCAAATTCGTCCTTTATCTGTCTGACAGATTCGACAAGACCGCCTGCGGTTTTCAGCCGGCGGCCAAGTTTCTTCCGCAAAGCATTAAAAACAGACAACTCAATTTTGTCTTCAACTGCAATAACCCTGACAGCAGGAAGTTTTTTCAATACGTCAGCAATAGCCTCTGTCATCTTGCCTTTTCGTTCGTAAATTTTACAGGCAGGACATTCTCTTTTTACCTGGAGTGTGTACCTGCTGTCGGTAACAAGCCAAACATCTTTTGCCGTTAAAATCAGCCAGCTGTCGTCGCCGAAAAAACCGCTCAAATACGAGATATTAGCGCCGCCGGTCAGTATCAGGGCATCGAGACGCTTTTTCCTGAGCAATCTTGTGACTTTCTTTATTCGACTTTTAAAAATACCGTTTCTCATCTTTATCCGCCTCCGGCGGATGCGTTTTTATTCCTTGTATAAAATGCCGTCTGACATTAGAATACCGCTTTCTAAACAATTTTTCGAGATATTTTTTACAAAAATAGGATATGCTGCTTCCAATCAGAACAAATATTCGGCCGTGGCGCACGCCATACACGAATTACGCATTGATTATCGTCAATGTGATTATTTTTCTCGTAACCTATATCGGCGGCCGGCAAGGCCTGCACCAATGGGCAAACAACTATATGCTTACGCCGGCATACCCATTCCTGTGGCAGTTCATAACTTACGCGTTTCTGCACGGCAGTATCGGCCATATCTTCGGAAATATGTATTTTCTGTATATGTTCGGAAATAACGTAAACGACAGGCTTGGCCACGTCGGGTACCTGTGCTTTTATCTTGCAGGAGCCGTTTTCAGCGCCGTCGGCCATATCCTCATCGCCCCCCTTCACGGTTTAGGCGTCGCAACGCCCGTACTCGGCGCAAGCGGCGCCATCGCCGCCGTTACTGGGGCATATCTCGTCCTCTATCCTCAAACGCTTATAACCATTGTTTACTGGTTATTCTTCATAGGAACTATGGAAGTGCCTGCGATATACCTCATCCTCCTCAAAATGATTTTCATCGACAATATCATCGCAAGAACTGCACCAAATATCGCCTATGATGCCCACCTGGCAGGCTACGCCTTTGGAATTGGAGCTATTTTGCTGCTATTGGCAACAAAACTTCTGCCGCAGGATGATTTCAATTTGTGGGCAATGCTGAGACGATGGAATCAAAGAAGAGTTTACAGGGACGCCGTCACCGAAGGCCCAGACACGTTGGCAGGCAATACCAGCAAAAAAATAAACGCCAAAGAGGTAAAAACCGAGGCACAAACACAGGCTGAGGAAAAGACATCAGCCCTGCGGCAGGAAATCCTTACCCGCATAAATCAGGGGAATCCCGCTTCCGCTGCCGAGCTGTATCTGGAACTGGCAGGAAGCGATGCCGGCCAACTGCTGCCCAGACAGGCATTGCTCGATATAGCAAACCAGCTAATGTCTGCCGGCAAATGGCCCCCCGCCGCCCAAGCTTATGAAAAATTCCTGAACTATTACAGCGGAACTGAGCACTATGAACAGGTGCAGCTTATGCTCGGCATTATTTACGCAAGGTATCTGTCGGATAAGGCAAAAGCACTTGATTATCTGAAAAAAGCCGCAGGCAGATTAACCGACCCCGCCCAGAAAAAAATGTGCAATGACGAAATCAAACGCCTCGAGGCGTAATTTCTCAAGTTTAAAAACTTAAATTCATTAACACCCTATTTTACAAGGACTTATATTCATAAAATTTTGTAAAAATTTTTCATTTTCCCCTTGATTTGTGTTTGATAAATTGATAAAATACCTATATTGTTAGTC
>Ga0315273_10014177_pt1 | contig 10268 bp, 6 predicted proteins | sample YL17G02_0_MG_FD_205753 | JGI IMG/M metagenome (GOLD analysis project Ga0315273, IMG submission 205753) | Sediment microbial communities from Yellowstone Lake, YNP, Wyoming, USA - YL17G02_0 | ecosystem: Environmental > Aquatic > Freshwater > Lake > Sediment | place: USA: Wyoming | collected... | reverse complement strand
CATGGTCTCCCGGCCGAAGGTGAACGGCAGGGGGTCGAACAGCCGCATGTGGACCATCGGCAGGCGCAAAAGGTTGAGCGCCAGCAGGACGAGCAGCGCCGGCCGGAGCCGGCGCCCGAACGCCTTCTCCGCCCGGCCGTAGCCGGTCGCGGCCAGCGCCGCGAACACCGCCAGTCCCGAGGAGTAAAAACGCATGTCGGGCGCGAGCATCATCCACAGGACGGTGAACCCCACCAGGAACAGGACCAGCTTCTGTTCCATGGACATGCGGAGGGAACGGAAAGAACCGAGCCAGGAGTTCCCTCCCGGCCCGGACGCCAAAAAGGCCGGAAGAAGCAGGGCGGGAACCAGCAGGATCGCCAGAAGTTCGGTGATGGACTCGTCGCCGAGCCCGCCCAGCAGGTAGCTCGCCGACCGAACCAGCATCGCCGGGCTGAAACTCATCTCCCCCACCGACGCGGCGTAGGACTTCAGCTGGAACTCGGACTCCGGCCCTCCCGACGGAAAGACCGACGCGAGGAACGGCGCGGCCGGGTTGCCGGTGAATAGCCCGTTTTTGATGAGCCACGGGACGAGCGGGACGACGACCGCGGCGTATGGAAGGACCCGGAGGCCGAACCAGAGCGGCGCCAGGCAGGCCAGCGCGATCACGGCGGTATACTTGGCCGAAAGTCCGACCCCCATCAGGGCTCCCGCGATGACCCTTGAGCCGGAACCCCGGGCCACTAGGACCGACAGGGCTATTCCCGTGAGCGCGCCTGGCACGAAGTCGTTGTAGGCCCTGACCGCTATCGTGCCGGCGAACTGCCCGGCCAGCACGAGCGTGAAGGCCAGCCAGCCGTGAGAAGAAAGGTCCCTCTCCCCGTCCGGGACGGCCAGAAGCCGGAGCGCAATCCGGCGGGCCCCCAGGGCGCATATCACCGCGCAGGACAGGTGAATCAGCTTGGCCGTCTCGCCGCCGCCCATCCGCTCCAGCCCCCCGCACAGCATCAGCCAGCCATAAAGCATCTCGGCGGCCAGCGGGAAGGCGGTGAAGTGATGGGTGGGAATGTAGAACGCCCGGTGCTCGGACACGAAGAAGGCGGGAACCCTAAGGTGGTAGACCACGGAGTCCCAGCTCGTGTCCGGCGCGATCGCCAGGGCGGAAAGGATCAGGACCGCGGCCGCGCCCGCGTACGCCGTCAGGGGAATCTCCCTCCACGCCGGGAAAGCCACGCGCCAGGACCGGATCGCGTCGGCCGGCCGGCGAACCGCCCCGGTCGCCACGGCCGCGGGCAAGGCAAGCAGGATCGTCGAGACCAGGACGGGGCCCGGATACCACAACCCGGTCAGCCCCCAACCGAGCGTAACCAGGCTCGTGGCGCCGAATCCGAGACCCCAGGCCACGAGGAGGTCGCGGCGGGCGCCGGGGGCGAGCGAAGCTCGCCCTGCGCAACCTTCGGTTGCGCCGGGCGCGATCCACCGGGCGACCGGGAACCCGGAGAACAGGAGCACCAGGTGCAGGAGCGCGGCCTTGGACAGCATCTCAGAGTGGTGAATGAGCATGTAAACCAGCCCGGCTTCGGGCGAGTTTATCTTCATGAACGACCGGACGAGGCCGGCCATCGCGGTGAAATCCGGGATCCACGAGGGCAGGGCGCGCGCCATAAGGTACGCCGCCCACGCGAGCAGGAGAGCGACGGCCAGGAGCTTGCGCCGGTTCATCCTGCTAGCATAGCGGAAGCGCTCATCGGCGGCAGACTCACGGTTCCTACCGCCAGTCCGGACGGATTCCCGCCGATTAACAATCGATCCGTTAACGTGATGGTTATTTCGTCAGCTTGGCCCGATATTCTTCCAAATCGAGAGTCTCAGCACGGACCTTATATCCTGCCCGGCGCATGGCCAGGATATTCCTGATCTTTTGAGCCGACATGAACGCGATACCGCGCGTATCAGGAAAGAAACGAGCGCCGAGACCGATCAAGGAAATGGCCTCGTCGTATTTCTCCAGTTTAATAGCGTTCTGCGCCATCCGCCAGAAGTTATTAACTCCCACGGTGCCATGGGAGACGCCGATGCCATAATACTTGTAGGCCAGGTCGTACCGGCCCGTCTTCTCGTAACCTCGAGCCACCAGGTCCTTGATAAAGTCCACACCGGGCACCTTCCGGTCCAGTTCAAGCGCCGCTTCCAACCAGCCGCGCCCATCATCTTCACCTTCATGGCGAGTAACATCATGGTAAAGACCGACGATTCCAGGCATATAGGGAAGATATACCGGCGGACGGGACCACGGTATACGCCGGATATGATATAGACAGTAACCGCCGTTCCTGAAGTCCACGGTCGCCGGAGGCGCGACCAGATCCATGTATCGATAAACAAATTCCTTCCAAACCAGCAGCATCCGCTCGTTCCATGGGAATGCCGACGCTCCAATGGTCGGCATGGAATCACCGAAGAAATTGTACAGCACGTGCCCACAACCGGCTTGCCGGAATTTCACTCGTATCTCATCCGCCGTCCTGCATTCGCGCGCGAACACCCAAGCGTGCGATCGGTATATGAACCGCTCCTGAATGCAGCGCCCTGGAAGATGGAAACACCGGCCGGCCCCTCCCCCGACGAACCGGCGAAGGCCGGGAACGGACCGCATCGTCTTCCCGACCTGCCAGTAAGTGCCCAGGCGACGCCCCAGGTATCCGTCAACGTCAATGGATCCCGACAGGTATTTCAGCGCCAGAACCGAGTCCAAGCCTGCCGTAAGCAGGCTGCCCAACGGCAACCATCCCGCTGAGATCCCGACAATCATCACGGCCAACCGGACGGTCCTGCTGCATTCGAGCGATTTGCGGGCGCAAACCACCCCAGCGCACGCGAGCATCATCAGGAACACCGGCAATGCGTAACGCATTCCCGCGGATGGCATCGCGATCCACATGATGAATATCCCAACCAACGAATAGGCAATAACGAACCCCGTTTCCGTCCTGTATTTCACGAGCAGGACGACGCATGCCGGCATGCTGCACGCGGCAGCAAGGTGGGTAGCGATCATCGAAGACACCAGGGCGCCGGGGTAATCGACAAGCACGCGCCACGACCGCGCTTCTCCCCTCAAGATACGGATCAGTTCGCTTGACTCCCGGTCCATTAAAGCCCCGGGGAACAATCCGGACATTAAGGGCCAAACCGGATTGCCTGTCATCAGCCACGTTTTAATCCCCCAAGGCGCGAAAGGAATGATCGGCAAGGCAATCAGCAGGAGAACGTATCCCGCCGTCCGCCGGCCGAATCGCTTCATGGCGAGCGCACACGCCGCCCAAAACATCCCCAGCAAAGCCACGTCGTTGTACTTGACGGCCGACCCGCATCCAAACAGCACCGCACCGACGACCAGCCACGGCCGGGACGGCGTGAACAGACCGCGAGCTGCGCATACGATTCCCGCCACCGGGAATGCGGCAGCCAATAAATCGTTCCTCGCGACTATCATCATATGAAAGGAGGATCCGCAGGTCGCGACCAACACCGCCGTAATCACGCCAGCCAAGCGTCCCGCCTGACGGGTGCTCCACCCCACCAGCAGGATCGTCGCCGCGAGAAAAGCGACGAACTGGATCAAGTGGGCGACGGCGTCATGTCCCGACGCGACGGCAAGTGAATATGTAAATTCCGCGAGGAGGGGGAATTGGTACGCCTCCGACATGTTTTCGGTGCTGAACCGGTGGACCCGCAGGACCTGCTCCGTTAAGGACAGATGTAAAATATACGCATCACTGTTGGTGTCCGGTAAAAGCATCGCCGTAAAAGCGACCAGAGCCGGAGCCGCCGCCAATGCCAGCCAGACCGAGCCTGCCGTTCCCCCGGTCCGCCACGATCCAATCCTCAGGTTCGTCAGCTCCCTCCAGGCGGCGGGAAGCACGAGAGCGACGGCGAACGATATGAACACGACCGGCGTGAAATACAGGCCCACGAGCGCGAGCCCGAATAACCAGGTTCCAAGCGCGGCAAATCCCAGGAGCACGCCGATGGCGAGACGCTCCCATGCGCTCATCGTCATCCGGGGCAGTAGTCGCAGGACGCGAGAACCGGCGCTCGCAAACCCCGCGCTTATCACGATGCCCGCCAAGAGCAGAAGCGCGTGCCGTAAAAAAGCAAACGGGGTTTTGATCGAAAGCACGCCGGAAAACGAAATACCGGACAACGAACGCCAAAGGCCGCCCCAGGCGGCAAACTGAGGACCCGTCTGAAGGATGCACCACGCAGACCAAGCCAATACGGCCCAACGAAGAATCATGCTTTAAACCCCGCGTCAAAATTGTCCCTCATTCGCGACCGGGAAGCGATAGCGATGTTTTTGCTATCGCCTCCGGCACCACCCGTTATCCACCCGACTTGCCAATCACCAGCAGTGCGCCGGCCCGCCGTGCGACCGCGCCCGGAAGGTGGGTCTCCCCCGATCCCGCCCCCGCGAGCCGGACGAGCGCGTCGAGGTGCGCCCTGGTCAGCCGGTTCATGACCGCGCCCGCCTTCACCGCCGCGAGCCGCAGGACCCGGCGGCGGACCGGGAGCGGAAGTCCGTTCAGCCCGTGCGCGTCGAGAGCGACCCCGCCTTTCCGGTCCTCGGCGATCCGGAGCAGCGAGGCGACCGCCACGGACTCGAGCAGGCTGTCCTCCTCCTGGAGCGTCCCGGCGGTGCGGGCCAGGAGCGCCCGCAGCTGGGGGTTGTATTTCCTCTCCAGAAGCGGAATCAGCTCGTGCCGGATTTTGTTGCGCAGGAAGCCGCGGTCGCGGTTGGAGGGGTCCCGGCGCGGCCGGAGGCGACGGGCGGTCAGGAATCCTTCGATTTCCTCGCGGGACACTTCCAGCAACGGGCGGACCAGGGACACCACCCGACCCGGCCCCGAACGCAGCGCCAGCGAAGCTGGCGAACGGCGGGCAACGCCAGCGGAGCTGGCGCCAAAGCTGTCAGCGGCTTTGGCGAACGGCGAGCTTTGCTCGCCGCTGGCGCCGCTCGCCGCCGACGCCAGCGGATCATCCAGCCGGCGCTTGGGCGCGATTCCGCCCAATCCGCTGGCCGAGGCGCCGCGCAGGAGGCGCATGAGCATCGTCTCCGCCTGGTCGTCCCGGTTGTGCCCCACCGCCACCAGCCCCGCGCCGGTTTTGCGGGCAATCCGGTGAAGGAACGAGTATCGCGCCAGCCTGCCCGCCTCCTCCAAAGAACACTTCCGGCGCGACGCGAGCCTTTTGACCGCGGTACGGGCCCCGCGATACGGCAGGCCCAGCCGGGCGGCGGTCTTGCGGACGAACGCGGCGTCCGCGGCGGCCCCCGGCCGGAGCCCGTGGTCAAGGTGGGCCACTACGAGATCAAGTTTCAGCGGACCGGACAGCTCGTGGAGAACGTGCAGGAGGGCCAGGGAATCGGGACCGCCGGAGACTCCGGCGACCACGCGCCCGCCGGCGGGGATCAAATCGTTTTCCCGGCAATATTCCCGGACCGTCCGGACGAACTCCTTCGGGGACGGGCGCTGCCGAAGGCAGCGCAGGGCGAACTTCGTTCGCCACGGGCGCCGCCGAGGGGAGTTCTTCCTCATGCCACCGATTCTACGCCAAATAACTGCGCCCAAACCGGGGGTATTTTGAAGTTGCGAGTTTCGAGTTACGGGTTACGAGTTTACAGAATCAGGAAAAAGTGCAATTCGAATTCAGGCTGTCCTGTCTCTAACTCGCAACCCGAAACTCGCAACTCGTAACCCGCAACTCGGCCCGTTTTAACGGGCCGCCGCTAGGCCGACGGACGGATCTTGCCCTCCTGGATGGCCTCCAGCCGCGCAATGCGCCTCGCGGTCGAGGGATGGGTGCTGAAAAGATTGCGAAGCCAGCCCTCCCGGTCAAACGGGTTGATTATGTACATGTGGGCCGTGGCCGGTGACGCCGTCTCCAGGGGCTCTCCCAGGGCGGCCGCCTCGATCTTCCGAAGCGCCCGCGCCAGGGCCATCGGGTTGCCGGTCAGCGCCGCGGCGCCCTCGTCCGCCCCGAACTCGCGGGAGCGCGAGATCATGAGCTGTACGAGCATGGCGGCCAGCGGGGCCAGGACCGCCAGCAGGATGAATCCCAGGGGATTGACCCCCCGATCGTCGTCCCGGTTGGAGTATCCACCCAGCATGGCCGCCCACCGGGCCATGTCGGCGATCATCATTATGGTTCCGGCCAGGACAGCGGCTATGGTCCCGATCAGCATGTCCAAGTGCCGGATGTGGGAAAGCTCGTGGGCCACCACCGCCTCCAGCTCGACCGGGGAAAGCAGGTCCAGGATGCCCCGGGTCGCCGCGACGGCCGCGTGGTTGACGCTCCGTCCCGTGGCGAAGGCGTTCGGGGATGCGCTCTCGATGACGTAGATCCGGGGCATCGGCATGTTTCCGGCCAGGGCCAGCTTCTGCACCGACCGGAACAGGTGCGGCTCCTCCTGGGGAGTCGCCTCCCTGGCCCGGTGCATGGCCAGGATCAACCGGTCGGAAAACCAGTATGACCCGACGTTCATGACCAGCGCGAATATGAAGGCTATCGCCATGCCCTGGTGTCCGCCGAGGACCCGGCCCACGAACAGGAACAGGGCCATCAACCCGGTCATCAGGACAAAAGTCTTAAAACCGTTCATTCTTGAAACACCTCCTGTATCATTCCATCGTCAGGGAGTTCTTCCTGCGGGGGTATACGCGAATTCAAGGAGAATCCTAGTCAATAATCCGGCTGTTGTCAAGAATGATCCCGGAAAAGCGGCGGAAAATCCGCGTTTTTCTACGGCAGGCCCCTTCGACTCCTTCGACTCGTAAAACCTCGCGAGCTCGCGGCCTCGCTTGCGCATAGGATGGTAAACCATTATTTATTCACCACTAAAAGTGGCGCTGTCGCTCAGGACTCCCAAGGGTCGTCGCAAAGCCTCGCGAGCTCGCGGCGCAATCAAGGATTGCGCACGGCGAGCGGCGCCAGCGGCAAGCGGAGCTTGCCGATCGCCAAAACCGGAAACGGTTTTGGCGCCAGCTCCGCTGGCGACGCTCGCCACGAACTCGCTGCGCATAGGATGGTAAACCATTATTTATTCGCCACAAAAATGGCGCTGGCGCTCAGGACTCCCAAGGGTCGTCGCTCAGGGTAAACCGCGGGTCAGGAACTCGACGGGATCGACCGCAACGCGGTGCATGAATACCCCGAAGTGCAGATGCGGACCGGTGGCCATTCCGGTGGCCCCGACGGTCCCGATGACCTGACCGGCCTCCACCCGGACGCCCGGCTCCACCAGCATGGACCGCAGGTGCAGGTAGGTCGTGAACACCCCCTGTCCGTGATCCACCACGATGATGTTCCCGTAGGAGCCCATCAGCTTGGCCAGCCGGACCGTCCCGCCCGTGGGCGCGATCACCGGCCAGTTGCGGGGCATGGGAACGTCCACTCCCTTGTGGACCCAGCCCGCCCCTCCCCCGTAACTGCGCGGGACGCCGAACTCCGCGGTGACGGGGCCGGGAACCGGCCGTCTCAGGACCGCGGACCAGAGCGCCTCCGCGGACTCCCGGCTGAGAATCCGGCCCAGCTTGCCCTTGTCCGTGCGCAAAGCCTCGGCCTTTTCCGGCGAAACGATCAGGCCCCGGATATGCCTCATCGGACGCACCGGTCGCCTGGCCACGGTCATGAAAACCCGGGCCTCCAGGTTCCCGACGATCACCTGGATCCGATGCCGGCCCCGCTTCGTGGTCAGCGGCACCGGCACCAGCGCCCGCAGACCGCCCGGCGCGGGATAGAGGCTTATCTCCAGCCCCAGCGCGTCGGCGGTTCCCTTCATCCGCCCCCCGGTGCCCGTCACGGTGAGCACCGCGTATCCCCCCTGCCTGACCACGGCCGGATCCAGGACGGCCTTGAGCCCGGGGGCGGAATCGACGACGGGTCGGGGCTCCGAAATCCTGAGAATCTCCCCGCGCCCGGGAACGGCCAGGCCGATCACCACGGCGGATACGACCGCCGCGCTAAGCCTTCGGCCGAGGGTTACTGCCAAGTTTCCCCGCTACCGCCGCCGGGCCCGGGCGTTGCCAAGGGCAACGCCTTGCCGGCTGCGCCGGCCCGGAGCGCCCTCGCCCCTTTCGGCATAGACCCAGCCCGCCACGGCGGCGCCGACCAGGTACCCGAACAGGTCTCCGAGCGCGGACAACGGTACCGCGGGACGGAACCCGGGCATCCAGGCATACGCCGCCGCGTACTGGAGAAAGACCATGAGCCAGGTGACCAGCCCGACCACGATCGCCGTCTTTAGCCCGGCGCCCAGCCGGGGACGCACCGCCGCGTACAGCCAGGCGATCAGGATCCCGACCGCGAGGTCAATCACCAGGGTGGCCGTTATCGCCCGGCCGGCCCCGGCCATCCCGACTACCAGCCCCTCTTTGGCCATAGCCTGCCAGACGGAAGCGAGAAGCCGGGAGCTGACCAATCCCTGCTCGATCAGGATGATCAGGCCGGCCAGTATCCCCCCCGCAAGCACCCTCCAACCGGAAATCTTCCCCATGGTTGCCCTCCTTGATGCATCAAACTCCCGGACTTTGATTCCGGGAGTGAATTCCCGCCTTCGGGCCCATTTTACTCCCTTCCCGGTCCATCACCCGACGGGATCCTTTGGACGCGATAAATCCTTTGCCATTCAGCCGCACGCTACGCCCGTGGATGGAATTTCCTGGACGCAGTTGCATTGTTGCATTTCTCATCCCAGTGCCACTCCGCAATTCTCCTCGATCCTTTGACCATGCATATCCGTTGTACATCACGTCACGCCCGGGGGTGAAACTTCCGATAAACCTCGGCCAGCCGGCGCCGGTCCACGTGGGTATAGATCTGGGTGGTGGCCAGGGAGGCGTGGCCGAGCATCTCCTGGACGTCCCGCAGACCGGCTCCCCCCTCCAGAAGGTGCGTGGCGAACGAGTGCCGGAGGGTATGCGGCCCGATCTGCTGGGTTATCCCCGCCAGCCGGGCGTATCGCTGGATCAGCATCCAGACCATGACCCGGGAAAGAAACCGGCCGTGGCGGGAAACAAACACTTCCTGCCCCGGCTTTTTCACGGTCCATAAAGGCCTGGCTTCGGCCAGGTAGCGCCGGATCCATTCCAGCGCGCTTTTCCCGACCGGGACCAGCCTTTCCTTGGAGCCCTTCCCGAGCACCCGAATCCAGCCCTCGTCGTGGTTGATCTCGGAAAGCCTCAAGGCCGTGAGCTCGGAAACCCTCAAACCGCTTGCGTAGAGCAGTTCGAGGATCGCCCGGTCCCTGATGCCGGACGCGGTGCCGGTGTCGGGTGCGGAAAGCAGTTTTTCGGCCTCCTCGCGGGAGAGGACGTGCGGGAGCCGCCTCCCTGACTTCGGGTACCCGATCAGGGCGGTGGGGTCCGCGACCGCCAGCTTCTCGGAGAGCAGGAACCGGTGGAACGACTTGAGGGACGCGATCGAACGCATGATCGAGTTGCGGCGGTACTTCCGCTCGGACATCCAGGTCAGGTGGCGCTGGACGGTTTCGGGCGTGGATTCGGCCGGGGTCGTCTTCCAGTCCGCAAGCCGTTTCAGATACATCCTGACGTCCCGGATGTACCCGAGCCGGGTATTGGCGGAGACACCCCGTTCGGTTACCAGGAAAATGGTGAAGGAGTCGAGCAACTTCCTTTCGGTCGAGGCCAGGTTCAGCCTCCGGCCAGCTTCTTCCTGAGAAACCCGCGGGCGCTTTCGAGCGCCTCCGGCAGGCGGCTGGCATCCTTCAGCCCGCCTTGGGCCATGTCCGGCCGGCCTCCCCCGGATCCGCCCGAGGCGGAAACCGCCGCCTTGACGACGTCGCCCGCGGCCGCCCGGGCGGTCAGTCCGGCGCTGATCCTGACCACGAGCTGGCATTTCTCCCCGCTCCTGGTCCCGAGCACGACGACTCCCTCCTTCAGCCGGTCGAGCGCCTGGTCCGCCAGCGTTCGTAGCGCGGCCGGGTCGCCGCCCGTGTCGGTCTCGGCGATCAGGACATTGACGCCGCCGATCGACTCCGCTTCCGCGGCGCGGCCGGCCAGCGCCTGCCTGGCGCCCGCCTCGCGGGCCGTCTTTAGCGCGTTCTCCAGGTCGCGCCGTTCGGCGATAAGCCGGGCGACACGCTCGGTAACCTCGGACACCGGCGCCTTCAAAAGCGCGGCGGTCTTCTCCAGCGCCTCGCGCCGGTCCGCGAGGGCGGCCAGGGCCGCGGCTCCGGCGAGCGCCTCGATCCGGCGCACCCCCGCGGC
>Ga0315273_10014176_pt1 | contig 10268 bp, 5 predicted proteins | sample YL17G02_0_MG_FD_205753 | JGI IMG/M metagenome (GOLD analysis project Ga0315273, IMG submission 205753) | Sediment microbial communities from Yellowstone Lake, YNP, Wyoming, USA - YL17G02_0 | ecosystem: Environmental > Aquatic > Freshwater > Lake > Sediment | place: USA: Wyoming | collected... | reverse complement strand
GCAGGCGGCGGGGTCTCGCGGCCGCGGAACCAGGTGACGTAGAGGGCGGGGAGGAAGACGAGCGTGAGCAGCGTGGCCACCAGGAGCCCGCCCATGATCGCGATCGCCATCGGACCCCAGAACACGGTCACGGCGATCGGAATCATGCCGAGCACCGTCGACACCGCCGTCAGCATGATCGGACGGAAGCGGGAATCGCAGCCCTCCAGCACGGCGTTCCACACGTCCTTCCCCGTCTTGCGCTCGATCTCGACCTGGTCGATGAGGATCACTGCGTTGCGCGCGATGACACCGATCAGCGACAAGATGCCGAGGATGGCGACGAAGCCGAGCGGCCGGCCGGAGACCAGGAGCGCCGCGATCACGCCGATCAGGCCCATGGGCACCACGGCGAGGACCAGGAAGAGCAGCTGGAAGCTCTGGAGCTGGATCATCAGGATCGTGAGGGTGATGAAGATCATGAGCGGGATCACGGCGATCACGGAGGCGCGCGAATACGCGCTCTCTTCAGCAATCCCGCCCACGACCACCTGGTAGGACGGGGGCAGCTCGGCGTCGAGCGCTGCGAGCGTCGGCTGGAGCTCGGCGACCACCGATTCGGCGAGCTCGCCCGGCGCCACGTCGGCCTGCACCGTCAGGGTAGGAACGCGATTGCGCCGCCAGATCTGGGGATACTCCTGCCCCGTCTCGATGGTCGCGAACTGCGTGAGCGGAATCGTGCGGCCGTTCGGCAGGGGGATCTGCAGGGTCCGCAAGCTCGAGAGCGCGACGCGCTCCTCCTCCGTCGCCCGCGCGATGACGTTGATCAGGTAGATGTCGTCCCGCACCTGGGTGACCGTCGACCCGGTGATGGCGGAGTTGAGCGCCGACGCCACCGCCGCGGAGCTCAAGCCGAGGAGCCGCGCCTCGTCCTGGTCGACGTCGATCCGCAGCTCGCGTGCGGGCTCCATCCAGTCGAAGTTGATCCGCCGCGTCGCGGGGTCGGTCGCCATCGCCTGCGCGACGCGCAGCGCGATCGCGCGCACCTCGGTGGGATCCGGTCCGCTGACACGGAACTGCACCGGCCAACCGACCGGCGGCCCGAGCTCGAGCGGCGAGACGCGCCCGACCACGCTCGGGAACTGCTCGGCAAGGACCCCTTCCAATCGGGTCTGGAGCCGATCCCGCGCTTCGACGTCCTTCGCGACGATCACGGCCTGCGCGAAGAACGGGTTCGGGAGCTGGACGTTCAGCGGCAGGTAGAACCGGATGGCGCCGCGCCCGACGTAGGTGCTCCAGCGCTCGATGTCGGCGTCTCCCTTCAGGACCTCTTCGAACCGGTCCACGACGTTCTCGGTGGCGTAGATCGAGGCGTTCTGCGGAAGGCCGAGGTCGACGACCAGCTCCACGCGATCGGACGACGGGAAGAATTGCCGCGGCACGAACTGGATCGCCCAGAGCGACACGAAGAAGAGGCCGACGGTCACCGCGATCGTGAGCCAGCGCGCCCGCAGTGCGCCCACCAGGAAGCTCCGGTAGAGCCGCATGACCAGCGGGGGCCGGTCGGACTTCGGCTTGGTCGACTTCTTCAGGAATGCGACGCCGAGCAACGGGGCGAACACGACCGCGATCACCCAGGACAGGATCAACGCGATCGTGACGACGGCGAAGATCGAGAAGGTGTACTCGCCGGCCGAGCTCTTCGCGAAGCCGATCGGCACGAACCCCGCGATGCAGACGAAGCTCCCGGTGAGCATCGGAAACGCCAACGTCGAGTACGCGAAGCTCGCAGCGTCCTCCATGCTGTCGCCGGCGTCGAGGCGCCGCGACATCGCATCGACCGTCGTCATGGCGTCGTCGACCAGCAGCCCGAGGGCGATGATGAGCGCGCCGAGCGAGATGCGCTGGAGATCGATGTGGATCATCTCCATCACGGGGAACACCATGGCGAGCGTCAGCGGGATCGACAGCGCGACGACGGCGCCCGGGCGGAACCCGAGGCTGATGATGCTCACGACGAGGATGATGGCGATCGCCTGCCAGAGCGACTCCGTGAACTCGTCGACGGCCTCCTCGACGGTGACGGGCTGGTCGGCCACGAGGATCGGCTCGATGCCGACCGGGAGCTCCGTCCGGATCTCGGCCATCGCGTGCGCGATGTTCTTGCCGAGCTGCAGGATGTCCCCGCCGTCGCGCATGGCGACCGCGAGACCGATGGCCGGCTGGCCGTTCACGCGGAACAGCGGCTGCGGCGGATCGGCGTAGCCGCGCGTCACCTTCGCGATGTCGCCGAGCCGGAGGATCCGGTTGCCCGCCACGAAGTTGACGTCGAGCACGTCCTGCTCGGTCCGGAACGCGCCGGAGACGCGGATCGACAGCGCCTCGTCGGCCGTCTGGATCACCCCGGCAGGCCGCACGATGTTCTGCGCCTGGAGCGCCGCGATCAGCGTGTTCCGGTCGAGGTTCAGCCCCGCGAGCCTCTCCATCGAGAACTCGACGAAGATCCGTTCGTCCTGGGCCCCGAGGATCTCGACCTTCGAGACGTCCGGTACGCGGAGCAGCCGCGAGCGCACCTCCTCCACCTGGTCCCGCAGCTCGCGATGCGAGAATCCGTCGGCCGTGAAGCCGTAGATGATCCCGTAGGTGTCGCCGAAGTCGTCGTCGAAGCCGGGGCCGACGACGCCTGCCGGCAGCGTGGCCCGCATGTCCGCCACCCGCCGGCGCACCTGGTACCAGGTATCGGGAACCTCGGCGGGCGGCGTGTCGCCCCGCAGATCGACGAAGATGGTCGTGACACCGGCGCTGGTGAAGCTGCGCAAGTTGTCGAGATTCGGTGTCTCTTGCAGCTTGCGTTCGAGCCGTTCGGTGACCTGGAGGAGCGTGTCGTCGAGCGTCGCTCCCGGCCATGCGGCGCGCACGACCATCGTCCGGAAGGTGAAGGCGGGGTCCTCGTTGCGCCCCAGCCGGATGTAGGAGCTGACGCCCGCAGCGATCGACACGAGCATGAAGAAGACGACGAGCGATCGTTGCCGAAGCGCCCAGGCCGAGAGGTTGAATCCGCTCACGGCGTCGTCTGGAGCAGACGGACCTTCTGGCCCGGGCTCAGGGCTTGCACGCCGGCGGTCACGACGACGTCGTCGGGCTCGAGACCCTGCGAGACCACTACCTCGGAGACACCGAATCGCAGCACGTCTACGTTGCGCAGCGACACGGTGCTGCTCTCCGTATCGACGATCCAGACCGCGGGCCGCCCCGCGGTGCTGGTGAGCGCAGAGGCCGGTATGTGGATCCCCTCGACCTCGCCGAGATGGAGGGTCCCGCTCACGGTCGATCCGAGCCGCATGGCCTCGGGCGGATCGATGAGGCCCACCCGGACCTCGAAGGTACGCGTCACGGGATCGGCCTGGGGCGACACCTCGCGGACGCGCCCCTTCGCTTGCACGCTCGGGTTCGTCGTCAGGGCGACGCTCACCTCGGGATCCACCGGCGCCTTCTCGATCACGCGTGCCGGCACGTTGAACACCGCGTCGCGCCCGCCCTGGCGGGCGACGGTGACGATCATGCGGCCTGCAGAAACCACTTCGCCCGGCTCCGCGCCGCGGGCGGTCACGACCCCCTCGGAGTCGGCGAACAGCTCGGTGTAGGTGAGCTGATCGCGCGCGGTGCTGAGCTGCGCCTGCGCCACGTCGACCTGCGCCTGCGCCGTCTGCCGTGTCTGCACCGCCCGGTCGAAGACCGCTCGGGAAACGACGCCCTCCGCCAACATGCGCTGCTGGCGGTCGAAGTTGTTGCGGGCCTCGGTGAGCTGCCCCATCGCGCCCGAGAGGTTCGCGCGCGCCGACTGCACGGCGTTCTGCTGCGTCACGGCCTCGACGCGGGCGATGAGCTGACCCGGTTTTACCCGGTCACCGACGTTGACGTTTCGCTCGATCATCCGCCCGCCCGTCCGAAACGCCAGATTCACCTCTTCCAGCGCGTACACCGTGCCCGTGAGCGTGACCGTCTCACCGCCTGCCTGCTTCTCGATCATGACCGTGCGGACCGGGCGGATCTCGGGCGCGACCGGCACTTGCTCGGCGCTACACGCGACGAGCAAACCCAGGGCCGCGCTCACCGCGAGCACGCCCGCACCTGCGCCCGCGGCCCGTCTCGTTGATTCAGCGCGCGTGATCAACACCAATCCCTCCCACCAGTCCGGAAATCATCCTACCGCATCATCCGCGAACCGGGCGCCAGGAAGCGCGAGCGCAGCCTCGAGCGTCTCGACCGAGGGCGCGAAGTAGAACGAGCCCGACGCCGGGGTCGAGTAGTCGGTGACCGCGTCCCGGGGCTGGCCGTTCAGGCCGTACATGGCCTCCATGCGCTCGCGCAGCGGCGCCTGCTCGCGGCAGAACCCCATGAAGTAGAGCCCCACCGTGCCGTCGTGGAAGGCGTAGGGGGTCGAGCGACGGACCATCTCGCCCCGCTTCGGCTCGGTTTCGTCTGCGGTCGCACCCTGGCGCAGCTCGACGTGCGAGAGGTGCGACGTCGGCACCTGGCGAGCGAGCCGGGTCGAATCGGCCTTGGTCCGCCCGAAGGTGTTCTCCTGGTCCGAGAGCGATAGGCGGTTGAAGAACGCGAGGTCGTGCACCCAGCGCTGCGCGATGCAGAAGCTCCCGCCGGCGCCCGGCTGGCCGTCCGGAACGATCGCCCGGTCCCGTTGATGCTCCGGCGCAGGATTCCCCGTGCCGTCGATGAACCCCGTGAGGTCGAGGCTGTTCCGATAGATCCACGCGATCGTCTCACGGGCTACCTTCAGATGACCCGCCACCGCCGTCCGGAACGCGTGCTGTACCTCCCAAGCGAGATCCTTGTGGTCGGAGTGCAGCCAGAGGAGCAGCTCCTCCTGGGTCGCCTTGGCTGCCTTCCCGTCCGCGGACGCGTAGCCGGGGTAGACCTGGAAATCCTGGGGAACGTCGGCCGTCAGGTCCCGCAACAAGGTGGGGCCGAAAAGCACGCAGAGCTGCACCGCGGGCGCGCCCTCGGGCGCCGCGCACGCCGCCCGGAGATCGCGGAGCGCGCGCCTGACCACGTCGAGGTCGGCTCCCTCCAGCCGGCTCAGGTGGACGTACCACTGGTGGCTCTGCAGGCTCGCGAGAATGGCGGGCTGCGGAGTCGCCATCGGTGTCCCCCCACGAATGGATCGATCGTCGCGCGAGCGGAGCGTAGCTCGCGGACCGGCTAGAACGAGCCGAACGTGGAGCCGAGACCGATCACCGCCACCAGGGCGATCACCGGTCCGACGATGCCGACCATCACGATGTCGAAGTAACACTCCCGATGCGTCGCTCCGCACACGGCGAGGAGCGACACGACACCGCCGTTGTGCGGCAGGCTGTCGAGCGTGCCGGCGGCCATCACCGCGACGCGATGCATCAGCGCTGGATCGATCCCCTGCTCCACCGCCATACGCAGGTAGGTATCGCCGAGCGCCCCCAGGGCGATGCTCAACCCGCCCGATGCCGAACCGGTCAACGCGGCCAACGCATTTACGGCGAGCGCGAGGGAGACCAGGGGACCGCCCCCGAGCGACAGGACCCAGTCGCGCAACACCACGAACGCCGGCAACGCGGCGACGACGGCTCCGAAGCCTACGAGGCTCGCCACGCTCACGATCGGTAGCGCCGAGGCATTGGCCCCGGCGTCGACGGTGTCGCGAAGCGCGGGCAGGCGGCGGCAGTTCAGCAGCGCGAGGGTCGCGATCCCCACGGCTAGCGCGACGATCACCGACCAGACCCCGCTCACCGACGAGAGCTCCGTCGGACCCCACCGATCGTCGGCCAGGAAGCCCGTGTCGAGCCGGGGCAACACCCCCTCGGACATCGCCAGGTTCACGAGGATCACCACGCCGAGCGGAAGCAACGCCACCCCCGTGCCGGGAAGCGCTTCGGCGTGCCTGCCGCGGTGCATCTCCGCGGGGTCGAACTCCGTTGCGACCGTCACGCGTTCGCGCACGACGAGGTCGTCTGCGGCCGCGTCGGCAGTCACCTGTGCGTCGCCGTAGCCCTCGCGGGAGCGGCGAGCTCTGGCCTGAGCGCGGCCGAGCCACCAGAGACCGAAGCCGAGCATCAGCGCCGCCGCGAGGACGCCCAACCCGGGCGCCGCGAACGGGGTCGTGCCGAAGTACGGCATCGGGATCGCGTTCCGGACCGCCGGTGTTCCAGGCAATGCGGACATCGTAAAAGTCGAGGTGCCGAGCGTGATGGCAGCCGGCATCAAGCGACTCGGGATGTCCGCGCTCCGAAACAGGGACTGCGCCATCGGCGCGAGCACGAAGAACGCGGCGAAGACGTTCAGACCTCCGTACGTCATGACCGCTCCGGCCAGCACGATCGCGAGCACCGCGCGCTGCGCGCCGAGCCGCCCGCTCATGCACTGCGCGATCGCCGTGGTGGAGCCGGTGTCGTCCAGGAACTTTCCGAACAGCGCACCGAGGAGGAACAGCGGAAAGAATCGCGCGAGAAACCCGCCGGCGGCGCCCATGAAGGTCTGCGTCCAGTGCGCCAGCACCGGCTCTCCGGCCGCGATGGCAGCGATGAACGCGGCCGCCGGCGCGAGCACGAGCACGCTCCAGCCGCGAAACGAGAACCAGATCAGGAGGCCGAGACCGAGCAGGACACCGAGCATGACGGTCCTCCGATCAGAACGACCAGAAGACCGGTACGAGGAAGGTCGCCACCACGAAGAACCAAAGCAGGATGGGAAGCCCGAGCTTCCAGTAGTCCCCGAACCGGTAGCCCCCGGGTCCCATCACGATCAGGTTCACGGGCGTGGCGACGGGCGTGAGGAAAGAGGCCGCGCCGGCCACGGCCACGCTCATCAGCACCGGCCGCGGAGAGATCCCGAGCTCGAGGGCGGCAGCGACGGCGATCGGGAGGATGATGAGCACGGTGGCGGTGTTGCTGATCAGCTGCCCGAGGATGGCCGTCAACACGAACAGACCGGCGAGCAGCGCGTACGGACCGGCGTCCCCGACGACCCGGATGAGCAGATCCGCGAGGAGGTTCGCCGCGCCGCTCTGGGACATGGCGATCGAGAGGGGCGTCATGGCGCCGATCAGGATGACCGTCGTCCAGTTGATCGCGCGGTAGGACTGCTCGACCGTCAGGACACGCAGCAACACCATCGCGCAGGCCGCGAGCAGCCCCGCGACGACCGCCGGCACCGCACCCGTGGCGAGGAGGAGCACCATGCCGATCAGCACGGCGATCGCCTGCTTTGCGCCGGCTCCCATGGGAACGGCCTGCCGGCGCACCAGCTCCGGCGAGTCGACCACGAGGACATCGGGGTCGTCGAGGTGCTTGTCGAGCGCCTTCCAGGTCCCCTGAAGCAGTAATGCGTCACCGACACCCAACACGGTCTCGTTCGGGCCCTGGTCGGCACCATTGCGCTGCACGGCCAAGATGATGAGATCTCCGCTCTCGGTGGCCATTCCGGGGAACACCGCCTGCCCGACCATCCCGGAGCGCGGGGGGATCACGACCTCGGCGAGACCGGACGCGCGATTGAAGAGGGTGTCCGCAACATCGCCGGAGGCATCCTCGGACCGGAACGCGAGCGTCTTGTCGGTCGCCAGACGGCTGGCGGATTCCGCGTCGCCGCGCACGATCAGGCGGTCGCCTTCCGCGAGCGTGGGCCGGCGGAGCGGACCCGGCTCCTCCCCGGCCTGCAAGGCGACCAGACCGAGGCCCGGGTAGCCCGCGAGGTCGACGGCGCTCAGCGGCGCCCCCACGTAGGGCGAGCCGGGACGCACGCGGAGCTGGAACACCCCGTCGTCGAGCCGGTACTGCTCGATCAGCGTCCGGGCGTGCTTGCTCAAGTCAGAGGGCAGCGAACGTCCGCTCCGGTCCGGCAGCAGGCGTTCGCCGAACAGGATCACGATCGCGATCGTCCCGAGCAGCAGCGGGATGCCAACGAGAGCGAACTCGAAGTAGCCGAAGGCGCCCACCCCGGCATCCACGGCCGCGTCCGACACGATCACGTTGACGGGCGTGCCGGTGAGTGCGAGCAGCGACCCGGCGCTCGCCGCAAATGCAAGCGGCATGAGGAGCTGCGACGGCGAGCGGCCGAGCCGGATCGCGAGCACGACGACCACCGGCAGGAGCGCGGGCACGGCTCCGTTGATGTTGATGAGCGCCGCCAGGAGTCCGACCGCCAGCATGATGAGGACCAGCAGTCGCGCGCGGCTCGTTCCCGCGCGATCGATCAGGAGCTGCCCCGCCCACGCGGTCACGCCCGTGGCTTCGAGGCCCGCGCTGACCACGAACAGCGATGCGATGAAGATCACCGCGGGATCGCCGAGACCTCCGAGGGCCTGGCCGAGATCGAGCACGCCCGTCGCATAGAGCGCGAGCGCCGTCCCGAGGGCCACGATCACGACCGGGACGCGCTCCGAGACGAAGAGCACCACGACCGCAGCCACGATCAAGAAGGTGATGACGATGTCACTCAACGGGGGAATCCACTGCGCGGTGGGTGGCCACCTTGCGTGCGCGCATCTGCGTTTCGATTCAACCGGCGGGGGGCGTGAAGTGGAGCGCGACCTCGAGCAGCAGGCGCGCACCGAAGCCAGTCGCCCCTCTCGATCGCCACGATTCGTCGGCGTCCACCTTCATCGGTCCGCAGATGTCGAGGTGCGCCCACGGCACGTCGCCGACGAACTCCGCCAGGAACAACGCCGCGGTGATCGCACCGGCGAAGTCGCCACCCATGTTCCGCATGTCCGCGACGTTGGACTCGAGCTGCTTGCGGTAGCGCCGTTCGAGCGGCAGCTGCCAGACCGGCTCGTCCGTGCTCCGCCCCGCGGCAGAGACCTGGTCGATGAACCCCTGGTGGTTGCCGAACACGCCCGCAATCTGGTCCCCGAGCGCGCTGAGGCACGCCCCCGTGAGGGTGCCGATGTTCACGATCGCATCCGGCCGCTCCTCGGCCGCCAGCGCCAGGGCATCCGCCAGGACCAGCCGGCCCTCGGCGTCCGTGTTGTTGATCTCGACGGTCTTCCCGCCCCGGAGCGTCAGCACGTCACCCATCTTCATCGCCGAACCCGAGGGCATGTTGTCCGTGCACATCAGATAGCCGGTCACCGTGGTCTTGCAGTCGAGGGCGGCCAACGCCGACATCGCCGCCAAGACGGCGGCCGCGCCCGACATGTCCATCTTCATGAGCGCATGCATGCCGTCCCTGGGCTTCAGGTTGATCCCGCCCGAGTCGTACATGATGCCCTTGCCGACCATCGCGAGCTGCCGGGCCGCCCGCGCCGGCTTGCCGCGCACACCTGCGGGCCGATACGTGAGCTTGATCATGCGCGGCGGCTCGACGCTCCCCGCGTTCACCCCGAGCAGGCCTCCGCAGCCGAGCTTGGCCAGGGCCTCGGCGTCGAAGACTTCGATGGAGAGCCCCCGATCGGCAGCGAGGGCCGAGGCCACCTCGCCCATCTTGGCGGCGGTGAGATGCGCCGGCGGCGCGTTGGCCAGATCGCGCGCGAGCTGCCCGACCGCGGCCAGGATCCGGCCGCGCTGCGCCCCTTGGCTCACTCCCTCGAGCCGCTTCGCAGCGGCCACGAGCGTGAGCTGCGTGAGCGCCGTGCCGGACGCCACCTGCTTCAACACGTCGTAGCGATAGCGAGCCAGCAGCACACCCTCGACCACCGCCTGGCCGGCCATCCCGGGCTTCACGCTCGTCACGTCGGCCAGTGTCGTCGCCAGATGAGCGTGCTTGCCGGCCGCACGCGCGAACGCGGCAGCGGCGTCCCGCAGCCCCGACGCTTCGAGCTCGGCGGGGTTGCCGATGCCGACGGCAACGACGGTCGGACCGTCGGCTCTGGGGAGCACGAGGGTCTGGCCAATCTTGCCGTCGAACCCGGACGCGACGAGCGTGGTGCGCGCCAGCCCAAGCTCGAGGGGGACCGCGCCGTCCGGAGCGACCGGAATCCCGAGCGCGCCGGCCCCTCGCGGCACGGAACGGGATGCCTCGATCGTGACTCGGGCGGAATGCTCGATCGAGGGCGCGACGTCGAAGGTGGCAACGGATCGCTTGGGCTTGGCCATAGAGGGAACAGTCCTCCTGCGGTGTCCGGCAGGCTTCTAGTACAACGCCCGCCTGACCTGGACAAGCACGCCGCGGACCATCCCGAACTGGCGGATGCGGAGGAATGAGAAGCCATCAGCGAGCCCGTCGCATCCACCTCGTGTATTCTCGCCTGACACGAATCGGCTTCGAGCCTGGTTCAAGGGAGATTCGAGTATGCAGAC
>Ga0315273_10014175_pt1 | contig 10268 bp, 2 predicted proteins | sample YL17G02_0_MG_FD_205753 | JGI IMG/M metagenome (GOLD analysis project Ga0315273, IMG submission 205753) | Sediment microbial communities from Yellowstone Lake, YNP, Wyoming, USA - YL17G02_0 | ecosystem: Environmental > Aquatic > Freshwater > Lake > Sediment | place: USA: Wyoming | collected... | reverse complement strand
GATGGGCCCGGCATGCCCCTTGGCCGCGCCATGCGCGAGGCCAGCGAGATCGCCGGACGCCGCCGATCCCGTGGCGGCTGGGCGGAACAGGACCCGGACTCGTCCCGGTTCGTCCACGTCACCAACCGCCGCAACTGGCGTGGCATCGTGGAGAACGGTCTCGACTACAGCCGCGAGGGAAGCCTGCTTGGCACGGCCAGGCCGTGGGGGCCGGGCGAGTCCGCGTTCCCGGATGACCCGCGCTTCAGCGAGCGCCTGGGCCAGGTGTCGATGGCATTCGACATTCCCAACGCCGACTGGCGCAAGTACACCAGCCCGTTCCGCCAGGACAACCCCGATAAGCTGCCACCGGAGTTCTACCGGGGCATGATCCGGGGCGGTCGCAGGGCCATGGGTGGGGCCACCGTCGAGGCCGGTCTCACCCGGCGCCAGCGCAGCTACACCGCCAACGTCCGCGCAGCCGCGAGCCGTCTGACGCCCGAGTCCCTCCAGGCCGGGCGGGACTGGTATCCCGGTGCCGAGAAGTGGATCGCCGGGATGGCGGCGAAGTACGGCAAGCCCGAGCCCATGGTGCGCGGCATGGCCGCTGCGCTCTCCGCCGGCACGTCCTGGGCCGGGAACAAGACCAAGCTCCTCAACGTTCTCGAGGCTGATGCGAAGGGCGGAGCCTTCCCGTACCCAGACACCATCGGTGCGGACGGAAAGGCCCGTGGCCTCAACGCCCATCGGGTGGCAAGGCGGATCCTCGAGGGTCAGGATCCGTGGGAGGCCCTGGGTCATACCCCCAAGACGGGTCCGTTCTTCCAGAACACGGGTGGGGACCTCGAGGCCCTCACGCTCGATCGCTGGGCGTTCCGCACCGGAACCCGTGGTGCGATCGAGAAGTACGGCAAGGGCCCGGTCCGCACCGGGGTCGACCGCGCCTTCCGCAAGGTTGCCAAGGAGCAGGGCGTCCACCCGGTCGAGCTGCAGGCCGCCCTGTGGATCCAGGAGAAATACGAGTCCGACCTCGCCAGGTACGACGCGAAGATCGCGGCCGGCAAGAAGGCCAAGCGCCCGACCATCGCCCAGTACATGCGCCGTGGCGGCAGGACCGACACCGTCGGCAAGCCCCGCCTGGGCGTCGACGTGGTCGGCCAGCCGATCATGCCCCTGCCCCGCCAGATGGCGGAGATGTTCGAGTATGAACTCGGACCCACCGGCCGCAGCGGGAAGCTCTTCGAGTACATGATGTCCGGCGAGGCCCCGTCAGGCCTCTCCTGGCTGGCCCACCAGCACATGCCCCGCGAGGTCAAGCCCCACATGGCCGGCGGTCCCGTCCGTGCCTCGGGCGGGACCTGGCTCAAGGGCGACAACCCCATCGGTCATCCCCTGACCAGGCTGAAGAAGGCCGGGAAGCCGTACTACGTCAAGGACCCCAACGGGGGCAAGGACAAGAGGATCGCCGGGAGGCTGGAGTACGACTCCATCGCCGGTCGCGGCAAAGGCACGCTCGAAGAGGCACTCGCCGCCATCGAGGCGCACAACCTCACCGCTGGTGAAGGCCCTGCGATCACCTACATGCACGGCAAGGCGCCCGAGGCCCCTGCTGCCGTTGAACCCGGACTCCGCGGCGCGACCCCGGGGCAGATCAAGGTCGGTCGCTATGCCGCGCACTCTGCACTCGGTCCCCTCGAGCATCGCCGCGTGGCTGAAGGGTCCCGCTGGGAGTCGATGTTCTACGCGCAGGGCTGGAAGACCCCCACCGGACGCAAGGTTCGTTACCCCTCCGCCAACCGAAGGGACATCGAGGCGGCGTTCGAGGAGCAGAACGCTGGTCTGGGTGGGCCGGCGGAAACCGACGTACCGCTGAAGGAGGAGCGTCGACACTACACCGAGTGGAAGGCCAGGCAGTACGGGAAGGACCATGTCCGCCACCCGGGCTGGTTCATCGCTCAGCGAACGGCAGGTGGACCCTACAAGGCCGGCAACTTCGAGGACATCGGCAGCAGCTCCGAGGAGTTTGTACAGAAGGAGGGGCCGACCTTCCAGGGTGCCGCAGCCGATGAGGACAGGCCTCACTTCCATGGTCCGGGCGCGTACAGCGGCACGTTCCTGAGCCGTGAAGCCGCCGAGGCAGAGGGCGTCCGCAGGTACGGGGCCGAGCATGGTTTCGACCTGAAGACACCCAAGGCCTCCAAGGCACCGAGCAAGCCTGCCCGCGACAGGGTGGAGGCACAGGTCCCCGCGCCGCAGGGCGCAGATTTGCCGTCCCGAACGTTGCGTGGCATGGGCAGCATGGCTGCCTTCGGTCCGTGGAATGACATCTCGCTGGACGCGGTCCCCGACCTGAAGGTCGGCCATTACCTCGAAAACACGAGGGCTATGGTCGAACACGGGCCGGAGGCGAGGGAGATCTATAGGGCCCGTAAGTCCCGCAAGCATGACCAAATGCGGCATGAGGGTGACACTCATGTCGTTGACGAGGTTGATGAGTCGTTCAACCTCCACGGCACATTCCCTTCGCTCGCGGCTGCCCGCGTCGAGGCCGAGAAGCTGAATGCCGAACGTGCAGTCGAGTGGCGTGCCACCCATGCGTTGGCCGTGGAGAACGTCGCCTTGCTCGAGGCCGAGGTGGAGAGGCGCGGTCTCACGGGCAAGTGGAGAGATTGGGACGTTCGCGGCATCAGCGGTCCGCGTTCGGCAGCCATCCCGACTGCGTCGACCGAAGCTCGCCGTGACCCGGCAGGCGAGGAGGTCTGGGATCCCGCCAGCAACCCCATCACCTACGAGGACATGCGCCAGACGGTTCACGACCGTCTCGACGGCGTTATCTCCAGCAACGAGATCGCGCTGGAACAGCTCAGGCATGCAGAGCCTGGCCGCGTCAAGGACGTGGAGCGTGCGATCGCTCGCGCAAAGAAGGACCTGGAGCGGTCCCTGGCTAAGTGGCAGGGGACAGGGCCGATCCCGAGGACGCCCCGTGATGTCCCGCAGCACGAGGCACCCGAGGTCACCGCCCACGCGAAGATCGCGGAGGACGCCCTGGCGCGCCGTGCGGCCCGTGAGGCGGAGGAGCAGGCCCGGATCGTCACGGCGCAGCAGGAGGCGAAGCTCGCGGACGAGCAGTCTCCTGTCGTTCCCGCACGTCCTGGCGGATACCCGCGCTCCGCCGAGCAGCTCGTCATCGAGCGCACCGAGCGCATGGCCCGCGAGCGCGCAGCCGAGTCCCGCAAGCAGATGGAGGGCCTGGGGCTCTTCACCGTCACCCGGCGCCACCGCGCAGCCGGCGGTCCCGCAGGCAACGGCCTGTACATCGTCAACGAGGCCGGGCCCGAGGCGTTCATCGAGCAGCACGACATCGCGAAGCTCGCGGCGATCAGGCCGGACATCCTGTCCCGGGTCCCGCACGCCGCAGATGGTGCCCGCACGGGCATGATCCAGAAGCCCGCCTGGAGCCTCTACGCTCCCCAGAAGGACGGGATCATCGTCAGGCGCGAGGACGCGCACGAGGCGCTCCACGCCGTCCGGGCCCAGGACGGGATCCGTGCCGACCAGGATCCTGCCGGACGTGGGCCTATCTGGGTCCCCGGCCAGCAGGCCGGACCTCAGCCCGAGCTTCTGGTGGCGCCCAGCCAGCGCCGCAGGATGACCAACGAGGAAGCGCAGGTCGCTGCAGCCAACAGTCTGGCGGCTGCGATGGCGAAGGCTGCAGCCACGATCGAGGGCGCGGCGCAGCGGACCGGGCATGCCTTCGCTGCGGTCGGGACCGAGCTTCACCGGTTCCAGGGTCCTGTCCAGCAGGGCCTCGCAGATCTCGGTAGCAACGGGCCCGGCCTCGGGTTCGTTGCGGGTGGCGTTACGCCCCAGCTCATCACCGATCCCTACCGGGTCGAGCAGGCGGGTATCCTCGCACCGTCGCAGGTTTCGGCTCAGGCACTCGATCTCGCTCGTCGCGGAGTGAGGAGCGGCAGTCCTCGACGCTATAGGGCAGAGCAGGGCGTCGGTGGCCGGTTCAACGCGGCATCCGGTCCCGGGGAGACACTCTACGGTGGTGCCCCTGGCGAGGGCATCATGTTCCCCGAGGCCACCCGCCAGGCAGCAGCCGCTGCCGTTGCGGGAGCAGGCTTCACGCCCTACGCAGCTCCTGCGGCCCCAACCGAGGTCACGGCTACTGCTGCTATCGCAGGCCCTTCCGCTCCGGCCAACATCGACGGGGCCCTGGCCCAGACCAGGGCCCAGCGAGCCGCACGGACGGACATCGACTCCAACGGCAGGCCGCGTGGCGGCAGCAACATCACGGGCGTTGCCATGACGGGCGGGAAGCTGACGGGTGCGGCGTACCGCAAGGTCCGTGACGAGCTTATTTCGGGCTACGGCATGGACGAGGACACGATCGCCCGGATGATCGGTCCAGGCGCCGAGAACATCGACCACATCGAGCATCTCTCCGGGCCGGGCATGGCGAACCTTGCCCATTCCCGGAAGATGGGCCGGATCAAGCGTGAGACAGAAGGTCGCGACACCGAGGCCCAGGATCTCCTCGCCGCTGCACGGGAGCAGGTTGCCGGGTCTGCCTCCAAGATGGCCGAACGCAACCCGAAGGGCGTTGCGGCTGTTCTGGGTGCCCTTGGCTTCGGCGGCGGTATGGAGTTCAAGCGCAAGCAGGCGCGCTTCCAGACATCCACCACCGAGCTGCGCAAGGCTGACCGGGGACGAGAGAGGGCCCAGGAAGAGGTAGACACCTGGCAGGCCAATCTCGACTACGAGGCAAACACGGCTGACGACACCGCGATTGCCACCAAGCAGCTCGCGATTGCGCAGGGCATCCTCGAGAAGAAGACGAACGCCGTCACGGCAGCGAGCGAGAAGTTCGTCGCGGCCGAGGATGACATGATCCCGAGCCTTGCCGATACCGCCCGCAACTTCGCGGGCATCATGATCGGCACGACGCTCTACGCCAAGGGTCTCGAGGCTTTCGGGTTCGTGATGCAGGGAGTTATCCCGGGCATCAAGGACATGGCCGACGTGTTCCTTGGCTTCGGTCCGAACCTGACCAGGGTGTCGGGCGCGATGGGCGACTCGATGCGCCAGATGGGTGGCAACTACCAGGCTGTCTTCGGCGCCATGGGCGTCACCGCAGGCTGGTCGAACGCAACCAGCGATTGGGCCAAGAACGGCCTGCAGGCCACCGTGACGGCCAAGGCCGGCGCCAAGGCCTACGCCGATATGTCCGAGATCTTCCGGGCCTCCATGGGCGCGTACAGCAAGGCCGGTCCTGAAGGTCTCTTCGGTGGCTATGGAGGGGTTGGCGGTAGCCCGCTGTTTGCTTCCCAAATGGGTGGCGGCAAGGGCATGCAGGAGGAGATCCTCCAGGACATCCTGGCCTCCCGGGGCGAGACCGGCATCAACGTCGGCCACTATGCCAGCAAGGCCGCGCAGGGAGCTGGTCTTGGCGCTGCGCTTGCCAGTTGGACCGGTTTCGGGGTCCCCCTGGCTGCGGCTGCGGGTGGCGTCATTGGTGGTGTTGGTAGCGTAGCGGCGGACATTGTCGGAGGAACCTTCAACAGCGGTGGCGGGTTTAGTGGACCGTCGACGCTCGAGCCAGGGTCTTTCGAGGATCAGATCCAGAACCAGTTGAAGGCTGCTTCCGGGAGAGCCGCCGATCGCGACCGCAAGCCTGCCTATGAGTTTGCCTACCAGGGCAAAGACGTTAGCGACAGCTACAAGAATGCTCCGCAGTCGATGCAGAACCTTGCCAAGCAGGGCTATGCGATCGTCGACAGCAGCGGCCAGATGGTCACCGCCTTCAAGGACGTGGTAGCTGCCTCCGAGCAACTCGCTACGGGGTTGACGATCCCGGACGTTGAGACCTGGGCCTCGACGATTGAGCGCCAGATCAACGCCCAGTTCCAGATGATCGACATCCAGGGCGCGATCACCCGGGGTTTCGAGATCCCGATGAAGTTCGCGACCTCGAGGATCCAGACCCCGGTTACGGCTCCGGGTTCCGGTTTCATCCCGGGAGCCGGGATGTTCGGAAGCCTGATCGCGGCCATGAACCGCATGGGCTTGCCGACAGGGCAGGCCACCGACGCCTTCGCGCAGCAGTCATCGGCATTCCTCCAGACGCCGTCAGCCCAGGGCGGCATGGGGTACTCGAAGGCTGGCGCCGATATCACTTCTGGCTGGATGAAGGAGACCTTCGACCTCCAGGCCGCCCAGGTCAGGCGCGACCAGGCCGTGATCTCGGCGGGCTACGACAAGATCCTTAAACAGCCGAGCCCGGAGCAGGTCCTGGCAGACGCGGCGAAGATCAACGCTCCTTCCCCTGCTCCTGTCGCCCTCGCTCCTGACCGTGTTCAGAAATACGCTTCAGAAGTCCTTGGCCCGGACAAGATCCCAGCAGAGAAGATGACCGAATGGATGGCCGCTCAGAGCCAGGTCCGGGCTGAGGATGGCGAGAAGTACGGACGTGCAGCTCAGGGTGATGTCCAGGCGCAGGCAGAGATCAACGCCGAGGCGTCTCGTCGGGTAGGCCTCACGACCGAGGGGCTCGTCGCCCAGCCGACAGGAACCTCGCCAAACTGGAGCATGACTGGGACAGGCGGTCCGGGTCGGAACACGCAAACATCCCTGGCAACACCACCCGTTCAGAACAACCAGGCGCAGGCCGACGAGTACATGGGACTGATGAACGCGGCGCAGGCAGCCAGCGCCAAGATCAAGTCCCTGCAGGGTTCCATTGCCGACATGGCTGCTGATGTCAGCAAGGCGAACTGGAAGATCGCGGAACGGCAGGGGATAAGGGCTGTTGCGGATGCAACGAACCTGCTCACCAAGGGGGCCAAGGCTGCTGGCGGCCAACTGGGAACGGTCCAGCGCCAGTTGTGGGACCTCGGCCGCAAGAGCCAGTCGTTGAACCTCCAGCTCCAGCAGCGGTCGATCACGACCAACCTCGCGCTGGCCCAGTTCCAGGCCCCGGGCGAGACGGGCGAGGAGCGGTACTTCCGGCAGAAGGAAAGCATCGTCAAGGCCGGCATCGAGCAAGAGCAGCTCAACATCTCGAAGGACGTGTTTGCCGCGCAGTTGACCGAGTGGACGATCATCGCCAAGCGTTCCCTCCAGGAGGCGACGGCGCAACTGGCAGCGGCCAGGTTGAGCAACGAGAACGCCGGCAAGATCGCGGCAGCCGAAGGCCTCATTGCGGCGACATCGGCCGACATGGCTGCCGACCTCGAGAAGGCCAACAGCATCCTGTCTGACGCCACGGGCAAGGCTGGCACGTCCATGGAGGCTGCCAAGAGCTACGTCGAGAACTTTGGCGACACGATCGCCGGGGTTCTGACGCCGATGGGCAACTTCGGCAACACGCTGGGCGGCGCCGCCACGGGCATGAAGAAGTTCCTCGAGGCCGTCGGGTTCACGTTCAAGGCCAACCCGAACGGCACCACGACCGTCACCAGTCCGACCGTCAACGGCCAGGCTGGCGTCTCGACGACCACGGCTGCGGTTCGTGTCACTCCGACGACCCTGATCGGCGTTCAGGAGGTCATGAGGAACAAGGACCTCAACAAGAACGGCATCATCGGTGCGGCGTCGGGAGCCCTGTTCAACACCACCCGGCCGACCGACCTGACCGTTGGCGAGGCCAAGGGTGAGACTGTGGCCGTGCTGCGCAACCCCCGGGCCGCGAGCATGAACGAGTTCGGTGGCGGCTCCTCCAGCGTCACGGTCAACATCAACGGCGCTTCGGTCCGCAACGACAACGACATCTCCTCCCTGGCCCGCCAGGTGGCGGTGGAGGTCGAGCGCAGCCTGTCCCGCAAGGGGCAGATGTTCGGCCTTCGCGGCCCGTCGGTGTGAGCACCATCGCGATCACGGTCGGTGGTGTCGACATCTCCGACCGGGTGATCTTCGCCGAGACCAACTTCACGAGCGTGGCTGCGGCGCAGCCCGGGGCGTGCCAGATCACGGTGAAGGGCACGTCCACCTTCCAGCCCGGCCGCGACCAGATCTGCCTGTACGTCAACGGGCAGCGCAAGTGGTGGGGCTACCTGTTCGTCCTCGAGCAGGGGTACATCTTCCCCGACGACCCCGAGCCACGGGTGATCCTGCAGGGCGTGGACCTGAACATCCTGTTCGACAAGCTGTTCATGTACAACCACGCTCACGAGACCTGGTATCCCGACGGCGGTGGGGTGTACAAGCGGGAGAAGGTCGTTGGCGAGGACGGCAAGGTCTCGGGCTACCTCGTGACCGTCCCCCGTGGGACGTGGGACAAGGACTACATCACCACGATGATGGCGGATTTCGACCTGGACAAGGTCGGTCCTGTCATCCGGTACGGACAGGTCCCGCACGACAGCAAGATCCACTCCTTCGCCCAGATCAACACGGGTGACACCAACGCCAACTGGACTCCACCCTCGTCGGGCACCAGCCTGCGGGCCTTCTTCACCGACGTGTCGGCCAACGTCGTCCGCACCCAGCCTGGCTCCGCGATCTGGTACATCGACCCCGACGGGTACATCGTCTGGGACGACGTGGACCGGATGTTCATGGACTTCTCGGTCGGCGACGGAGGAGCTGACGTGGTGCCGGTTCGCGACCTGCGGATCACGACCGACATCGCGAACCTCAAGAACGACGTGATCGTGTTCACCGGCACCCTCGACCCCACCCCGACCTCGACCCAGGAGCATCTCCGTTTCGTTCACAAGATCAACAACCCGTCGGTGAACCTGTTCGGCCGCTTCCAATGGAGCGAAGTCATGGGCTCCGACTGGATGGACGGGATGATCAACGCCCGGGCAACCAAGGTCATCAACCAGCAGGGCGTGCCGGCGATGACGGCCGAGTTCACGATCTTCAGCACGACGATCGAGCAGGAGGGCCTCTCCTCCGACACGCTCTATCCAGGGAGGATCGCCCGGGTCTTCAGCGACACTCACGTCTTCCTGGTCTACGACCCGACCTTTGGGCTGCAGGAGCTGGACGGGCTGAGCATCCCGATCCGCTCGGTCGGCATGCGCTTCCCGACCCAGGACATCGTCGAGTACCGGGTCACCTGCGGCTACGACACCAACGACCCCTGGGGACTGCTGCTCGCGCTCAAGCGTCCACCGACCCGGGGTCTCGTCCAGCCCAACTTCAACGTCATCGACCGGACGAAGACACCCAAGACGTACATCGAGGCCACGCCGATGACGCTGGTCAAGGAGTACGCCGTCAAGCTGTCCGGGAACCGCTGGCAGCTCACCTACGCCTACATCCGCAACAGCCTCACGGTGGTGGCGGGTGGCCTGCGGCTGAACGGCATCCCGGTGCCTCCGGGGGAGCCGTACTCAGGTGCCATCGGCTTCATCGAGGATGATCCTGGGGGTGGGGTGTTCTACGCCGTGACCTCGGCGCGACCCATCTATGTCGAGTACCACGTCTGGCACAACCTCGAGTAGGGGAACGCTGATGCCGATCCGACACGCCTTCAACAGCCCGATGAGCGACGGTGGAGATCCCAACCTCCTCCAGCCCAGTAACTGGAACGACCATCATGTCGGAGGAGATCGTCTCTGGGCTCCAGGTTCGGATCCCTACGGTCTCGACGATGAGTTTGACGACGAGACACTCTCGGGGTGGACGAGGGTAGATGCTGCGGGAACGGCTGGTCACCTGACGTGGACCGAGACTGCCGACGCTGTGTCCGCCGCCCATCTCTCGGGAACGGACGGGGACAAGTATCTCCACGTCCTCCTGAAATCGATCGGTGCCCACAGCCATCCGTTGACGATCCAGACGGCTGTTCGGTTCTGGTCCCTGTACGGAGCCAACTACCAGATGCTGGGACTGCTGTTCGCCGACGGGAATACACATGGGGCGGGCAAGCAGATCGTGTACATGCCATTCATGAGCGGACCCATGATCAGTCTCCGGCCATACATCAACTTTAGTGTTGACAACCAGTCTCCAGGGAATCTCAACTCCGGCACCCAGCCGTCGTATGGGCACGCCATGCACCTCAAGCTGGTCTGGTCGGCGGCGAACACGTTTGACATGTATACGAGCCCGAACGGCGTCGATTGGCTGAACCACGGCCAACGGGTCTATTCAATGACACCGACCCACATCGGGATCCTCTACTCCAACTGGGGTACTTCAACCCCGGGCGTCGGAACCTACGAGTACTTCAGGGTCTACTAGCGCGCAATCCCATGCGCTGAAGTGAGCCAATCCCATGGCTGACGACATCTTCGGATCCTTCACGACCGACGCGGTCATCCTGAGCCCGG
>Ga0315273_10014174_pt1 | contig 10269 bp, 9 predicted proteins | sample YL17G02_0_MG_FD_205753 | JGI IMG/M metagenome (GOLD analysis project Ga0315273, IMG submission 205753) | Sediment microbial communities from Yellowstone Lake, YNP, Wyoming, USA - YL17G02_0 | ecosystem: Environmental > Aquatic > Freshwater > Lake > Sediment | place: USA: Wyoming | collected... | reverse complement strand
GATCCCACAGCATCCAGCCTCTGCCGCCCGCATCGCGAGCCCCGCGCATCTGCCGGCGAATCTCGTCCGGCGTGTAGATGCGCTCGTCAAAGGCGTAGTCCTGGAAGTCCTGGATCCACGGCCGGACTTCCAGGTCAGGGCTGATGGCAGCAGTCCGGTCGACTGCGCGCTGGGTGCTGAGATTGACGATCTCGTAAGGGTAAGCGATCGCCTTGTCGTATTGCCTTTCATAGGGCAGCCCGTCGGAGAAGGTGGAAGGGTAGAGCATGGGGCTCAGGACGTCAATTGAGTCGCCGATCGCCTCGATCTGCTGGCCTATCCCCAGGTCGTCCTTGTGCCAGGACACATAACCGAAGACGTCGGCGGCGACCTTCACGCCGTAGGGCGCCAGTGCTTCCTTCGAGCGCGCAAGGAACGTGGCGATTGCGTTGACCCGGTTGTCCTGGTTGTTCTCCATAGAGAGCCGTGCCCGCCCAAGGGCGCCGTCGCTTGGGAAGCGGACGTAGTCGTATTGGATCTCGTCGAAGCCCATTTCAGCCGCCTCGACCGCCACCGCAATGTTATAGTCCTGCACTTCCTCGAAGTCCGCCTCGACCCAGCCGGCCTTGTTCGCGTCGCGCCAGATCCTGCCCGTAACGCTGTCGTGGATCGACCATTCAGGGTGGCCCTCCGCGAGCGTGCTATCCTTGAAGGCGACCACGCGAGCGATCATGTAGACCCGGTGGTCTTTAAACCATTGCATGAAAGCCGGCCAGTCCTGTACCTGGACTCCTTTGTCCGCGCCGATCTCGATGGCCATGGGGACCTTGGTCGGGTAGATCAGGTACCCGTTATCGTCCTTCACGTCCAGCACGAGGGCGTTGAGCTCGGAGTTCTCTAGGAGCTGCTTGGCGTTGTCGAGCATTGGCTTGTAGCCCGCGGCCGCCGCAGAGAGATAGAGGCCCTTGACATAACCTGTCGCATCGACCTCGGCGGTCGTCGTCAGGGGCCCAGTGGTGCTCAGCTCACCGCGCGCAACCTGCTCCTCGCACCCCTTTCCGTAGAGGTCTCCCACCTGCTGGCACCGTTTGACGTAGCGGTCGAGCAGCTGCCCCGCGGCGTCTTTGGGCGGCGCTTTCGGCGCCGAGGCCTTCGCCTCTGAGCCCGACGCGAGCGCGGAGTCTGAGGCTGTGGGGTCGAGGTCCGCATTGTCAGACAGCGGGCCCGTGCCCAATCCCAGCAAAACAACCACGATGACGACGATGGGGAGCCAGTGTTTGATGGTCACGGCGAGAGCCTTATTGGGTGTAGGACGGACGGCGGACGCATGCCCTACCGGAGCGGCGCGGCCAGGAAAGTGCGGAAGGGAGCTGCGCCGGAACAAAACGACAGACTCCCCTATCATACCCGATAGCGAGCGGATGCGCAAGATTATCCTATTACCTCGCGCCCCCCGTCACGAGCCGGCCGGCAGGTACCTCTTGGGCATTTTGCAGGCCATCGTGTAAGCCGGATCGTAGATATTGCCCAGGTCGTACTCGACGCACTGACCCATCAGAATGTGGGCGCCGGCCGGGTCCAGCGCGTAGCCGTCCTGAAGCCAGAGCAGCATCTCCGTCGTAGCGTGCTGCACCGCCTGGTCGAGAGGGCGGGCGTTGCCGAGCGTGAAGATGTGCGTGGTGTTCTCCCCGCGGGGCCAGGTGATACCGCTGCCCTTGCGCAGCCCCACCGTGAACTGGATGTCGAACGAAATCTCGATGCCAGTGCCGACAATTTCGCCATCCCCCTGCACCGCATGCCCATCGCCGACGAACAGCAGCGCGCCCGGCGCAAACACGGGCAAGTAGACCGTCACGCCCTGGACGAGCCCCCGGTAGTCCATGTTCCCACCGTGTTCGCCTGAGGTGGCAGTCGAAAGCGCCTGGCCGCGGGCTGGCGCAACCCCGATGCACCCGAGCATCGGCTCTAGCGGCAGCACCAACCGGCCCAGGCGGGTCTCCGGTGCAACCAGCGTTGCAGTCCAGGCGGCGACGTCGACCTCCCAATCGGCATAGAGCGGCCCCTCGGGAGGAGGCCACGGCATGCCGGGGACATACTGCGGGTCCACGATGTTGGGCGCGACCATCATACGCGTGTAGCCATACGCGCGGTTGGGCGCCAACAGGTCCAGGTGAACGACGAGCGTGTCGCCGGGCTCCGCCCCCTCGACGTAGAACGGCCCGGTCTGAGGGTTTCCGCGGGGCGTGACCTGACGGCGAAGCGCGTCACCGCCTTCGGCGTCCACTGTCGAGGTGATCACCGTATCGCCCGGGGCGATGCGGAGCACTGGCTCGAAGGTGCCAAAGCACCTGTAGTAGCGGTCGGGCTCGAAGTAGTGGATGGTCATTGCGTGGCTGCTCCTCTCCGGCGCCGCGTGGCCGGGACATTGTGAGGCAGGCGTGGGGCAGGCGTCTGGAACCCGCCCGCGGATCGAAGGCCTGCGGCTCAGTAACCGCCGTACTCGAGTGCGGTGTCAAAGGCGGCGACGACGTTGGCCGGCGGCACGAACGCCTGGATATTGTGCACCGCCGCGAAGACGTACCCGCCTCCCGGCGCCAAGTCGTCGATGCGGCGCCGGACCTCGTCGCGCACGTCCGCCGGGGTTCCGAACGGAAGGACATGCTGCGTGTCGACCCCGCCCCAGAAGGTGATATCGTTGCCGTAGGCCGCCTTGAGCCGCCTCGTGTCCATTCCGCGCGCCGAGACCTGTACCGGGTTCAGGATCTCAAAACCGAGGTCGATGAGGTCGGGGACGAGATCGAACGTGGCGCCGCAGCTGTGGTAGAAGAGCCGGGCTGAGGTCTTGCGCTTGATCGCCTCAACCAGGCGTCGCTGTTTGGGCTTGATCACTGCGCGGTACAGCTCGGGCCGGATAAGCCAGCCGTCCTGCCCGCAGACGTCGTCCCAGAAGGTGAACACCTGGATGTAAGGTCCGACCTGGTCGAGGTAGCGGTTGCACGACTCGATGTAAATATCCGTGATGCGGTCCATCATGCGGTCGGCAAATGCCGGCTCGCTCACCAGGGCCATCAGGAAGTTGGGCAGGCCCATCGTGCGAGCGGGCTGCTCGAAGATGCCCCCGCCGATCACGGCGCTGCCCACCAGCGCGTACTCCGTATTCTCGTACAGATCTTTGGCCTGCCGTCCCAGCCGCGCGTGGAGCTCGAGTGGGTCCGGCGCGGGCCAGCTGTACGCGTCGAGCGCCGCCTGCGTTGGCTCTTTGATGGGGAAGTCGACCCAATCGAAGTAGAGCCCGCCGTCCCTGGGCATGTGCAGCTTCGAGCCCCAGCGGTCGATGAACGCCAGGTAGTCGCCGTCCTCGAACACCGCCAGCCCGGGCGCGGTTGCCGCCGGAAGCTGCACCATGCGGAAGTCCACGTCGAACCGTCGCAGCAACGCCTGGTCCACGTATGGCAGCTGCTGGACGTAGTCGAGCATCACGTAGTCTTCGAGCGGCATGCCCAGGTACTGCTTCAACTCGACATAAGCGGAGCGGGTGATCGAAGTGATGATGGTGCCGCCCAGGTCGATGGGGATGCGATCGGGTTCCTGGTGTGCGAGCGCCAGCGCGACGCGTTCTCGGGAGTTCACGGGGATCACCTCCAGCCCAAGGGTCCGCGCAGTATAGCGGCAAAGGCCAGCCTTCGCAAAGACCAGGCTTTGCGTGAATGCGGTTCACAGTGGCGCGTCGATAAGATGGAGCTGCAGGACCACGGAAGGCGCCGAACGGGCGGAGAACGCGGAAGGGGCCTGCCACACTCGCAAGGCTTACACTTCGCCGCGGGAGTGAAGGGTGCGTTTCGAGATGGGGGCAGAATCAATGTGCCGTCAACAAATGCGAGCATCGAATGAACGAATTGGCCCGACCCCCGCACGATTCGTTCATTTGTTTAGTCATTCGTTGATGGCCGCGCCCCGAAACTGAAAAGCACCCGCGCCTGCATGGCCTGCTGCTTCCGTTAGTCGAGGAAGCGCCGGCCCTGTCCCTCACCCATTTGCGCAGATGCAGTCTCTCGGCGGCCACCTTCCGCGTCTTCCGCTCGTTCCGCGCATCCCGCGGTCCGGCGGGTCTCCTGCCTGCCAACTACTCTTGTCAATCTTAACCGCCCAAGCGCCGCGCGGTTAACGCGGATGACGCGGTTAATTCGCAACGCCAACCGAAAGAAAATCTGTCAGTAGAGGCCTAACTGGAGGAATTTCGCTCGTAGCGGCCTGCCGTTAACCGCAAGAACCACGTTAACCGCGCGTCCTCGCCGGCACGTTTGGGGTTGGCAAGGGTGCGGCGGAGGTCCGGGCCTGCTGCAGGGGCTTGAATACGCGACCCGTTTGTGATATTAACTAAGGAGGATGGAGCAGTTCTCGCGAGCGTGGGTGCGTTGTCCTGATGAGAGGAGGTGTCCGATGTCTGTGATCACGATCTCCAGGCAGTACGGCAGCGGCGGCGACGAGATCGCCGTGCGGGTTTGCGAGCTGACGGGCTTTCGTTACTTCGACAAGGACCTGATCGCCCGGGTGGTGGCCGACCTGGGCCTCGCGCAGCAGGACATCGTCGACTACTCGGAGGACAGCTACCAGGTGCGCAGTTTCGTCGAGCGGGTCATGGGCACGTCACGTGTGGTGTCCGAGACTCACATCTTGAAGGGGGAGACGGCCGCCGGTGGCGCCGACCTGGAGATCAAGCGGCTCGACGAGAGTGACACCATTGCGCTGGTGCGCAGCGCTGTCCAGGCGGCGTACAAGCTGGGCGATGTCGTCATCGTGGGGCGGGGAGGGCAGGCGATCCTTCAGCCTTCCCTCGGCGTGCTGCACGTGCGGATCGAGGCGCCGTTGAGCGTGCGGATCCAGCGCGTGCAGGACGAGGCGCACATCACCCGGTCGCTGGCACAGGAGATCATCGCAGCGCGCGACGCTGCGGCAGCCGACTACATCAAGCGCTTCTACTACTTGAATTGGGCGGACCCGACCCTCTACCACCTGGTGCTTAACACCGGCCGCTGGGGTGTGGAGCAGACGGCGCTTATCATCGAGCACGCCCTGGAGCGGATGGCGGAGCCGGAGGCCCTGGCCGCAGCGTAGAGCGGACCGCACGCGTCACTCGCCTGAGCCGCGCGCTATCCTCCCCAGAGGCTTCTCGCGCCGTCCGTCCCACAGGTGCCGGACGGCCAGCACCGGGTGGTGGTAGAGCATGCGGGGGCCAGCGTAACGCATGACTTCGCGCACGCGCTCCCGTATGTCCGGCTTGTAGCAGTGGATGGGGCACTTGACGCAGGTCGTCTTGCCCTCGCCGAAGGGACAGCGGTGCAGGCGCTCGTGGGCGTAGCGCAGCAGCCCCGCGCAATCCTCGCACAGATCGGCATTGGCCCTAGCGGCGCCGTGTTTGTCCTTGCAGTACAAATGGAGCATGGCTGTCATCGTGGCGGCCTCCCGCTCCAGGCGCGGTCCCGGATCCTTCATGGCTTCCCTTCCAGGTAATCGAACCACAGCAAGCGCGCGGCGACCGCACGCCAGGGCCGCCAGGCCAGGCCGATGGCGTCAAGCACCTCGGGTGGGGGCCGCGATTCCAACCTCTTAGCGCGCTGGGCGGCCTGGGCAAGCGCCAGGTCGCTGCTCGGCCAGGCGTCGGGCCGCCGGAGCGCCATCAACAGGTAAATGTCGGCCGACCAACGGCCGATCCCCTTGAGTGCGACCAGTGCGTCCCTGACGGCTTCGTCATCCAGCGAAGGCAGCCGGTCGAGGTCCAGCAGGCCTTCCAGAAGGCTGTGCGCCAGACCGCGGGTGTAGCCGGTCTTCTGCCGGCTGAAGCCAATGGCTTTGAGCGCGGCGTCGTCCAGCGCCAGGAATCGTTCGGGGGTGAGCGGTGCTACGGCGACCAGCCGCGCGAAGGTAGCCTGCGCCGACGCCAGCGAGACCTGCTGCTCGAGAATGATGCGCACGAGCGTGGGGAAGCCCGGCTCGCGTGCCCAGAGCGGCGGCACGCCCCAACGCGCATGGATGCGCGCCAGGTCCGGGTCGCGCCGCGCCAACTCGCGTACGCCCTCAGCCAGGGTCTGCTCAGTTAGGGCCGCCGCGGTCAAATGCGGCGCTCGCCCGCCACAGACCGGTTTGATCCATGACGCGATCGGTTCGAACCCGTCAGGGCGCCCTCCCCGCGAGGGGGCCCGTCATTGCTGGCCCACTATCGGCCAGCGGACCCGCCCGCCCGGCTTCGCCGTCAAGTCGCCGCTGACCGCACTGTAGGGAGCTGGTGCATTGATCACGTACGCGTATGAACCGGCCGGGAGGCAGTAGGTCTTCTCATGGCCAGCAGGAACGCTGAAGGTCGCGCCCCAATCCCGGTCCTTGGCCGTCAGAATAAGGGTCACCTCAGCGCTGGTCTGGTTCTGGATCAGGTAACACGCCTCGGTGCTCGGGGCCGGCACACCGCCCTCTGCAAGGGGGACTGCGTCGCACGAAGCGTTCATGGTAACGAGTGCGCCGCCGCCCGTGCCCGCAGCGACCCAACCCTCCAGGCCGTTCATCGCCTGCACCTTCAGCCAGGCGCATGCCTCGGACTGCCCACGGACGTTGAGTTCATCCCCGGCAGTCAAGCGCCCTATGACCGCGGAGTCGGTTGCCGGAGCTGCGCGCAGGTTTAGCACCGGCGCTTTGACCACGGCCATGGCGGGCGGAGCCGCCGGCGCGGCGGTTGCCGCGGGCACCACGGTGGGGGCAACGGTGGGTCCCTCCGTAGCGGCAGGCAAAGCGATCTCGGGCTCCGAAGTGGCCGTTGCAGGGAGCGGCGTGCTGGTTTCCGGGACAGGCGTCGGCGTGTCCTCCTGCAGCTCGACAGGCTGCTGGGTCGGCATTACCCGCAGGGTTGGCACCTTGGGCGCCGTCGGGGACGGACGCACCCGGGTGGGCGTGCGCCGGATCGCGGTCGCGTTCGTCGCCGGAGCGGATTTTCTGACCGGCGTGGGCTGGGTGCACGCCGCCAGGAGCAACACCGTCACGCACAGTAGGGCGAACATCACTCCCGGGGCCTTGGCTGACAGACGCATGGGGGACCTCCTTATCCGGTAACGACCCACTATCGCATACCCTATTCTAGCAAACCCTTGGCATCACGGCAAACGCGGGCTAGCCGGAGTGCCGGCGCCTGGGACGACAGGAGGGACGGCATGGATCATGTGTCGGCATTCGGCGAAGGGACGGCCGAGCAAGACCCTTCGAATAGGAGCGCGCTGCTTGCAGCCGCCCCGCGCAATCGCCGCACGCTGGCCCGGGACACCTGCCAGCCGTGCTCCTCCTGGAGCGCCTCAGTGAGGTGTTGATCGTTGTAAACCCGACAGACGCCTGCCGCCAGCGTCAGCAGTTGCTCCCGCGCCGCCTCAGGCAGGCGCTGCGGCGCGGGCCGGCCCCGGTTGCGATGCACCAGCCCGGCTGCGCCTTCAGCCCGATAACGGGCCAGCAGCCGCCAGCTCTGGCGCTCGCTGACCCCCCACAGCTCGGCGGCCTGCATCACGGTCACCTGCTCTCCCGCGATCCATGCGAGGACCTTGAGGCGCTTCAGTTCCTTCGTCGTCAACGTCAGTCTCTCTTCCATGACTGACATTTTCACTGATCACTTATCTACTGACACTATCACTGAACGATAACACCACTCGAAATTCTACTTGACAAGCGATCGTTGAAGTGCTAAAGTAGAGTAGTCAATTTAATTTTCTATCGAATATTGTCCTCCATGACTGAAGTGTCGTTGCACTGATTCTCCAAGCATAATCCTGCCTGGAGGCGACATGGTCGACCGGCAGTTTGTTCTTGATGAAGTAACTCAACCCACCCTGGCCGAACGCGCCTACGAGAGACTGCTCGAGGCGATCGCATCCGGCTCATTTCGATCCGAGCAGAAACTCACGGTTGCAACGCTGGCGGATCAACTGGGCCTCAGCCCCACACCCATCAATCAGGCCCTAAATCGTCTAGTTGGCGAAGGTTTCATTCGATTTGTGCCCCGGAGAGGTTTCTTCACGACCGCGATCACGGCGTCCAGGTTCTCCGACACGTATGATGCGAGATTGATTTGCGAACTCTACGGGCTCAAGCATCTCGCCAGCGAACCTGTCGTCCATCTGGTAGCTCAGTTGAAGCAGCTGGCAGAGGAGTATGGTCGGAGATGGGAACTCGAGGGTCCGCCGAGCTACCTGCTCGAGGTTGACGAGCGCTTTCACCTCCAGATTGTTGTGCAGTCGAAAAACCCGCTCATCATCGAATTCTTCCGAAAGCTTTCGGTTCACCGTTGGGAGATGTACTTGCAGCTTTATTACACAGACAAGTACAGGTTGCGGCAGACCTCGCGTGACGAACACTACGCGATTGCTGGCGCCATAGAAGACGGCGACGCCGACCGGGCCAGCGCGTTGTTGGTTGAGCACATCGGCAACGCCAAGTCATACCTTCTCGAGCTCATCGCCCGTGGCCAATGAGCTATTTTCAAACTCGGAGGTGGAAGGCGAATTGATGCGGTGAGTGGGCATTGCCGGCCCAGCCGCGAAGAGGCAGAGTCTGCAGTGGCGTTCCACGCCGGATTTCGTGGGCGCCGCCCTTCGCAATTCACCGTCATTCCGAACGTTGCAGACACGGCCTAAAGGACTCAGTCACAGGTTACCGTCGGTTCCCCCGTGAGAAGCGCTCGCAGGCTCGCGCTGGCCATGGGGGGAAGCCAGGAGACAAGCATCCCAGGAGGAAGAACCCATGGAACCCAGGAAGAGACTCGTATGCTCGGTTCGCGTTCTAAGCGTCGTCCTGCTGTTGACCCTCACGCTTTCGGCCTGTGTGCCCGTTGCTGCGCCGGCACCTGCGCCGGCACCTGCGCCCACATCAGCACCTGCGCCGGCTCCCACTGAAGTTGCGCCTGCTGCAGCCCCGGCACCTACGGAAGCAGCGGCGCCAGCCGCGAAAAAGACCTGCGAGGGCGAGAGCCTGAGCGTGTTGATGGATGACCGGACGCAGAACCACGTACTGCGCGACGAGTTGTTGCCCGCGTTCGAGAAGGAGACGGGCATGAAGGTCAACATCGACATCATGCCCGAGTCGGCGCTGGTCGAAAAAGAGAATCTGGAGCTTTCCCAGTCGGTCGGCACCTACGACGTCATGCAGTACATCTGGCTCTTCAACATCAGTTGGGCCAAGAACGGTTGGTTGGCCGATCTCAAGCCGTTGATGGACGATCCCAGCAAGCGCATGTACGGTTTCGACCCGAACAACTATGACGCGCCGATTTGGGACTTACTGACCCGAGAAGGTAAGATTGTGGGCGCGAACCTGATTGCCAGCACCGGGTACATGTACTACAACAAACAGTTGCTGGACAAGTATGGGGTTACCGTGCCCACCACCATGGACGAGTTCTTGGCAGCCGCCCAGAAGTGTAACCATCCCGAAGATGGGGTCTACGGCTACGCTGGTCGCGGCGAGCGGGGTGGCACTCAGAACATCATGAACTGGCAAGAGATGGTGAAGGGGTACGGCGGCAAGATCTTTGACGACAAGTGGAACGTGACCTTGGAGAGCCCAGAGGCGATCAAGGGCACAGAAACGTTCGTCAAGGTGATGACCGAGAGCGCCCCCAAGGGCACTTTGACGGCGGGCTGGACAGAGGTGCAAACCATGTTCCAGCAGGGCCAGGTCTGCTTTATCTGGGAGACCAACGACATGCTGTCGCGCCTCAACGATCCGGCCCAGTCCAAGGTGGTCGGCCACGTGGGAACCGCGGTCCTGCCCTCGTCCGAGGACACTCACAATGGATTCCTGGCCTCCTGGGCCATGGGGGTTCCCAGCACCTCCAAGAAGCAGGAATGCGCCTGGCAATTCATCCAGTTTGCCACCAGCACGGATGTCGGAGTCAAGGCCAAGTATGCATCCACGAAGGATGCCATCAAGCTGCAGTACGAAGCCTACCCGAATCCTGAAGGGTTGCCCAAGATCGGCGAAGTGATCGCCAAGGGCTTTGCCCTCGGCGATCCTGACTTCTTCCCACGCGTGCCGGAGTATAACGAGTGGTCCGAGGCGTTGGCAGTGGAGATCTCCAACGCGATCACCAAGCAGAAGCCTCCCGCCCAAGCGATGACGGATGCTGCCAAAGCGATCACCGATGTCATGACAAAGGCAGGCTACTACAAGAAGTAAACTGTCGTTGTCGATCCCGGTAGGTGGCTCGGGGCTCTGTGCCGGCGGGCGCGCTGCCCTGAGCCACTCACCTGGGGCTGCGAGGAG
>Ga0315273_10014173_pt1 | contig 10269 bp, 13 predicted proteins | sample YL17G02_0_MG_FD_205753 | JGI IMG/M metagenome (GOLD analysis project Ga0315273, IMG submission 205753) | Sediment microbial communities from Yellowstone Lake, YNP, Wyoming, USA - YL17G02_0 | ecosystem: Environmental > Aquatic > Freshwater > Lake > Sediment | place: USA: Wyoming | collected... | reverse complement strand
GGCGGGTCGTCCCCGAAGTGGCGGCGCCGGGAGAGGAACGAGCTATGAACGTTTACGACGCCATGCGCACCACCTTCGCAGCCCGTGAGTTCACCGCCGACCCCGTCGATGAAGCCACCCTCTACCGCATCCTCGACAATGCCCGCTTCGGGCCGAGCGGCGGCAACCGGCAGGGATGGCGAGTGATCGTGATCCGCGACCCGGCCAAGCGGACGGCGCTCATCGACCTCATCCGGCCGACGATGCAGCGCTACGTCGCACAGGTGATGGCGGGCGAAAACCCCTGGAATACGGTCGCGCCGACGAAGGTCGATGCCGCGGCGATCGCGGCGGCGCCGCTGCCCCCCGGCATGATCGAACGCATCGTCCACGCGCCCGTGCTGCTGCTCGTCGCCGTCGATCTCCGGGTCGTGGCGTCGTTCGATTCCTCGCTGCCGCGGGTTGGCGTGATCTCGGGAGCGTCGATCTATCCGTTCGTCTGGAACATCCTGCTCGCGGCGCGCAATGAAGGGCTCGGCGGAACGCTCACGACGTTCCTGGCGCCCGCCGAAGCGGAGGTGCGGCGGATCTTCGCGCTGCCGGATCACTACGCGGTCTCGGCGCTGCTGCCGATCGGCAAGCCGGTCAAGCAGCTGACCAGGCTCAAGCGGAAGAGAGTGGAGGAATTCACGACGGTGGACGCTTACACCGGGCCGCCGCTCGGCAAACGGTAGGACGCTACGGGCTACGGGCTACAGGAAAGGCGCAAGGAGTCCTTCCCGTAGCCTGTAGCCCGTAGCCCGTAGCCGATGCTAGATACTTGCCATGCCGATGAAGAAGGGAATCAAGCAGCTGGTCGCCGAGGCGGAGGCGGAGATCGAGACCTTGACGGTCGAACAGGCAAAGGCCGTCGCCGCCGACCCGAAGGTGACCCTCGTCGATCTGCGCGACATTCGCGAGCTCGAGCGCGAAGGGGTGATCCCCGGGGCCTTCCACGCGCCGCGGGGCATGCTCGAGTTCTGGGTCGATCCCGAGAGCCCGTACTTCAAGCCGGTCTTCGCCACCGGCAACAAGTTCGTCTTCTTCTGCGCCGGCGGCCTGCGCTCGGCGCTCGCCACCCAGCAGGTCCAGCGCATGGGCCTGGAGCCGGTTGCTCACATCGCCGGCGGCTTTGGCGCGTGGAAGCAGGCCGGGGGACCGGTCAAGCCGTACGAGAAGCCCGTAAAGCCGAAGACCGACTGACCGGCCGCTGGGAGGGCGCGTCACAGATCGCGTCGCGCGTCGCGCCCGTTGGTCGCGAGAGCGCTGCCGTAAGCGCTACCTTGATAGCTCCGCGCGGACGATCCGCGCCCTGCCCGCCAGGGCCTTCGTCTTTCCTCGTGCGGCCGCGCGAGGGCGAGGCGCCATGCCGCAATCCGTGGGAGCGCCGGCGCCGGAGGAAGACGCAGTGTCTTCGAGCTCGTCCGCGTGGTAGGTCACACGAGATCTCACCGGGAGGAATCGCATGACGGAGAGCACGAGGCGCCAGCTCAACGACGTAAACCTCGAGGCCATGGGCGCCTTGATCGAGAAGATCCGGCGCGAGCCGGAAGCTGCAAAGACTCAATGGAGAGCGGACGTGCGCTGGACGGGCGCCCTCCGCTCGGAGGCTCGCAGCCGCGATCTCGGCCCGCTGCCCTCCGACGAGCCGTTCGCTCTGGGCGGCAGCAACACCGCGCCGAACCCCGTCGAGCAGCTCCTCGCCGCGCTCGGCAACTGCCTCGCCGTGGGATACGCGGCCAACGCCTCCGTCGCGGGCGTTCAGATCCGCTCACTCCGCATCGAGCTCGAAGGCGAGATCGACTTGCATGCGTTTCTCGGCCTGCGCGGCGGGAACGCCGGCTACGAATCGATCCGGGCTACGGTGCACCTGGAGTCCGACGCGAGCCCGGAGCAGCGGAAGCTGCTCCATGAGAAAGTCGTCGGCTCCTCCCCCGTCGGCCACACGTTGAGCCGCGCGGTGCCGCTGCGGATCGAGCTCGGCTGAGCTCCGATCGTCAGGGCCGGGGCACTTCCGCGACCGTCTTCATGAAGTCCTCGATCCGCGTCGCCGGCATGGTGACGATCTCCACGTAGCCGGTCTGCGCGACGAAGAGGCCGTGCTTCATGACCACCTGCTCGTCCGGCGCCTCGAGGATGGCAACGAGGTCGTAAGGGCCGGACACCGCGTACACGTCGAGGATCTTGCCGCCGAGCGACTCGAGGTACTGGCGGCCCTTCGCGAGACGCTCGGGTAGCTCCTTGACGTTCATCATGCCCTCGCGCGTGAGCTTCACCAGACGGACGAAACGGGCCATGGCGACCTCCTTTCTGCCGGCGGCCGGGGACTCGGACGACGCCGGACCTCAACTGCAGGAGCGAAGCTACTCGAAGGCTCGGAATGCGTCGAGAGCGGCAACGTCCTCTCAGCTCGGGGCGGCTGGATCGCGACCGCGCGACGGGAAGAGGTCACGGTAACGCCAAACGAGGATCGCGGCCGCGAGCTCGAGCGGGACGCTGATCGCGAGAAACAGCCACTCGCCGCGCACGAACGAGTCGGGCAGGGGACGACCGGTCAAGAAGCCGAGCGGGTAAAATACCATGTAGAGGGACTGCGAGATCGGAACGTAGAGCAGATACGCGAAGAGCAAGTACCAGCACCAGCGGCGGCGACTGACGAGGCCATAGACTGCCGCGGCGTACAACGCGAGGTGGGGAAACACCGCAAACCAGGCTGCGTCTCCCGTGAACTTGTAGCCGAGCCACACGCGCTGCAGGCTCGAGTAGCGGAGCATCAGAAATCCCCACGCCATCTCGCCGCGGCCCGCCGGGTCGAGGAGCGCGTAGAGATCCTTGATCGCTCCGAGAAGCGCGACGAATGCGATGGCACCGCCGAGCACTCCCGCACGGTAGCTGCGCAGCTCGCGCGACGCGCCGGCGTTCGGTGTCGTTTCCAGCCTCGGTCGGTCTCCCGCGAGGGCTCTACCGGATCGGGGGCTCCGTCGCAACGGAGCGTCTCAGCCTGTCGGCCCCGCCTCCCCCCCAACGGGAGAGGCAGGGAATCTTTGCGCGAAATCGATAAACATCTAGAAGTGGATCGCGAACCGAGGATTCGCTCGATGATGCAAGCGCCTGAAAATCGTTTCGCCGGTGCGGCGGTGGGGCGGGCTCGATGAACGAGCGCGCGGCCGAGACCAAAGACTCGTTCCGCGACCTGGACGGCGCGGGTCGTTGGCGGCGCGAGCCGTTCCGCATCTTCTTCCCGCTCGGCGTGGTGCTCGCGTGGACGGGCATCGGCCACTGGCTGTTCTACGCGATCGGTTTGACTGCCAGCTACTCCTGCCAGCTCCATGGCCTCGTGCAGGTCGAGGCGTTCCTGATGGCATTCGCGGTGGGATTCCTGTTCACGGCGCTGCCCCGCCGCACGCAGGGGCCCCCGCCGTCGAGCCTCGAGATGACGGGCGCGGCGATCGCCCTGATCCTCACCGCCGCTCTCCTGGTGGCCGGGCGCTGGGTCGTCGCACAGGCGGCCTACGTGTCGCTGTTCGCCCTGCTCCTCCAGTTCGCCCTGCGGCGCCTCGTCCGTCGCTCGGCGGGCAGGCGCCCGCCCGCCGCCTTCGTGTTGATCCCAATCGGCGCGCTGCATGGTCTCCTGGGGGCGGCGCTGATCGCCTCGGCCCCGGCGCTCCACATCCGACCGTGGACGCTGCGCCTGGGACCGCTCTTCATTCAGCAGGGCGTATTCCTCTGCTTCACGGTCGGCGCCGGCGGACTCATCCTCCCGCTGATGAGCGGCGCGCCCCCGCCCGCGGACTTGGGCTCGTCGCCGCGTGAGAGCGCGAAGGCTCTCGGGTACGCCGGTGTCGGCTTCGCGTTCCTCGCGACCTTCGTCCTCGAGGCGGCGGGATGGAGCCGCAGCGCGCCGCTGCTGCGCGGCTTCGTCGATGCGCTGGGAATCGGCATGGCCGGCGCGTGGCGGCCGCCGGGAACGCCCGGCCTCCACCGCCGGTTCGCGTGCGCGTCGGTCTGGATGATGCCGATCGGGCTCGCCGCGTCGGGGCTCTTTCCCGACTATCGCGTCGCCGCGCTACACATCCTCTTCATCGGCGGCTTCGGTCTGCTGGCGTTCTCCGTCGCCACGCACGTCTCGCTCGGCCACCTCGGCCTCGAGCGGCTCGCCTCCGGCCGCCCGCCGGCGGTCGCGGCGCTCGGCGTCTGCTTCGGCCTCGCGCTCGCTGCCCGAGTCGCCGCCGATGCGAGCCACACCTACTTCGACCACCTGGGCTGGGCCGCCGCCTGCTGGATCCTGGGGTCGGCGGTATGGCTCGGCTTCCTCGGCCCCCGGTTGCTTCGCCGGTGAGTCAGTCGGCCGATCAATGCCCGGTGAACTTCGGCTCCCGCTTCTCGAGAAAGGCGTCGATCGCCTCCTTGTGATCCTTGGTCGTGGAGCAGAGCGTCTCGTGCTGCGCAACGGGCTCGAGTCCGTTCTCGAAGCGCACGCGGCCGCGATATCGGTGCGGGATTTGCCCCGACGAGGACGGGAGGCGTATGTGACGAGAGCCTCGGCCGTCGGGCGCTCGTCGACACTCGACGTTGCACCCGGCGCGGGCGACGGAGGATCGTGCTTCGTCAGCGCGGAATCTCGGCGATCCGCACCTTGGCAAACCCTTCTTCGTAAGGCGAGAGCATTCGCAGGTCGACCGTCACGCTCTCGAACGACCAGCCACCGCCCTCGCGCCGATAGCGGTCGTCGTAGCGGGCCGCCATCCACAGGCCGCGGTTCCCGCTCGCGAAGACGATCGGCTCCCAGAGGTACCAGCGGCCGGTCGCACGGTCGCCGTCGACCTCGAGGATGGGGTTCGTGACCTGATGGATCGCGAACGGGACGATCTTCGAGCATTGCACGAAGAACTCCCGGATCGCCTCACGTCCCACGAAGCGACCGAGGACACCCCCGTCCCAGACCGCGTCCTCGGTGAAGAGCGGCGCGAGGCGGTCGGCGTCGTAGCCGTCGTCGCAATAGGTGCTGTAGCGGTATTTGAGGTCGCGAATGGCCTCGAGGTCTTCGAGGCGCCGGATCCGTCTCTCGAGATCGCCGTTGCTCATGATGTACTCCTTCGCTCGAACACGCCTTCGATGACCGTGATTCGGCGCTCCTCGATATTCCGCGCCACGTTCCGCATCATCTCTCCGGCCGCCGCCCCGAGGAGGAGATGGAGACCGAGGGGCGGCGCCGGAGCCGCGAGCCGCTCGCGGAGCCAGGCGAGCGACGCTTCGGAGACGTCGCGCCAGGCGCGCTCGCGAAAGCCGCTCGCTTGCACGAGCCTGCGAACCGCCTCCGGCGGCCGGAGAAAGCTGATCGCCGGCACCTGCGCCCACGGCACCGGGAAATACGGCGGCGCTTCCGGGCCGGCCATGATCTCGTGAATCGCCAACCGCCCGCCCGACCGCACCACGCGCGCGATCTCGGCGTAGAGGCGCTCCTTGTCCTCGATGTTCATCGAGCTGTGCTGCGTCCATGCGACGTCGAACGCGGCGTCCTCGAACGGCATCGCCAGCGCGCTCCCGTGGCGGAACGCGACGCTGCCGGCGAGCCCGACTCGCTCGGTGAGCGCGGCGCCCGCCCGGCAGAACTCCTCCGTCAGATCGAGCACGGTCACGGAGCAACCCGCGCCCGCGAGCGTCCGGGCGGGTCCGCCGATGCCGCCGCCGACGTCGAGCACCCGATCCCCGCGTCCGAGCCCGGCGAGGTGCGAGAGCTCGAGCGTCGCGTCGCGTCCGCGAAGATGGAACTGATCGAAGAGCACGAGGTCGTCGACGGCGAGCCGATCGAGATCCTTCCCGGCGGCGCGAAGCGCCGCGACGATCGATTCGAGGAGCCCTTCCTTTCCGTAGTGACCGGCGACTGCAGCGATGGATTCCAGCTCCGCGACCCTCCTTGCGACTACCAGAAGAGCGATGCTCCACGGCTCGGCCGCCGTCAAGCGTTTGGGGACCGAGCCGATGAGCCTCCTCCCACTTGCCCGTTCCTTTCGGGTAAGGCGTCGGTTTCCGTAGCAAGGCTCGAGAAACACAACGAGAGTAGCGGTGCCTGTTCTTGTCGAGCCGTGCTCGGGTCGACAAGAACAGGCACCCACCGCGCGCAAGCGCGAAGGCAATAGCCGACGGCTGACAGTCTTTGCGTTCCGCGCTCTCGCGATTGACACGCCACTCCCCGTTATCTACCTACCGGTAGATAGATGACATGATCCCCGACGAGCGACGCGCCCTCGAATCTCCCGATCCGGGGGCGAGCCTCGTGCGCAAAGCGGCCCGGGCGACGGAGCCTCCGCGGGGCCGCCGGCGTCTCGGCCGCGCGAGCCTGGAGCACAGCGTCGCCGCCGTCGCGGCGATCTTGTTCGTCGTCTTCGCGCTCGCCGCGCTCATCGTCTTCCTGGCGAGCGACGCCGCGAGCTTCTCGACCGGCGCGGTCTTCGCCGTCGACGGGGGCTACACGGCCTCGAAGGGATTCGGATGAGGCGAGACTCCCGATCGGCAGCCGTGATCTCGATCACCCAGCCGGCGCGTCGCAAGAGCCGGCGTCTCGGCCGCGCGCGTCCGGACCGGCGGAGCGAGATCATCGCGCGCGCGACGACGCTCTTCGCCGACGCCGGCGTCGCCAACGTGTCGATGAACGACATCGCCGACGCCGTCGGCATCCAGAAGCCGAGCCTCTATTACTTCTTCCCCTCGAAGCAGGAGCTGCTGCGCGCGGTGCTGCGACCGCTCGTCGACGAGCCGTACCAGGAGCTGCGCGCGATCGCCGAGGGCTCCACGAACCCGGCCGAGAAGGTCGCCGACGCCATGGCCGCGCTCGGGCGAGCCTTCGACCGCTACCGCAGCGGGATGGAGATCCTGGTTCGGGAGAAGCTCGAGCGGCATCTGTCGCCGGCGGCGTTCCGCGAGATTCTGCGCGAAAAGGCCGCCTACACGGCGCTGTGGCGGCGGATTCTCCGCGAAGGGGTGCGGTCGGGCCGCTTCGCGCCGCTCGACGACAAGATCATCGCCTTCGCCATCATCGGCGCGCTCAACTGGATGTACGCGTGGTTCGACCCTGCGGGAGAGCTCTCGGGCGAGGAGATCGCGCGGCGGATCGCCTCGACCTTTCTCGGCGGCATCCTCGCGGGGCGGCCGAAGGAGGCGACCCGCCGCAAGCGGAAGTCACAACGATGAAGAAGGGATCCACTCCATGAAACCGACCGACAAGCGAGACGCGATCGACGAGGCCCGCGAGCGCTGGGAGACGGGACCCGTGGCCGAGTCGCTACGCCGGCTTCCCGAGCGCAAGAACCTCCGCACCTGGAGCGAGATTCCCGTCGCGCGCCTCTACGGGCCGACGGATCGCCCGCCCGCGGGCTATCTCGAAAACATCGGCTTCCCGGGCGAGTTCCCCTACACGCGCGGCGCGCAGGCCACCGGTTACCGCGCCAAGCTCTGGACGCGCCGGCCGATCACCGGCTTTCGCTCGCCGGCCGACACCAATCGGCGGGTGCGGGAGCTGCTCCGCCAGGGGCAGACCGGCCTGCACTTCGTGTTCGACTATCCGACGCTCGGCGGCTACGACTCCGACGATCCGATCGCCGAGGGCGAGATCGGCGTGAGCGGCATCCCGATCGACTCGCTCGACGACGTGCGCACGCTCCTCGACGGCATCGAGCTCGACCGGATCAGCATCTCCTACTCGCACTGGGGCCCGTACATCCTGTCCTTCCTGCTCGCGCTCGCCGACGAGCGCGGCGTCGCGTACGAGACGCTCGCGGGCACGACGCAGAACGACGTCCTCATGTACTACCACTCGTGCCCGTGGTGGGACCTGCCGCTTGCCGGCAACATGAAGCTCTTCGCCGACGTCTGCGAGTTCGCCGTTCGCCGCATGCCGATGTGGAACCCGGTCAGCATCTCCGGTTACAACACCCGAGACGGCGGCTGCTCGGCGGTTCAGGAGATGGCGTTCACCTTCGGCGACGCCATCGCCTACCTCGACGCCTGCCTCGAGCGCGGCCTCGGCGTCGAGGAGATCGCGCCTCGCTTCTCGTTCATGCTCTGCGCGCACATCGACTTCTTCGAGGAGCTCTGCAAGATGCGCGCGATGCGCCGCATGTGGGCACGCATCATCCGCGACCGCTACGGGTGCCCGGACCCGCGCGCGCAGCGCTTCCGTTTCCACGCGCAGACTTCGGGGGCGTCGCTGACCGCGCAGCAGCCCCACAACAACATCGTCCGCGGCGCCGTCGAGGCGATGGCGGCGGTGCTCGGCGGAGCGCAGTCGCTGCACATCTCGTGTTACGACGAGACCTACGGGCTGCCGACCGACGACGCGATCCGCGTGTCGCTGAATACGCAGAACATCCTCGCGCACGAGGCGGGCCTAGTGAACACCGTCGATCCGCTCGGCGGCTCGTACTTCGTGGAGGCGCTCACCGACGAGCTCGAGACGCGCGCCGCGGCGCTGCTCGCCGAGATCGACGGGCTCGGCGGCATGGTGAACGCCGCGAAAAGCGGCTGGGTGATGGCGCAGAAGCACGCCTGGGCCGCGCGCTACCAGGCGGAGGTCGACCGCGGCGAGCGCACGATCGTCGGCGTGAACGATTACCGAGCCGAAGAGGCGCAGGAGATCCACTTCCTGCGGCCCGACCCGCAGGCGCAGCGCGAGAAGGTCGAGCGCCTGCGCGCGCTACGCGCGGGTCGTGACGCGGCTCGAGCCAAGCGCGCCTGCGACGCGATGCGCGACGCCGCGCGGGCGGGCGAAAACGTCGTGCCCCACGCGATCGCCGCCGCCAAAGCCGACGTCACGCTCGGCGAGATGTTCGCGGCGATGCGCGCGGTCTACGGCGAAGTGCCGGCGCGCGACCGGACCTTCGACCGCATGGATGCAACCGAGGAGGCCATGCGATGAGCCGAGGGCGCGTGATCGTCGCCAAGGTCGGCCTCGACGGCCACACGACCGGCGCCGCGGTCGTCGCGCTGGGGCTGCGCGATGCAGGCTTCGACGTCATCAATCTCGGCACGCGCGTGCGTCCCGAGCAGGCGGTCGCCGCCGCTCTTCAGGAAGACGTCGACGTGATCGGGCTCAGCATCCTCTCCGGCGCACACGTCCATCTCACCCGCCGGGTCTGCGAGCTCGCCCGCGAGAAGGGCCTCGACGCCGCGATCGTCGTCGGCGGAACCATTCCCGAGAGCGACGCCGCGGAGATGCGCGCGTTCGGCACGGCGGCGGTCTTCGGCCCGGGCACGTCGATGCCCGCGATCGTCGAGGCGATCGACCGGCTGGTGGTAGAGCGGCGCCGCGCCCGCAACGCGGCAGCGGCCAAGCCGGGAACGTGAATCGATGGCGGCCCGCACACACGATCGCGCGCGCGTTCGCCGCTTTCCAGGGCGGCGTCGCGAGAAGGAGGCATCATGAGATTCGAGGGTCAGGTCGCACTTGTCACAGGAGCCGGCCGCGGGATCGGTAAGGCGATCGCTCTCGCGCTCGCCCGCGAAGGAGCGGACGTCGCGATCGCCGATCTCAACCGCGAGGGCGCGGAGAAGACCGCCGGCGAGGTGCGCGACCTCGGACGGCGCGCGTTCGCCTCGGCCTGCGACGTCGGGGAGCATTCCGCGGTCCAGGGGCTGGCGGCCGACGCGATCGGCGCGCTCGGCAAGATCGACGTGCTCGTCAACAACGCCGGGGTCGCCAAGGCGCAGCCCTTCCTCGAGATCACCCCGGAGAACTGGGAAAATCATCTCCGCACTCACCTCTTCGGAAGCTTCTACTGCTCGCAGGCCGCCGCCCGCGACATGGCCCGGCGCCGCTACGGCCGCATCGTCACCATCGCCTCGGTCGCCGGCCTCATGGGACCGCTCGATCTCGCGCCGTACGGCGCCGCCAAGGCGGGAATGATGGGTCTGACGCGCGCCATGGCCTTCGAGCTCGCCGACCACGGCATCACGGCGAACGCGGTCGCGCCCGGGCCGATCGACACCGAGCTGCTGCGATCGGCGTGGTCCAAGGAGGCGCTGGAGGAGCGCGCCAATCACATCCCGATCCGCCGGCTCGGCACGGTGGACGAGGTCGCGCATGCGGTTCTATTCCTCGCCTCCCCGGAAGCCGCGTACGTCTCGGGAGCCGTGCTCGTCGTCGACGGCGGATCCGTCGCCGCGGGCGCCTACATGGTCGAGCAGTACCGCCGAAGGAGGAGTCGACAATGACACGCTCGCCGAGCCCGTCGCGCTTGCGCCGATCGAGGGGCG
>Ga0315273_10014171_pt1 | contig 10270 bp, 4 predicted proteins | sample YL17G02_0_MG_FD_205753 | JGI IMG/M metagenome (GOLD analysis project Ga0315273, IMG submission 205753) | Sediment microbial communities from Yellowstone Lake, YNP, Wyoming, USA - YL17G02_0 | ecosystem: Environmental > Aquatic > Freshwater > Lake > Sediment | place: USA: Wyoming | collected... | reverse complement strand
CAATGCCGATCAACACATCCACCAGTTTGTAACCCAAACCTTTGCCCTGATATTGATCATGTACCAAAACCGCATATTCCGCAACGCGTTGGTCCGATTCACTGATGATTCTGCCGATACCGATGATTTTCTTCCGGTCCCCTTCTTTTAATTCCGCCACAATGGCCATTTCACGGTCATAATCGATATTGCAAAAACGCACCAGCATTTCATGGGAAATATCCTTAATTACCGAAAAAAACCGCTGGCGTAAAGTCTTTTCGGAAAGATTCGAAAGCAAGATCTTTTCCAGGGGTTCGTCTTCCGGCCGGATGGGCCGCAAGGTGACTTCGGTCCCGTCTTTTAGTTTCCAAACGGTCGTGTAATGCGTGGGATAGGGAGTCATCACCAAGTGCGGATAATGATTGCTTTCCGCCATGCTTTCTTTCTCCAGGATAATCCGGGCATCCAAAGCAGTGACCTGACCCTGGGCGATCGCGACCGGGTTGATGTCCATTTCCGCGATTTCCGGGAAATCGACAATCAGGTTGGAGAAACTGACGATCAGATGCTCCAATTGCTTCATATCGGCCGGTTTGCGGCCCCGGAAGCCTTGCAGCATTTTATAAACTTCGGTTTCTTCCATCAGTCTGCGGGCCAGGGTCTGATTCAGGGGTGGAAAACCGATGGAAACATCTTTAAAAATCTCGGTGCCGACTCCACCCATGCCGAAAAGAACGACCGAGCCGAAATCCTTGTCTTTTTTACACCCGAGAATAAGTTCGTAATCGATCTTCTCTATCATCTTTTGGACACTGACCCCGGTGATATCGGCCTGAGGTGCGTTTTGCCTGACGTCTCCCATAATCTGTTCATAGGAATTGCGCAAATGCTCATCGTTTAAGACCCCCAGTTTGATGCCGCCCACGTCGCTCTTGTGGGTGATATCCGGTGAAACGACTTTTAAAACAACCGGATAGCCCAGCGAACGGGCGATCCGCTGGGCCTCCTCCACATTATAAGCCAGGGTGGGCACAGTCACCGGGATCCCGTAATTATGCAGAAAATCTTTGGCCTCTTCTTCGGTGAGCAAGGTGCGGCCTTCCTTGACAATCTTGCGTATAAAAGCTTTCAAATGGTTTTTCGGCGGACTGCCGCTGATCGGAAGCTCGGCAGGGGTCTCATAAAGCAAAGCCAAGTTGCGGTGATAATGATACATGTAGAGATAGGTTTTAACCGCGTCTTCAGGGTTATCATAAGTCGGGATGTTGTTGCGGATCAGGATTTCACGGCCCTTTTGGACATATTGCCCGCCGATCCAGGCGGTGATGAACGGTTTCCAGGCCTTTTTCGCGATTTCCACTACACCTTCGGCCAGCACTTCCGGCTTGAGAATGGCCTGGGGAGCATAGATCACCAGGATCCCGTCCACCTGCGGATCATTAACGCAAACTTGCATCGCCCGAGTGAAGCGCTCTTTGTCTCCGTCTCCGAGCACATCCACCGGGTTGCGTTTGCTCCAGTATCCCGGTAAAAACGAATCCAGTTCTTTGATGCTTTTTTCCGAAAGCACGGCCAATTCCCCTCCCAGATCGATCAGCGCATCGGTGGCCATGACCCCGAAGCCGCCGGCATTGGTGACAATGGCCAGACGCCGGCCTTTGGGCAGAGAATCGGCATCCAAGACTTCGGCCGTATTGAACAAATCCGAGAACTCCTTGACCCGAATGACTCCCACTCTTTTAAAAGCCGCGTCATAGACCTGGTCGTCGCCGGCCAGGGCACCGGTATGCGAGAGGGCGGCTTGGGCGCTTTCGGAAAACCGGCCCGGCTTGACGACGATAATCGGTTTGCTGCGCGCAAACCCTCTGGCCGCGCTCATAAATTTGCGGGCATTGCCGACGCCCTCCATGTAAAGCATGATACTGCGGGTGTGGGAGTCGTCGCCCAGAAAATCGATCAAATCCCCGAAATCCACGTCGATCATGGAGCCCAAGGAAGCAAACATGCTGAAACCGATATGGGCATTCACGGCCCAATCCAGGATGGCGCTGCCCAAGGCCCCGCTCTGCGAAATAAAAGCGATGTTGCCGGGTGCCGGATTGACCTTGATGAAAGAAGTGTTCAAACCGATGCTGGGTCGAATGATGCCGATGCAGTTGGGCCCCACAATCCGCAGGTTGTACTTCTTGCGGATTTGTTCGATCTCTTCTTCCAATTTTTTTCCTTCCGCGCCGATTTCCTTAAATCCGGCGGAAATGATATTGAGGCCCTCCACCCCTGCTTGGCCGCATTCTTCCACAATAGCCGGAACCGAAACCGCCGGGGTGGCCACCACGGCCAGATCGATCGTTTGCCCGATACGGCCGATCGACGGATAACATTTAAGCCCCAACACCGTTTCTTTTTTGGAATTCACCGGAAACAGCTTGCATTCCTTGGAGAGCAGAAGGTTCTCCAGGATCGCCCGGCCGACCGAGCCCTCGGTTTCGCTGGCACCGATCAGGGCCACGGATTGCGGATGAAACATTGCTTTTAAGTTACCGGTTGCCATGACTGCCCTCCTGTTGGATTGAAGTTGATAAGAGAAATATCGAACACAAAATTTCTCGCGCAGAGACGCAAAGACGCAGAGAAAAATATTAAAAAATTTTTAAATCTACTGCTCAGTAGGGTAACTGGTTCCGTAGAGACGGTTTTTATGTCTCTACATCGATCGCTCATCATTCGATATTCAGTGTTCGATATTCATTATTCGATTTTCTTTCTTCTTTGCGCCTCTGCGTCTCTGCGCGAGATCCTCCTGATCTATCCGGTATCACGAATTTGCCAAATGAAACACCTCCTCCAGCTTCAGTCCCCAATGCAACAAAAGCTCATCTTGTTGAAAACCGGCTGCCCATTGCAGTCCCAGGGGCAGACCGTTCTGCGCCCGGCCGGCCGGCAAAGACAGGACCGGCAAGCCCATATAAGTCCAGGGCAGGTTCAGGATGGGATTACCGGTGCTCGACAACCCTTTCGGCGCCGGTCCCGTGGCCGCAGGTGCTACCCAGAGATCGATGCCTTGTGCTTTCCGGATTTGTTCCGCTTCTTCCCGCAAATCCGACCGGCCTTGCCGCGCCTGCTGTGCTGCTTCCGGTTCGATCGCTCTGCCTTTTTCAATCACCGCGCGGGTAATGGGCTGGTAAAGGTGCGCGTAAACCGGATACCAGGCTTCATGCACCCGGGCCATTTCAAAAGCGACCAGGTCCTTGTGCCGGCAATTGATCTCCGCGATATCCGGAAACATCTTGATCCGGATCACTTTGCATCCGGCGGCTTGCAGTCCATCCAATTGCTTCTCAAACGCCGTCAGCGCCTCTGTTTCCGTTTGTTCCAAATAGGGTCCGTCCGGCACGCCCAAAACCGGCCATGCGGCAGGGTTTATTGGGTTCATCGCCGATCGCCAATCAGGCAAAGCAACTGCGGCTGCCATTGCCATGCCTTGCGCATCCTGGGTAAAAAGGCCGATATGATCCACGGACTCGGAACAGGGAATAACTCCATCCAGGGGAACACGGCCGAAACTCGGCTTGAAACCGACCAGGCCGCAAAAAGCAGCCGGCCGGATCACCGAACCGATGGTCTGGGTGCCTAAAGCGAGCTGGCAAAACCCGGCCGCAACCGCGGCTGCCGAACCGCTGCTGGATCCACCCGGTGTATGCTCCGGGTTCCAGGGGTTGGTCGTTGCGGCAGGCGTCAGGTGCGCGAACTCGGTGGTGACGGTTTTACCCAGGATCAAGACCCCGGCCCGGCGTAAGCGGGTGATCAAGCCGGCCTCAGGTCCTTTAAAAAGATGCGCCGGCAAACGGGTACCGGCACACGTGATAAAACCATCCACCTGAATGATATCCTTAACCCCCAGCAAGACACCATAAAGGGGCGGCCTCTGTTTGGCCCCAAAATAACTTTGCTCCAGAACCTCGGCCTCTTGCAGCAGACGCCTGCGTCGTTCCGGTTCCGGCAACAAGGCTTGGAGTTGGGGTTCATGGATCCCGATCCGATCGCAGACCTCGTTGATGAACTTCTTTAGAAAAATTTGCCGGTTTAGCAAAGCAGCGGCGGTATCCGCCAAAGGCAAGGAAAGGATAGGCATGCTTGTTCTCCGGATTAAAACCTTATGCTTAAAACATCAACAGACTTAATCATTCAAACTCAGACCGTTCTCTCGTATGCCTGACCACAATAAAACCTGATGTTCATACTTCCACCGATCCTGAAAGACCTTAACGTCTGAGTATAATTTCGGATGAACCATAGGCCTTTATTAACACAGATGGGCCTTTTTTACTATCGAACGTTCATTATTTCTTCGTCGGATTATGGTACAAAACTTGCATTTTTTATAAAAAGGTTAAAAGATCAAAAAAGAAAATTATGCCCGGCCATTCTAAATGGCCCTATTAATAAATGTATACCAATTTCATCTTAAAATTCAGGGGGTTACTTTCAATTTATGGCGGCCGATAAACCCAAGCCCAGCTCAAGCCTGAAAAGAAAACCGGCCAAGGCCCGGAAGATCGCTAAGGTCGGGGCCCTTTCTTCAAGCCTGCAAAAAATCCTTAAAAATGAAAAGGTCTATCTCGATCAATTATTCGAACATTCCCAACTTGCCATTGTCATGAGCGACACGCATGGTTTGATTTTACGAATAAACCCCGAATTCACTAAAGTCTTCGGTTATACCGTCGAGGAAACCAGCGGCCGATTGATCGACGAGTTGATTATACCTCCTGATCAACAAGACCAAGCCGCACATTACTCCCAAATTGCAAACCGAGGTGAAAAGATCGCCTTTGAGGCCATACGCAGGCACAAGACCGGCAACTTACTGAATGTCTCCTGTTTTGTCTCTCCCATCAGCATTGATGGGCAGCATGTCGCCAACTACGCGGTTTACCGCGACATCACGGCTCAAAAGCAGTCCGAAAAAGCATTGAAGACCGAAAAAGCCTATTTCCAACAGTTATTCGAAGTCGCCCAGGAAGGCGTGGTCATGACCGACCTGAACCATAACGTCATTTTTATCAACAGCGCTTTCACCCGGGTCTTCGGCTATTCTCTCCCGGAAGCAAAAGGACATTCCATTGACGAACTGGTCGCCCCCCCGGGCACTTTACAAGATGCCGCTAATATATCCAAACAGGTCACGGACGGCAAAAAAATATCTTTTGAAGCTCTTAGGAAACGCAAGGACCACACCCTGATTTATGTGACTTGCGTGGCCACGCCCATCGAGATCGACGGCAAACAGGTCGGCAACTACGCGGTTTATCGCGATATTACCGAGCAAAGACGCGCTGAGGAGGCTTTGCAAAGAGAGCAGGCTTATCTTAAACAGCTCTTTGAACGCTCGCCGGTGGCGATCGTCATGCTCGACAAGGATGACCGGGTCTATCATCTCAATGAGGAATTCACCCGCCTGTTCGGATACACCCAAACGGAGGCTTTGGGCTGCCTGTTGAATAGCTTGATTGTCCCCGAGAAAGCAAAAGACGAGGTCATATCCATTCCCCAGCATGCCGTGGATATCCAGGACAAGAAGGTTTTTGAACGCCGCCGTAAACGCAAGGACGGCTCCTTGATCGATGTGGCGGTGTTGCTTTCTCCGGTGACGATCCGCAATGAACATGTCGGCGGCTATGCCCTTTACCAGGACATCACGGAGCGTAAAAAAGCCGAGGAGGCCTTGCGCCGGGCCCATGATGAATTGGAAACGCGTGTGCGCGAGCGGACCGCCCAGCTGGCCGAGACCAACCGCGAATTGGAAGAGGAAATGCAGGAACGCCGACGCATCGACCAGGCCCTGCGGGAAAGCGAGATGCGCATCAAGGCTCTTTCCCAACAAACCGAACAATTCAGCCTGGCCGCCGCGTCTGTAATCGCCATAAAAGATGAGCAAGAAGCCTTTGACCGCATCAGTAAAGCGATCGTGGAATACTCGGACTTTAAAACGTTTATCATGTCTTATTTCAAAGAGACCCCGCCCTATCGGGACATCATCGGTCATGGCGGACTTGACGAAGAATTAATTAACAAGGTACGGAAAGTAAATGCGCCCAAAGAGCATTTTGTTAAGATTTGCGATGCCGGTATAAAGCTCGGCCAATTTTCTTATTATCTGCCGCATACTAAAAAAGATGTCCTTAATAAAGAAGCGGCTATTTTCGCCACAGGCCCCGTGCCGGACTCTGAAGATGCCTGGCATCCCGAAGACATGCTTTTTGTACGCATGAATGACGACCAAGGCAACCTGATCGGTATCCTTTCAGCGGATTCTTCCAAATCCGGCAAAAAGCCGACCGATGAAACCGTCCGCCCCTTGGAGATCTTCTCCAGCCTGGTCTCCCAGATCATCATCTACAAAAAAGTCCAGGAACAATTGAAACAAGCCAAACAGGCGGCCGAGGCGGCCACGCGCGCCAAAAGCGATTTTCTGGCCAACATGAGCCACGAGATCCGTACACCCATGAACGCGGTCATCGGCATGACCGGCCTTTTACTGGGTACGGAACTCGACCAGGAACAGAAAGAATACGCGCAAATGGTCCGCGCCAGCGGCGATGCCTTGCTGCACCTGATTAATGACATCCTGGATTTTTCTAAAATTGAGGCCGGTAAACTGGAACTTGAGGTTATTAATTTTGATCTTCAGGTAACCATCGAGGAAGTTTCCGACATGCTGGCTATCAAGGCCCAGGAGAAGAACCTGGAGTTGAACTGTTTAATCGACCCGCGGGCGCCCGTGCTGCTGCAGGGCGACCCCGGCCGGTTGCGCCAGATCCTGGTTAACCTAATCAATAATGCCGTCAAGTTTACCGAGCAAGGCGAAATCGCCCTGGAGCTGTCCCTGGAACTGGAAACCGATACCCAGGCCACGCTCCGTTTTGAAGTCCGGGACACCGGCATCGGCATTCCCCAAGAACGCATGGACCGGCTGTTTAAATCGTTTTCGCAAGTGGACGCTTCCACCACCCGCCGCTTCGGCGGCACGGGCCTGGGATTGGCCATTTCAAAACAACTTGTGCAACTCATGGGCGGCGAGATCGAGGTCAAAAGCGAAGCAGGCCGGGGGTCCGTCTTTTGGTTCAGCATCCCCTTTCCAAAACAAATCATTCATAAAATCGAACCCGCCCAATTGGCCGATATCAAGGGCATCCGCGTTCTGATTGTCGATGATCATAAAACCAATCGCAAAATTCTCGCGACCTATCTGGCTGCCATGGGTTGTCTGCCCAGCGAGGCCGCAAGCTCCCAGGACGGTCTCCAACAACTCATTGCGGCCGCAGAAACAAGAAATAAGTTCGACCTGGTCCTAGTGGAGCAGATGATGCCGGATATGAATGGCGAGACCCTGGGCCAAACCATCAAGAGCACGGCCAGCCTCAGCGATACCCGGCTGATTATGTTGACTTCCGGCGGTATGCGTGGGGATGCCAAGCGCGCCAAGGAAATCGGTTTTTCCGCCTATTTGACGAAACCGATTAAACGCTCCAACCTCTTAGATTGCCTGCTTTTGACCCTTAATATAAAAAACATACAAGAAACAGACCAACAAAAACAGATCTTGATCACCCAGCATACTTTAGCGGAAATGAAAAAGCGCACGCTCCGCATCCTGCTGGCCGAGGATAACCCCATCAACCAAAAGCTGGCTTTGCGACTTATGGAAAAACACGGCTATTATGCCGATGCCGTAGGCAACGGCCGGGAGGCTGTCGAGGCCTTGCGCAAGATTCCTTATCATCTGGTGTTGATGGATGTGCAGATGCCGAAGATGGACGGCCTTGAAGCCTCCCGGATCATCCGCGACCCGGAATCCGGCGTGCTTAATCCGAATATTCCGATCGTGGCCATGACCGCCATGGCCATGAAGGGCGATCGGGAGCAATGTCTGGCAGCCGGGATGAACGATTATCTGACCAAGCCGATTGAACCGAATAAATTATTTGAATTGCTTAATAAATATTTAAATGTTTAGACTTTAAAAAACCTCTTAAAGTCGCTTCTGCAGTCTTGTTGCGCTTCAACCTTGAATGCGAAAATGGCATGCTAATTGCTTAATTTCATTAGGGGAGGTCTATAGATGAGGCATGGTTCAAATTCTAGCTAACATCCCGGATTTATTAAAAATTGGATCGGATCGATTAACCCTGGAGATCCTGAGCTTTGCTTGGCGCAAGGCTCGGGAAAACACCGTTACCGCCGTGGTAAGAATCGGACGGCAGAGGAGGATCATATGAAACCTTTTAGGCGATATGCTCTTTTTGGGGTAAGCATCTTTGGAGTTTTGGCTAGCCTGCTGATCAGCTGCAATCAGACCGGGAAAACGTCATCCCCGACCATTAAAATCGGTGTGATTTATCCCTTGACCGGCCCATCCTCTTCGGCCGGCCTGGATGTAAAGCAAGCGGTGGAATTGGCTACGGAGATCATCAACCAGGCTTATGAGCTGAACCAGCCCTTGGCCAAAGACGTCGGGTTGCCGGGCTTAAAGGGCGCCAAACTTGAATTAATATTCGGCGACAGCCAGGGCAGCCCGGAGACAGCGGCCGCTGAAGCGGAGCGGTTGATCGGCGCCGGCGTGGTAGCCCTGATCGGTTGCTACCATAGCAGCGCAACGGCTTCGGCCAGCCAGGTGGCTGAAAGCAAAGGCCTGCCGTTCCTCAACCCCGATTCGACCTCGGCTACACTCACGCAGCGCGGGTACAAGTGGTTCTTTCGCACCACGGCCGATGATGCCGCGTTTGTCAAAAACTTTTTTGACTTTATGAAGGACGTTGAGCAACGCAAGGGAATTCGAATCGAAAAGGTGGCTATAGTTTATGAAAATTCATTGTTCGGCACGGGCGTCGCCAAGTTGGAAACCCAAGCGGCGAAAGCGGCCGGCATGAGCATCGTGGCCGACGTTCCGTACTCGTCCAAAGCCAGCTCTGTGCAAACCGAGACCGCCAAGATCAAGGCGGCAGCGCCCCAGGTTCTGCTGCAGAGCTCGTACGACGACGACGCCATCCTGTACATGCAGACGTACAAGGCGCAGAACGTTCGGCCCCAGGCTCTCTTGGCAATGAACGCCGGCTTTATCAGCCCCAAGTTCATCCAGACCTTGGGCGCTGACGCGGGCTACGTCTTGAGCCGGGAAGTCTTTTCGCTCGATCTGGGGGAAAAGAGGCCGGTGACCAAGCAGGTCAATGATCTGTATCGCCAGCGTTACGGGGCCGACATGACGGGCAATTCAGCGCGCGCCTTTACCGGGCTGTTGGTGCTGGCCGAGGCGATCAACCGCGCCGGTTCGACCAAGCCGGATGCGATTCGCGAAAAACTCGCGGCCACCAACTTGCCCGCCGATCAACTGATCGTGCCGTGGGATGGCGTCAAGTTCGATCCGACCGGACAGAACACCTTGGCTAAAGGCATCATCGTCCAGTTCCAGGACGGGGCCTATCACACCGTCTGGCCCTGGAATGTTGCCACACGCGAGATCGTCTGGCCCATGCCGGCCTGGTCCAAGTAAGGAAAAAGGAGCGTGGAGTAAGAGGGCATGGCAAGCGGTTTCCATAAGCAACGGCGGCGGAGCCTGGCGACTAAGATCAGCCGGCCGCTGCTGGTGCTGACCATTACATCCCTGCTGACCGTGGGGGTGAGTTTGAACTACGTGAGCCGTCAGGCTCAAACCCGTCAGATTTTAGAGACCCAGCAAAAAACCGCCGATTACGCCGCGACGACCGTCAAACGCTATATTGAAAAAGTGCAGGAAGAGCTGAAGCTCTTTGCCCAGGTGGCTTACCTGGAACGATCCGATCGCGAACGACAAGTGCTGGCGTTGAAAACAGTATGGAACGATTGCCAGGAGCGGCTGGAAGCCATCACTTTATTGGATGCGGCCGGGCAGGAGCGGATCAAGCTGGCCACCTATCATACCTTTCTGGCATCCGAATTGACCGGCCAGGGACGCAGCGAATTGTTTCAAACGGCTTTGGCGGGTCGGACGTACATAGCCGCGCGAACCGAAACCTTGGCGGACAGCCCGGCACCGATTATCCGTATGGCCGTGCCCCTATTGGATCCGAACGGCCGCGCCACGGGAGTTCTGGCAGCCGAAGTAAGCGTGAAGAGCATGTTGGATGTGGTGCAGCAGGCCCAAATCGGCCGCACCGGCTATGCCTATGTGGTGGATCGAAGCGGGCGGTTAATGGCGCATAAAAGCGTCTCACGGTTTTTACAGCTTCAAAATCGGGATTTGTCCGGTATT
>Ga0315273_10014170_pt1 | contig 10270 bp, 9 predicted proteins | sample YL17G02_0_MG_FD_205753 | JGI IMG/M metagenome (GOLD analysis project Ga0315273, IMG submission 205753) | Sediment microbial communities from Yellowstone Lake, YNP, Wyoming, USA - YL17G02_0 | ecosystem: Environmental > Aquatic > Freshwater > Lake > Sediment | place: USA: Wyoming | collected... | reverse complement strand
GAATCTGTCAAAACAGTTACAATCCTTGTGTCTCATACTTGCGCCACTTACGAAATGTTGTATTAATGACTTTCCAGCCAGTGCAACGCGACAAAGAAGAAGTCTTTGGAGTCGATCGCGCAATCGCCGTTTACATCTCCCGCCACGATTACCTCGCAGGGTGGTTTGCCGAAGTATGACTTACTCGCCTCTCCCGTCCCCCCATACGCGCCCATATTGATAATGCCGCCATTGGGGAATGGCTCATACCCGATGGGACTCATCGGGTCCCCCGCATCAATGCATGGACTCGTCACTTCGTCTATCGTCCATCGTCCCTCATTCGCATCCCATCTCCCGCCCCGGGATTTCAGGTGATAGTCGCCATCGACCCAGAAATCATCATTCGCGTCTTCGGGGGTCCCGTTCGCGTCCCAATAGCCGGGGTCGGCAAAACAGGGGTCGGCGTCGATGTTGCCGGGTCCCCAGGTGACACAATTGCAGGGGTCATACACCGAGCTTTGGGCCCCTGATACGTCGCAGAAGGCAAGAGTGATGGTCGAGTCGTCTTTCTCGCTGACAATAGCGTCCTGGCCGTCCCATAAGATACTATTCGCTATGCTGATGCTCCCAGGGCAGCCGTAGAGTTTGTCGAGGGCCATTAAGTACAAGGAGTCTGCCTGAAGTGCCCGATTGCCCGCGAACGTGCAGTTCGTGATGCTGAGCCCACACCACCAGCCAGCTACCATCGCGCCACCGTATCGCGAGGTATTTCCGACCAAGAGGCAGTTGGCCATGCAGCCTCCGCCGATGGCCAAGGCACCGCCCTCTGAGAATGGCCGTCGCTCGGTCTCTGCCGTCCAGTTCCCGGCAAAGATACAATTGGTGATGGTCATGGGTCTCGCCACACCACAGAGCGCTCCGCCAATCGGCGATGAGCACCCTCTAAAGACACAATTGTTGAGGATTAGCTCTGCGCCCTCCTCAGAGCAGTTAATGGCGCCACCTGCGCTCTGGGCGGAGTTGCCTTCGAAGATGGAGTCAGTGATTGTGACTGCACTTTCATTTATGCGGATAGCGCCGCCGCTGGAAAAGGTTGCGGAATTGGAGCGGAAGGTGCAGCGTGATATTGTTGAGGTACTTTCGAGGAAGTAGATTGCTCCGCCTATCTGGGCGGAGTTGGCGTTAAATACGCAGTTGTCTATTATCAAGTTGGTGGCTTCTTCGCAGTAGATTGCGCCTCCGTAATCTTCGGCGGAACTCGATGATATGATGCAATCTTTGATGGTGGGGCCGGCGTTCGTGCAATATATGGCTGCGCCGTAGGATCCCGAGCAAGAAGTGAACGCACAGCTTTCGATAGTAGGCCCGGCGCTGTCACAGTAGATGGCACCGGAGCGGAACTTGAATGTGCAATTTCTGATTGCGGGGCTGGCACCGTAACACTCTATCGCGCGGGGCCCCCACCGGCCCACCGTGCCAATTGTCAAACCGTCCAGGACGGTGTTTGGGTCTTCCTCCGTGAAGAAGCGAAACGCGCAGATTCGCCCGCCGCCGGAGATGACCGTTGTGGCGACGATGTTGGGGTCGTTGGGGTCAGTCGAGCAGACGGTTATTGCTTTTCCCTTGAAGTCGATGTCTCCATTTCCGGGCCCGGTGTACGTTCCGGGCTGGATTTCGACGGTGTCCCCATCGTTGGCGTCGTTTATTGCGGCCTGGATGTTGCTGAAGTCGGCGGGGCCATCGTCATCAACGGTGATTATTCGGGCCAGGCAGGGGCTGCCTGCGATGAACATAGCGAACAACAGAACCGCATTTTTCATAATCTTTACCTCCGGCTTTCATTTTAGGTCATTATAGGGTTTTTGCGCGGAGTATGCAACAAAATTCCCGGGATTTTGTTGATTCCTGAGTGGTTATCATACGTACCACCCGGAGCGCATTGCCCGGCGGCAAAGGCGGTTGGCCTGGTCGTCGCCGAGGAACTCTTCCCTGATTGGCTGCCTGCGCACAAGAATGGCGTTCAAGAGCCTCTTGTGCGTCTGAGCGGAAATAGTTGAGCTTTCCCCTAATTTCCTTGCAACACCGGCCTGATGTGTGTAGAGTAAGGGGGAATCTGGGAACGTGTTTTTCCGTTTGGAATTAGATTTGACCATGAGCAGTATCCTCAATTACAGTTATGCGCCCAAATAGCACGACCCTGCTGTTAGGCGCACTGTGGTTGTAGATGCTGAAATCAGTTCGAATAACGGTTTCCATCTAAGAGCTTGTCCAGCAAGTGTTTAAGGGCAGGTAGCTCAGTTGGTAGAGCAACGGACTGAAAATCCGTGTGTCGGCGGTTCAAGTCCGCCCCTGCCCATTTCTCCTAACTCCCTATTATATAACACCTTAGGGAGTTTCTCCATAGTCAGAATCTCCCTACTTTCCCCTCAAAAATAGGCAAATGCGTCCCAAATGCGTCCCCTTTGTTTCACTACTGAGTCATATCCCAGTCCTATGGCAGTTGGAAATTGGGAGATTTTGAAGAATTTTGAGTGTTGGGAGCTGGAGAAGGGACTGGGGAGAACATGGGTTGAGAACTCCCTGATTTATGGTATAGTGAATTCTTAGCAATTTTGTGAGAACACCTTTGACCTTGTTGTTGGTAGGGGCTGTAGCCCTACTCCAACCTGTTTGACCATCTCCGTTTTCGGAGGTATCATAGTGTGCATTCAGGATTTGATCTTATAGGAGATTAGCGACATGAAGGGTTTGACTTGGAGATTTGGCACTTTGATGCTCGTTCTTTTGCTTGCTGTAGTTGCAGCATACAAATTTGGGGAAAGAGCAAATAGGTGGCGGTATGCCGTCGAAGCTCACCATGCAGATGTTCGGCACGGTCTTAGACTGGGTGAGGAGGTGAATAAGCGTGTCCAGTTAGCGTGGAAAAACCATATTTCACAGGTTGATTTTGAAAAAGAGTTCGGTTCATTAACGTCCATAGACCGTGATAAAGATGTAAAAAAATTGCATCCTGATGCCAGCCCCGACATGACTCATATGTTCCTTCATCGTGACAGTTTTTGTAGGTTCTATCTTCGTTTTGAAGAAGGTGTCTTGTTGGGCTACAGTTGCCATTTCGGTGTTGACGATGTTCAGGACAACCTGCCTACTATTGAAGAGAGGATGTCTAAGCTGTGACATGGAATAGTCACAACTCCCTTTCCTCTACCCCATCAACCCCTCCAGCCCCTCTACAGCCTTCCTACTATTCTCATCATTATTTTTAATATAGAATTTCATTGTGGTCTGAATGTTTGAGTGCCCCATCAACTCTTTTAGAGTATGAACAGGAGTGCCAAGATCGGCCAGATTAGTGCCATAACTCTTTCTCAAACAATGAACTGACAACCTGTCTGAACTGACTATCCCTGCCCTCCTGCAATTGACAACAAAATCCCTGTTTGTGTTATTGACCATTACACTGTTTTTCCAGTCATCAGTCTTATCTTCATCTTTCCATCTGGCCCATTTCTCTTTAATCTGTTTCACCCTGTCCCCTGTCAAGAACACATAAGGATTATGACTGTCTGACTGTTTCTTTAATTCTATCAAACTATCCATTACCCATTTGGGAGCAGGGACGGATCTATCCTGATGATTTTTAATGCTGAATGGTGGGAAACCATTCTGTGACATCCTGTTCTTGATATGAATTTTAGAATTTATAAAATCAATATTTTTCTCGAACCACAGGTTTATAGCTTCTCCAAATCTTAAACCACAACCATACATGACTGAATAAAATGCTCTTAATCTAATTACTCTTTCTTTGTCTTCCTGTTCTCTGTATGGTCTGATTTCTATATTATTTATTGCAATGAGTAGGGACTGGAACTCGGCAGGTGTAATGAAGTGCCAATCTTCTTTGGAGATATTTGTAATAGAGATGTCTGTGAATGGATTATTTCTGATATAGTTCCATTTGACTGCCTGGTTAAAAACTATTTTTGAATTTCTCAGGTGTTTCAATCTTGTAGAGTCTGAGGGATCTTTGTCTTTTTCCAGTAGTTCTAAATCATTGATGAATGACTGAGCCTCCTGGTCTGAGATAGTCTTGATATTTCTATAGGAACCGAATGAAGAGATTAATCTTTTGATGGTTTCTTGGTAGGCTTTTACAGTGGCTGGGGCATTGTTGCCTTTCTTAGATTGGATAAATCTGTCGGAGAGGTTCTTGAGGGAGATAGTTTTTGGTTCTGTTGATATACCATCATGGATGTCTGTTTTAAGGGATTGGGCAAATTTCTCAGCATCTTTTTTTCTTTTGAAAGATTTACAGAACCGTGGTTGTTTGTCGGTGGTAGGATTGTATTTGCCATGCCAACGGACGAGGTAGCACTTCCTGGCTTTGTAATGACTGATTGATACATCGTTTCTTAATCTCATAGTTCTATGCTCCTTGGCTCAAATTTGGGCCAGGGACGCTAACGCTGGACTAGGCCTGGAGCAAGCGTAAATTAGGAAATATTTCCATTAGTTCTTTCTGTTAGTCTATCAAGTAGTTGGAGTAGTTCCGATTTCGTGTATCTCAGACGTTTTCCTACCTTGGTTGCTCTGAGTAGTCCCTCACTTCGGTAGTATTGCAGGGTTTGCTCAGGGTGCTTGGGGCCGTCAGTGTCGAGGCGGAGGAAGGAGATGGCTTCTTGTTCGGTTAGTAACGGCGGACAGGGGCGACCGTTGGGGAAAAAACTAATCAGACTTGTAATATCTACGTCATTTATACCTTTCATAATTATTTAACCTTCAAACCAAAAACAACAGTTACTAAGGTCGATAATAATGAATATATTTTCACTTTTCAAATTTTTCTGGAGAATTCTTGGAACGGAGAAATTATTGGTGATATGGAACAGGAGTCCCAGGCCTGGACTTAACCGCACCCGGTGCGGTAAGGTTAAATATAATGGAGCATCACACGATTTATTGAGTTATCCAGAATCGTTCACACTACCGGCCTACCCAAATATGCCAATTTTCTATTTTGATTTATCCTGGGCCAATCTGGTTGTCCCAGGAGGAAGATAGGAGCATTACCTGTCTGCTATATGGCTGTTTTCTCCTATTTGAGCATCAATAGTTGGTCTTCATTGAGAAAATACTATGATATTGACTCCCATGAGTTATCTTCAGAGTCTGAAGGTGACTCAAATACGAAGCAGTGTTTCGTATTTTGAGTTGAACTGATTTCACAGTCAAATTTGAACTACGGCCAGCATTTGGTATATATTAGCTGTCGCATTTGCGACACCTCCCCCTATTTTTGGTTCAGGAACAGTGCTTTTGCTCCTATAAAACAACATTTCCGATCATTCACCACATATGTTTGATTGACAAGTCAGAGCTTTGTCCAATTTGATACAAAGCTTCCAACTTCCATCATTCTCCTTTCTATGGTGATGTCAAAAACGACACTGTGTCGTTTTTTGCCCTGTCGACAATTATTTTTCGGAAAAAAAGAAATCCAGCTGTTCAAGCAGCTTCCCGGCAGTTTTTTCTATTTACATCAGGAAATCCCCTCTCCCCATTTAGATTTTATTAAAAGAAAATGAAACAATTTCAAAGGGGTCATATAGGTCGGACCAAGGGGAGATCGTTAATTCTACCTAATCCTACAAAGCCGTTTAGACCTACAGATGGTAACTACACTGCTCTTCTTCTTTGTCTGATACATCTCTTCTTCTCTTCTCCCCAAAAAGACTATTTCTATAATAATATGCAATTTCTACATTTTTTATCTTGAAAGTGAAAGTGTTGTCGGTATAATATATAGGAAAACAGGGCTCACCAATGTTTTGGTGGCCTATTTCAAAATGATTTTATTAACTAATTTTTAAGGAATTACATATGTTGAAAGAATTAAATCAAGATGCAAGTGCAATAGAGAAGTTCCGTGATGCCTTCATATTTGAAGCGGCATGGGAATTGGAATCGAAGCTGGAAGGCACTACCACGAGAGCAACAGCAAGAAAGCACGTCCAGACTGCTACTGTAATCTTCAACAAAGCTCTTGGTCGAACTGACTATGCCGCAAGAATCGGTCTTTGGGTAACTATGGAAGATGTGGAGAACAAGCGTAAGGAAGTGTGGGGACAGACTAAAGAACGGGGTATTGTGTTTAATATAGCGTCTCTCAGGGACAATTGCGGAGCTAATAATTCTCCCACCGAAATTTCGATATGAAAGAAGAAGGAATGTTGAAATAAATTGAGAATAGTAATGATGAGGAGATGTAAGAACCTAAGGCATTTGTGAAGAAGCATTACAAAACAGCGGCGTACTGACTGCTTTTAGGAACTAATATGGGCAAGAAAAGTTCAATATCAAAATGTAATTGCATAAAACTATATAGTTGCATTTCTTGCCCTACCCAGTGCGGCTCAGTACCCCCACTGGGTATTTTATTTATGCGGCACAGAAATGGGACACAATAAGAGAGAGACCTATGCAAAAGAAATCGAAGCAGCCTGGTATGCTGTCATTGGCTTTATCTCTCCTTTTGACTATGTAATTCGTTACACAGATGAGAACGGTGAGAAACAGATTGTCACTGCTAATCCTAACTGTGTATTAGCCTCACTAATTTCAAAAAACAGTCTGCTCAAGCCTATAGCAATCACGAAATCGATGTTTCCACACCACTTCAACAGGGATGTCATCCTATTCTACAAATCTCTTCCCAACGCAAAGCTTACAACAGGCTATGGAAAGTATGATAAAGATGCTCTGGCTCTTTCTTTTTCGCCCGAACTGGAAATAACCAAGAAGAAGACAATAGACCCCAAGTACCATGTACTGTTGATAGGAATAGACATCGACTGTCACAATGGAGAATGGCACGTCCGTGAAGTCGAAGCACTCATCAAGAAATATCTTCCAAACACATATTGGGAAGACTCAACCAATGGAAAAGGCAGGCATGGCTACTTGAAAATCAAGTTCCTCAAATCATTTGGGGTGATGGATGAAATATCCAATTTCCTGGAAAAGCTGTTTGCCAAACTCAACGAACTGAAGAACCTCCATGGCTACGAGGCCCCAATAGATGAACCTGTCGGACTGCCTTATAAGCTGGAACTACTGGACCATAATCCATATGAGAAGAATTGGACCACCCTGTTTCTAAAATCTGATAAAGAATATAAATTCCTGGGAAAATTCATCAATCCCAAATCCAAGATATGGAAAGATTATATATCCTATCTCATAAATAGTACAATTCACCACATTCCTGAAAAATGCCGGTCATTTCCCAGCAAGCTAACCGAACATCTTTCAGAAGAGGAAATACGATCCACCTTCTCCAAATTCCTATCTGACAACGATATCTCCTTCTCTCCTCCAACCAAAAACAGGAAATACTACAAAATCACATATCAAAGGGCCTTCAAGCTTCCCATGTTTGGAGCTACTCCATCAGAATATAGTGATGCCGTCCCTAATATGGATTGTATTAAACAATTTCATTTTCTTCCTTATTATACGTCCTCTGAATTGCTTAGTATTTATCATCAGGTCCTGGAAGATATACAGGTTCTAAAACGTACCTCTTCCGCCTATCTTACTTATTCCGGTGGATATTATCTTTCATCAGGTTCTCTTGAGATCGATAAATATGCCGGTATTAGTACTTCTTCTTCTGATTCGTACTTAGATGAATACTCATTTCCTATCCCCATCAAAGGGAAAGATAAGAGTTGTCACACTCAGAAAAACAGGACTACTGAAACAGTAGAACCATATCCCCTAAAAAGTAGAGAACAAACCCTATGTAATAACTGTGCGTGTACCAATACGCAAAATGGAGAAGAAAACAACAGGGTGGACAGCCCAGAAGAGGAAGAAGAAACACCCGATTACCCTGACACTATAGACTGGTCGGAGGTTATAGAGAATCAGGAAGATTTTGAAATAGACAGATTCTGGGACAACTACAGACAAAGCAGGAAGGTCAGCAGCAATAAGCAATATGAAGAAATACTGAATGAGTTGAAGACAGAAGACAACACGATGAAGAGGACATCTGGATTCATACGTTCATATATCAATAGGTTGGGCAGGATACCGACTATCGAGGAGGCCGAAGAAGAATATGTGGCCAGAGGTTTGAACCGGAACAGTGAAATAAGCACTGTTAATAGGCGTAGCAGATTCAGGGGGTGTATAGATTATTACTCTCAACAATATGATGATAGCCATACTGGTTTCAAGCTGAACTGGAGCGAGGAGAAGACCGGGATACTCAGCTTGATTAGCTCCTGTGTTACTGGGGATATGTCATATAGGCAAGGCAAACGGACCAGAAACATTGCTTTTGAAGAAATAGGTTTTGTCTATCATATCATTTGCAGGATGGAGGATTCAGAACAACATATCATATTGAGAAGTAGTCTGTCATATAGCCAAGCTGATGACCTGTTCCTGGCTGAGTTTGGGAAGAAATGTGGTAGGCACAAATTTTCAGGCATAATCAAGATACTGCTGAGTTGTGGCCTGATTGGAAAAACAGGCAATTATAAGGTGGGACTACGTGGAAATCGTTACGTAACAAAGAAAAATTTATAGGAGAATGTATTATGGAAAACAGTTGGAACATTGTAAGCAGTAACAGCAAGACCTACGACTCTGATGAGTTCTTGAGAGTCAAGCCGGAATGTAAGTTGAAGATCAGGTTACTCGGCCATCCTGCCAAGGTTGTCAGGGTCTTCAGCAATGACAAAAAGTGTGTTGTCATTGACAACGAACATATAGGTCAGCAGTTAAAACAGAAATACCCTCATATAATCGGCAACTTATCGGTGAGATATGCCTGTTGGTGCATTGACAGAAACAGTAACACGATGAAGATTCTCGATATGCCGAGATCTGTGGCCAGAGCATTTGGCAGTCGAGCACAAGTCATTAACAAGGAAATTTCGGGCATCGAAGAGGGGTGTGATTGGGTTGTCGGCACTAATGGAAGAACAGGCAAAGATGTAATGTATAATGTTGCCTATCTGGGAGAGACTCCACTGACTCATATCGAAAGGAAGATGGTCAAAGAAAAAATGGCAGATAAAGACAGCTACGACCTTACAAAGGTCTTCAAATCCTGCTCTTTGGAGGAGGCAGAAGAGAGGCTGTGAGGCAGTTGAGATCCACCACCGGAGGGCTGTAGGGACAACCCGGTGCTTGTACAACAGGAAAACCACAGCAGGTGGTGGTTGGGCAGGATATAGAAGAAAATAGAACTGGACAAATCCTGGGGGCTTTTCAGGCACTGTCAGATTTGTGTATGACTGTTGTAGCTATAAATAGGAGTCGTGGTTGATATAGTCTGGTCTTTTCTCACAACAGAAGCAATCTCACAAGGTCAGGCCAAACAACTACCTGAATGATACCGTCCCTGATCCTGCCAACTTCTTGAGATAAACAGTCTTCTCACTACCGTCAACCGTCACCCGATGCTTGCCATAAAATGCAGGGATACGACAATAACCGTCTTTGTCTGCCTTGCCTTCCCATCGTGTCCACCATTGGTTGAATACCAAGTCTCGATAGGCCTCGGCGGCAGGAGTAGGTGTCCAATCACGCAGATAAAGTGAAGACTGAGGAATCCAATTGGCACGTTCCCAGAAACCCCACATGAGGATGCCCTTGACAGCGGGATGGGCGAAACAGATACGATAATACTCCGTTATTGCCTTTGCCTTGGCTTGCTCCTGTTCGGGGGTGAGTTTCACGTCTCGGCGTCCATAAACACTGGAACGTTGGCCTGGAAAGTTGAATTCGGTGATGCAGATAGGCAGACCTTGCTCGGCAAGTCTGTCGAGTGCATTGCGGAGTTTATCCGGATCGAACGAGTCGCCGTGAAGATGTCCCTGAGCACCAACACCGTCAATAGGGGTTTGTTCATCGAGAAGGCCGCGGATGTGCTTGATGTAATCATCAAGCCGATTGCCTGTCAGGATATCATAGTCGTTCAGATACAGGTGTGCTTCAGGATCGGCCTGCTTTACCCAGGTGGCCATCTGCTTTGTGATGCCTGGCCCCAGACGGTCAGCGTAGTAGTTGCCGTGGATCATCTCATTGTTGAGATCGTATTCTGCAAATCGGCCTTTGTAGCGACTTGCAATGGTCGTTGCTCTGTTCTTGAGTGTCTCAAGCAACTCCTTGTCATCCATTTGTTTCTGCCACTCTTGAACCCGTCCAGGTGTGCCCCAGAAGATGTTGTGACCCCGTAACGGAATTTCATTTTCTTCGGTCCATTTCA
>Ga0315273_10014169_pt1 | contig 10270 bp, 15 predicted proteins | sample YL17G02_0_MG_FD_205753 | JGI IMG/M metagenome (GOLD analysis project Ga0315273, IMG submission 205753) | Sediment microbial communities from Yellowstone Lake, YNP, Wyoming, USA - YL17G02_0 | ecosystem: Environmental > Aquatic > Freshwater > Lake > Sediment | place: USA: Wyoming | collected... | reverse complement strand
GACCTCCCAGTGGTCCACGAACTGTACCATCTCGGCTTTGGTCATGCGAGTTTGACCCCCATCCTGCCGGTGTAGTCCACGCGAATCAAGAGCATGTGGGGGTGGGTCTCGGCCCAGTACTCGTCCACGGCTTTTCGGGCGCCTTCCCAGTGTCCGTAGTCATCGATAATCAAGACGCCGCCGACGACCAATCGTGGAAAGAGGTGCGTCAATTCGTGTTTCGTCGACACATACCAGTCGGTGTCGAGACGGAGCAGGGCGATCTGGTCAGGGACGTGCGCGGGGATCCGGCGTTCCACCGGTCCTTGGACATAGCGCACCGGACCGGCATAGAACCGTTGGATGTTCGCCCGGACGGTGCGGAGGGAACAGGCGAGGTCGCCCTGCTCGAGCAGGTGGCCGTCCGCGCCATAGGCTTCCCCCTCGAGGGGGTGCGTCATCCCGTTGAACGTGTCGTAGAGCCACACGTCCGGGACGGGCCAGTGGCATTCCTCGCACGCCAGCAGGGCGGCGATCGCGGAGCCTCCTTGCCAGACCCCGCATTCGACGATCGCACCGGGGATGTGCTGCGTGGCGAGATAGTGGATGGCATACCGCAACGAGAGGATCCGCTCGGGCGAGGTCATGGTGTACGGCTGGACGCGGGCGTAGAACGCGCCCTCGTCCGGCGTAAAGTCGGGCGGCAGGGTCATGTCACTTCTTCACAAACGGCAGCATGTTCCGTTCGGCCTGGTCAAACAGGATCGTGTAATCCTCGAAGATATGCTGGATGCTGGACAGGCTCGGCTGTTGTCGGGCGATCAGCGGTACCCGGCACGCCTTGGTGAGGGCCAACTGCGAGACCGCGACGTCGATCGGCAGGGTGTCGTTCACGTTCAGGACCGCATCATACCCATCTGCACGCAGGACCCAGCAATGACAGCTTGAGAAGCCTTGGACGGTCACCAGGTGCTGGATCGGGCTCTTGGAGGGCGTCTGGCCGTTCGCGGAGCCCCCCACGACGATGTGATACCCCGCATCGAGGGCTTGGTGGACGGTCTGGGTCCAGTCCTGAAGGTCAAAGTGCGGGGTGAAGACGCAATCGTCTTCCATGATCCAGACCGCCGGCCAGCCTGCGTCCTTGGCGCGTTGGATGATGCGTTTGTGCGATCGGGAGCAGCCGACGATGCCGTTGGCGTGCATCAGGGCTTCCACGCGCTCGAGGCCGGGGACTTTTCGCTCAAGATCGGCGACGATGGGCTCGCGCTCGGCATTGGACGACTGGTGGACGACAAACGCAGGGATCATCTCGGCCTCTGGGACGACAGATGGGCGCGACTGTCCGCCCACGGGCATCGGGGGCAACCAGCGTTGCGTCACTTGGCTGCAGGACTTGTTCAGCGGGCGAATCCACCGGAGATAGTCGTTCTTGTAGATGTCGAGATGCAGCACCTTGACGCGGCAGTCTTTGAGGGCGTGGGGGAAGGCAAACTGGTCACAGCAATGGAACCGTGTCGTGCGGTACCACCATTCCTTCATGGCGGCCTTGATCTGCGGGATGGGACGATAGCAAAACGTGCCCCCACACCACATGGCGTTGTCCGCGAAGTCCCGGTCGGCCTCGATGGCCTTCATTTCCCCCTCGAGGTCTTCGTCGGTATATCGGGGTCCGACATACGCGCAGCCCTTGGCGAGTTCTCGGCGGAGGCTCTCCGCTTCGGCGTGCGCACTCGGGGACCAGTGGGTAAACACGACGATGTCGTAGTCATCCCCCAGTTGGTCGACGAAGAACTTCGCCGTGTTCGGGCTGCGAAACGTCAGGGCGGCGTCGGTCCAGAGATAGAAGTCATAACCGGGTTTCAGATCCCACATGAACATCTTGGGAATCTTCGCGGCCATGCGGGGCGAGAGGCTCTTGGACCTCGCGGGAAAGTTCGCTTCGGTGAAGAGGAATGTCTCGAGTTGCACGCCGTGCTGGGGGAGATACTTGGCCAACGGCGGCGGGTGGTGGTCCGTCCCGATCCCGGCGGAGACGTGGGCGACGCGAGGCTGGTCGGGTCTCATGCGGGCTGTGTCTTTCGCAGGACCGTCCAGTGCCATGCGTCGTCGCCATAGCTGTGCGTGGTCTCGGCCACTTGGCGCTGCGCGAGGATGTCTGAAATGTCGAGGCGCTGGCCTTCACCTTCGAGGAAGAAGTGGTCGTGCTCGATGAACAGGTCCCACTGGTGCATGCCCGTATGATGTTCGCGCGTGGCTTCTCGCGTGGCGTGCGACAGGATGACGTAGCCGTTCGGGCGCGCGACCTCCAGCATCTGCAGGATCCCGGTGAGCGGGTCGCGGCTGTGGTCGAGGGCGTTCATCATATGGACGATGTCGAAGCTGTTCGCGGGGAAGGTCTCGCCCAGTGTTTCGACAAACGCCTTCTGGGTTCGCACGAGCGGCGTAAGGCGGGCCTCGGCCAGAAGCGTGTCGTATTCTTCCGCGAGCGGGTCCACGGCCACGATGTTCACGGGCTGGCCGTACCACTGCTTGCCCAAGACCGTGAGGGGGCCAGCCCCGACGTCGAGAATCCTGTGCTCGCCCACGGGGAGGCGGGAGCCCACGATCGCCTGAAGCGGGCGTGTCGGGTCAAGGCGTGCCTTGTATTCGTCGGGCCACTGCAGCCCTTTGGTCTGAAACCAGTTCCGCCAGAAGCCGACTTCGTAGTTCCACGCCTTGGCCCATGTCTCGTGATTCATGCGTCCTCCCACGGGTCCCACGCGAGTTCGTCGTCTGGCCCGATATCGACCACTTCGTTCATTGCGAGGATTTCCACGCATTGGCCACGACGAAACCATGCCGTGAACTCCACCATCCCGTGGCCCTGGCGGAGCTCCGGCGGTAACGTCGAATGGGCCTGCCTATAAAAACACACGGGGCCATGATGGTAATCGACGATCCAGCGTTGCAGGGGGCGGTGTGCCAGCCGACCGTCGGCGAGAATGACGTAGCAATCCATCCTGCAGTACAGGTCTTTGGTTTGAAAAACATCGTGTTGGTACGCCGCGTACTCGGCCGGCAGCGGCATTCGCACCTTGATGGAATCAAACATCCCCATTTATGTCACCCAGCTACTGGCCCAATGGTGAATCGATAGCGTCTCGGGCTTCACGCAGTCCGGCGAGAAGGTCCCGGTCCAGAAATAGGGATAGAACACGGGGCTGGGATAGACCGTGACCGCGTCGTCCAGCAGCTGGAGGCGGTCCGACTCGTCCCAGCCATACTTCTCGCGTAAGAGTCGTGTCGTCATCCGGGGGCCGGTCTCGTTGCCAAACTGTTTGTCGCGCAACTGTTTCGGGGTTCTGAAGGTATGCAGGTAGGCCATCTGCGCCGTCAGGAACGGATGATTCGGCACGCTGCCCATGATGGCGTTGTTGGCAATCGCGTCCCCGCCCTCGTGCCCGATGAAGAAGTGATGGTTCAGGACCTTGTCGAAGCGCTGGACCGCTTCCACGTCCATGTCGACGTAGATGCCGCCGAGTGTGTCCAGCCAATGCACCCGCGCCCATTGGCTCGCGCCAATGAAGTTCCCGGTCTCGATCATCAGCTCAATCCAGTCGTCCGTGCCGTAGTCGAGGATGTTCTGGATGGAGACAATGCGGATATCGTAATCGGGCATCAGCCGATGCCAACTTTCCAAACACCGGTAGAACGTGGCGTGGTGGTGTTCTTGATAGGCATCGCGCCCCGCGAGCGGGTCACAGATCCACGTCGTGATCAGCCGCCTGGGGATCACGCCGGTCTTCGCAAGAGGAAGGACGGGCAGCCATCGCCCGTTGTCACGGCGACCCATTCGAAGTTCCGAATGGCCGCAAATTCGTTGACCGCCTTGACCACGCCTAGATACGGGGCGCCGTAGTCGTGCCCGCCGAGGAACCCGCCGCGCTTGACCTTGGTCGCGGCTGCTTCGAGGTGGGACTTGACCGCCGCATAACTGTGGTCGGCATCCACATAGACCAAGTCAAACGTGTCGTCGTCGAAGCTGGCGAGGGCGGTCAGGACGTCCATGCGATGCAGCACGACCGGGCTGGTGCCTCGACCGTACTTGCGCTTCAAGCGTAGGAACACGCGCTGCATGTCCTCGTCGGTCAATTTCTTGATGTGGTTCCCGTCCTTGTCGCCGCACTCCATCGGCCCCGTCCAGAGGTCTACGAGGTGGAGGGCTGCCGGGGCGCAGGTCTCGAGGATTTCGTCCGAGAAGTCCCCCTCAAAGACCCCGAGTTCGGCGATCACCGGATGGGCCGGCAGCAGGTGAAGCAGATCGTTACGCGTGGCGTACAGGTCGACCATCGGCTAACCCCAGTACTTTCTTGAGCCGGTGCTCAGCTTGGATAAAGGTCCAGTCATCGTTGACGGTGATCATGCGGATGTCCGACCGTCCGGGCCATTGCGTCGCCACAAACGGGACGATGACGACGCGCCGAATCTCGGCATCGGACAGGGCGGCGTCTGCATGTTTCGTGTCCTGTTGCGCCAAGAGCACCGGCACCGCGCTCGGCTTCAAGAGATAACAGTGCGTCGCCGTAAACCGCCCGATCTCCAGCATCGTGGTGAAGGTCGGCTCGGAGACGGGCACAGGGTTCCCCCCGTGCGACACCCCCCCGAGGAGCAGGTCATAGGAGGAGTGCATCAGCCAGGCTTCGCACTGCAACCACACGTCTGTCGTCCACGCCGGCGTGAACTGCACGTCGTCTTCCAAGACGCAGATCGCCTCATCGTGCCCGACGCTCAGCAGACCCCGGTGCCACGCGTCGCGATGGGTCTTGTTGCAACTCACGACCGGCGTGCGCGCGGGGACGGGCGTGATGACCGTGAGGCTCGGGATCTGGCGAAGGGCCTCCGCGACAGAGGACTCGCGATCGGTTCGGCCGACGTCATGGATCAGGTAGGTGATCATGCGCGGTCTGGTCCTCCCAAGGTGCGAGCCAGGCGCGTGGCGACGATGACCCCAATGAGCACAAAACTCAGCAGGGCATCGGCCAGGATGACGCCGGCGGCAATCTGGGTGGGCGTCCAGACGTGGAAGGTGAGCGCCCAGACCATCCCGCCTCCCACCCAGAGATTGAGAATCCGGGTCTGGTCGAGCGGTTCGCGGGTGCCGAGGGCGGCCAGTGACCCCACCACGGCCACTCCCCAGACGGCAAGGGTGAGGGTCAATGACATCCGTAGCCTCGCGAGAAGTAACTCGCCACCCGATCGAGCCCAGCCCCGATCAGGGCGCGTCCAAGTTTGAGTTCCACGGCCACTTGCGTCAACCACACGCGGGTGGGCCGATCGTCGGGGAAGGCGGCGAGGAGGGAGGCGACGGTGGACGGGAGGGGGCGTTTCATCGGGACCGGCGCCAGCACGACGCAGTCCGTCGGCGTCATTCCACCACTGTGCAGCAAGAACAAAAAGGCCTGCTCGCTTGGATTAAGGGTGCGGTCCATGACCACGTCAACGTCATGTTGAAATTGGAGGACCCGCACGTCAAAGACGCTTCGCGAACTGCCCGCCAAACAGACGATGCCCGAGACGGGCTCTAAATACCAGCGCAACACAAGGTGCGCCACTTCACGGGAGTGTCTGATGGTCGCAAAGTCCATCCGTGGTTACGCCATACCCTCTTGTGTGGCTTGTGTGGATGTTCATCCCCTGGTCAGCCATGGGGGATGCGGTCATGTTCCGCCTCGTAGTCCGGCATGGAGTAGGTGCCTGGAGGGAGCGAATATTTGCCCACCCGTCCGCTCGCGCGTTCGTCCGAGCCGATCCGGAGCGCGAGTTTGGCGACCTGCCCGATCGCGAAGGCGGTGCGTCGCACGGTCCGTTGTTCTTTGAGCCGTCCGTCGGCCGCGATGGCCTTCTCGCACAGGTCCCAGACCCGATCGGGGACGTTGCTGCTATCGGGCGTCTGGGAGGTCCGGTCCTCGGTGGGATACCCGGTGCCGGGCGCGTCTTGTTCTCCTGGCAGGAATGGCATGCGTGTCTTCGTAAAAGGCAGGCAGGAGGCTCGTCATGAACCCCCTGCCTTTCTGACGACGTTACTTCTTCGGATTGATGCTCTCCGCCAACGCCGCAGCCATCGCGGCGCCAATCGCTTTCAGCGAGGCATCGTCAATGCTGACGGCTCGTGCCGTGAGCGTGTCGCCCGCGCCCTGCTGGACGGGGTTCCACGCGGCATCGGTCGCAATGTCGCGGTGTGCGGTGTGCTGCTTCTGGAGCGCATCCAGATTGACCGTGGCGTTCTTGCCGACCATGTTCGCGGTCTCAATGGCGTTCTGCAACGCCAAGTTCGCCAGCGCCTGCCGCTGATTGTCGTACTGCTGGGCGTCGAGCAGAACCTTGTCCACAAAGGTCCGATTGCGCTTGATCGACTCCAACGACTCCTGCTGGTACGCGTCGTAGGTCGCCTTGAGATTGGCGAAGATCACCCGCTGATTCTCGGCGGCATCGGCGGCCCGGCCGACGTTGAAACTCTTGAAGGCTTCATCGGTGCCGGTTTCCATTTCCCGTTCGGCCCCGACTTCCTGCGACCCCGCCGTGCGGGACGAGTCGATCACGGCTCGCGTGGTTTCAGCAGAAGCCTGTCGGACGGTTTCCCCCACCGACTGGGCCACTTGCTGGGCGATCTGTTCTGCGGTCATCTCTGCCATGTCTTTCTCTCCTTCTGGTGTACTACACGTCTCAGCGAACCTGTTGTCGGCCATGTGCGTTCCTCATCAGGATTGCCATATCGGGGGCATCTTACGCGAGGACGAGGGCAATTTCAACACGAATACGTCGGCCATCGTAGGGCTCGAGGGCGACGACCGACACGTCGAACAGATCGTCAGAGGCAAACCCCTCGGTTTCGGCAATCGGTTCTTGGAGGAGTCCCGTGAGCTCTTGGTAGGCCTCGGACACAAGCGCCCGGATATGCGCGTCGACCGCGCTGACCATCGGGGGCGCCTCGTCGTTCGGCAACGCGATCCCGACCGCGCGCATCATCATGGTCGCTTTCGTCGCGGCCAAGTCAATGCGTTCGACGACCGCGTCGAAGTTCTCGACCGCCTGGAGCGCGTGCAAGTTGTGGTGTTCGTAGACACGCAGCATGAGCAGCCCTTCGACGGCGCGAGCGACGAGGACAGTGTCGCCGAGGGGGAAGGGAGAGGGGCCTGCCTCCTCGGGTCTGTGTCTGTCCCTCGTCACTCGCCTTGCGCGGTCTCCATGCTATCCATATGCAATTCTGTGTGTCAACTAGGCCTGAGCGGTCATCAACGAAACCCTGTGTATCGGCTGGCTCTCTATTATGCGAGGCCCCCTTTCTGGAGAAAAGCCAAAATGGTCTCTGCGGACCACCACGGGGTTGCCTTGGGGAGCGCAATCCCATGCGAGGCCAAGCGTGCGTACTGTTCATCAGAGAGGGCGCGGATAGCACGATCGCCAAGTCTCAGCATTCGCGTAATCTCTTTAGGGACGCCCGTGTGATACCAGTTTTCTGCGATCTCAATGGCCCCCTCAAGGGTCGTTGCGGTACCTAAACATGTCCCACGTGTTCCAGACGTTCGGTACCAAGCTTCCCACTGTCCCCCTGTTGGGAAGACGTCAAAATAGACTTTTCCCGGTGCTTGGAGCGGGATGGACATCACGTGGTGTCCATACACGCGGCACCACGGATATTCAGCCTGTCGAACGCTGACATCTAACTCGAGTGGGCCGAACAGGTCGACAAACGCTGATTGTATTTGAATATCATGCAAGCTGACTCCGGAGAGGTTCGGATGCGTACGTTTTAGAGCCTCAACCGCTTCGGTACTGCGCAACACATCGTCGCCGTGAAAGTTAAATCCGGATGGAAGGCCAAAAAGCGTGGCTAACGTGACGAGGCTGTGTTGAGACGTGGCATCGACGATGTCGATGATTAGACAATTGGTTTTCCCAGGGTGCGTACGCGTCCCTCTCCCGGTCATTTGCGTGTAAAGCAAGCTGCTTTTCGTGGGGCGCGCATGGATGATACAGGCGACGCCAGCATCGTCCCAGCCCTCCGTGAGGATCTGACAATTACACAATACCTGGAACCGCTGTTCGCGAAAATCGCGGAGGATCTGCGCCCGTTCGTCTGAGCCCATCGTGCCATCGATGTGTCGCGCCTCAATGCCATCCAAGGTAAAGGTCATGGCCATCAATCGTGCGTGTTCTACGTCGACGCAAAAGACGACCGCGCGTCGTTGTTCGGCGTGCGCTCGGTAGGCTTGAGACGCGAGCTTGTTTCTTGCCAGGACGTTGACCGCTCGGCTCAAGTCTTTTACGTCAAAGTCCCCCGCCTTGACGCGTATCTCGTCAAGCGACGTCAGGCTTTCGACGCGTACCGCTAGGAGGGGACATAAAAACTGCTCACGAATCATCTCGCGTATCGTTTTGCTATAGACGATCTGCTGAAAGACCGCCTCGAGCCCTACGCGGTCTCCCCGGATAGGGGTAGCGGTGAGGCCCAATAAGAGCCGTGGCGGTGGGGGTTGTGCGTCCCACTGCGCGAGCCGTTCACGTTGCTGGGCCAGGGCAGCGTGGTAGGTAGGCGCCGGGTGCGGTGGGAGGAACGTTGGCGGAGGCAACATCCCGAAATGCTCAAAGACGCGCACGTAACTGGGACATGTCGAATGATGGCATTCATCGGCGACGACGATGCGGACCCGTGCGGGGTCAAATTGTTGTAGTCGCCGCCCGTGTTGCGCGGAAAGCGTTTGGACGGAGGCGACCACGACGTCTGCATGGTCGGAGGCTCGTCGTGATGCCTGTTCGATGTCAATACGGAGGGTGGGGTTGACGCGAAGCATTTTGTCGACGGTCTGGTGGAGCAGTTCTTCGCGATGTGCCATCACGATCATGCGACGATGCGTGCGAGGGAAGGTGGCAAGCCACGACTGGTACGCATGCACGAGGTTCGCCGCCACGATCGTTTTTCCCCCGCCTGTTGCGATTGCGATGACCTGCCGTCGCACGTTCTGGTGAAACGCCGCCACACTCGCGGTCAAAGCGTCGGTTTGATAGTACCGCTCTTGAAACGGGCTAGGACTTGCGACGGCGCTTCGGGGTGTGTATGTCACGTTTGCCTCTCAGGGTCTCGACCGCCAAGTCCATGTCGGCCACGAGATGTCCCACCACCAAGGCGAAGTCTTCTTCGGCGGACTCACAGTTGAGACCAAACTCGACCGCAAGATGGACGGCTTCGTGGGCGAGCGTCCGGACTTCCACGGTGTCTGGCACAATCACAAAGATCGACGTGCCAAACCGGGCCGTCAGCCCCCACAGCTCACGATCCTCGCGGATCCCGCCGAGGAGGTCGATCGCCTTCGAGACGAGGGGATAGTGCTGTTCTGGGACGATACAGAAGTGGAAGCTGCGTTCGGGATGGGTGTCTTCTGAGAGCGTGAGAGTTAGGGCTCGGTCGAGGAAGGGTGTGGGCAATCAGGCTCCTGGTCTGGGGTGTGTGCGGTATTGAACCACTCAGGGAGAATGGCGTCAACGAGCACGGCCGCGTCTGGCACGGTCGCGTCTAGCGTGTAGAGCTCGCGGGCCTTTTCAAGACATTCTTTGATGAAGCCTTTCATGGTCTCGGTGCAGTAGATGGTGTAGGGGCTGAACGGGTCGACGTCTTCGCCGTTGGCCAAGGCCCTCAGGCGCTTGGCTTCCCGTTGGACGTCGGCCACGTTCCCCGATCCACACAGCTCGAGTAGGGCGAGCTGGTCTTTCGGGCTCTTGAGTGATGCGACCTCACGGAGTTTGGAAATGGGAATTTTGGCGGTGATGGCGGGGTCTAGGCCCTGCCGTTGGATCATCTCCACGATGAGGATAAAGTTCCTGGCGTTGCGGGGGCCGTAGTCCAACTGGCCCGCGTCCTGCAACGCGGCGATGGCCGCGTCAAAACTCTGGTAGCCCCACTCGCGATGGTACCCGTTGTCCCTCGCCTCTTTCAGGAGCAGGCCGTTCTCGATGGCCCATGAACTGACTTCCTTGCCGATGCCGACGAGGCGTTCTTTGACGGCGATGGCGCGGGAGGCGGCAGGCGAGAGGACAACGGATTCCATGGGTTAATCTTTCGGACGAGGGTCCATCAAGGCGTCCAGCGTCGTGAGGATCTCCACCACCCCGATTTCTGTGGTGGCGGTCCAGAACTTGACGCCGTTGACATTCATCAGCCGTGTCCATCGGCCTGACGGGCTCAGTTCGAGCACGCGAAATTCGTCGACATTGGTACCGTAACGGCCAACCTTGGCGAGGATACGCTTGCCGACCA
>Ga0315273_10014168_pt1 | contig 10271 bp, 10 predicted proteins | sample YL17G02_0_MG_FD_205753 | JGI IMG/M metagenome (GOLD analysis project Ga0315273, IMG submission 205753) | Sediment microbial communities from Yellowstone Lake, YNP, Wyoming, USA - YL17G02_0 | ecosystem: Environmental > Aquatic > Freshwater > Lake > Sediment | place: USA: Wyoming | collected... | reverse complement strand
CTTCGCACGCTGGTACGGATCGTCCCGCGCCGAGAAATCGGCCGTCAGGGCGTTGATCCGGCTCTGGATCGCTTCCATCAGGAACGCATTTCGGTCGCGCTGAAGACGGGCGTCGGCCATCCGCTTTCGCCAGTACTCCGGGTCCTTGAGCGGATCCGGGGCTGGCGGCTTCTGCGCCGGCGTTGCCTGCGCGGGAGGGGTCGCCGCGCCTCCTGGCGCGGCCTGACTCGGGTCTCCCGTGGGCGTGGGGACGGGCTCGGTCGACACCGGCCGCAGGCTGTCGTTGGTAAAGACCTTGACCGGCCCCTTGACAGCCTTGCGACGCGCGGCCTCCTGCTGGGCCGCCGCGCCAAGAGACTGACCGAAGCATGGCAGTGCGGCGCCACACGCCGCGACTCCTATCACCGCGATCACGATGGCACGCGCGATTGGATCCCTCTTCATGGTCACCTGCCGCCCTCAGACACCGGCACACGCCCCGGCTCATCGTCGTATCGGCAGCCCTCCACCATGACTTTAGGCCAGGACGCGAATTACTTCAACTCGTGCCAGGACACCAACCGGGTCCCGGCCCCGCACCCCGACGAGGCGCGAGAGAAGGTGGCGATGATGGCCCGGTGGGCTGAACGGGCCGCGAAGGCCTCGGCCCTGACGGCCACGACGCACGCTCCGGGCCTCCACTCCCCTCCAGTTGCGGTCTCGCTGTCGCGGAGCGGATCGCCGTCGGTGTCGCCCGGATCATCGCCCACCCAGACCACCACCTCGACCGGCACGGCACCACCCCCGCCGGGAAGGAGACGGTCGAGCCGCCCGTGACCGAAGACCTGCCACCGGGGGTTGTTGGGGCCCCACGGGCGCTCCACGGTGAAGGCGGTGAGTTCGGCGCTCGTGCAGGGCTCGGCGTGGCCGCACCTGGCGAGGTTCGTTAGATCGGACAGGCTTGCACGGGAGCCATCCGGCAGGTCGAGCACCGGGCCCGGCCGATCGAGCACCGCAGAGCCCACCTGGCCCGTCAGGACAGCGTTCCAGTCGGCGATGGCGGCCAATTCGTGGCCCGCGACGGCGATACCGGCCTCGGCCGCGAAGAAGGCCGCCCAGGAGCTTTCGTAGTTGGCGGCAGTCAGGGGTTCGAGACTTGTCGTGAGGACGAGTCCCAACCCGATCGCGGCCGCCAGCGCCAGGACCACCATCGCGGCGATCAGCGCCACGCCCCGCTCCCGAACGCGCAGCTGCATAGGCTGTCTAACGGCGCGCGTTCCGTATCGCCACATCAACGTGCACCTCCAGATCGGGAACCAGTCGGGCAGCTTCGCGTGCAGCGCCCGGATGGCTGAACCAGTTGACGTCCGTGCCACGCACCGAGGCCGACTGGGCCTGGACGCGAAGCGTCACGCGGACGAGGCGGATGCGAAGCAGGTCGCCATCGAATCGGTTGGGTGACGCCCCGTCCGGGCACCAGGGGCCGTCCGTGAACGCGGAAAGCGGAAGACGGGCCAGCCCCGAGGCCTCGGCGGGCAGCGACACCAATCGCGAACGCGGTTGCCCCTGGAGACGTGAAAACACGCAGTTCTCGCCAGGCGCCCAGCCGTCCTGCGGGTCGTCGATGTCGGCAGGCGGCGGCAACGGTCCGTAGGTGGTTCGTCTCCGGTCGGCATCCCCATCATCGGTGACCTGCGGTTCCACCGGGTCGCCGAAGTACTCGAAGGACAGTGCCGTGACGTGATCGAGCACGGGAAGATCCGAGGAGCCGGTCGTGACGCGGCGCAATTGCGTGACCTGCGAGGCCGGGTCGACACGCAGGCTGAACCCGGTCGTCTCGACCTCGCCCACGATCGCCCCATCGGCGTACTGCCGCGAGAGGGCGTCGTCCGCGTGCTCGAGCACGGTGCCGTCCGCCGACACGCTGGTCAACGACAACACATCCCAGGCGCCCGAGCCATCCGTGATGAGGGCCCGTGCACCGGGGTGCATGCGGCAGGCAGCGTTTGCCAGACTGCATGCCGACAGCGCGGCCACTCGTATCGCCGCGCCGGGACCAGGCAGGGACTCCATGACCATCGCCTGCGGAGCCGCCATGTCCATCGCCACCACGGTAATCGCGTCCTGCCTGGCACAACCGCCAGGAACGCTGCCGAGCGGTCCGGCCCTCCAGTCGCAGGGCAGCACGCCGGGCCAGGTCGGCATCGCGCTCGCGCCCCATCCCAGCGACGGCCCCGCGCCCGCCGCCCCGATGGCGGCCACCAGGGTCTGGACCGCCACGCGGACCCGCTGTTGGGCATCTGTCGCCTCGGGCAACGCCTGAAACGCGACGGCAAGCGGCTGCATGAGGACCACAGCCAGGCCCAGCGCGACCAGGGTGACCGCCGTCGCCACCAGCAGTTCAACCAGCGTGAAACCGGGAGGTGCTCTCCGGGTTACCATGCCAGCCTCGACCGGATGCTCGCGAGTCCGGCACGTGCGGTCGCGTCGCCACATCCATTCGCGCCAGGCGCCTTGCGACAGGGAGCCACTTCGACCTGGATCGCCAGGAGGTTGGCGTCCGCTGACATCCCGGTGACGGACCAACGCCGGACGAACACCACGCCGGCTGTGGCGCCGACGACATGCCCGTGCCGGTCCAGATACTCGATGAACCCTGGCGAGTCCGATTCCAGCGCATCGCCGGGTGATGTGGAGAGCCTCCGCACATCGCGACACAGTTCCTCCAGCTTCTGCAGGGAATACACTGTCGCGAGCGATCGCTCGCGGGCCAGCGTGTTGGTCCGTATGGCCATGGACGACAGACCTGCCAGCGACACGACGGCCCCGGCCAGGATGCCGATGGCGATGAGGGCTTCGAGTAGCGTGGTGCCGCGGTCGGGATGAGTCCACTGCATATGGTCATGCCAGAGCAACAGTGGTGCCGTCAGCGACGATGATAGAATCGTTCGTTTTCCGAACAAATCCACGCCGGCGCGCCGGAGCCTCAACCGGGCGTTGCAGAAACTGCCGCACGCGCGGTTCGGGGAGATGGAAGAAATTGAAACCGGCGCAAGCCGGGCCTGCCGCGCCGAAGAACGTCCTTGTCCCGATCCGATGACGGTCGAAGGCGGGAATCCAGGCCAGCGACCCGCCCCCTGGACCCCGGCCTGCGCCGGGGTGACGCGGGTGTCCCTTGCCCCTTGTCCCTTGCCCCTAGTCCCTAGCGCCTACCTATAAAACCCCATGTACCACGCGACGACGGCATCTCCGACGCTGGCGGAGATCATGGCAGCAATGGCGAGAAACGTGCCGAACGGCAGAGCCAGCTTCATATTGCCACGCCCGGCCGCGATCAGGCCGAGGCCGACGAATGACCCGAGGAACGAGCCGAGCGCGAGGGTCAACAGCACGAGCTTCCAGCCCAGGAATGCGCCGATGAGCGCCAGCATCTTCACGTCACCCATGCCGAGGCCCTCGACTTTGCGCACCCTGAGATATACCTCGGCCAGAACGAGCGGAATCAACCCGCCGATGACGAGGCCGATCAGCGACGACACCCAGCCGGGCGGCGTCACGACACTCAGGATGAAGCCGAGGATGGTGCCTCCCACGGTGATCACGTTGGGCAGGATCCGGTGGCGAAGGTCGATGAAGAAGAGGACGACCAGCATGCACCCGAGCAGCAGGCGCGAGAACAGCAGCCATCCCGGTCCGTACTGCCATGCGGCCCAGACGAACATCACGCCGATGAAGGCCTCGACGAACGGATAGACGACCGAAATCTTCGTGTGGCAGGTCCGGCAGCGGCCCCCGAGCACAACCCAGGCGAGTACCGGCACGTTCTCGAACCAGCTCAACGTGCGGTTGCAGGCCGTGCAGCGCGACCCCGGGAGGATCAGCGACTGCTCGAGCGGCAGGCGGTAGATGCAAACGTTCAGGAAACTGCCGACAGCCAGTCCCATCAGCCCGGCAAATGGGAGCAACCACGGGGTCGTCATGATGTCGGACCTGTCTTCTGCGTGAACTGGGGCGGGATCGGGGAGAGCGGCGATTGCTTTGACAAGCCCACGCCACCTTCCTGTGCCGGGTCGAGCTCGAACGGTGTTCCCGACGGATCCAGCGGCACGCCGATCAGCCACCTCATCGACACCAGCACACCCCACGAACCTGGACGCCGGCCGAACTGCTGGGTGTACCGACGAACGAGCGCCGCCAGCGCGTCGATCTGATCCAGCGCCTGGAGCTGCGAGAGCTTCAGCTGCGCGTTGTTCCTCACCCACTCGTCGTCCGATGTTTCGTACAACTGCTGCCACAGATGGCGCGACGATCGGCGGTCACCGCCCTCGGCCAGCGTAGTGGCGGCCATGGAGCGCAGCCACCACGGCGCGCCCTCGATGCGCGAGGCGCGGTCGAACCAGGCCGCCGCCGTTTTGTAGTCGTGCAACCACCAGTAGTGGACGAATCCCGCGTCCTGGGCGTACTGCCATCTCTTCGGGTCCGCTGCGAGGCCCCGCTCGAGCAGCGCGATGGCCTGGTCGGTCCGGCCCGGGCCGGCAGGGTACGACTCCGAAAGGAAGATCGCGCCGAAGCGGTACGCCACGGTGAAGTGCGAATCGAGCGTAGTGGTCAGGTCGAGCAGCGGGAAGAGCAGACGGTATGACTTGTCACCACCCGCCGCTCGCTTGGTGCCGCCAAAATGCTGAATGGCCCGAATCCAGTAGATATCAGCCAAGATCGCGTCAAACCCGAGCGCCAGACGTGGGGCGGCCGATCCCGCACGGAAGTACAACACGTCAGAAGCGGCGGGAGGCAACGGATAGTGCCGCTCGCGATAGGCCTGCAACGAGACCGCCGCTCCCCACATGAGCACCGCGCCCACGAGGAGGGCCAGCGCCCCGGCGCCCGGTCTGCGCCCGCTTCCCGGTTGCGTGCTCATAACTACTTGAAGTCCCGGCGCGCGAAGATCAGGATGGCTAGAGTCAGCATGGCGCTGGCGTACAAGACACCGTACGCGGCCGTCAGCGCCACGTAGCCGGCCGATACCGCCTGCCCATGCACCACCGCCGCCTTGACGTCGAAGGGAGCCAGGTTGGGCAGGATGTAGTACAGCGCCTTGCCGAGCCACGCGGCCGCCGGCGACTTCACGACGTTCTCGAAGTGCGCGAGATCGGCGTTGAAGTGCCCGACGATATAGAGGCCGAAGGTGAACCCAGCCGAGAGCATGGGGCCTGAGAAGGTGGAGAAGAACAGCGCGACCGACGTCACAACCAGCAACTGCACGTAGAGGAGGCCGAAGGCCTTGAGGAGCTGCGGATCGAGCACCGGCGCCTCGACGCTTGCCTTCCCAAAACCGGGCTCCAGCCAGTTCATAAGTGCCAGCACCGCGTAGAGCGCAACGGCCATGACCGCGATATTGACGAGCAGCGTGAGCGCCAGGCCCAGGAATTTCCCGATGATGAACTCGCGGCGGCGAAGGGGCTTGACGAGGAGGTTGTAGACGCTGCGTTTGTCGACCTCTTTCCACACCAGGCCCACGCCGATGAACACGGCAATGAACAGCCCGAAGACCGCGGACGCGGCCAGGCCCAGGTCCTTGATGATCTTGATGTCCTGCCCCGCGGTGAGTTGCCCGAGGATGTACGAGGCCGCGATGAGCAGGACCGCAAAGAGCACGAGGTTGTAGAGCACCTTGTCGCGGACCGACTCCTTGAACACGTGGTACGCGACCAGGCCGATGACGCGTCCCATCATCCCTCCGGCATGACTCGGCCGGCAGGCGGCGCGGCCTGGCGAGCCGTCACCTGCTGGACGAAGTAGTCTTCGAGGGTTGTCCGGACGGGGTTGAGCGAGACGAAGCAGCCGCCCTGGGCCCGCAGTCGGCCGACGATCCGTTCGGGCTCGTTGTCTGGCGCCAGCTCGATCATGTAGCGGCCGTCGCTAATGCGCGTCACGCGGCGGACGCTGTCCCCGAATGCCGTCAAGGTGGAAGGGTCGAGGTCCGCCATCACGAGTTCCCAGCCCGCCACCTCGAAGGCCAGGATCTCCGACAGACGCCCCGATGTGACCAGTTGGCCAGAGACGATAATGCCGACCCGGCTACAGAGTGCCTCGGCATCCGACAGGATGTGTGAGCTGAAGAACACCGTACAGCCGCGGTCGCGAAGATCGAGGATCAAGGACCGGACGTCCCGGCGGCCGAGCGGATCGAGCCCGGACATCGGCTCGTCGAGAAACACCACCTCGGGCTCGTTAAGCAGCGCCTGGGCCAGCCCGACCCGCTGGAGCATGCCCTTCGAGAACTTGCGCAGCGGCAACCGGCGTTCGCCCGCGATGCCCACTTTATCCAGAAGCGTAGCTACCCGTGTGCGCCGAATTTGCCCGCGCAGGCCGAACAGGCCCGCGAAGTAGGTCAGCAGCTCCTCGGCGCTGAGATAGTCATAGAAGTACGGCGCCTCTGGCAGGTACCCCACACGCCGTCGGACCTCGGGATCGCCGGGAGGGCGGCCGAGAATCGAGATGCGGCCGGATGTCGGGTAGATGAGCTCGGTCAGCAGCTTCAGCGTCGTGGTCTTGCCCGCGCCGTTCGGACCGAGGAAGCCGTAGACTTCGGTGGTCTCGACGCGGAGCGACAGGCGATCCAGCGCACGGTACGGGCGTGAGCGCCAGAACCCGACGGCGTAGTCCTTCGTGAGATTCTCGGTCTCGAGTGCCAGCATCGTTTAAGGCGTCTTGCCCGCTTTCTTCAGTTCCTGCTGTAGCGCCAGCTCGAAGTACTGGGGCGGCAGACCGCCTTCGAGCTTGATGCCGTTGATGAAGAACGTCGGCGTGACCCTGATCCCGAGAATCGCGGCCAACGCCACGTCGCCCCTGACCTGGTTGAGCACCGTGGCGTACTGCGCGTCGAAGTCCGTCACCCCGCCGACATCCACCGCTGCCTGCCGCACCGCGGCCGGCGTGAGCGTCAGGTGGTTGGTGTAGAGCCAGTCCTCCATCGCCTCGCCGCGGCCCTTCGCCCGCGCCAACCGCGCCGCGACGGCGGCTTCGCACGCGGCCAGGTGCACGTCACGCGTCAGGTTGGTGTTGCACTCGGTCTCGAGCGGGAAGTCCTTGTGCACCACCTTGATCACGCCGGGATACTGCGCGTTGTACCTGGCCAGAATCCCCTTGTAGTCCTTGTACGTCTGCGCGCACGACGGGCACTGGAAGTCGGAGAAGCGAACGATGAGGATAGCCGCCCCGTCGGCGGACACGGGCACCTGCACGCGAGGCTGCGACTCCCAGAAGCGCAGGAACTCGCTCTGGCGATCCGCGGGGGCCTGTGCGGCCCCTCCGGCCTGGCCGGAGGCCGCCTGCGGGAAGAACGCCACCGCGGTGGTGGCCGCGACGAGGAACACCAGCATCAGCACCAGCGCGACGGGACTCGCGACAGCGGCCTTCGCGTCCTGCCACAGGCGGCGGGGAATCGTGATCATGGGATATGACGTCCTTAATCCGGAAACCACAAAGATGCCGGCCACGGCGACATAGGTGACCAGGCACATCATGCACACGATCTTGAGGAGAACCAGCGACGCATACGCCATGTAGAAGACAAAACCCAGGCCTGCTGTCGCCAGCACAAACACGTATCCTACACCGTTCTCCCGGAGGCTGGTCCAGCCCCAGCGCGTGCCGGCCAGCAGCATCAGCACAGCCACGTACCACAAGGCGCCCAGCAGGGCGACGGGCACGCCGGCGAGGCTCGCGTAGCGGCTCTGGTACACCTGGGTGCAGCTGACGAGGGCGCTCACGTCACAGAAACTGAGGTAGCCGGGCTGCCTCACCATCTGGACATGGACATACAGCGACGCCAGCGCCGAGGCGAGGCCCGCGAAGGCCAGGAACGACAGGACGCGGCGCAGCTTGGTACTCATGAGCAACCGGCTCAGCTCAGCCAGTTGTAGCGGCTTCGGGGAAGAACGTCAAGCGGGGACGTAGGGGCGGGGGGAAGGAGAGCGCCTCTCACCTACTGGAGCGGCGAGCCGGAGGGGACCAGCCGGTCGGTAATCGCAATCGCCGTGGGACTTACCGTGAAGTAGATCGCAGCCGTCGCATTCGTCCCGAACTCCCGCGAGCCGCCACCCGTCAGCGGAATGGCCGTGGCGTGGTAACCGGTTCCGAGCGGCCCGACATTGCAGGGCACCACAGACGCCGGCGCGGCGGCGTCTGACGCCATGGTTACCGTGTAGGCGCTCTTCACCACGTTGGTGGTCGCCAAGTCGGGACCGATGAAGGGCGAACCACCGGCAGGCGCATCCGCAAGTACCTCCAGCGCCGTCGCATAGTAGCCGTTGCCGCAGCTGGCGACGTAGGCCGACTGGGCGCTGCTGATACTGCGCATAGAGCTGATCGCCGAGGCTTCGTTCGCGGCCTGGCGCGCGCGCAGCAGCGACGGGATGGCGATGGCGGCGATGATGCCGATGATCGCCACCACCATCAGGAGTTCGACTAGCGTGAAGCCGTCGTGTCGTGTCCTGCGCATATCAACCTGTCTCGCAGCCACGGTGAGGAGAGAGACACTCGTCTTGGGTGCAACAACCTTACCAGCGGCCGCAACCGGGTCAAGCCGCGAAACGCTCTGAATTCAAGCGTTCCTGAAGACCGCTCCAGAGCGCACGACCGGGCCGGTGACAATTAGCGGCGGGGTCGTGACACAGAGTGCGCGCGGTCGGCGTCTGGGTTCGAACCGCCCCCTTCAGAGGACGCGACACGGCCCCCCGCGCAAAGAAAGCGCCGAGGGGCGCCGCCCTGTCGGCGGCGCCCCTCGGCGGTGAATCGGCCAGGATTCGACGCCGGGTGCTCCCGTGCGCTTACTGGAGCGCGGTGCCGACGCCGGTCGAGGTGTCCGTCATCGCCAGTGCCGCTCCCACCCCCACCTCGAAGAAGATCGTGCCCGACGTGTTCGTGCCGAAGTACCGCATGGTTGTGTCGAGGGGGGAGGCTGTCGCCCAGTAGCCCACGCCCAGACCAGCCGCCGCCGCGCCATTGCAGGCGGCCACGGTGGCAGTTCCGGCAGAGTCCGTACCCACGGCGATTGCGTAAGTGCTCTTGATGACACCGTTGGCGTTCAGGTCAATGCCGATGAACGGCGAACTAGTCCCGTTCACAAGTACAAGATCCTCCAGGGTAGGCGCGAAGAAGCCATTGCCGCAGCTGGCCGCGAAGGTTGCCTGGGCGCTGTTGACGGAGCGCATCGAGCCGATGCCCGACGCCTCGTTGCCCGCCTGCCGCGCGCGCAGCAGACCCGGGATCGCGATGGCCGCGATGATGCCGATGATCGCCACAACGATCAACAGCTCGATCAGTGTGAACCCCTTGTTGCTCTTCATTACTGTGCTCCCTCTGGTTGAAGAAATCGACCGGTTACTGGTGACCGCGTCTGCCGCAGTCAACCGGGCGACCTTCGCGCCATGGTGACTGCCGTGCGACCACAAGGAGAGCAAGGAAGGTGCCACCCGGCCATGGAACCGGCGCTGTCTATGTAAACAACTGATAAGACATGGGTTAGCAATAGACGATCCCGCCGACGAGGACCGCGCGCCGCCAATCGAGTGACATGCGCTGTCAGTCTCGAGTGCCGAGAATTGTCAGGAGCCAGCGGATGGAGGTCAACGCAAGGCGTACTTGTCGAGGAGGTAGCGGAGCTGACGGGGAGAGATCGCGAGGAGCTTGGCCGCCTTGTCGTGGCGCCCGCTGGTTTGCTTGAGGGCCTGGGCCACGAACTCCCGCTCCTGGGTCTCTAGGTGATGGGGAAGGTCGAGGCCCGCTGCGGGAAGCTCGCGCGGGGTATCGGCCGATTCAGCGCGCTCTCCTCCGTTCGGCTTGTGGCGAGGCTCCGCAGGCAGGCTGCTCAGCTGAATCAACGCACTGCGCTCGAGCGCCACCGCTCGTTCGATGACGTTCTCGAGCTGCCGCACGTTGCCCGGCCAGTCGCCCGCTTCGAGCCAGCGCAGCGCCTCGGGTGTGAGCCCGGTGATCGGTTTTCCCATCTGCTCCCGGTACTTGCCGACGAAATGCTCCGCCAGCGGCGTGATGTCCTCACGGCGGTCCCGGAGTGGCGGGAGATGAATCGGGATCACGTTGATCCGGTAAAAGAGATCTTCGCGGAACGTGCCGTCAGCCACAGCCCTGGTCAGGTCCCGATTGGTCGCCGCAATGATGCGGATATCGGCCTCGATCTCTTCGTTGCCGCCGACCCGCCGGAACCGCCGCTCCTGGAGCACCCGCAGCAGCTTGACCTGCATCATCGGGCTCATCTCGGAGATCTCGTC